>Ga0190319_1000095_pt1 | contig 13298 bp, 12 predicted proteins | sample 48701145_MG_FD_165040 | JGI IMG/M metagenome (GOLD analysis project Ga0190319, IMG submission 165040) | Hydrothermal vent sediment bacterial communities from Southern Trench, Guaymas Basin, Mexico - 4870-11-4-5_MG | ecosystem: Environmental > Aquatic > Marine > Hydrothermal vents > Sediment ...
GGGTAGAGGTTATTGAGAGAGGCCCCGTTAAGGCAACGATTAAGGTCGCTTTAACTCTTAAACTTCCTAAATCTCTATCCGAGGACAGGAAAAGTCGTAGCCTTGAGGTCGTCGATTGTCCAGTGGAGTCGCGAGTAACGCTCTATGCCGGGATACCGCGGATCGACATCGAAACCACTGTTAGAAATAATGCTAAGGACCATAGATTGAGAGTCCTATTCCCCACAGGTCTAAAGACCGATTATGTCTACGCCGACTCGCATTTCTACGTTGTTAGGAGATCCGTCCAACCACCTAGAGGGGAGGGATGGGTGGAAAAACCCTCTACAACGCATCCACAGCTCACCTTCATAGATGTCAGCGATGGGGAAGTGGGCCTAATGATAGCCAATAGGGGGATACCTGAATATGAAGCCTTGGCCGATGAGGATGGCGTAACGGTGGCCTTAACCCTTCTACGCTGTGTTGGATGGCTCTCATTGCCAGATCTGCCCGTGAGACGTGAGTTGGCTGGACCCATGATCGAAACTCCCAAGGCCCAGTGCCTCGGAGATTATACTTTCAATTATTCGATAATACCACATGAGGGAGATTGGCTGACCTCTAAAGCCTACATACAAGCTAGGCAGTTTAATGTGCCGCTCTACGCCGTGGAAGTGGGAGTGCATGAGGGCGACCTACCACCGGAGCTCAGTTTCCTCTCGATCGCTCCTGAAAGCTTAATCTTATCGGCATTGAAGAGGGCTGAGAGGGAGGATGGATTGATAGCTCGATTCTACAATATTGAGGGTAAAGAAGTTGAGGCTAAGATAAAGAGCTTTACACCTCATGTCACGATATGGATGACAAACTTGAACGAGGATCGTTTAGAGATGTTAAAGCCTGTGGATGGTGAGGTCACGTTAAATGTTGGCGCTCACAAAATAGTAACCCTACTGATAAAGTGCGAGAGATCTCCTAAGTCTCCAGAGGGCATTGTGGAAGCGTGATAAGAGGTGAAATAGCGCTTAGATCACAGTCTTATCTTTAATAGATCCCCCTCATCGCCAAACTGTTAGATGGCAATCGAGATGATAATCTGGCTGGTCACCGGAAAGTGTAACCTAAATTGCATACACTGCTATGCGAGCAGATTTCGCGGACTAGAGGCCATGAGCTTGGACGATGCCCTGAGGTTCATCGAGGAGATCTCAGACTATGGCGTCGAGCACGTGGCGTTGACGGGTGGGGAGCCCCTTCTGAGAAGGGATTTAAGGGAGATCATTAAGGCCATTAGAGACCATGGGATGAGCTGCAATATGTCGACGAATTTAACATGTCTTAATCGAGAGTTGGCGGAGTTCCTTGGGAGATATGATGTCTATCTCTATGTGAGCTTGGATGGGTCTAGACCGGAGACCTATGAGAGGATTAGAGGCCATGGGAATTGGAGATATTTCATGAGGGGTATTAAGCTCCTTAAGGAGTATGGTGTCTCCTTCTCAACGGTGATGGCGGTCTGTAAGTATAACTATATGGAGACGAAGGATTATGTTAGGCTCGCCGAGAAAATTGGGGCGGAGAGCTCATGCATAATACCTGTCTTACCCGTTGGTAGAGCTAAGGAGAACGACGTAGCCCCCTCTAGGGAGGAGACCATACGATCGGTTAAATTACTTGAGGAAGCCTGTAACGAGCTTGGATATAATGGGCTTATCTGGTGCTATACACCAGCCGAGCTACTCATAGACTCGCCATACATCTATGTTACCGGTGGGTGTAGGACGGATAGAGTTATCGATGTAGATCCGGCTGGAAACCTACTCCTCTGCGACACCTTGGACTATAGGATCGCGAATGTTAAGGATGGCTTCATCAATGCCTTAAGAGAATACTATTCAGATGAACTTGTTAAGAGGGTCATGGATCCGAGGCTTCCGGAGCCATGTAGATCTTGTAGGCTGAGGGAAATTTGTAGGGGTGGATGTTATGCTCGATCCTTGCTACTCAGGGGAGGCTTGGATCCACCTGACCCATACTGTCCATTGGCCTCTAAGGTTGAATAGCTATATCTGCTCTGGTGGAATCTTATCGGGTGGATGCGCGACGAAATACTTCAACCCATACCTCTTCAGCCTCTTGACGACATGTGGATATAATATCAGCTCTTCAACCTCAACCTCTTCCTCGAGAATCGGATCTATTTGCTTAAGTCTCTTCAAGAGATCTATGAAGCTACTCTTAGGCGAGAAGGAGGTCATGACGGATGGATGGCAGCTCACTCCATAATCTATGAGGTTCTTCAAGGCTTGGAGCTGGAGCTTGAAGCCGCTCTGATCCGCTCCAGTCAGCATCTCAAACTCCTTCTCATTACATCCCTTTAATGAGACTCTGACGTGGAGAGACTTATATGAGGCCAATTTCCTCGCATAATCTTCATCCCATCCAATCAGTATCCCATTGGTCTCTAGGATGAATTCTTCGACGACTCCATCGAGAGTTTTCAAGAGACTTAATAGATGATCCTTTCCAATAGTCGGCTCACCCCCACTCACCCTCGCCCTCCACAATCCTCTCTTCATCATCAATGATCTAAGCCTCTCGGCGACGACCTCAGCCCTATAAAATCTCCCGATCTTCGCGGGACTAGACCTAACCCTATCTGAAACCCAGCAAAATTTACAGGATAAGCCGCATCCAACGCAATCCGCCGTTACTATCCCACCATACCATCTATCGACCCTAAACCTATAGTACTTCCTCTCCTGACCCTCACCCTCTCCTCGGACGACGAGTTTCTCGATCTTGAGATGAGATCTTACGGGATCATATGGCATGATGTCTCCAACTAAGTTTAGGAGTTCTCCATCTTAAGGGTTTATGGCCCGCTGGACTCTAATTCTCCGACTCAGTTTCCTTGATTATCTTCTCTTCGCTAGATGCCTCTTCCCTAGCCGGCTTGATTATCATTCGGCCATTTCCTAAAGATATCTCGACCTTATCTCCTTCCCTCAATCCAAGCATCTCGGCAATATCGCGCGGTATGGTGACTCTTCTACCCGACAATATCTTCTGAACCCTCTTCGAGTTCTCTTCATTAGAGTTTGAGTTCGCGCCTTCGGGCTTGCCGCCGGCTCTGCGCAGAAATCTCCTAGAGACAAGTATGTATATTCCGACCCCTGCGGCCACCGCGGCGGCTTGGGCAAAGATCACGTTCTTCGCCAATATATTCTCCCCTAGGAGGGATTGATAGGTTCTGCTCAGATCCCCATATCTACTCTCCAAGTCGGCGACCCTCTGTCTTAGACTCGCGCCCTCGGCTAATGCATCGTGGTACCTGCTCTCCAGATCCCCGTATCTAGCCTTCAAATCTTGATACATCGACCTGTAAGTCTTCAGGTCTGCCAGCGTGTTCTCGTAATCCTTTAAGAGATTTCTATAATTTTCATCAAGCTTTCCATAATCTCTTGAGAGTAGGTCGTATTTCGCCCTAAGCCTCTCCAAGTCTAGGAGGGTTTGCTGATGCTTATCCCTCAGATCATCATATCTTCGATCCAGCTCCCTGTATTGGCTCGTTAAGTCTTTATAGGATTTCTCCAGTTGATCATATTTACTCTGTAGTTGCTGATAGCAGGCTAGAAGACTGTTATACTCCTCTTGAAGGCTCTCCAAAGCCTTCTCCTTCTCATCGAGCTCGGCTTTCAAGTCGTCTATCTCATCCTTTAGGCTGTTTATCTTGCTTCGAGCCTCTTCAAGCTCCTCCTCAAGCTCTTCATAGGTCTCGCTCCTCACGATCGACATATACCAATCATGCTCTAGAACCTTAGATGATCCATTCACCTTATATGAGGTCTCTAGATCTGCCTGTAGGTGGGGTTCTGGGGCAACCTCCCTCGGAATGCATACATTTATGGATTTTGAGGTGGTCCAGCCCTCTGTCACCGAGGTCTCTGAGACTATTATCTTGTCATAGATTACTTGGGTGTAGGAGTTTGCGTGGTAGGTTAGGGTGAGCCTAACGCTTAGATCTGTTAGGTTATTCTTCGCCTTCATCCAAAAGCTTATCGTTATGCATGTGCCCATCTTTATCTCCGATGGATAATTGAACCTCACCTCAACATCGTCCTCTATCATGGAGTAGCCTTGGGCCATGACGGGGCTTAGCATCACCAACAGGATTAGGAGCGTTAATCCGATTATCCGACCCTTTCCAACGCTCATCAAGATATATCGATTTTAGCTCGTTAATAAGGCGATCCCTACGAAAAGGCTACAAACCACTACATCAACTCTAATAGACGTGGAATTCATAAGACTCACCCTCAGCGCGGAAGAATACAATATTCAAAACACCTTCAAGCCATCCTTCATCTCAAGCCTATACGAGAACCCTAGAGAGGGTGTATGGGTGAAGGTAGCTGGATATCTAGGCGGGAGACTTAAGCTCGAGCAGGCTGGGAGACAGGTGAAAGTGGTTAGCACCGCCAACCTAGAGAAGGATGAATTAGAGAGGCTGGTTCTGCTCGAAACAGGTCTTTGGCATCCACCATTTGAAGATGGATTAAAAACCCTTCCAAGGAGATTCAGGATTATCTGTGATAGGCTCTCATCGATCTACCCCGGTGTCAGGATCCCGATAGCGCCACATGATTTTGAGCAGATCTTCATATCGATTCTCCTATCTAAGAGGGTGAACTACGATATCGTCAGGAGATGGTGTAGGGAGATCTGGAGAAGGTTTTCAAACGGATTTGATGAGATCTTATCGAGGGAGCCTGAGCTCAAGGAGATTTCGAGGAGCTATCAGCTATCCATGCTCATAGAGTCTATTAAAGACCTGTTAAGACTTCGAGAAGAGCCCAATAGAATACATCCAAAAATCCTTAAACTGTTTGGAAGGCCGGGGAAAGATCTCTCAGAATACATTTTATCGCTTCCACCCGAGCTCTCGAGGCTAATCCTCTTATCGGTCAAGGGGATTGGGCCGAAGACCGGCGACTCCATACTCCTCACAACAACTACAAGTTTGGAGAACATTCCATGCGATGTCCACCTAGTCAAATTTATCGATAGAATGGAGATCTTGAAAGGTCTTAAGAGACCTGAGAAGGGCTTTTGCAGGAGATTTCTATGTAAGCCTGAATCCGCTGAGAGATGGGGGATCCCCGCCTGCCCTAGAGCGATTGAGGGTGAATGTATCAGATATGAGCTCTTAAAGCATCTCGGAGAGCTTGGCGGATGGTTTCAGACACTAGTCTATCTCCATGGAAGAGACTTTTGCGGATCGATCAAACCAAGGTGTAAGGAGTGTCCCTTGAGAGACCTATGCCCGAGCAGTCGGATCGGTGATAAAGGTTAACTCTACTCTCGATTTTGTTTCAGAATTATTTTTAAGCTCACGTCCCGTCTACCTATCGATGCCAAGGCCGAGAAGCAGGGCTACGATCTTATTTGCGGTCGATGGAGAGCTCCTGATGTTAATAGATAAGGAGCCGATCCTAGCCGCCCCGAGAATCCTGAAATAGGAGACCCGATTTTAGCCCGCATATATAAGATATATAGCGAGGCATAGCGTCAAAATCCCTCGAAATTCTTTGTAAAAATGTTAAATATTTGATCGATCCTGTTAAGGGTATGAGCATTGGAGAGCTAGCCCTAAGAATCGGATTGACGAAAGAGCAACTGATCCTATTGCTGATCCAAGCCGCCATAATCGGCGTAAGCCTAGCCCTAGGAATAGGGAAGACCGAGCCCGTCGACAAGATCCCTCTTTAGATCGTTAAAAACCACGACACCCAACCTTCTCCAATATTTTTTTAATACTGATACTGAATGGATTAAGCCAGCCAGACTTATCACTATAGAGGTTTGGATGTATTCCGAAGCTTAAGGTGTTATTCATATCGGGAAAGTCTATATCGCTGACAACAGCCTTTGTGTTAACGTACTTGATCGTCTTGTAGAAGTCGATTGATGGAATGACTGAGAATGTTAAGTATTTGTCAGCCGTCCGCATCTCGGTAAATGTGTATGGCACGTTTATGAGCACACGCCTCGCTTCTTCTATATTGTGAGAGGCCATAATCGTCGGTACGGCGATTGTTTCTGGGTTCCATGGAGGAAACCAGAATATTGCATACATATAAACGGCTTTTACCGCTTGCTCGAAATGCTTCTTAACAGTTTGCCTAGTTAATTTGAGGATTTTAGCCAAATCGATATATTTGATGAAGACATTTTTACGAAGCTCTTTCAGTATCAATAGATCGATTTTACTAATATTTGAATTGTTGACCGGAACTTCATATATTTCTGGGACCCACGAATCTCTTTCTCTCCAATCTTGTCTCCAAACACCTTCTCTAAAATTGAAGCAATCGACTCTAAATGGAAGTCCCTTCATATAAAATAGCTTACTCGCCTCAAAATCTGCTATGATGTTTGCGGATTTAAGTTGATTTAAGAACTCGATGAAGCTATTAAAGTACTTCGGTGGTAGTGTGAATATTGTCATGAACTTCCTTTGCCTTGTAAGGTATGTATAGTAGGTGAGGTACATGAACTCTCCAAAGACGTTTAAAAGATTGCTCGTAAACTTGGGAGGCAACGCGGGCTCGATCATCACTAAATATCTTTGAAGCCCTAGGAAGCCGCAGTTTATCGCGGCCCTGACGGAGAGGCCGAGCTTGGGGAATCTCTTTGTTAATATGTAGCGCACGGTTGCGGTCGGGACTCCTGTCTCCTTGGAGATTTTAGCGTATTTTGGGCCATATTTCATTAACGCCTCAGCCACGATAGCTGCGGTATCCATACTTAATAAGAAACTCAAGCCGTTTGATAAAAATGTTTAGTTGAGACTGGGAAGAAGTGAGCCATAAGACCGAGTGCTATGAGGTTATAAGGGAGCTCTCATTCCCATATTCGAGGAATGTCGAGCAAAAGCTATCCAAATCAGCCGATCCCGGCCGTCGGGGCCTTCATAATTAGGGATGGAAGGATCTTATTGATAAGGAGAGCCTATGAGCCATGTGCTGGTAAGTGGAGCGTGCCCGGGGGGACTATCAAGCTTGGGGAGACCGCTATAGATGCTCTTAGAAGAGAAGTTTTCGAGGAGCTTGGCGTTAGGCCGAAATCCATTAGGCTGCTTGACATCTACGATTACATAAGCATGGATGAGGATGGGAGAATCAAGTATCATTACGTGATAATAGACTTTCTCGTAAATCTGGAGAGCTTCGAGATAACCCCTTCAAGCGAGATCCTAGAATATGGTTTCTTTACGAGGGATGAGGCGTTGGAGTTGGCCGACCTAGTCTCATCCGTCAGAGTTGTGATGGAGAGGCATCCTGAGATCTTTGAAGGGTAAGGGTTGATTGTAGATGGATGTGTTCACGATAGGGCATTCAAATAGGTCGCTTGAGAAGTTTCTAAGCATACTAAAGGGAAAGGGGATAGAGGTGTTATATGATGTGAGAAGCTTTCCAACGAGCAGATTCGTTCCTCATTTCTCAAAGGAGTTCTTGTCGAGCGCCGTGGAGGCAATCGGGATCGAGTATATTTGGGATGGAAGGCTTGGAGGGTATAGAAGATTTGGAAGAGATGTTAAGGATCTCGGGATAGCTAAGTGCTTCAATTCTCAAGGGTTTAGGGCATATGCCACATATCTGACGACAAATCCCCTTGCGAGGGAGGCAATCTCAGAGCTGGCTACAATATGTAGGAGGAAGGTCACCGCCATCATGTGTAAGGAGAGAATTCCCTGGAGATGTCATAGAAAGATAATCTCAGATTACATGATTGCTAAAGGGTTCAGGGTTATCCACATAATTGATGAAGGACATGAGGTGATCCATAAGCTATCAAAGTGTGCGAGGATCATCGATGGAGAGCTGCGTTATGTCTAGACCTCCTCCCTAGAGTAGGGCACTCCTAGGGCCGCTGGAACTCCAAGCCTCTTCCTAACGCTCTCAAAGGAGAGAGATGTTAAGGTTATGATCGTCACTATATATGGTAGCATTAAAACGAACTGGGGAGTCTGCGCGCCGAATCCCCTAACCTGCAACCTATATTGAATGGCCTCAACCCCTCCAAATAGGTATGCGCCGAAGATCGCTCTGAGCGGGCTCCAAGTCGCTAGGATGACTAGCGCTAGGGCGATGAATCCCCTTCCAGCGGTCATCCCCTCCTGCCAGAATGGATGGAACCCGATGAATAGATATGCTCCGGCTAGAGATGCGAACGCCCCGCAGAGCATTGACGTTAGATATCTGACTAGGAAGACGTTTACGCCCATGGCGTCCGCCATTCCCGGATTCTCCCCAACGGATCTTATGCTCAATCCGATCCTCGTCTTGAATAGGATGAACCACATGAATATCGACAATATGTATGAGATGTAGACGAGGATGTTGTGGGAGAAGAAAGCTCTACCAACGACCGGTATATTTGAGAGGATTGGGATCGGCATCTCAGGAAGCTTCGGGGCCTCCTGTATCGCGAGAAGTGATTCTGGTATATGCGGGTTGAGGGTTCGGAGAACCCCCGCCCTTATCGTTGGATGGGTTAAGAATCCGCTCATACCTGTTCCGAAGATAGTTAGGGCTAGCCCGACCACGACTTGATTCAATCTTAGGGAGACTGCCATTACCCCGAGTATTAGGCCGAGGACCATCCCGATCACGAGAGCTGCTAGTATTGCGGCGAGGTGCCCGTATGCTAAGGTGAATAGGAATGAGATTGCAGCCCCCATGATCATCATACCCTCGATCCCCAAGTTTAAGATCCCAGATCTCTCGGCATAGATCTCTCCAAGGGATGCGAATAGATAGATGGTCCCTATTTGGACGGCTCCTTGAAGTATGGATGCGATCCACTCAACGGACACCCCTACCACCCCCGAAACTGATCTTATATCGCTTAAGGAATTCTCCCAAGATTATGAAGAGGAATATTATTCCTTGAAGAATCTGGACGGCGGCGTTGGGTATCTTTAGAGTAGCTTGAAGAGATTCTCCGGCGACGAGTAAGCCTCCAAAGAATATTCCGGCCGGAATTATGAGCCATGGGTTTAATGCGGCGAGCCATGCGACGATTATCGCTGTGTATCCATAGCCTGGTGAAGCTCTCGGTCTAAGTCTGCCGATGATCCCACTTACGATGGATAATCCTCCAAGCCCAGCCAGTCCTCCCGAGAGAAGCGCTCCCAACATTAGTACCCTTGGAATAGTTATTCCAGCATATCTCGCTGCATCCAAATTCTCCCCTATCACCCTTAGCTCGAAGCCTAGCTTCGTGAACCTGAATATGACATATACGATGGCTGCCAAGATTATTGAGAGCAGGAGTCCGGTGTAGGATGGATTTCCGGCCACGAATATCAGCTTTGCATAGCTTGGGAATGGTATCGAGAGGGGAAATCCGTATCCATGTGGGTCCCTCCAAGGCCCGTAGATTAGGTAGTCGACGAAGAGGGCTGCGATATAGTTCATCATCAGGGTTGTGAGTATCTCATTCACATTCAGCTTAGCCTTTAGGATTGCTGGGATCAAGCACCAGACTCCACCGGCTATGAACGATGCGATCAACATCGTTGGGAGAACTAGCAGATCCGGCAGATATCCATAATATACATGGGCCAAAACTACTCCTGTCGCGGCGATCATCCCCCAATAGATCTGCCCCTCAGCCCCAATATTCCAGAAGTTCATCCTAAATGCTATAGCCAGACCGAGGGTCGCTAATATTATCGGCAATCCTCTGAGTATTGCTTGGAGTAGGAGTCTAGGAGTGATGAATACGGCTAAAATCACGCCGAATGCTCTATAGGTGTCGAGCCTCATGGCTGTGAGTATCCCTGCGACCGCCGCGAAAGCCAATCCTATCGCTATGACAGTCGTCAGTATGGAGGCAATCCTCGAATATGTCATCCTCCTCTCAACAGTTATTCCTAGGAAAGAGTATCGAGCCATGGTCTCACACCTATGCGGCCTCCACCTTTGCCCCGGCCATCAGTAACCCGATCCTTTCAATATCGGCTTCCTCAGCCTTAAATTCTCCGACGATTCTCCCATCAAATATCACACCAATTCTATCGCTGAGCATCAAGATCTCCTCCAAGTCTTCTGAGATTAAGAGTATTCCAGATCCCATCTCCCTATATCTTAGAAGGGTTTTGCGGACAAACTCCGTCGCAGCGACATCTAAACCCTTCGTGGGATACGCTGCAACGATCAAATCTGGAACGCCGCCTCCTATGATTCCTGATAGTTCGCGGGCTAGGACGAGTCTTTGGAGATTTCCCCCCGAAAGCGCCCTCGTTCGAGTGAATTTGCTTGGGGTTACGATCTCGAACTTCTTGATGAGCTCGTCGGCCATATCATAGATCTTCTTCCAGTTGATCATAACCCTATTCGAGTATGGTGGGTATCGGTAAGCCTTTAGAAACAGGTTATCAACAACTCTCAAGTTCGCGACCAAACCCCATCTCAAGTTCTCAGGAGGTATGTAAGCCACCCCGAGTTCCATGATCTCCCTCGGACTCTTATTCGTGGCATCTACATCGTTTATCAAAATCTTTCCCTTAATGACCTTCCTTAATCCGGTGATCACCTCGGCCAACTCTATTTGGCCGTTGCCGGCAACCCCAGCTATCCCTAAGATCTCATTCTTCCTAATCCTCAGATTGATACCCTTTAACGCTAGAACTCCCTTATCGCTCATCGCATAAACATCTTTCAATCTTAAAACCTCCTTTCCAGGGGACATCGGTTTTCTTTGGAGTGTGAATATGACGGGTCTCCCGACCATGTAGTTCGCAAGCTCCGCCGGATTAGTATCTGATGTGTTCTTGGTTACCACGACCCTCCCCTTTCTCATCACGGTGACTCTATCGCTGACCTGCATGACCTCATCGAGCTTATGGGTTATGAATATGACGCCCTTGCCCTCCTCAGCCATCCTCCTAATCGCGTTGAAGAGAGCTCTAGTCTCTTGAGGGGTTAAGACCGAGGTTGGCTCATCCAATATGAGTATCTCCGCCCTCCTATAAAGCGCCTTCAGCAACTCGACCTGCTGCTTCTCCCCAGCAGATAGCTGCCAAACCTTTGCACTTGGATCTATCCTCCACCCATATGAGCTTGCGAGCTCCCTTATCTCTTGTTCAAGCTTCTTTGAGTTTAGGATGAATCCAACCTCCTTTAAGCCTAAGACTATGTTCTCGATGACGGTGTGGGTTGGGATCAGTCTAAAGTTTTGATGGACCATACCTATCCCGAGCTTTATGGCATCCTTCGGAGATCTGATCTTAACCTTCTTACCCCTAACGTAGATCTCTCCCTCGTCAGCTCTATAGAGGCCGTATAGGATGTTCATCAAGGTTGTCTTCCCAGCCCCATTCTCCCCTAAAAGCGCGTGAACCTCACCCCTCTTCAGATCAAAGTCAACGTGATCATTCGCCAAGACCCCCGGGAACCTCTTAACTATACCCCTCATCTCAACTAAGTATTCGTGGGAGGGCATGCCTCATCCCAAAAGTCCATAAGGATATGCAGAATAAAAAGGTGATGGGAGGATTTAACGCGGCAGCTTGCTCTCGATGTATTCTACGAACCAGTCCATGCCCCAAAGCATGTCGTGATCCGCTCGCTCCCCAGCCTTAATCCTAACGTTTCCATCTTGATCTCTTATAGGCTCGCCGAGATTTCCCTCGACGGTGAAGGGGTCGAATAGAAGCTCCTTCATCTCCTCATATCTTTGCTTGATTAGGTTCCTCCACTCCTCGGGTATTACAGGGTTTAGCGGAGCTAGGTATACGGTGCCCTCAGGCGTTCCAGCCGTGCTCTTCTCTACAGGCCTCCTCCACCTATAAGGCACATAATCCCCTATCCTAGTCCAGATATCGACGGTCTGCCAAGTTCCAGTGAAAACCATCTTGTAAAAATCTAGGTATATTGGCCCCCAGTTCACGATCTGTCCCGTTAGATGAGCGGTTGGCCCATACTTCCTCATATCGCTATAGTGGCTGAAGCTCCAAACTTTCTTACCCTTCTTCTGATACTCCTCAGCGACCTGTAGAGTTGTCGGGGAATCCTCCGTGAAGGCTAATACATCCGCGCCCTTCTCCTCAACCAATGCGGTCGCCGCGGTTCTGGTCTTCGCAGGGTTGAACCACTCAAATAGCCAGTCGACATACGCCTTTATGTTCTTTCCAGTCCTCTTCTTGTAGGCGTAGTTTGCGCCTAAGACGAATGCGTTGATGTGCCTAACAACCTCCGGTATCGGGTGAGCGGCAACATACCCCACTACACCGGTCTCGGTAACGGCCCCGGCTGCAAGGCCATTGAGATAATACAATTGATAGAATTCTGCGAAGGCGGCGCTCATATTCTCTGGAGCATTTCCAGCCGCGCCGCTCCTATAGCCGGAGATGTGGACGAAGTATTTGTCTGGATGCTTTTCAGCGGCCTCGGCGGTTGGGTCCATGTATCCGAAGCTCGTAGTTATCACGAGGTCGACACCCTTTGCTATCAGGCTTTCAATGGCTCCTAAGCACTCAGCCTCTGGAACGGATTCGATATATGAGCTCTCGACATTCTTGAACCTCTCATCAGCCCACTTCCTACCCCTATCATGAGCATAAGTCCATCCAAAGTCTCCAACAGGTCCGACATAGATATACCCGACCTTAAGAGGCTTCGCCGCTGGAACGCCTGTAGTCACGGTAGTAGCTACAGTTGTGGGTTTTGTGACGGTCATGGTCGTTCCAGGAGCGGTCACGGTCTTGGTCACAGTTGCCGCCGCAGCGGTCTTCGTCACAGTTCTTGTAACGGTCTTCTCGATAGTTCTGGGTGGAGCTGCAGACGTTCCCGCGAGATATCCTCCGACACCTGCCACGGCTCCTGCTATAACCGCTGTGACCGCTATCTTTCCAGCCGTGGTTAAAGCCTTCCTCCTAGATAATTTCTCGTCTAAAATACGCTCCAAATTCTTCTCACCCCTCACGAGATGGGTTTGGGTTCTATGTTATATAAGTTTTCTTTGATAATCTCCACAAAACCTTAAAAATCCGCGTTAAAGTTGGTCCTTGACGCACCAGAAAAATCACATAAACCTCGATGACTTGAATCTCCAAACCCTTAAATATCCTTCGCAAGAATGCTCCCTAGAATGTTACATACATTTCATGAATTGAGAGAAAAATTCATCGACATTTTTCCAAGATTGATCGATGTAGCGCTCGGGAGGTTAAAGGCCGACATCCTCATTAAAGACTGCACCCTTGTAAACGTCTTCACCGGAGAACTCCAAGAACATGTCGATAT
>Ga0190319_1000096_pt1 | contig 13249 bp, 16 predicted proteins | sample 48701145_MG_FD_165040 | JGI IMG/M metagenome (GOLD analysis project Ga0190319, IMG submission 165040) | Hydrothermal vent sediment bacterial communities from Southern Trench, Guaymas Basin, Mexico - 4870-11-4-5_MG | ecosystem: Environmental > Aquatic > Marine > Hydrothermal vents > Sediment ...
TAGTTGAGCGTGCCTTCAGATCTCCTTGTAAGGTCAAGCCCGTGGACGTGGCGCCGGAGGAGAAGATAGGGCTCCTCATGGACATCAACAAGGCCTCCCTGGCCCAGGAGGGCGTGAAGAGCGCGAGCGCTAGGATGGGCCTCGTAGAGGAGCACATGATCTTCGCCAGCACGGAGGGGGCCAGGCTGACGCTCGACAGGACCATGGTGGGCGTGATGTATAGCTCCGTGGCTGAGCACGAGGGGCGCATGGAGAGAGCATGGGATGGCCGCTCCGCCTGCGCGGGCTGGGAGTTCATAGAGGGAGTGGATTGGCTGGAGGAGGCAGAGGACATCTCCAAGCTGGCCCTTGAAACAGCCAGGGCCGAGAACCCGCCCTCGGGCGCTTACCCTGTCGTGATAGACGGGCGCCTGATAGGGCTGCTCATACATGAGGCCTTCGGGCACGCCACGGAGGGAGATCTGGTGGCCTCTGGCGACTCGGTGCTCAGGGGGAGGCTGGGCCAGGCGCTGGCGAGCGAGCAGATAAGCATAGTGGATGAGGGCATCGTGCCCGATGGCATCTACATGCCCTTCGATGATGAGGGCGTGTTGAAGGGGCGCACGGTCGTGGTGGAGCAAGGAGTGCTCAAGACCTTCCTCACCTCCCGTGAGTCGGCTGAGCGCCTAGGCCTTGAGCCCACCGGCAACGGGCGTGCCCAGGACTTCGCCAGCTTCCCCATCGTGAGGCAGACGAACTACTACGTGCAGCCGGGCGACCACACGCTTGAGGAGCTCGTGGAGGACGTGGAGTTCGGCTTCCTCCTCCACGGCCGCTCCCGCCGTGGCGGGCAGGTGGAGACAGGCATGGGCACCTTCACGTTCAGAGCTGGCCCCTCGCACGTGATAAGGAAGGGCGAGGTAGCCGAGCTGGTCCGCGGCGTGGCCATAAGCGGCGACATCCTCGATGTCCTGAAGCGCGTGGAGGCCGTGGGGCGCGAGGTGGAGATACGCACCTCTGTCTTCGGCGGCTGTGGTAAGTATGGCCAGACCGTGCGCGTGGGCCTGGGTGGCCCGCCCGTGAGAATAAGCAGGATGGTGATAGGGGGTGTCTGAGCTAGAGGAGCTCCTGGAGCTAGGCCGGAGGGCTGTTGAGGCCGCCTTAAGGGCTGGCGCCACGGAGGCAGAAGCCTACATAAGCTCGGGGACTTCGGCAGAGCTCCTCTTCACGGAGAAGGTGGAGTCCTTCAGGCTCTCGACCTCCACCGGCCTTGGCGTGAGAGCCCTGGTCGGCAGGAGGCTGGGCATTTCCTCCTCCTCCCTCCTGACCCCTGAGAAGGCCGAGGAGGTAGCTGAGAAGGCCGTTAAGATAGCGAGGGCCTCAAGCGAGGATAGGGAGTGGCGCTCTCTCCCCAGCGGCCTTAGGAAATCTAGCGTTGAGGGGCTATTCGACCGCGAGACAGCCGAGCTGGATCCGGACAGGCTGGTAGGCTGTATAGAAGTGCTGGCGGATGCCATAACTGACCTCGGGAAGCCTGTAAGGCCCACGAGAGGCATGATGAGGGCTGGCCAGGGCTTAGTGGCCATCTGCAATTCCTCCGGCGAGGAGGTCTACCGCTCTGGCACGCGGGCCTACGTCTGGGTGAGGGCCACAGCCGAGGAGGGGAGCAGGAGCGCGACAGCGAATGAAGCAGATTGCGCCACCGCCCTCTCGGATATAGATTTCGCGGCCCTAGGCGCACGGGCGGCCAGCAGGGCGCTGGACTTCCTGAAGGCCCGTAAGGTGCCTACGCAGAAGATGGATGTGGTGATACGCGGCCTCGTGATGGGCTCCATCCTAGCCACCATGTTCGCTGGCACGCTCACGGCCGATGCTGTGCAGGAGAGGCGCTCGCCCTGGGCTGACAAGGTGGGGCAGGAGGTGGCCTCCGATGCCTTCACGCTCTTGGACGAGGGCAACAGGCCCAAGGGCTTCCGCTCCAGGGAGATGGATGATGAGGGCCTCCCCACCGGCCGGACGGCCCTCATAGAGTGCGGAGTGCTGAAGGGCTTCCTCTACGATGACTATCGAGCCAAGAGGGAGGGCAGGAGTTCCACGGGCAACGCCTGGCGGGCGGGGCCTGGCTCACGGCCAAGCCCAGCCCCCAACTGCCTCGTGCTCCAGCCAGGCGATTGGACGCTTGAGGAGCTCCTGGCCGACACGCGGGAGGGCCTCTACGTGGTAGAGACCATAGGAGAATGGCTCTCTGATCCCGTACGCGGTTTCCTGAACGCGAACGTCTCGCACGGCTACCTCATCAGGGATGGCGAGCTAGCCGAGCCCGTTTCGGGCGTGATGATATCCTGCAACTTCTTCGAGACCATGAAGAAGGCCATGGACGCCTTCGGCCGGGAGCTTGAGAACTACTCGGGCTTCTACGCGCCAGCCGTGCGGATAAGGGGCATGAGCGTCTCGGGCGAGTGATCAGCTTCTTTTTCCCTCCTTCTCACCTTCAAATTCCCCGATTAGCCAGCCCGTGAGGGTGGATGTGAGCTCATCGTAGCAGCCCTTGAACTTATGATCCGCGTGCCCGAGCAAAACGAGCGTCTTCGGGCATCTAGCAGCCCTGAAGAGCTCATACCTGGAGCGCCTTATGAACTCATACCGCTCCCTCCCGCCCTCCACGGCCAGGAGGGGCACCTCAAGGGCCTCCACGGCCCTCCGCGTGGGATTGAGCCTCGCCACCTCCTCGGCCAGGCGCTCCATGGGCATGCGGAAGCTCACACGCACGAAGCTGGCGAAGTCCATCACGAGCTCCAGCATCTCTCCCGGATCTGCGGGCAGCTCGTAGAGGCCAGCGAGCGTGATCACGCCAGCCACCAGGCCCGTGTGCTGCCCCTCAGCGGCCGCCTGAAGGGAGACGCGCCCTCCCATGGAATGGCCCACTAGGACCGCGGGCTTCCTCGTCAGCTCCACGGCCAGCTCGGCAGCCGCCAACACGTGCCTAGCGAAGAGGTAATCGTCCACGCGCTCTATGACCAACCTAGGTGCCCTCCCGAAGCCGGGCAGGTCAAAGGCTAGAACGGGCCAGCGAGCCGAGAGGGCCTGTGCTAGATGCCTGATCAGCTCATGCCTCATGCCCTTTAGCGTGGAGCCATGGCACAGGACGAGCGATACGCTAGCCTCCCGGCCTGCCCCCTCGGGCTCCCAGAGCTCGCAGGGCAGCCTATAGGGGCCGCTGACCAGCTCAAGCGGACGCCAGCGCCAGTCCCCGCTCAAGCCAGGATAGCAGAGCCACTACGTATATAACAGCCAGCGCGGATGCGAGAAGGAAAAGTTTATAAATGTTATACTAATCCTGCGCGGAGGTGAGGTAGGTGGAGGAGGTTCAATATGAGCGGATGCCCAATTGGAAGTTGGTCGAGATAGCAGCTAAGGAGCTGGCGGGGAGGAGCCTAGATGGCACTTTCACGAGGAAGCAGATAATAGATTACATCAACAAGGTGCTGCTCAAAGGGCATAGCCCGAGGAAGCCCTCATCTCTCAACCCCGTAATACAGGCCGTTACAGCCAACGCACCGGGGGGTGCGCCATCGGGCATGGGCAAGAACATCCTGTGGCGGGTGTCTAGGGGGAGGTATAGGTTGTTTGACCCAAGCAGGGATAAGCCTATTCCTGAGAAAACTCCTGGGCAGCTCGTGGAACTCCCATATCGCGGCCATGTTCTCAAGGTAGGGCCGAGAGGTGCGCTGACGATACCGCCTGAGGTGCTCAGGGCGCTGGGGGTGAAGGCGCATGATACAGTGGTATGCCGTATCAGAGGCAATGAACTTGTCATTAGGCCCGTCCCGGACATAAGGAGCCTGTTGCGGGAGGAGCCGGAAGTGAGAATAAGTATTGAGGAGTTCTTGGCCCACAGGAGGGAACTCTCGAAGAGGCTGGAAGCTTGAGGATCTGCCTGGACAGCAGCTACTTGCTCCCGCTATTCGGCATAGGGCTTAAGGATGTCCCTGATGACCTGCTCTTTAGGTTAAGCGAGAGGAGCCACGAGCTCTTGATAAACGAGATATCTGTCTTTGAGTGCGCCGCAAAAGCCGCCAAACTGGTCATCAGCGGAAGGCTCAGGCTCAAGCGCCTCACGGACGGCTTACTCGGGGCTGCTTACTCGCCAGCGCTCATTAGAGTTAGCCTGTATGACTTAGATATCATGCGCCTAGCGGTTGAGGCGAGGAGGTTTCTACACGATTTCATAGACTGCATCATCTTGGCCACGGCTGTAATGCACGCTGATGTCTTGCTGACAGAGGACCGCCTCCTTCTGAGGCCGCCAGACCAGCTCCTGAGACGTATCCGTGCTATGAACCCCAGGCTAGCCATAATGAGCCTGAGGGATTACGCTGAAAAGCACGGCCTTTGAGCACCGCGTGAAGAAGGGCTCCGCTTAAACACAAATTCACGTGGTAGAGCATAGGGATGTGGTGGCCTTGAGGATACTCGGCCTTGTGGCCAGCTACCGGAAGATGGGGAACTCAGAGGTGCTGGTGCGCGTGGCCCTTGAGGCTGCCGATGAGGAGGGCGCTGAGACGGAGCTCCTCAGGCTTACGGATCTGGACATAAGGCCATGTAAGGGCTGCATGGCCTGCCTCTTCAAGGGCGAGCGCTGCGCTATACCGGATGACATGCCGCGCCTGCTAGACTGGCTGGTGGAGGCAGATGGCCTCATCGTGGGGGCGCCCACCTATATGTTAGCGCCGCCCGGCATCGTGAAGATGGCCACGGACAGGCTCATAGAGCTCATGCACCCGGATAGGCTGAAGGCCCTGGCGGCTAGGAGGAGGGCAAGCGGCATCCTGGCCGTGGCCACGGAGCCCGAGGGCTGGGCCAGCTTCACGCTCCCCCTCCTGAAGCTCTTCTGCTACTCAGCCCTCGCGCCTCCCGTGGATTGGGCTCTCGTGAAGGCTTCTGGGCCGGGCGAGGTCGCGCTAGATGAGGAAGCTCTTGAGGCCGCGAGGAGAGTGGGTGCGAACGTGGCGCGGTTCTTGAAGGAAGCCGACCTAGAGCTGCCCACGGCCGAGGGTGCCTGTCCGATCTGCAGCGGCTGCCTGCTGGAGCTCCTAGAGGACGGGAGGGCTAGGTGCCCGCTCTGCGGTGTAAAAGGCGAGTTAGTGCAGGAGGAGGGGAGATGGATCCTCCGCGTGGGACAGGAGGAGTTGGCTAGAGCACGCTGGGCACTCGACAGCATGCTCAAGCACGTGCTTGAGGTCGTCATGCCCACGAAGGACCACTACCTGGCTAGGCTGGGGGAAATAAGGAGGGCGCTTAAGGAGCTGTTCGGCCAAAAGGGCCACTAGCGCATGGCTTATGCTTATCAGCACCCGCTCAAATCAATCCAGCCTGGCGATGAAGAGGAAGACCGAGCGCTGAGGGATGAGGACGACGCCCTTCGCTGAGCGCCCTCGCCAGCCGTGGCCGGGTGCTGGCGGGGGCCTCTGAGGCTAGGAGAAGAGGCAAAGAAGCGGCCTAAATCGCCCGTTAAGAACGGTCGGTTGAAGAAGAGGCCAAGACCTCGGCCCTGGCCGACCATAAGGCCGGGGGAGACGTGGCGCCGCCGGTGGGACTCGAACCCACGACCTACGGGTTAACAGCCCGCCGCTCTACCACCTGAGCTACGGCGGCACCGTAGAGGTGTTTACCAGAGGAGCCTTATTAGCCTTACCCGAGGAAAGCATTGTTCTCGATCTTCTAGCGGCACCAGAGAGATCCAAGCAGGCCGCGTGTTCACGGCCTGGTGGCCAAGGCTATGAGGTAGGCCCCTAGGTGGCTGAAGGGCGGGAGCCACCTGAGGCGCTCCTCCAGCTCGGCAAGCCTGGCCTCAAGGCCCCGGAGCTCCAGCCCCGGCTCGTAGCTGAACCTGGGCCTCAGGAAGATGAGCACGCTGCCCACGCGAACGCCCTCGAAGCCCGCCTGCCTGAGCGCCTCCCTGAGCTTCCCAGCCGTGAAGAGGTGAGTCCAGACGCGCTTCTTCTTCCTCCCGTAACGGACGGCCAAGTAGCACAGATCGCTCTTCAGCCGCTGCTTGAGCTGCCTCCCGCGCTTCTTGAGCACGGCCTCGGCCCACCAGGTGAGCTGGTGCTTGTTTAGGACCGTGAGGAGCAGGCGCCCGCCAGGCCTGAGGGCGCGGTAGAGCTGGCGGAAGCCGCGGAGGTAGCGGGGGGCGTGGTTGTAGGCCCCGAAGATGGAGTAGGCCCTGTCGAAGGCCGAGGGCCTGATGGGGAGGGCGTCCGCCAGGGCCTGGACGAAGGACACCCTGTCCGCTAGGCCAGCACGGGCCGCGTTCCTTTTGGCCGCGAGAAGCATGGAGAACGATATGTCGAGGGCGAGTACCTCACAGCCGAGCTGCCAGGAGGAGCGTCTGCCTGCCCGTGCCGCAGCCTATGTCGAGAACGCGCCCTCTCGGCTCCGTGAGCCTTATGCAGGCATCCTCCACGCGCCTCATGTAGGCTATCACGGGGTTGTGGTAACAGCGGTCCATGATGGAGGAGTAGGCATTGTAGTAGGCCAGCATGGGCATGTAGATGTGCTTCTCCCGGCCCGAGAGCTTAGGCGGGAGGAGGCAGGGAATTCCCTGCACGATGGGGTAGGAGGCACCACAGGCTGAGCAGGTCAGCTCGCCCGAAAGCACCTCGCTTTCCTTGCGCTCCTCGGCTGAGAGCTCCAGGAGGCTCGCACAGGCGGGACAGGCGAGCAAGTCGAGCACCTCTGGCCTCATGGATCTAACTCCTCCAAGGCGCTCGGCAGCTGGCGGAGGGAGCGTATCACCGCGTCTGGCTCAGCCTCCCAGGCACCTTCCTCCTCGCTCGCCCGGCTCCCGGGCTTAAGCAGGAGGATGGCCTTCATCCCCACCGCCTTCGCGCCAGCTACATCCTCCGAGGGCGAGTTGCCCACGTGAACCACCTGGCCAGGCCTATCCTGGAGGCCGAGCTGGGCGAGGGCGAGCTTGAAGATGCGCTCGTGGGGCTTGCGCCAGCCCACCTCGCCTGAGATGAGGATAGCCTCAAAGTAGCCATCGAGCCCTGCCTCCTCAAGGATCCACCTAGGCACACAGCTCATGGAGTTCGAGATCACGGCCAGGCGGTAGCGGCCCCTTAGGGCCTCAAGCACCTCCCTAGCCTCCGGCACCACCTGGGCGCGGAAGCAGGAGAAGTAGAGGTGCCTGAGCTGGGCCAGGAGTTCCTTGTCTGGCGTTATGCCCAGGCCGGACATGACAAGCGAGTAGAAGTCCTCAAAGGTCATCTCGCGCCCCCTTGCCCTGAGGGATCTGAGCTTCCTCATGGCTCCGTCAAGGGCCTTCTTGTAAGCCCTCTTGCTCGCCTTGAAGCCTAGGCCTGATAGGTATTCTAGGACGCGGGCCACGAACTCACGCTTGTCTAGATCCCCCTCCGCCAGCGTGCCACCCACGTCAAACGTGATGGCCGCCGGCAAGGCCGAGCTGGAGCGGGAGCCCGCTCCTTATAAGCTGCCCTCGGGCGCTACCTCCACGCGCTCGCCAGGCTTCACGCCCAGCCTCTCGGCCGCACTACCCAGGTTCACGGCCACCTCAAGCATGCCCCAGCTGTCTATGATGGCCAAGAGCTCGCCTGGCTTAACCTGGCCGTAGGCGGAGCAGAGCCTAAGCCTCAGCTCTCGTTGGCCGAGGCGCACGGAGAGCGAGGAGCCATCCCTCACGCCCAGCCGGGCCAAGAGCTCCTCGGGCATGTTAGTGATGATATTGCCGAAGCCATCGATATACATGACCTCCCCCACCGCGCGGTTGCCCTCAAGCCTCGGCCTAGCGAAGTCGGGCAACACGTAATCGTGGATCTGTGGCCCCACGCGCTCTGGCTCTAAGCCGCGAGCTATGTGGGCGGCCACGGGGGTGAAGATGTCGCGGCCGTGGAAGGTCCTTGACACATGCGGCAGCATGAACTCCTCGTCCTCTATGGCGTAGACGGCTCTGAGACCGTCTCTCCGGGCCGCGAGCATGAGGAGCCCGTTGTCAGGCCCCACGAAGATATAGCGGCGCGAGACGACCACTATGGCCCTGCGGGCCGTGCCCACGCCTGGATCTACCACGCCCACGTGCACCGTGCCAGGCGGAAACCAAACGGCCGCCTGAGCCATGATGAGGGCGCCAGCCCGCACGTCAAACTTCGGCACCTCGTGCGATATGTCCACGAGGGCCGCGTCAGGGCAGATGGAGAGAGCCACGCCCTTCATGCTGGCCACATAGGGATCCTTTAGGCCGAAGTCCGTGGTGAAGGTTATCACGGGCCTGCGGGCCACGCGAGCCGTACACACCTCAGGGCACCTCCTGGGCAGAGGGGGAGGGGGCTGCCTATGAGCAGGCACCCTTCAAGCGCCACGGCTTGACCTCAGCCCCCTCAGGGCCTCCCTCAGCAGGCCTAGGTGCCTATAGAGCGCTATCTCGCCTTCCTCAAGCAGCACCACGAGCGTCAGAGACCTTATGCGCGTGAGCACCTTCCTCGTGCGCACGTAGCCTGCCTCCTCCAGCTTCTTCAGGTGGCTGCCGAGGTTGCCCGGCGTGAGGCCTAGGGCCTTCTGGAGCTCCGAGAAATACATCTTGCGCCTGATGGCCAGGAGGAGCATGATGGCTAAGCGCGTGGGGCTGGCTAAGATCGGATCAGAACGGGCCAGCTTCCTCAGCACGCCCATGAGCTCCTCCTGGCCCAACTCGCCCTAGCCCTCCAACTCGCCCGCTAGGATGGCCTCCGCCTTCCCGTAGAAGCTGAGGCCAGCCCACAGATAAGAGGCCACCACAGCTACCACGGCTACGATGAAGGAGGCCCATGCTAAGCCCAGGAGGGCGAGCAGGAAGGGGAGGGGCGAGCAGGCGAGGAGGGAGGTAGCTACCACGAGCATTTCCCTCTCCCTACGCCCCTCCTCCTCGCTCCCTATCAGGTATGTGAGCGCGTTCCCCAGGCCCACGCAGGCGAGGTAGAGGGACCATAGGGAGCCCGGGCTATAAAAGCCCCCGAGGAGGCAGAAGCCCAGGTAGCCCCAGGCCCCCAGGATGCCCGCCCAGACGATAGCCGCAAGCGTCCAGCGGACGCGCCACGAGCGCCTCAACCTCGCCCTCTCCTCTGGGCTCTTCCCAGCCAGCATGAGGGGCCACAGGCGCCTCACCCTCCCCCCGCTCACGAAGATGGCCAGGGCCATGAGGATGAACCACGACATGCCTATCGCTGGCCCCGTCAGGGCACCAAGGAGGGGCGCTAGGAGGCTGAACAGGAAGGTGAGGAAGGAGCCAGCGGCCACAGCAAGGCCCCAGGCCACGTAGGTATCGCCAGAGGCACGCATGTTCAGGTAGCGTATGTAGCGCTCCACCCGGTCGAGGGCCTGTAGGAGTTCCTCCACTTCCTCGCTCAAGCTGCCGCCTCCAGCTGGTGTAGCCGTGGTCAGCACGCGATATTAATGGTGGTGCAGCTCTGCAGCACAGAGCTCTCGCGTGGTTTTGGGCAAGCCATTTAACTATGAAGGCTGAGACACGAGCGGCATGAGCAAGTCAGTCTGGCCGAGCTATGCCATCGGGGCAGGCGTGGTCCTAGCTATCTCGCTGGGAATAGCCCTGGTGGTCTATGGCATCGGCCTGATGCCCTTCATCCCCATCTACCTCCTGGTCTGGATATTCGGCCCGCTCGGCGCCTACACGCTCGCCTACGGCCTCACGGGGCGAGGTGAGAGGTTCTACTACTCCCTCTGGGGCATCGTGATGCTCTTCATCGCCATCCTGGCGCCAGCCATGGCGCTGGGATGGCCCATCCCAGCACTCCTCGGAATTCTTATATTGCTCGTGGTGCTCCTCTTCGCCGTGATACGCTTGACCAGATGGAGGGGGCGTTGATGGGAGAGCCAAGCCCTCTTGAGAAGGTCAAGCGGGAGCGCGGCATCTTAGAGCGCCTCCTCAGCCTGGTGCCAGGTTACCACGGCTACAAGGAGAAGGAGCTCAGGCGGGAGACAGACAGGCTCGTCCGCATGGCAGCTGCCACGCGCCTCAGGCACGCGAAGGACGCCATAAGCCGCAATCTCACGCCCTTCGTGATGATGAAGCTCTCAGGCGAGGATATGTTCATCGTGGACTCCCTCCTAACCAAGCTGGACCGCATAACCCAGCGCATAGACAGGGCCGTGGCTGGCTACGCTGGCCTCTATGATGCCGTGAAGGTGCGCGAGGACAAGCTGGACGCGGTGATAGAGCACGACCTCAGGCTCGTGGAGAAGGCAGAGGCCATAAGGGCCACAGCCGACCGCCTCATCACCCTCCAGCCTGGCACAGATGCCTGGCGCATGGCACTGCAAACCCTTATAACGGATGTAGAGGAATTCGACAGGTTGGTGGACCAGAGGGTGGAGATACTGCGGGGGCTGGTGGCATGATAACGGCTAGATACCAGGGTGCCGGGGTCAACTTCGCTGCTCTCCCGAAGACCCTGCAGGAATACCTGAGACAAGAGGGCTGGAGCATCAAGAAGCTCTCGCCTGGCGCCCAGAGCTTCAAGGTTGTGGCCAAGAAGGGCTTCCTAGGCGGGAAGGTAGAGGTCGAGGTCAGGGGCGTCCCAGATGATATCTTCGTGAGGGTGGAGGGCTCTGACGAGCAGGATGTGATGGACACGGTGGAGCGGGCCATCACGGATTGTGCCAGCAATCCATCCGCTATAACGAGCTGGAGGCAGCAGGCCCTCCAGATGGCCGTTCAGACGGCGGCCCAGGTGGCCACCTTCATGCGCCAGCTACCCATCCCCATGCCCGGCGCTCAGCCGCCCATGCCCACGGCCCCTCAGCCAGCACCCGCGCCAACGCCTGCTCCAGCCGCGCCAGCTCAGCCTCAGGTGCCCAAGCCCACGGAGTGCCCGAACTGTGGGGCTCCGCTTGTGTATAGCCCGGAGGATCTGATAACGGTCTGTGAATACTGTGGCTACACCATCAACCTCACCGGTGGCTCCCTGCCTCCCATGGCTATGCTGCCCGTGCTGGTGGATGGCGCTTCGGCCATAGAGATCGCGAAGGATCACGTGGCCAAAGGCATTCTCATCACGAAGGGCATGGCGGAGCGGGCCGAGTGGGGCTCCATAGTGCTGCGCTACGTGCCCATCTGGCATGTGTCCGTGCAGGTGCAGGGCGAGGTGCTAGGTGAGAAGGCGCTCGTGAAGGCGAAGAGCACGAAGGCCAAGGTGCTCCAGGAGGTGGCCTTAGAGGCCATAGGCGGTTTCCTGGGCGGCTTCCTCGGCCGTGGCGCCCGCAGGGCTGTAGCGGACCGTTGGACGAGGACGACCATCAGCGAGGTCATAGAGGTGCCCGTGGTGGCCAGGCGGGCTGCGGCCTTCCAGCCCGAGCCAGGCGCCTATAAGATACCTCTGGAGCGCAAGGAACCGTTCAGGAAGACGGGCGAGGAGACACTTGGCGTGGAGGTGAGCGCTCAGGAGGCGGTGGAGAAGGCAAAGGCAGCCGCCCTGGAGGAGGTAAAGGCCAGGTTCACGACCATAGCTCAGTTCAATGTCTGGGCCACGCCCGTGGGCGAGCCAGAGCTCATCTACGCCCCCTGGTGGTTCGTGGAATACCGCATGGGAGGCCGCTCATTCTCCGTTATCGTGGACGCCTGCACGGGCAAGGTGCTGGCTGGCCAGAGGCCCTGGTTGCCCAAGGGCTTCCTGAGGCGCAGGAAGGGCGAGGAGGTGGCGTGATTGCCCAAGACCATAGCCTGGCGAGGTCGTGAGAACGAGATAGTGTATCGCTACCCCGTGGACACCATCGCCTGGGGCGATGTGGTGGTCGTGGAAGAGCACCAGGCGGCTGTCTTCTTCAGGGACGGCAAGGTCTATGACGTGCTCCGCGCTGGCCGCCACAAGCTCACCACGGCCAACCTCCCGCTCCTCACGAAGTTCCTCTCGGCCCTCGGGCTCGCGGCCAAGGACCAGTTCAGGGCGCACGTCATCTTCGTCTCCCTCAAGCAGTTCCAGGGCAAGTTCGGCGGGAGAGCGCAGACCGTGGATCCAGTGCCCGTCCAGTTCAGGGGCGAATACCTGTTCCGCGTGGAGGATCCCGTGCTGTTCGTAACCGAGATAGTGGGCGGGAAGGGCGCCTTCACCACGGAAGCGGTAGAGCGCACGCTCCGCATGTTCTTCAACCAGTGGGTCATGGATACCCTGGCGGAGTTCAAGGTAACGGCCTACGATGTAACAGCCAAGACCATAGAGACGGCTGAGATGATCAAGAGGGCGCTGTATGACAAGTTCAAGCGCATCGGCCTGGAGCTCGTAGACGTGGCCCTGGAGCTCACCGTGCCCGAGAAATACCTGGACAGGGCCTACTGGGTGAAGCACATGCGTGAGGAGGGCATAGCTGGCGCGGCCGAGACGCTCAGGGCTGAGGTGATGAAGCAGGTCGGGCCAGCCGTGGCTCAGGCACCCGGGGCTGGCATAGGCGTGGGCATGGCCCTCTTGCCCTCCCTGCTAGGCCCCATGCAGCAGCTCGCCCAACCGCTCGCTGGCGGCATAAGGTGCCCGAAGTGCGGCTTCATGAACCCACCAGGCGCTAAGTTCTGCTCAAGCTGCGGCAGCCCGCTCCAGCCACCTCAGCCAGCGGCCTCCGTGGGCGGGGTAGCCTGCCCGAGGTGCGGCTTCCAGAACCCGCCAGGTGCCCGCTTCTGCGCCAGCTGTGGGGCGCCCCTCCAGGCCCAGCCTCCAGCTCAGCCTCAGGCCCCAGCCAGGTGCCCGAAGTGCGGTAATGCCGTGCCACCCGGCGCCAAGTTCTGCCCGAGCTGTGGAGCACAGATAGGCTGAGAACGCTGAGACAGGCAGCAGGGGCCGCTTCTCCTCTAAACTAGCTGAGCTTATCTAACACTCTCGCTCCGCCTCACCAGGCCCTCGGGGTCGTCTTTGTGTCTCCAGAGGCCGCGCCTGAAGCTGATCACGCGGATGCCGAGGGCATCTATGAGGTGATCGCACAACAGCACCTTATCTACGAGCGGGTTCACCATCAAGCCGCACTCGACCTCGGGCTCGCCCGGCCTATTCAAGATGAGCCTTACCCTGGCCCTCTCGGCCAGCACGTAAACGTGGGCAGGCCCACCAGCCGTGTCGGCCTCGGCCATGATGAAGCGCCTCGGAGGCCATAGACCAGCTCACGGGCCACCGCGACCGGTATGGATAGCTCAGGCCCCTCGGCCTCATAGCCTGAGCTCACGAGCGCTGGCACCACCACGGCCTTATTCCCGACCTTTATCTCCACCCTCACC
>Ga0190319_1000097_pt1 | contig 13243 bp, 16 predicted proteins | sample 48701145_MG_FD_165040 | JGI IMG/M metagenome (GOLD analysis project Ga0190319, IMG submission 165040) | Hydrothermal vent sediment bacterial communities from Southern Trench, Guaymas Basin, Mexico - 4870-11-4-5_MG | ecosystem: Environmental > Aquatic > Marine > Hydrothermal vents > Sediment ...
GTGCTATTTCAGTCTACAAGAACGACAGAGAGAATGTTACGAGAATAGTTATCCATTCAAAGGGCAAATATTACGAATATAACAGAGATGAACCTTGGACCGTCTTCTTTGCCTTATTCAATGAGATTTCTCAATTCTTAAGATTCTTCACAACTCATAAGGGAGAAAAGATTGACATTTCAAGGGCTAAGCTATATCCCCGATGGTTAGAGCTTAAGATTAGATATCATGAAAGGAAGGAACTTAATGTTGTGAGATTGATCAGACATCTGGGCTTGAAATTCCCGAATCACGAGGATCATTCAATTAGACTTGAAGAGAATCCATCTAAACCTGGAACCTTCTACCTTGCAGCTGCAATTATCATTCACCCATTCTGGGAGGACCAAAGGTTCTACCTTAAGTCATACAGGGTTCAGGGCTATAACTCTCCAGCTATAAATCTGCAAGATCATCCCTGCATTGAAATAAAGACTTACTGGAAGGAAAAGAGGGATCTAATCACCGATAAGGAATTCAGGGAGTTCGTTAAAGAGGACATTGAAAAGGCTAGATGCTTCCTTAACGAAGTAGCGCTCATGAGTTTAGATTTAGAAAGGGATCTCCTTCCCTTATATCCAAACTCAGAGAAGTCCTATGGTAAGTTATGGAAGGAGAATAGAACGTTATGCATAACATTGAACAAGCTTTGCTCGAATCCTCCCTTAAGACCTGAAGAGATCGATAATAAGGAGAGTCTGAATATCCTGCTCAATCTTGGATTAGTTAAAAGAGTTGAATTCAATGGATTGACATTCTATGAAGCTGCTATTCCCTCTTATGATTCAGAGATCTCGACCTTACTCAAGATCCATAATGATGAGATAAGACCTGATAAGGATCTCCTGGTTAAGATTGCTAATAATGAGCTAACCCTTAACATAGTCGAGGAGATCCTTAAGAGGAACTCCGTTACGGTTCCATTGCTCTCCAGGATCCTTAATGTTGTGAGGGATAAGGTTAGATATGTATTGGAGAAGCTGACTAAATTAGGCATTCTTAAGCGATTCAAGGGAGATAGAAGAGAAATCCATTATACGTTCGCTAATAACGAAGTTAAAATCAAGATAATGAAAATCTTCTCAGCTTTGGGCTTCAAATTTAACTATGAACCTGTGTTAACTGAAAGATTCTTCGACGAGCTTAAGAAGGCTGGAAGCAAGCTCGTTTACGCTTTAAGATCCATCTTGAAGAGCTATGATGAACTACTACCAATAAAGCTTGAGATGATCCTAAAGGGATTAAGAAAGGCTAATGATAAGGTAAAAGATAGAATAATGAAGTTTGTGATCGAGAAATTGAAAGAGAAAGGATATGTTACATTCAGAGAAATCATGGAACTCGATTTAGTCAAACCTTCAAAGATTGAAGGCATAATGTTTGAGATTTGTAAAACGCTCAATCTTATTGAGAGCAGAAATGGAGATAAAAGAAGGTTTGTAACTACTTACACAGGAAAGGGCTTAGCAATTATTGAATTCGTTAAAAATGGAAGAGATTTGTATGAGGTTCCAGATAACTTGAAGTGGCTCAAACCTGAGATCGTTGGAGTCAGTTAACTTTATATGAAGGAGTAAGTGAAGTAGTAATAGAAGTAGTAGGAGGTATAAAAGATGGTCCAAGTCACGATAAAAGGACGGACCTTTAACATTACATACCAAGATATCATAGAAACGTTAGAAAAACTGAATCCTGAACCTCTTAAGGGTCGAGCGAAGTACTACATCGAGTACAAAGGGAAGAAGTACCCAATTAAACAAGTTGTAGCAGCAGTAACAGGCTTGCCAAGAATTGCATTTACGGCAAAATACGCCTACGATATATTGACTAAGCTCGGTTTTGACGTTAAAGAGTTGAAACCTGAACCCACTGTAGAAGAACTGAAAAAGGAGATTAAGCAGAAGATGAAGAGGAGAATAGAGGAAAGAGTCAAGGAATTAAAGGGAGAGTAGTTATGATAAAGCAACTAACATTGAATGGGCAAGCAATAGAGGATTGGACATTCAGAGGAGCTAATACACAGGAGCATATTCATTGTATTCATCCTTATCCAGCGAGAATGATTCCTCAGATAGCAAGAAGACTGATAAAGAGATATTCAAAGCCCAATGATGTTGTATTAGACCCATTCTGTGGTAGTGGTAGCGTTTTAGCCGAAGCTAAGACATTAGGAAGGAAATCCGTAGGAATTGACGTAAATCCATTGGCAGTTTTAATAGCAAAGGTAAAAACCACTCCAATAGACCCAATAAAACTTGAATTTTACCTAAGCTGGATAAAGGAGAAGCTAAAGGAACCTATCAATCCCGAAATTCCAAAGTTCTTCAACTTGGAGTATTGGTTCAAAGAAAAGACGATTAAGGAGTTATCAGTCCTAAGAACTATTTTAAGCCAAATTGAGGAGAAAGATGTCAGAGATTTCTTTTACGTATGCTTCTCCAAGACTGTAATCGATGTTTCGCTATGTAGAAGCAAGGAATACAAGCTCTATAGAATGACTGAAGAAGAAATCAAGAGATTTAACCCAGATACATTCAAGGAGTTCGAAGAAAACGCAAAAAGAGCAATTAAAGGGATGAAAGAATATTACGAAAAGGCTACAGATAAACCCAGTATTGTAATGCTTGGGGATTCAAGATATATGCCCTTAGAAGATAATTCAGTCGATTTAATCGTAACATCTCCACCTTATGGAGATAGCAAAACAACAGTAGCTTATGGGCAGTTTTCAAGATATCCTGCATTATGGATAGGGTTTGATGAGAAATTAGTTAGAAGTGTCGACAAAATTTCATTAGGAGGTAATAGAGCTAAGCCCAATTTCCATTCAGAGACATTAAATGCTGTCATAGCAGAAATCGAGAAAAGAAATGAGAAAAGAGCTAAAGATGTTGAATCTTACTTCGCTGATTTAGGTAAATGCATAGGAGAATTCTCAAGGGTCTTAAAACCTAATGGATACGCTTGCATTGTAATTGGAAATAGGACCGTAAGCAGGATTAGGATCCCCACTGATAAGATAATAGTCGAAATAGGAAGGGAGTTCAATTTAGAGCATGTAGCTACATTCTACAGAGATATCCCAACCAAAAAGATTCCTTGGGCCAATGCTCCTGAGAACATACCAGGATTAAAATGTGAGACAATTAAGAGTGAAAGCATAATAATCCTAAAAGTCTGTTAAAGTTTTGGTTCTCTTGAATTTCTTAAGTTCTTCAAACATTTCCGAAAATCTCCTTGCTCCATACTTCTTATACTTCTCATAGAATTCATCTGGAACGAATACCTTTATGTTTAACTTAACCATAGTCTTCACAGCATATTCTGGAGGTTCATACAATGATACAAACCAGATATTATCTGGAATCTTCACTATCTCTCTTAATATGTAAGCTTCTCCAACAACTTCTCTCCATCTTTCTCTGACTTCTCTTTTAACAGAAATGATGACTGCATTCTTCGGATCTTTTTTGAGAGTTTCAACATTAGGGATGACAAAATCCAACTGTTCTTCGTTTATCTTCTTGTTTCTTTCATATTCGATTCCCATAAGATCCAGAAGCTTTTGTAGTATCAGTTCAACAGTATGCCCAGCCCTGCTTACTCTTGATTGGCTCAAAGATAACTCAAGCTTGTCAATTCGAACCTTATCTTTCCATTTCTCACGAACCTTCGCCTCATACCTCCTGTAAATCTCATGGCACTTCTCCTCCAATCTCCTTGCCGTAAGAGATGGATTCTCTAAATCTATCTCCACTTCTCTAAGAGCTTCATTCAGAATTTCCTCAGTAGAAGGAATCTCCTTAAGCCATGGAGATTTATTAGTCATAATTTTAACTGAATCTTAATTAAAAGATATAAGATTGCCTTTTTTGATCAAATAAGGAGAAGAATAAGGATATCGCACATATAAATTGGGTTTCAACTTATGCTTGGCTTGCAAATTCATCCAAGCTCATTTACTTAAACTTTATCCCTTCCTTAACCTATCAACAAATTATATCTTTTTCTCTCATGAGCCTACCAATAATCCAGCCACGATCTCGTCTAAAATATGGGCATCCATAGAATATTTTCCTCTTCTTTTCACAAATACAAAAATATAATTTCTCTTCATTATTTTCTTTCTTCCTACATTCGTTTAAATATCTACATCTTGGCATTTTAGTCACCTAATTTATACAGTAAGAATAACCTCATAAATAATTCTATTTGTTAAAAACGAACTTTAAGCCTTCTTATGCTTGAAAGATACAATCTTAACTTTCTCGTAAACCTTCCGTTTCAAGTTCATAATTCTTTAAAAACTCTTGTAACGGTCAATTCATAGTGTTATTCTGCACATACCTACTTGCATTCTTTGATGGAAATAACAGTAAGTTCAGAGAAAAACTGGAAGTAAAAGTTAATTCTAACACATTTATACAATTTTCAGAAGTACTGGAAAGGTTTTGAAAGGTTCCGCTTTTACCAGAAATGGTCTGAAATGGTCAAGAAGGATCTGTCTAACCCAAATGATGATGAAAAAGGAGCGAGGATAAAACGTCAATCCCAATCCCCCCTTTATAAACCCCTCAAAGCTGCTTAAATTATACTACTTTGTTGCATAGACGTACCTCTTTGAGCTAAGAAACTTTGTCAGAATATAAAAGTATATAAAGTAAATCTTCTAAACTGATTATATGGATTTATTAGAGGCTGTTAAAAAAGCTGCCGAGTTCTTGAACGCTGCTGGTTACAGTGATTATAAATTAATTGAAGCTACTGAACAAAATGGAAAATGGACACTCAACTTTAAAACCCCTGAAGGACGAATTACGCTCCATGTAGATCCCCAAGGTAAAATTAATTGGTTTAATCTATCTAAGCCATAATTTAACAGAATTAGGATTCGACTCAACCTCCTTTATCGGAACTCCCACAAATCCAGAAATCTTACTCAAAATCTCTTCAAAAGCCTTTAAACTTTTATCCTTTATAACTTCATCCTTATTTTCCGTCGATTTAACAACATTTAAAGATTCAATTTTTATAAAGTTAATAATGTTAACTATAGTGCCTTGTGAGTTTCCGCAAAAGGTAGGGGGTAGTCACCTGTACAGGTGGCTACTGACATATTGTGTATCTCATGTGTGTGCCCGCCACTAAATATGTGTTAGATCTGGGGTACCCAGGGTACCCTCATAATGATATGGATGCTGCCCTAGCTCAGTAGCCCATATCACCATCATACGATTATACGGATATGAAGATAGCTGCAAACCTATGTTAAAGTACATATAATAAAACCATATAGAAATCCTATATTAAGAATGTAGCAATCCATAGGGAAATCGGTATGGAAAACTATAGATAAAGAAGAATTATCATTATGGGATACAGGAAGCCACCAAGCAGGATAAGGTACGAGAAGGAACATCCGATGGTTTCTTTAAGATTAACTAAAGAGCTGAAGGAGATTGTAGATAGGATAAAGAAGGAAACTGGGAAGAGTTACTCAAAAATAGTAAAAGAAGCTCTGATTAACTTAGCTGAGCTTGGAAAAAAGATTGAGGAAAAATATAAGGAGGAGATTGAGAAGTTAAAAAAGGAAATTGAAAATGCAAGAAAGAAAGGTAGAGAAGAAGGGTACAAAGAAGCTTTGAAGATCTTCATAAATGACCCACATTTCTTTTATTATGAAGTCCGAAAGATTACAAGGAAAGATATTGCATTATTCACAGCTCCATGTTCCATATGTGGAAAGCCTATGATATTTACACATAAAGACGATAACTGGAGTTCTAAGGTAAAACCAACTATTCATAGAGCATTTGAGAATTGGTACCATGTAAAGTGCAAAGAAAAGAGAAGAACTATCATACTCTAACTTATAGGCTTAACCTCTCCCTTTAAATGGAAGTGCTGAATCTGATTCCTGTGTATGAATACTAAATCAGTCTTGCAGATGTTATTTTTCCCCTTTATCTCAGCATTTGTAACTATGAAAAATCCATCATGATATCCTGCAAATATCCCGTCTATTATCGTACCCTTGAGGAGCTGAAACGTCACTTCTTTCCCTTTTATTAAATCATACGGCGTTTTCTTCTCCTCTACCTTTTTCTTTCCCATTATCTCACGTATTATCTCAAAAATTTAATAGCGTTTTCCACTTTTTACAAAACTCATAAGAGTTGCTATTAACAACGGTTCTAACGACCATTGTCCGAAGGTAAATCCAAACCTTCGGACTTAATTCCACGGTTAATTTTAACCGTCGGACTACTTTAACAATTCAGTCTCACTTTTTGACTTAGAAGAGTGAGACTATTATCCCCTCCCGAAAAAACAGAAAGGGATTTTAACAACCATCGTCTCTCGCCGTTTTATCGGCGGGGGACAATTTTCCCATGACGATAAAACGGTAGGGGATGAAATAAAAGAATGAAAAGCTTAAAAGGGGGAGGGTAGTTTTTATTTCATGCCCCCCAGCAACAACCACCACAACACAAAGAACCAACCAGATTCAAGAAATGGATTGAATCAAGACTATTTAAGTCTTCGCTTAGAGTACTCCACTAAGAAGTCTATTCTAAAGGACATTTTAAGCCCAGAAGTTCATGAGTTCATGGCTCTGATAGAATTCAATTCAACATACCCAGCAAACACGATAGGAGCTTATGTTGGTAGAAATTTCGATGAAAGTAAGATTAAGAGAGGAGAAGTTGGATTAAAGAGGCGCCCACGTTACTACATGCCTTTAGATGAGCAAGAGGAGATAATCGTAGTTCTTAAGCCTAAAACTGATAAGAATGGGAAGATAACAGGATTCAAATACATGGTTGGAAATGGAATTCACTTCTTTTATGGTCGATTGCCAGATGGGCATTACAAATGTGCTATTTCAGTCTACAAGAACGACAGAGAGAATGTTACGAGAATAGTTATCCATTCAAAGGGCAAATATTACGAATATAACAGAGATGAACCTTGGACAGTCTTTTTTGCCTTATTTAACGAGATATCTCAATTTCTAAGATTCTTTGAAACTCATAAAGGAGAAAAGATCGATATATTAAGGGCTAAGCTATATCCTCGATGGTTAGAGCTTAAGATTAGATATCATGAGAGAAAAGAACTTAATGTTGTAAGATTGATCAGACATCTTGGCTTGAAATTCCCGAATCACGAGGATCATTCAATTAGACTTGAAGAGAATCCATCTAAACCTGGAACCTTCTACCTTGCAGCTGCAATTATAATCCATCCATTCTGGGAGGACCAGAGGTTCTATCTAAAGTCATACAGGATTAAAGGGTACAACTCTCCAGCTATAGATCTGCAAGATCATCCATGCATCGAGATAAAGACATACTGGAAAGAGAAGAGGGATCTGATCACTGACAAGGAGTTCAGGGAGTTCGTTAAAGAGGACATTGAAAAGGCTAGATGCTTCCTTAACGAAGTAGCGCTCATGAGTTTAGATTTGGAAAGAGATCTCCTTCCCTTATATCCAAACTCAGAGAAGCCTTATGGAAAGCTATGGAAGGAGAATAGAGGGTTATGCATAACATTGAACAAGCTTTGCTCAAGTCCTCCCCTAAGACCCGAAGAGATCAATGATAAGGAGAATCTGAATATCCTGCTTAATCTTGGATTGGTTAAAAGAGTTGAATTCAATGGATTGACATTCTATGAAGCTGCTATTCCCTCTTATGATTCAGAGATCTCGACCTTACTCAAGATCCATAATGATGAGATTAAACCCGATAAGGATCTCCTGGTTAAGATTGCTCATAATGAGTTAACCCTTAACGTAGTCGAGGAGATCCTTAAGAGGAACTCCGTTACGGTTCCATTGCTCTCCAGGATCCTTAATGTTGTGAGAGATAAGGTTAGATATGTTCTGGAGAAGCTGACTAAATTAGGCATTCTTAAGCGATTCAAGGGAGATAGAAGAGAAATTCATTATACGTTCGCTGATAACGAAGTTAAGATCAAGATAATGAAAATCTTCTCAGCTTTGGGCTTCAAATTCAACTATGAACCTGTGCTAACTGAAAGATTCTTCGATGAGCTTAAGAAGGCTGGAAGCAAGCTCGTTTGTGCTGTGAGGTCAATTCTGAAGAGCTATGATGAGCTCCTGCCAATGAAACTTGAGATGATCCTAAATGGATTAAAGAAGGCTAATGATAAGGTAAAAGATAGAATAATGAAGTTTGTGATCGAGAAATTGAAAGAGAAAGGATATGTTACGTTCAGAGAAATCATGGAACTCGATTTGGTTAAACCTTCGAAGATCGAGAACATGATGCTTGAAATTTGTAAAACTCTCAACCTTATTGAGAGCAAGAATGGAGATAGAAGAATGTTCGTAACTACTTACACAGGAAGGGGCTTAGCGATTGTTGAATTCGTTAAAAATGGGAGAGGATTATATGAGGTTCCAGATAACCTGAAGTGGCTCAAACCTGAGATCGTTGCCATTAGTTGATAATCAAAACAATCTATCACTATATGGACCATATACAGCATAAGCTTTTTATAGAGCATGAACAGTATGAAGTATGATGAAAGAGAAAGTCAGATTTGTCATTGAGAAGGAAAAGATTGTAGAGGTCGAAGTTGGAGATTATAGATTTAAGGTTAAGGAAGCCCCAGCGAGCACTATGAGCGTCATTGAATCCCTATTCGAACAATTGATGGACAGAGGAGTCCTTTTCACAAAAGAGGAGAAGGAAGAAGTCGATAACAAGTATTTAGAATTTGCAAGAAGGTTAACTGATAAGCAGAGGAATGTTTTGGCCCTATTTAAAGATAAGGAGGAAGTACATTACAGAGAGATTTATGCACTTGGCCCAGAGTACGAAGGTCAAAAGTTTGCGGGGATATCAAGCGGTTTAACCAGGAAAGCTCAGGGATTAGGTATTATAGATGATGATGAGTCTGCTTTGATCTGGGATGGTGCTAACGAAACTTATAAGTTGAATCCGAAGTTAAAGCCCGTACTTAAGCTAATATAAGGTGATGAAGCTTGATAGTCTTCTTCGTCGTAGATAGACCCGCAAGTCTCAGGATCCTGGAACCTTTAACGAAGGAATACTTAATGGGCTTTATGTCTCATCCAAATACATCCAGAAACTTCCAAGAAATGTTCTCAAAGTTCGATAACGTCATAAAGATGTGCGATTGTGGAGCTTTCACGAAAGAGGGAGCACCGAGAGATTACGAGAAACTATTCTCGATTTATGAAAGGATGAAGGTCGATTATGGTTTAATCATCGACTATCTATGGGATTGCGAGAAAACATTAGAGAGCGCTAAGAAGGCTATGGAAGTCTATAATTCAGGATCTTACAAATTCAAGCTCGTAGGAGTCGCACAGGGTAAGAACAAGCAAGAATACTTGAAATGCCTGAATAAGCTGATAAAACTGGATTTCGAACACATAGCAGTTGGAGGCTTACTTACAAAGATTCCAAACACTGCAAGATACACGAGAGTTAGGAATGAGCAGTTCATGTGGGATGTTCTTACAGCTATAAGAAGAGAATACGATGGTTGGCTCTTCGCACTGGGCTGTTATCACCCCAAGAGGCATAGAAGATTCGAAGAGCTAAACATATTTGGATCCGACTATAAGGGTTGGATCTTCAGGTACAAGAACACCGAAAATAGGTTCGAAGAGGTTAGAGAATGGATCAGGAGGAACATTTATGGGAAGATATCTTCTAATCTTAGCCTGTTCGGATGAAAAGAAGAAGGATCCTGGACTATTACCAGCTATTGAAAGATATGATGGCTATTTCTTCAAAATCATTAAAAAGATGATGAGAAGGGGAGAGTTTCCTTCATCTGTTGATATTCTAATCCTTTCAGCCGAATATGGCTTAATAGAACCTAACACTCCAATAAAATACTATGACAGAAGAATGAACAAGCAAAGAGCCATGGAGCTAAGACCAAAAGTCATGGAAAAGCTCAGAGAGATTGTTAAAGGATATGACGAAGTCTTCGTTTGCCTTGGAAAAGATTATCTCGAATGCATAAAAGGAATTGAAAATTTCGCAAATGTAAAATATGCAAATGGAAAAATCGGTGAAAAAGGAAGGGAGCTAAAAGAATGGCTCAAATCGATCAGAGTAAGATACAAGAAGCTAAACGAGTTGTGAAGGAGAAAATAAAAGAGTGGTATAAAAATATAAGAGAGTTAAGATTGGAAGATTTAGAACCTAACATCTTTCTTGCAGGAGCTATAGGTATAGATAAGGCTAGAGATTTCATAGCATTTTATGTAATGCAGCATGTAGAGAGATCCATTGTTACAAGTTTTGGATATTTAATTGAGAAAGTTGCAAAAATCATTGGCCCTTACGTTGAATTATGTAAGAAAACGGATAGACCAAAAAACGAACCAGATAAAGGTTGGAACCTTAAAGTTGTTAAGAATGGGAAAGAATATTACTTTGAAGTTAAAAGTGGCCCCCATTCCTGTAACAGGAATATGCTTACAAGTATAAACGAAGAGCAGGAAAATATTAAACAAGAAAAACCTAAAGCCATTGTAGGCTTAGGGATATTCTATGGCAAAGAAGAGGAAGTCTTCTCAACAATTAAGCAGTATTACAAGGGAGAAATAACTCTCGTAGGAAAAAAGTTCTGGGAATTCATTTCTGATGATCCAGATGCCTATAAAAAGGTTCTAAAATTAATGATCGAAGCCCATAATGAAGTCTTACAAGAATCTTTAGATAAGAAGACATTACTGGAGCTTATGGAAGAGAAAATTAATGAACTTACGAAAGAATGGTGTAAAAAGTACGGAGATAAGCTAGACTATAATGAAATGCTTAAGCGATTTTTCTAAACTTCTCAAACAGGAGAGGGTTTAAAATGAATAAGAAAATACCCATTGATTGAGATGATTTGATCAAGAACAAAAACTTCTGGCATTTCTCCTTATAAACCAGAAGTATCGGTAAGTTACTGGAACTTTCAGATATGTTCAAGAAGTACAATTCAGTAACAAGGCATTTCAGAAATGACCAAATATGATCTGTCTAACCCACATGATGAGGAAAAAGAAGCCAGCATAAAACGTCAATCCCAGTCCCCCCCTTTATAAACCCTCAAAGCTGCCTAAATTATGCTACTTTGTTGCATAGATGTACCTCTTTGAGCTAAGAAACTTTGTCAGAATATAAAAGTATATAAAATAAATCTTCTAAACTGATTATATGGATTTATTAGAGGCTGTTAAAAAAGCTGCCGAGTTCTTGAACGCTGCTGGTTACAGTGATTATAAATTAATTGAAGCTACTGAACAAAATGGAAAATGGACACTCAACTTTAAAACCCCTGAAGGACGAATTACGCTCCATGTAGATCCTCAAGGTAAAATTAATTGGTTTAATCTATCTAAGCCGTAATTTAACAGAATTAGGATTCGATTCAACCTCCTTTATCGGAACTCCCACAAATCCAGAAATCTTACTCAAAATCTCTTCAAAAGCCTTTAAACTTTTATCCTTTATAACTTCATCCTTCTTTTCCGTCGATTTAACAACATTTAAAGATTCAATTTTTATAAAGTTAATAATGTTAACTATAGTGCCTTGTGAGTTTCCGCAAAAGGTAGGGGGTAGTTGCCTTTCAGGCAGCAACTGACTTTTGTGTAATTGATCTTGTGTGTGTCCCTGAGTCGCTGGGGCTGGTATTAGTCCCTGCTCACACATTTGCTTCAGGGCTTTTATGAATGGGTAAGAATTTATTAACCACTTAATGAAAGCTGCTGCCGACGTAAATCCCTCTTCTTTTGCGTATTTCTTAGCTTTCTCCAATATTTCCTTTTCAAGAGAGATTCCATGGTACACAGCCTTATTTGCCATAGAGTATACTTCACCAAAAGCTTTTTAAACTTATCGATAGAATATCGGACATGTCCGCTAAAATTGCCGAGGTCAAACCTATAAGAAATTTGAGAATTAAGGGTTGCAGTTGTTCAACAGACATCGATAAGCTCTATTTAGAAGCATTGAAGCGAGAGGATACAGCAATCTACGATGCAGAGGGATTAATAGTCTGCGAAATGGAAAATGAGCGAAAAGTCATCCCGATGAGTGAAATCAGAAAGATTGAAGAAGAGAGGAGGAATGCTGGGATAATTGGAGGAGCTTTACTTGGATGGGCCATTGGAGGACCCATTGGAGCAATTATTGGAGCTATTTTTGGGTGGGGTTTAGCGGAATTGAAGAATGAGCAATGCAGACAAGATGTCTGCAACTGCTATAGAGGCATAACAGTCAGAAAGGAGAGGAGAGTGATATAAATGCCTAAAAGAAAGGAAGTGAAATTACAGGAGAGGTATGAGGAACCTACATTCTTAGTAGATTTTGCCAAAGAAGACATAGATTTTGGCGTATTCTGTAATGGAGTAATGGAGATAGAAAGAAGACCAGATGGAACGAAGATTATTCGCTGTGAAGGAAGATCTCTGTATATAGAACCAAAAAAAGGAAATAGGCCAAGAATATGGGAGGTGTCAGAACCATGAAAGTTGAATTTTTCAGATTTTGTGAGTATGAATCTCCAGATAAGGAGCATTGTATAGAGTTTGTCAGAGAGATCTATGAGGATAGAAGGGAAGACTTTGAATAATGGAATCTGGGAAGAGATTCGAATTTACATTGATCCTTTAAAGGATTTCTCTGGAGTTAAACTTATCAGGAAATCGGTAAGAGGTGACAGACTATCCATTGACATTCTTAGCAGAAGTGAGCTTCTGAAGCTTCTCAAGAGAGGGCTTGAAGTTCTTGAAAGATTGAGAAGAGAGGAAGAAAGGAGAGAGGAGGAGATTATAAAAAGGGTTAGAAGGGTCGATATGAAGCCCTTGGATGAATTTTAAAAATTTAAAATAGAAGTTTGCTGATTCTATTGCGGGGCTGGAACAGCAGGGAGGGGGTGTTCAGTAGTGGATAGTAGTGAGAATTATTTAAACCTTCGGTTAGAGTATCCCACCAAGAAGTCGATTTTAAAGGACGTATTAGCTCCAGAGGTACACGAATTCATGGCTTTGATCGAATTTGACTCGACTTTCCCAGCAAACACGATAGGAGCTTATGTTGGTAGAAATTTCGATGAAAGTAAGATTAAGAGAGGAGAAGTTGGATTAAAGAGGCGCCCACGTTACTACATGCCTTTAGATGAGCAAGAGGAGATAATC
>Ga0190319_1000098_pt1 | contig 13191 bp, 17 predicted proteins | sample 48701145_MG_FD_165040 | JGI IMG/M metagenome (GOLD analysis project Ga0190319, IMG submission 165040) | Hydrothermal vent sediment bacterial communities from Southern Trench, Guaymas Basin, Mexico - 4870-11-4-5_MG | ecosystem: Environmental > Aquatic > Marine > Hydrothermal vents > Sediment ...
TGTCCACGTCACTACCTTTCCATGTATAATTTTTAGCGAAAGAGCCGAACAAAACCGCATACCTTATCTTAAACTTTTTCGCGATTTCCCTCAATTTCTTCTCGCTAATTTTTACTTTCAAATTTTTCTTCATCATGCCCCCGGCGGGATTTGAACCCGCGTTTCTCGTCCGCGCGGATCTCGAGCTCGAGAGGCTCGTATCCTCTCGGCGTTCGAAACTGACCGGACTAGACGACGGGGGCCCATTAAAAAATTTTCCGCACTATTAAAATTTATTCCAATCGAAAGTTCCTCACCCTTTTTTAGCTTCTCGACGAGCCGAGTTTGGGAGTTTGGAGTAAACTTTATTTATACGAAAATCCAAGGTTTGTGAGGGTCTTTGAAAGGAGCCGAAGGCATCGTGAGAATCAGGGTGGAACTCTACGGTGAAGGTCCCCTCGGAAAGGAGTTGTGCTGTACGGGGACGATCTTTCCCTTGGAACTCAGGGAAATCTACGAGGAGTACCTCAGGAAATACGGTGAGGAACGGACGACACCTTCCGTTTACGAGTACATCGTCGAGAGGTTGGAGGACGGTTGGAAGGGTGGCGTCTTCCTGAGGCCAGAATGCTTACACCTCTTCATGGAGAAGGGAGAGTGGAAGAAAGTTAGAGTCTTCGCGGTTTACAGGAAGGGTGGAGAGAGGGTGGTTTTCGAGAAGGAATACAAGGTCGGCAGAAGTTTTAAGTAATTTCACCATCATCCAGTAATCATGAAAGTAGGAGACTTCGTGCACGCGGTAAGGCTGAGAGTTCATGAAAGCGGGGTAAGCGACGCGGTAGCGGAAGAAGTTTACGAGGTACTTTCGCGTCTCGACCTCGGGGCAACGTCTAAGATTATGGACTATCTTTTCGAGAAAACCATAACGTACGATGAAACCACGACCTGCTTCCTCCTGGAATGCATGCTAGAAAACCCCTTCCTTTCCGAGGAGGGACGGGAAGAAATCTACGCCACGTTCCTCGACAAGGTAAGGAGGTGCATCCAGGAACGTGCCAGAAAGTTCGACATAGCCGGGTTGAAGAGTTTGATTAACGTGGCAGACTATCTCTTGGACAGAACTCGGGTTAAGGAGTACGTTTAACGCACTACCCCAAGAACTTCTTAACGTATCCGCAGCTCTTCCTTTCAGGACATACTCCAAGCTTACACTTCGGCTCTATCAAGCCATCGGCCTCCGGGAGCTCTTCCACGACCTTTTCTTTCGTGCGTTCACACAGTTCCCTTACTTCGGCGTATGCCGTGCTGCACAGCCTAACGCCGAAGAAGCCGAAGGGAGAAAAAAGGTGGTAACCGTCGAGTAGCAAGACTAACCTTACCTTTAGGGCGTGCGGAAGTATGTAAGCCGCCTCGCCCCTCCCTATCCCCTCGGAAATCAAGTCCTCGTAGAGGGAAACGCTCTCTTCGAGGAGGTCTCCGTACTCCTTTCGAGCCTGCCGGTCGACGGGGTAAAACTTTCTCCTCCTCGCGGCGGAGTAAACCGATTCTACGCGCTGCCGGACGGTTCTGTGCCTCTTTATCTCGTTCCACGCCGCCAACGAAACTTCATCCACTACCCTAACCAAAATTTTGTCGTGAGCCTCCGAGACGAGCTTCCGGTAATCCTTTGTCCTACTTCTCTTAAACTTCCTCAGTACCCTCGGCAAATCGTCGTGGAGGTAGACTACCTTTACCCCCCTCCTTTCCTCGACCCTCGATTCCCCGAAGACGTTGGGGAAGGTAAAGCCAGTTTTTCCCCCTAGGGCTGCGGAGGATAGCGTCATCGGGAAATGCTCCTTAGCAACCGCCGACAACCTTTCGCACGCGACGCGGATCTCTTTCGGTACGTTCTCTCCGAGCCTCGACGATTCATGGTAAGCGGTCAACAGCGTCTGGAGCGGAAAGGAGAAAAAGCCGTAGGAGGAGAAGCCCAACGGAAGCAAACACCTGGCAAAATCCATCTTCGCCTCTCTCAAACTTTCCCTGTAGGCTCTTAGCATTCGGAGGGAAACCCGTTCGTATCGTTTACTCAACCTGGAATTCGCGACCTCCGATGGCACCAGTAGAGACCTTTCCTCTACGGGTATCCTCCTAGAGCTGAACATGAGGTACGAGCCGAAGGGGAACGCCGTGAAGAAAAAATCGATCATCCTGCTCCCCTGCATCCAGAAGTAAAGCGTCGGGGTCGTCAGTAACGACGCGTGCCCCCTCCTAGTAGATTCTCTGTGAAACTCCTCCACCGCTCTGTCCTCCAGCTTCCTCACTTTCTCCAAAAGCGAACCCTTCTCGCTGGTGAGCAGGCCGCTCGCGGCGATCAGCTTATCCCCGCCTATTCTGCCCATCTTCGGGGAAGCGTCGACCAACACCACTTTAAGGTTTCTTTCCGCAACCTTCACAGAAAAAGAATTTTTCGCAAGAAAAATATTTATAACTTTCCGACCAATTTAGGGGTAATGCTGGAGGAAGTTCGCGAGTTGGTCGAAAGGCAGAACGCGTGGAGGGGGAGGGAATGCATAAACTTGATAGCGAGCGAGAACGTCCTCTCCCCACTCGCCGAAAAATTCTTGGTCTCGGACTTCCACGGGAGGTACAACGAGCACGACGAAGAAACTCACTACCAGGGCGTCAAGTACGCCGTGGCAATAGAAAACCTGGTTGACCGCATTTTCGGCGAAAGGTTCTCGACGAGCTTCGTCGATTGCAGACCGATTTCTGGAAGCGTCGCCAACCTCTGCGTTTACCACGCGTTCTTAAGGCCGGGGGATGTGGTGCTGACTCCTGGCCTTACCTACGGTGCACACGTTTCCTCCACTCCATACGGAGTCGTCGGAGTAAAGGGTGCGAACTCCGTCGAAGCTCCCTTCGACCGTGAAAACTTCGAGCTCGACGTGGATAAGACTTTACGAGCGATTGAGGAGGCTAACCCTAAGATGATCATGCTCGGAAGGTCCGTATTTCTCTTTCCAGAGCCGCTGAAGGAATTGCGAGACCACGTCGGCGATACCTTGATAGCTTACGACGCAGCCCACGTTTTCGGGTTGGTGTACTGCGGATTCTTCCAAGAGCCCTTCGAGGAGGGCGCCGACATAATCACGGCGTCCACACACAAGACTTTCCCCGGACCTCAGGGAGGAATTATACTCGCGAGAAGAGATTTTGATGAAATGTTGTGGAAAAAAGTGGAGAGAGCCGTTTTTCCTGGGGTCGTGAGCAACCACCATATCTTTAGGCTACCTTCTCTCGCGATAACGGCGCTGGAGATGAACGAGTTCGGTAAAAGTTATTGCAAGCAAATCGTGAAGAACGCGAAAGCGTTAGCTCAAAAGCTGCACGAACTCGGGTTCAAAGTCTTGTGTGAGCATAGAGGCTTCACGGAATCCCACCAAGTGCTCGTGGACGTGAGAGAGCTGGGCGGAGGAAAGCCTGTGGCGGAAAAGCTTGAGAGGGTCAACATAATAGTGAACAAGATCGCCCTGCCCTGGGATTCTCCTAAGGATGCTACAGGAAATCCTTCTGGAATCAGGATTGGGGTACAGGAGATGACGAGGTTCGGGATGAAGGAAAGCGAGATGGAAGAAATCGCCGAACTTTTCAAAGGATTGTTGGTCGACGGGAGGGATGAAGAGAAAATAAAGGCCAGGGTCAAGGAATTGAGGGCCGGGTTCACGGAGGTAGAGTATTGCTTTAAGAGTCTGGGAGGATAAGGAGTGGTTGGCGACGCGCTGGGGCTCCCCTTCCCTAGCGGAAGAGTACTACCCAGTACGCTGGGCGGTTTGACTTCCGGGTTCGGAATGGGTCCGGGTCGTTCCCGCCCGCTTTGGTCGCCAACCGAAAATAAATTTCCATCCTTAGGTTTTTAAAGTTTTGCTACGTTGGCCGGGTTTAGCACGCTCGAAAGGGGACGGTCACTGGAAGTATTCTAAATAATTCGAACGACAAAAAATGTATGGAAGAAGAACCGCTGTGGGAAAGCACGATATCCAGGCAAGAAGCATACGAAATTGTCAAACATCGCATCCAAAAGCTGATAGAATTTTTTCAACAACGCGGATACGATACTGAAGGTTTTAAGGAGAAACGCTATTCTACTAACGGATTCTGAGACCTGAGAATCGTGAAGGTTTTAAGTTCTGCCAGAATTCTTTCGGAGGTCGACCGTTCAACGTCAAAAGTAACGGAAGCTCCGTGAGAAGGGTGTGGCAGAGCCTTTGGGAAAGGTCGGGATTAAGGAGAAAAGTGATGGCACCGTCGACGGAAAGGGAAGAAAAGTTCTTGCGAAGGGGTAAAATTTCCGATAAAGACAGGCCTGCTCGGTAATCTAACCGGCATCCTCCCATAAGTCCCCAGCTTACGTCAGCCTGACAACAAACATCCCATACTTCTCATCCTTTTTCAGACGTATTTCAAGCCCAGCACGCTTAGCGCTTCCTCTTAGCTCTTCCTTGCTAAACCTGTGCGACCTGAATTTCAGAGTTGGGACAGGACGGTTCTTTCTCTCGTCCCAACCAACGTTCCACAACTCTATGTTTTGGGTGCAATCGTTGTACACGCAGTAGGCGACGAGGGGTTTGGTTAGGACTTCCTGGAGGGTTCTTTCCCGCTCGTCAAACTCCACAGCCGGAGCTAGACAGTGCATGCGTGCATACTTAAAAGCCGAGAGCAATTTTTGAGTATCGTCTGCAGGAGGGTAATAAACGCTCTGGTAAAAGGTTGCGTCTCCCTTCGCGGCGGCAAACCTTTCGTCGATCGACACCCTATCCTCCCTCCTCAGGTTTCCTTTCGTGTTCGCGTTGAGGGTTAGTACAGCGTTGTCCAACGGGACGTTCAACCTATCCAGCTCTCTCATATCTCCCTTTACCGGACGGTAATCGTATCCGGCCTCCTTTATCCAGAGGGACTGTCTCAACATGCCTTCAAAAGCGTCTACCCCGTAAACTCTGACGGATTTTCTCAATTCCGGTGCCTTAGAAAATATACCCCTGACTTCCTCGCCACTTCCTATACCTAAAACAACGAGGTTCGTCCTTCCGCACTCCTCGACCCTTTCCTTCAGCTCTTTCCTGACCTCTCGATAAAAGAGTTCTTCGAAGCCCTCATCCTTGAAAATGTTGGAGGTTGAGGCGAGCTTTTGAACTCGTGGATTGCCGTAAGACTCGTGACTTATTTCTTCGTTATCCCATCCCTCGTAAAAGTCACGATAACCTTCCGAATCCGGAATTATCCCTACGACGAACACGCCGAGGTTGTTTTCTTCTGCGTAAAAAGCTTCTCCTAGGGAAAGTCCAGGAAGGCCCAGCTTAGGATGCTTAGAAAAAATACCGCGCAAGCGCAGTTTGTAAACCATGCCCTGGGCCCTCACACTCATTCTGTAGTCTTTACCGATCGATGGTGTCATACTTGTTTGAATTTTGAAAGAAATCCTTAAATTCGTTCTTCGCGGATCAGAGGATTTCAGAACCCTCTTCTACGTCACTTTCTGGAACGAGCAGAGAAACTTTCTTTCCGTCCTTCGAAACTGCGGCAAGAATCATGCATTCAGATTCTATGCCGAATATTCTTTTCTTCTCTAAGTTAGTCACGAAAACGAACTTTTTACCCTCGAGCTCTTCAGGAGAATAACACTCTCCCAAACCTGCGACAGCTTGCATCCTCTTCCCACCAAAATCTACCAGTAACCTTAAGAGTTTTCTGGAACCCTTTACCCTTTCTGCGCCGACGACCTTCCCTACCCTCATCCTGATTTTTTTGAATTCCTCGAAGCTTACCCTTTCTTCCTTTTCCTTACCGAAAAACTCCTCCAGCGGGGTAGGTTTGGTGACGAGTTTCTTCAACCTTTCTATTTTCTCGTCCGTGAGCTTTTCGAACAGCAGCTTTGGCTCTTTCGTCACGACCTTGTCTTCTAAGGTGGTATGAACGTCCCTCCAGCCTAAGTCGGGTGGTAAGTTCAGGTAGCTGAGGATCTTCTCGGAAGTCTCTGGCAAGAACGGTCTTAAGAGGATTCCGATGACTTTGCACACGTTCAGGCAAACCCATACCACGGTCGAGCACCTTTCCTTATCGCTCTCAACGAGCTTCCACGGCTCCTCCTCTTGGAAGTACTTGTTTCCCTCGGAAGAAATCCTGAGCACTACCGTCAGTCCCTCCCTCAGCCTCACGTTATCCATCGCGTGCTCGTAAGCCTCGATTTCTCTCGCTACTTTCTTAAGCAACCCTTCATCCTCTTCGGAAAGTTTTCCCTTCTTCACACCCTCTCTAAAGTATTTCCACGCGAAGCTCAACGTCCTGTAAACGAAGTTGGCCAAGTTCCCGACGAGCTCGGTGTTGACTCTCCTTTCGAAATCGCTCCACCTGAACTCCGTATCGCCGGTTTCTGGAATCAAAAAGGTGAAGTAGAACCTCCATACATCGCTATTCACGTCGCTCTCCATCAGCTTGTCGCAGAAAACTCCCCAACCCTTGCTCTTCGAGATCTTCCTGCCCTCATAATTGCAGTAGTGTAGGCCTATCACATCGAAAGGAAGGTTTAGGTTACCGTGAGCGATCAACATCCCGGGCCAGAAAACTGTGTGGAAGGGAATGTTGTCCTTTCCAAGGAAGTTGTAGACGAGGCAGCTCTCGTCTTTCCAGAACCTCTCCCAAGCTTTTTCATCACCTACTTTCTTCGCCCATTCCTTCGTGGAGGAAATATAGCCTATCGGAGCGTCGAACCACACGTAGAACACTTTATCCTCGTAACCCTCGAGCGGGACTCTCACTCCCCAGGTAAGGTCCCTAGTTATACACCTCCTCTTCAATCCCTCCTTTATCCAGCCGAGGGCCCAGCTCCTGGTGAACTCGTTCCAGTGTTCGTTCGAGGTTATCCACTCTTCCAGCTCTCTCTGAACCTTGCTCAACTCCAGGAAAAGGTGCTTGGTCTTCTTCAGCTTCGGCGACGAGCCGCATAGCTTGCACCTCGCTTCCAAGAGCTCGTGGGGGTCTAGCAACCTTCCGCAGTTCTCGCACTGATCGCCCCTCGCAGCTTCATACCCGCAGTATGGGCACTTGCCTTCGACGTACCTATCTGGCAGGAAAAGCTTGCAGTTCTCGCAGTATGGAAGCTCCAGCTCACCCTCGCTGATGTAGCCGTTTTCGTAAAGTCTCTGGAAAAATTCCCTCGTCGTCTCGTGGTGGATGGGCTTAGAGGTTCTCGAAAAGTTGTCGTAGGAAATCTTCAACCAATCGTAGATTTTCTTGTGAACCTCGTAAAGCGTGTCGCAAAGCTCCTTGGGCGAGACTCCCAACTCCCTCGCCGTTATTTCTGTCGGTGCTCCGTTCTCGTCGGTACCGCCTATGAAGATTACCTCCTTACCCTTCAGCCTACAGTATCTCGCGAAGGTGTCCGCCGGTAGGTGAGAACCGACGATGGTTCCGACGTGAGGAACGTTGTTAGTATAGGGTAGTGCACAGAGTACGAGAATTCTTTTCGCCTCGCGGAACCTTTCTCCGCCCTTCATCAAATTTAATTGTCGACGGAAACCCTTAAACTTTTCATGGGAAAGAAGCTCGTCTTACTCGACACGAATTTCCTCGCGAGCGTGATGAAGTTCAAAATCTCGTTGGACAGAATGGAAGACGTCCTGCAAGAGGCTTACGAGTTCTTGATTCCTGCAAGAGTACTGGAGGAGCTGAAAAAGATTTCTCCGAGGCACGAGCTCTTCGCTAAAAGGTTGATAGAGAGCGGTAGGGCTAGATTATTACCCTCGGAGGAAGAGAGTGTCGACAAAGAGCTAGTAAGGCTCTCGCAAAAACTCGGGAAGGGTCGCGTGGTTATAGCGACTAACGATAAGGTGCTGAGAAAAAAGCTTAGGAAGATCGGAGTTAGGTGCGTTTTCGTAAAGGGTAAAAAATATTTTCGCGTAGAGTAAGTTTATAAAGGTGGTTTGCGTGGTAAACCTTTTCAAAGAAATTAGCCCGGGAGAAAAAACTCCGGACGTGGTCAACGTCGTCGTCGAGAACTGCAAGGGAACTTCCAACAAGTTCGAGTACGACCACGAGGAAGGTGTGTTCAAGCTTGACAGGGTGCTCTACTCCGCGGTGTACTGGCCGTTCGACTACGGCTTCATACCTCAAACATGGCACGAGGACGAAGACCCCGTGGACGTGGTACTCCTCACTACCCATCCCACGTTCCCAGGCTGCGTGGTGAAAGCTAGGCCCATAGGAGTTATCCTGATGGAGGACGAGGCAGGGATTGACGATAAGGTAATCGCCGTGCCCGTGAAGGACCCCAGGTTCGAGCACATTAAGAGCGTCGACGACATCCCACCGCATTGTAAGAGGGAGATGCAGGAATTCTTCGAGAGTTACAAGAGGCTCGAGCCAGGAAAGTTCGTGAAGTTCAAAGAGTTTCAGGGCGTGGAGAAGGCGAGGGAAATAATACAGAAAGCGATCGAAAGCTTTAAGGAGAAATTCGGGTAAGGTTTAGAGTATGTACGAAATCGTGAAGGTAGAAGACAGGATCAGGGTTCCACCTGAGAGGCTTGGAATGGAAGTGAAGGAAGCTATCCTGGAAAGCGCCTCCGACAAGTACGTTGGTTTGGTGGATAAAAGGCTTGGTATGGTCCTGATGGTAGTTTCCGTCGAGGAGATTAAGGAGGGCAAAATCCTCCCGGGAGATGCCGGCGTTCATTACGATTGTGTGCTCAACCTCTTGACCTTCAAACCAGAGTTGCACGAGGTGGTGAAGGGAGAAGTCGTGGACAACGTCGAGTTCGGAGCCTTCGTTAGGATAGGACCCCTCGACGGTTTGGTGCACATCTCTCAGCTCATGGATGATTTCGTCGGTTACGACAAGAAGAACTTCGTGTTTACCGGAAGGCAGACCAAGAAAACACTCAAAAAGGGAGATTTGGTGATAGCGAGGGTCATATCCTCCTCGCTAGGGAGGGAGAACAAGCTGGGGCTTACGATGAGGCAACCCGGGCTTGGGGCGATTCACTGGCTTGAGGAGGAGAGGAAGAAAAAGATGAAGGGTAAAAAGTAAGGTGAGGTGGTAGGATGGACCCGTGGAAGGTGCTGAAGTACCCCCACATGACGGAAAAATCGATAAGGATGATTGAAAAGGAAAACAAGATAGTGTTTATCGTGGATAGGAAAGCCACGAAGAAGGAAATAAAGGAAGCGTTTGAGAAAGTTTTTGACGTGAAGGTCGAGAAGGTAAACACCCTCGTTGATTTTAAGGGAAGGAAGAAGGCTTTCATCAAGCTTAGTCCAGAGTACAAGGCTATAGACGTTGCTACGAAGCTGGGAGTCGTTTGAAGTTTTCTAGTTGGTTTTACGCTTATGGATGTCTATCAAAAAGAAATCAGGGTGAGGACGAGGAAGGACGTCGAAATAGTAGACATTACCGAGGAAGTCGAAAAAGCGGTCGAAGAAAGCGGGGTTCGCTCTGGAATTTGCACGGTCTTCGTTCCCCATGCAACGGCTGCGATAATTTTGGAGGAGTTCGAAGAAGGTCTTGTGAAAGACATGGAAAACTTCGTAAGAAAACTTTTTCCGAAGGGAAAGGGATACTTTCACGATTTGATCGACGATAATGCTCACGCTCACCTCGCGAGCGGTTTGATCTCACAGGGAAAGTTCTATCCGGTAAGGAACGGTCGCCTGGAAAGGGGAACTTGGCAAAGGACGCTGCTTTTTGAGCTGGATGGACCCAGAGAGAGGAGGGTAGTAATCACGGTTATTGGAAAGTAGGGTTTTAACTACAGAAATCCTTAAATAACGTCAAGAATCTTAATGGAATTTGACCCCCTAAGCCTGACAAGTCCACTCGTAACTATCTACTTCTTATGAATGAATCACCGGAAACCCAAATAAGTGGTTTTCGGTGATGAGATATATAAGTCGGAGAGGTTAGGTATGGTGCTTCCCCAAAAATCGTTGGAGGTATCGCCAGAATCCTTGATAGAAAGGTTCAGGCTTTCGCCGGCGTCGGGAGCGACGGACACGAGAGTAGATTACTACAAGAGGGTCGAAGAAGAGTTCGGCTTCGAAGTGAAGAAAGCGAGAATCGTGGTAATAGGAATTGGCGGTGCTGGACAGAACTGTATTACCAGACTCACGGAAATGGGTTGCGAGGGCGCTTATACGATAGCGGCGAACACCGATGCCAAACACCTTGCGATAGCGAGGGCCGATAAGAAAATTTTGCTTGGTAAAGAACAGACCAAGGGAATGGGCTGCGGAGGAGATCCTGAGCTCGGTAAGAGGGCTGCTGAAGAATCGAGGAAAGAGTTGAAGGAAGCTCTGGAAGGGGCTGACATAGTCTTTGCGGTCGCCGGCCTCGGTGGTGGTACTGGAACGGGAGGAATTCCGGTAGTCTGCGAGATCGCGAAATCCGCTGGCACACCCTTGGTCATCGCGATAGTCCTCATGCCCCTGAAGCTCGAAGGCGCGAGAGTTTCGAAGGCCGAAGACGGCCTCATGAACCTTAGGCAGGTTTGCGATACCACTATCGTGATAGAGAACGACCGCTTACTCAAGTACGCCGGGAACTTGCCCATCCAACAAGCTTTCGCCGTGGCCGACCAGCTGATAGCGAGCATGATTAAGGGTATAACGGAAACGATAACCCTACCGAGCCTGGTGAATCTCGATTATGCTGACGTGAAGACCGTGATGGGCTCCGGAGGAGTAGCGTGCATAGGGGTTGGGGAAAGTTCTTCCAGCGACAGGGCGAGGGACGCCGTGATGAAAGCTTTAGAAAATCCGCTGCTGGAAGTCGACTATACGGGAGCTACTGGAGCTCTGATCCACATCACCGGAGGACCGGACCTGAGGCTTGACGAGGTGAACCTCATAGGAGAGACCGTGTCTCAACATCTAGACCCTTCAGCACAGGTTTTCTGGGGAGCCAGGATCCTGCCAGAATTTGAAGGAAAGATTCAGGTAATCTCGATCATAACCGGAGTAAAATCTCCATACATCCTTGGTCCGATAGCTAGGGAGGAAAAGCCTGTAGTCAAGGAAGTCAGCCAAAGCTTGGGCATCGAGGTAATAAGGTAAGGAAGCATGAGCGAAAACATCTGGGATCCCGAAGAGGATGAAGAAGAATCGCTAGAGATCGAGGAAATCGAGCTGGAAGAATTGGGAAGCAAGTTGCTTCCCTAGACCAGAATTTTTTTGTGTTTTTTTACTTTATTCTATTCTTCCATCCACTCGATCAGGCCAGAATTTTTCAGCTTCCTCAGGATACCCTTCACCGCCGCCCTTACGATGTCGCGGTTTCCGTCTACTGAGAAAACGTCTACTATCGTCTCCAAGTCGGTCTTTCCGTCACACTGAATCCAGACCATGAAAGAAATCGGGTCGAGCGTGTAGGTCTTGTTGCTGTCTCTGTCGATCAAAAGATATACGTTCCCGAACCTTTCCCATTCCAACTCCTTCGTCCTCTTCGGGAATTTTTCTTTCACGGTTTTTCTTCCTCGGTGGATTCTTCTTCCGTGGGAGAGGGAAGGCTCGACATGATGTCCCTAATCAGCACTATATCGCCGACAGCGACCACCATCGAGTACGGGACTATTATACCCTTTTTACCGCCGACTATCCTTTCCAGGGCACTCCCCCTTACTATGTCTATCACTATGGATTTAACCCTAAACCTGCTCAGGTCGAACTCGAGGTCTGAAACCCTACCGCAATAAATTCCCTTCTCGGTAAAAACGTCCTTACCGAAAATCTCCCTCACGTTTTTCGCGGTGACCGCCATGCTCCCCTTAAAAATTAATTTACGGGGGCACTTAAAAGTTTACCGTGGAACATGCTCTCGCTTGCCGTGGACGGGATAGTCTACGATGAGGGGGAAGGGAAGATACTCCTCGTGAAGAGGAAGTTCCCTCCTTTCGAGGGGTTCTTGGCACTGCCCGGTGGGTTCGTAGGGGAGAACGAGAAGCTGGAGGAGGCTGTCGTGAGGGAGGTTACGGAGGAAGCTGGAATAAGGGCGAGGGTGGTTTCTCAAGTCGGAATCTACGATGACATCGGAAGGGACCCGAGGGGAAGGGTGGTTTCCGTGTGTTTTTACCTGGAGCCTTTGGAGAAGAACGTGAGGAAGGGTAGCGAGGTAACGGAAGTTGGTTGGTTCGACTTGGGAGAAGCGTTGAGAATGAAGCTAGCTTTCGACCACGGAAAAATGGTAAGGGATTTCGTCGAAAAGTTCCTAGGGGGTGAGAACGTTTAGGCTGCGAGGAAGCAGGAAAAAATCCTACGCGTCGAGGAAGTTGATTTTGTACGCTTCCGCGGTCGTCGTAGGGGTCTCTTTAGTGGTAACCCTCTTCGAAAACCAAGCGTTCCTGACTTTGTTACTGGCCGTTTTTTTCGTCTTCACGCTTTGGAAGAACGCTACCAGAGGAAAGAGGCTCGAAAACTTAATCTTAATTTCTGGAGCCTTCCTAGGCTCGACGGCCGAGGTTGTGGCCACGAACCTCGGAGTTTGGAGGTACGCGGTAGCGACACCGCTGGGGATACCTTGCTGGCTACCTCTGGCGTGGGGTTTGGGTTCCTACCTGATTTACAAGTTTTCAGAATCCCTCGAGAATCTTCTGAACGGAGGTTAAGATTTAAATTCCTTCAAGTCCTCACAACTTTTTATGCTCGAGGAAGAGTTTAAGGAATACCTTTATTCGGGGGTAACGGTAAGCGGAGAAAGCGTGGTGAAGGTACGTGACCTCATCGAAATCGAATACTCCAGCGGAAAGTCACCCAAAAAACTGAAGATAAGGGTTAAAAGGCTACTTAACGTGAACGACCCGATTGAAATCGAACGCTTGAGAAGAAAAGAAAGGGCCTACGCGATACCCTTGCTAACCTCATCGGAGGAAGACGGTGGAATAACGTTCGTGAATTACAAGCTCTCTTCCCAAGAAGCGTCAGAAAGGGAGGCCTACGCTTGGCTGAAGTTCGTCGAGAAAGGGGAGGCTTACCTCCGAACCTTCCCGAAAATCTACTTCTTGTTCCTGAGGAAGGGAAACGGAGGAAGGAGGGACGCGCTCGACGGGTTTTTGGTGAGGGAATACTTCGGGGAGGAGAACCTGTACTCCTCCATCGGAAGGCTGAAGAAGCACAAAGGGGAAAGGGAGTTTTTGGAAAGCACGCTATGCAACCTCGTCGGTGCATTGTTCAATGCGGTAGGGTATTACC
>Ga0190319_1000099_pt1 | contig 13188 bp, 11 predicted proteins | sample 48701145_MG_FD_165040 | JGI IMG/M metagenome (GOLD analysis project Ga0190319, IMG submission 165040) | Hydrothermal vent sediment bacterial communities from Southern Trench, Guaymas Basin, Mexico - 4870-11-4-5_MG | ecosystem: Environmental > Aquatic > Marine > Hydrothermal vents > Sediment ...
ATATGGCGGAGAGTGCGATCATCTGCACCAACATCTATTAACCTCTTATGTATTCTCATTTCCCACCTATCCCAAGTAGCATTACCATGCCCTGTACCATCGCCACATGGAGTTTTCATCGTAACTACGCGCAGTTTTTTTGTCGGCAATGGAATAGGACCTCGCACAACTACACCGTGCTTTTCAGCAATTTCCTTAATCTGCCTGCAAACTTCTTCGATCTTACCAACATCCGTTGATATTAACTTTATTCTTGCCTTGTGCATATCTCTAAATAAATACTACAAAGTCTTAAATATTTTACGCCTTAAAAGAATGTGTGGAAAAATTCTTCGAAACAACAAAAATCACTATGAAATATCATTTTATTTCGATATTCTTTATTTTGCAGTTTCTTTCAATTATTTTTCTTATGAGTTTGATATTGGAACCTTCCTTACCTATTACTTTGCCTTTGTGAATTGGATCAACCCATACAATAATTTTGTCCTCTCTTATTTCGAGTCTTCTCGTTTTTGGTATGAGATTTTTAACAAACTGCTCAGGGTCTTCGGCATATTCGAAAACCTTTATCTGCTTTTTGAGAAGCTTCTCTGCAATTTTTATGTTTTCACCATTCTTACCTATTGCTAAGCCCATCTGCCCAGGTGAGACTATAAATACCACTGTACCGTTATTCTTGTCCACTATACAATCTCTTACATGCGCACCTGTTACGTCTTCGAATACTCTCAGTAAATACAGAGTTTCTGTATCGAATTCCCTCATATTTTCTCACTCTATTGCTATTGCTGCTATCGGAAATGGTTTGCCGCAAAATACTCCAAGATCTCTTTCTGTGCCTTCAAAAACTTTTAACTCTACGCCAGCAAGTTTTGAATAATATTCGATATCTTTTTTCAAGCTTTCAGGACAGTTTGAAGCTATTACTATTAATTTTGGTTTTCCTAATTTAAGTTTTTTCAACACCTCTCGCGAGCCGATTACCAGTTTGTTTTCAGCAATGGCTTTTTTTATCTCTGCTTTATAATCCATAAGCTATCACTTCTTCTTTTTCTTTGGGGTGTAAACAAGTTCAACCGTTCCAGTTCCTATAGGTACGAGCTGGTTTATCATAACATTTTCAACCGTGCTTTCAAGTTTATCAATCTCTCCTACCAGAGCTGCTTGGGTAAGGTGCTTTATTGTTTCTTCAAAGTTGGCTCTTGCAAGTACAGAACCCTTTGCTCCAGCTATACCGTATCTTCCTATTGGTTTTACTACACCGTCCACTGTCATCATATCTGCTACAAGTATTACATGTCTTATATCAACCTCCAAACCCTGTTCTTCGAGAGTTTTCGTGACTTCTTTGATTATTAGATTTCTTGCGGCTTCTATTCCGAGCACGCTTGCCACTTCGTGGATATCATTTGATATTGTTCTTGTTGGATCTACTTCATTTCTTTCCAGAATTTTTCTGAGGTTTGAGCCAAGAGTAAAAATAACCCACTCATCTCCTTCCCTTCTAACAATGGTTTGCTTTATTCCTTTAATACCCTTTATCTGATATGAAAGGATTTTTGTTTTCATTCTGTGAAGTTCCTTTATTTCCATCTCTTCTTTCAATTTTACCGTTACCTTGTTTTTTCCTGCTCTTGTACCGACTTTAAAAGCTTCTTTTATTCTTTTTGCAAGCTCTTCAGAAGAAATACCGTTTGCTTTCAGAGCTTTTTCATCGAGAATTAACTCAATCTGAAAATTGAGAATATCAACTGTAGTGCTTTTAACCAAATCCTCTACCAAAAGCTCCTTAATCATGTTAGCAAACTCCTTTGCTTTTTCCTTTGTATTGTACTCTCTTTTGAGATATATCTCCATTGTAGGCGTTGAGGGCTGTCTTCTTGCATCGAAGATTTCTGTAAGTCTCGGTAAACCTAGAGTAACTTTTATTTCAGCTGCTCCAGCAACGTGATAAGTGCGCATTGTCATCTGTGTAGCAGGCTCGGAAATACTCTGAGCGGTAACAACACCTATAGCTTCTCCAGGCTCGTAACGTGATCGAGCATAAATTTCTCTAACTCTTTCAATCAATTTCTTTTTCTGAGTATCTGAAAGCTTATACCTTTTGCAGACATCCTTTATTTTTTCAACAATACTTTCAGGCATTTCCTCTTTTAGTTTTTCAAAATCCATACCTACACCCTTTACATTGCATTTGATAAGATTCTCTCGACGTCTATCTCGCCCCAATCTGATTTTGAAGGATCTACACCATCTTCTCCAGGAACGAATTGAACAATAACCTTTCTTCCATCCCTAACGGTAAAATCGTATTCTACCTTCAAATCCTGAAGAGCGTTCATAAGCCTTCTTTCCATGTATCCGCTATGTCTTGTGCGCAGTGATTTGTCCATAAGCCCTTCTCTACCGTTCATTACGTCAAAGAAAAACTCATAAACATTTAATCCTGATTTATAAGAGCTTTTAACAAATCCGTGAGCTTCTGGTGAGAGCTCTCCTTTCTGGAAGAACGAAAGTGTTCTCCCTCTGTAGCCGCGATGTATTCTTTCTCCAAGAATAGTTTCCTGACCGACGCATGTAGAGATCTGAATAAGATTGACCAAACTTCCTCTCGCCCCTGAGTGAGACATTATAAGAGAATCGCTCTTGGGCAAATTTTCGGTAACTATTTTTTCAGCAAATGAAAGAACCTTCTTCAGCTCACCCAAAATATGAGCTTCCAAGCTTTCTTCTGCGCTCCTTCCCGGCAAAAGCTCTATTTCTCCTTTGTGATACGCCTCTATAAGTTTGTTTACCCTTTCTTTAGTTTTGGTTATGAATTTTTCTATTTCGTACATAGCATTTTGAGGAATATCATAATCATCTAAACCACAGGTAAATCCGCGTCTGTCCAAATATCTTATTCCGAGTTGAGAAACGCGATCAAGGAATTTGTGAGCTTCTTCTGCACCATAGAATCTTTCTATAACATCCAAAAGCTTGCCCTTTTCCCTTCCTATGGCTTTAGCGTCTATCACTCCACACACAAGTTTACCATCGCGAACAACGACATAAGCGTCGTATGGACATTTTTCTTTTTTGCACTTTTCACAACCTCTACACGCCTTAGCTTTGAACTCCACATTTATCTTTCCCGGTATGAGCATTGAGAAAAGTTCCTTTCCTGTAATTTCCTTTTTCTTCGGCAGTGTAAAGTCTATTCCAGGGCGCATTCCAATTTCGCAGAGAAGCTGGAACGCTTCCTCTCTTTTAAAGGTTTTATCTTTTTGTGTAAGCAGGAAGCAACCAGAAATGTGATCCTGTTCGCATCCTATTATAGGGCCGCCGAATCTTGGAGAGCGTATGTGCCTCTGCACCTCCATGAGAATTTCTGCTTCTGCCTGTGCTTCAATTGTCTGTGGAACATGAAGGTTCATTTCATCTCCGTCGAAATCCGCGTTATACGGTGGGCAAACACAGAGATTGAGCGTGAACGTGCGCCATGGAGTAACGCGAACTCGGTGGGCCATCATCGACATGCGGTGCAAACTTGGCTGTCGGTTGAAAAGAACTATATCGCCATTTTGTAAGTGACGCTCAACTACATATCCCGGGGCAAGCTCTCTTGCAACTTCCTCTGCGTTTTCTTTCGTTATTCTCTTTCTTTTGCCATCTGGCCTTATAACGTAATTTGCTCCGGGCCATTGATCTGCGCGGAGCACGAGTTTTCGAAGCTCTTCTATATTTTGCTCAGTAACGGGCACAGGCACGGTAAGCTCTTTCGCTACCATTAAAGGTACTCCTACTTCATTTATAGAAATCATCGGATCAGGTGAAATAACGGTTCTTGCTGAAAAGTTCACACGCTTCCCAGTTAGGTTATGTCTAAATCTCCCTTCTTTTGTCTTCAATCTCTGGGCAAGTGTTTTGAGCGGTCTTCCAGATCTGTGTCTTGCCTGCGGCAAACCAGAAATTTCATTATCAAAATACGTGGCAACGTGATACTGTAAAAGCTCCCAGAGATCTTCGATGATAAAATCAGGAGCACCGCTAACAATATTCTCGCTCAGCAGGCGATTAATTCTCACGATATCCACAAGCTTATGTGTTAAATCATCCTCGCTTCTCTCCCCTGTTTCTAAAGTTATACTCGGCCTTACAGTAACAGGCGGAACTGGTAAAACTGTTAATATTAACCATTCTGGACGCCCGCCATTTATCCCCAGCCTTGGTAAGTCTTCATCAGGTATTTTTTCTAAAATCTCTCTTATTTCCAGTGGCGTGAGCTGTTTATCCTTAACCTTGTAAATATACGGTTTATCGAATTTAACCACAGGTATATTTGCTCCGCAGTAAGGGCATGTTTTCTTTTCCTTAGAGCTTTCGCTTCTCTCACCAGTGTATTTCCCACAGGAGTGGCAAACACTCTTAAGAATTGTATGAATGGTTTTAGCGTAGAGAACGTGAACAACAGGCTTCACGAGCTCTATATGTCCAAAATGTCCCGGACACTCTCCCATTCTTCCGCCGCACGTTCTGCATTTAAGTCCAGGGTCTATTACCCCAAGCCTAGGATCCATCAGTCCGCCCTCTACAGGAAAACCGTCTGCATCGTAAAGCTCCGGGCGAGTGATCTCTACAGCAGACATTTTCTTTATCATCTGAGGCGAGAGCAGGCGAAACTCTATGCTCTCTATCATTTACATCCCACCCTTAGGATTGATTTTTGGATAAATGCCCATTGCTTTAAGCTCGTCAAGCATTAGCTTAAATGCATAGGACATTTTTACCATAACTATATTACTTCCGCGACAGATCGGACAGTACTTAATATTTTTTACTTTATCATCCACTGCAATCATTCCGCAATTTTTGCATATCGGTACTTCTGTTTCGTCAGAGCTGAAACGCTCTTTCAGCACGAGCGCAGCACCGTGAGCTATCAGGCAATCTTTTTCCATTTCTCCCAAGCGCAGTCCTCCTTCCTTGGCACGGCCTTCTGTTGGCTGCTTAGTGAGAAGTGCTACTGGACCACGAGAGCGGGCATGGATTTTGTCAGCAACCATGTGATCGAGTTTGTTGTAGTAAATGATACCAGTGAAAATTTCTGCCTCGAAAATTTCTCCTGTAATACCGTTATAGAATCTTTCCTTTCCATCTGAACGAAAGCCAAGTTTGCGAAGAGCTTCTCTGAGCTCAAGCTCTTTCTCTCCTTCAAAGCCAGAGGCATTAACTATTCTTCCTTCAAGTGCCGCAACTTTACCTGCAAGTATTTCAAGCAAGTGCCCTATTGTCTGACGTGATGGAATGCCGTGCGGGTTGAAAATGATATCAGGAACTATCCCGCTGGCAGAGAAAGGCATATCTTCTTCTGGAACTATTAATCCAATAACTCCTTTTTGTCCATGCCGAGAAGCGAACTTATCTCCAACTTCTGGTATGCGCCAATCACGCACAACAACTTTCACATATTTATTTCCAGTCTCTGTTTCGGTTATAAAAACACGATCCACAATTCCCTTTTCCTTATGTCTCAGCGTAACGGATGTTTCTCTTCTATTTCCTATGGCTCCCGCAAGAGCTGTTGGTGAAAGAAAGCGCAGAGGCGAAACCCTTCCGATAAGAACACTGCCTTCTCTTACCTCTGTTTCTGGAGTTATTATTCCATCTTCCGCAAGATGAGCATATTCTTCCTCGCTTCTGTAACCACGTACATCTTTGTCAGGAATTTTTATTTCATCCTCTTGCCCACCGGAGTATTTTCTCTCTTCAGCTGTATACGTTCTGAAGAAAGTCGAACAAAAAAGACCACGCTCTATTGAGGCTTTGTTGAAAATTAAAGCATCTTCCATGTTAAATCCTTTGTAGCTCATGACCGCTATAACAATATTCTGCCCCGCCGGATGCGAGCTGAAACCTGAGATTTCAAAGGAATTCGTTCTCACTATAGGGGCTTGAGGATAGTTAAGTACATTGCATTTTGTATCTGTTCTCACAAAGAAGTTATTCTGATAAAGTCCTATGCTCTGCCCGATCATTTTTGCACCGTAATTCACACGGTCTCCTCTGTTGTATTCGGGGAAAGGAATTAAGCTTGCATTTAATCCAAGAGCACAGAGTGGTGAAATTTCCAAGTGCGTATGCTCTTCTGTGAGCTCTTCCTCGGTAAGAGCAACAAGAGCGTTTTCTTCCTCTTCAGCATCAAGATATTCTATTACACCGCTTGCTATCAAACCGTTCCAAGAAAGTTCACCGTTTCTTATTTTCTCTATATGCTCTTCCTTGAGTCTCGGCTTACCGTTTTCCACAACAATCAAAGGTCTTCTTACCCTTCCGGAATCTGTATTTATCCTTATTTCCTTCATATCATGGAAAACCGCTATGTTTATTTCGTGATTTATCAAACCATTTCTTCTCTTTCTTCTTATTTCGTAAACTATGCTATCGTCTGCTATCCACCCTACAGGATTTCCGTCGAGGAAGACAAGGTATCCGTTTTCAATTTTTTCTTTGGAAGGATTAAGCATGTTTAGAAGCTTTTTCCTTTCAAGAGCGGAAATACCACGGGTAATCTGAGCGGTAAGTGCCAAATACTTTCTCAATCCTATTGTTGGACCTTCAGGAGTTTCTGCAGGACAAAGCCTACCAAACTGCGTTGCATGTAGCTCGCGTGCCTCGAAATGTTCCTGAGTAGAGCTCAACGGCGAAACTACGCCGCGCAAATGGCTTTGCGTTTTCATGAGATTCAATCTTTCAAGTCTTTGAGAAACACCTGTCCTTCCTCCTACCCATGCTCCTGTTGCGAGAGCAGAGGTTAGCTGAGAAGTAACAACATTTGCTTCAACAACTGTCTGAACAGGCGGAAGCTTGCCACGCTTTGCGAGCTTTTGGTAATTGTAATTTATTCTTGCTACAAGACCCCAGCGACCTATAAGGATGGAGCGGAGAAGAATTTCGAGCAAATCTCCTGCCATTTTCAGGCGTTTGTTCGCGTAGTGATCAAGGTCATCCTCTCCTATTTTACCCAAAGCAAGCAGAATCACTTTTCTAACAGCAATTCCAAGATATCTTGCTTTTTCTCTTCTTGCTTTTGGTTCCTGGCCGAGATGAGGTAGGAAATATCTGTCAAGAAGCTGCATAACTCTTTCTTTTCTCTGTTCCTTCGGTAATTTAAGCATATTAGCTATAAAATCTACAGCTTCTTTCTGTGTCGTAACTTCAAGCATGTAAAGGTTTGCATAGACTTCATTAGCTATCTCTTCCTCATCTCCTACAGCTTCTACAATTTCCTGATCGCTTTCCATTCCGAGAGCTTTGAAAAGCACCACAACCGGAACGCGACGAAGATTTCCAAAAGAAACAAAAATCATTCCGTCGTTTTTCCTCTCTATCAAATGCTTCTGTACAAAACCTCCGCGCTCAGAATTTATTCTTGCTATTTGAGGATAACTACCTTCCTGTTTTTCAACAATTATTCTGTTTGGAGCAAGTTCTTCTACAGAGACTATCACGCGCTCTGTTCCGTTGATAATGAAATATCCTCCAGGATCGTCAGGATCTTCACCTGCTGCAATCAGCTCTTCTCTGCTCATTTTAGAAAGCGGACAGTACTTTGATTTAACCATTATTGGCAAATCTCCCAAATGCACTTCAACTGTTTCAAGCTCTTTGCCATTAACAATTGGTGTCATTTCAACGAAAACCGGTGCAGCATATGTAAGGTCTCTTATTCTCGCCTCCATTGGGAGAATTTTTCTTATAGAACCGTCTGCCTCCTTTATGTACGGTTCGCCTATTCTTACCCTTCCAAGCTTTATTTCCAGTTCTCCTATCTCAGGAACTTCAGGTTTAAGCACGCCTATCTCGTCTATAACGCGCTGAATACCGTTCTCAACAAAATTTTCAAAACTCTCTATTTGGAATCTCGTAAGACCAACATCTTTTTTGAATGCTTCTAACAAAACGCAAAGCTCGTGTGCTTTCATGAGCATCACTCCTTAACCACAAGCCTATAGTAAACAACCTTTCCAGCAACGGGGCTAGAGCGGATAATTTTTATCACATCTCCTGGTTTTGCGCCAAGGGCTTTTACAACAGGGTCTTTTGCCAAAATTTTTGGGAGCTGTTTTTCTGAAATATTGTATTTTTCCAAAAGTTTTTTCTTCTCCTCTTCTGAAAGAACCACATGTTCTGGAACAAACCTGTGTTTGAGAACATTGAAATGCGCCAAGCTATCACCTTTTTGGCATTTTTTATCATGATTTAAAGATATTTAAAGTTTTCTCTTTTTCAATTCAGTTAAAATTTGTATCCTATCTTTCTTAAAAATTCCATTCTTTCCTTTACGTCCTCCTCGTTTTCAACGCCTTTTGGAGAGAAACCGTCGATTACGCAAGCAATACCACGACCCTGCTCTGTCTGGGCTATTACCACTTGTAACGGATTTGCCGTTGCACAGTAAATTGTGCAAACCTCGGAAACCTGCTTTATTCTGTTAAGCACGTTTATCGGATAGCCTTCTTTAAGGTAAATCACAAACACATGGCCACATGCAAGCTTGAGTGCTGTTTTCCTTGCCTTTTCTTCAAGCTCTCTGTCATTTCCTGCACTTCTTACAAGCCTTTTTCCAGAAGCTTCGCAAAACGCTATACCAAATTTTAGCGAAGCCGAGCTTTCTACAAGAGCCTCGTACAAATCTTCCACGGTTTTTATAAAATGGCTTTGGCCAAGAATAGCATTGCAGTTTTCAGGTATTTCTACAGGAATAACCTCGAATTTTACGCTCATAGAAATGTTGTTGATTCAAGGGTTTATAAAATTTATTGAATAAACGAAGGAAAATAATAAATTAGCTATGCACAGTTGCTTAAGGAGGAGTTGGGCTGGGAGCCGGTACGGGAATAGGTTCTGAAGACTCGCACTTGTTATTAACGCATGTATATCCTTCTGGGCATCCGCAGTCTATGCAGCATGTATCCTGAGTTTCTCCTTCTTCGCATATCCCGTTTCCGCACTTGCTTTCTCCCTCTTTTCCTTCGCTGATTTCCGGAATTCCTGTTTCACCTCCTCCAATTCCATAACAACACTGCTCTCTAACCGTTTTTTCAGAATAACCCAGCTTTTTTATTATTTCCTTGAATTCCATTCCATCAACGATTATGTCAAAATTACACTTGTTCGTTGCGAGTATTCCGCATCCTCTCTGATAAGCTTTTTGCAAATCTATCTCTGTAGGCACTGGCTTGAAAACATTCACCAAAAGTATGACAAGAGCAGCCATTACTACTACTCCCAAAATGATTGCAACCACACGTCTTGAGACGGTTTCCATTTTTCAGCACCAATACAGTTTTTATGACTTAACCTCAAATGAAAATGAAAAAACATCTTCCTCGCAATTATTCATGAAATTGTTAAGCTCGTTAATATCTTCTGAGCTTACTGTTTTATTACATATTTCTTTGCATTCTTCATAGTTTTTATACGGGTACATGAGCCATATTTTTTTATCCGCTTCACAATTTGTCATGTGATTTGAATTGGCCCAGAAAAATATTTTTATATCTCCTTTATCATCCTCATCAAGCGAAACATCGAACAAAGCTTCGCACCACTCTTTTCTTTCCATTTTTTTGCATCTGAAATAGTAACAATGTTTTGAATCCTCACATTCACTTTCTCCTAGAAGAAGAGCATCTCCAATTTGATTAGTTAATTTATCTTTCAAGCATTCAGGAACGGAAATAACAAAAGTTATATTGCCGTACTCATCGGTACCTGAGTAATAATTTTCGTAAATTGCTGTCACATTAAACAGAAGTTTTGGAAGCGGCAATTCTGGTGCTGTGTAAATTGTGATAGTTTCTCCTGCTTTTACTTCCCTTTCACCAAAATGAACTATTAGCTCTACTTCTGGCTTGGGATTTGCAGATGTGCACGCCTCTACTTTGAATTTGAATTTGTAACTTCCCCCTATGAAACCTACTGCAGGTTTTTGAATGTCTGTTATAATTAAAATTAATGGATTCTCAAAAAACTCAGGGTCTTTATCTTTACAATTTTCACACTCCCATGCGTAGCCATGCATATCCAAATAAACCCTGTTATCGAGTTTATCAGCAACATATGTTATTTCTTTTTCTCCAAGAGTAGATGGTGAAGCTTCTGAAGAAAAAAGATGGCATCCAAAACCATCGCAATCTTCGAAAGTTCCGTCTTTAAATTTTACAAAAATACCGTTTTCATCTACTTGGAAGCATTCGTAATAGTTGCCAGCATCGTCTATATAGAAAACCTTACTGTTTTCTTCTAATCCTCTATTAAGAAGCTTCACCATCTGTGCGTAAATTCCGTGCTCAGAGGCGTGACAAACCTCTTTGGTTTCGCAGGTTATTCCTGTGAAACCCTTAAGCCTTTTATAAAACTCTACCATTTTCTCGCTGCACCCGCATCTTTCCTTACAATCTTCTGGTGCAATATCAACATTTCCGCTATCCCATCTGCAGAGCTCAAGAAATCTGTTATACTCCTCTTCTCCAACTTCGTTTTGGAACTTTTCGAGGTCACAACCATACTTTAGGAGAAGCGAGCAGTACTTTGCCTTGAATGCAGAGAAATTTCCTGTCGTAGCCATACTGGCTTTTGCTCTTATAAATCCTCCAACTATTGTTATGCCTATTACAATCATAGCCAGTACGAATAAAACTAAAGTTCCTATAGCTATCCCTCTCATATTCTACACCGCTCTACTCTGCCAGTATTATTTTTCTTTTTTTGTCTTTTATTTTTATCGTTAGTGTATAAGTATAAGAGTATTTGTAGCTGTAGTGCCAGCGACATGAAATTTCAGTGTCACAAACGTAAACCAATTTTTCACCCTCTCCACACTGAAGTGTACATGGTGGACATTGATAATTAGATGGGCATGTTACTGTGTATTTCTGCGTTTCTCCTACTTCATCTGAATATGAATAAGTAAATGGCCATACCAAATCTTTTTCTGTATATTTTGCAAAAAAATATCGCGTAACGCCAATTGCTCTACTCGTACTTACTGAAGAGCTTCCAGAGTTTCCGTTTCCATTTCCAACTGATTCGCAATGACATTTATATTCACATTTCTTTTCCCAACAGCAATAACCTCCATCATACGAGAAATCAAAAGTATTTACATCAACCTTTATCTCCCATTCTGTGTTTTCATCGTTTTCGTTATTTGCTATATCATCCATAATCTCCTGTAGAAAGTTTTTCAGTCTATTCTTAATACAGGCTTCAAGGTTTTCATCGCTACAACCAGAAGCGCAACCTGTAGCTTTTGCAAGAGCCCATTTTGGTGAATGTTTTTTACATTCATCTTCATCGCAACCATCATACTCGTCCTGCACTTCTGCTGGAAGACATGAATTATCTCCGTAACATTTTTCTTCTACCTCTTTTTTGGCATGCTCAATTATATTTTCCCTGGTATTTATACACACTTCGTATGGCTCTCCCTTTTTGATGAGAGTTGGAATAAAATCATCGCACGAAAGCTCTGTGCAATCTTCATCTTTTGAAATAAGAGCCCTGTAAATTATCGCTTTGTTTCCTTTAAGCTCGATTTCTATTTTACAGGTTTCTTTATTTGAAAGAGGACTTTCCAGAACTTCGTAAAGCTTGTTTTCGTGTTTTTCATAAACCGTACCGGGTTTGCAGTGATAGCTTTTTATGGAAGCTTGAGTTGAATTAACATGCACGTGAACTTTTGCAGGTTCTCCTTTAAGTGTATGAAGAGTAATAACAAGTTTGTTATTACCATCCCAGGAAAAGCAGGCTATTGGCTCGCTATTAAGAGCGAATCTGTAAAACATGTAAGCTTTTTCGTAAAGCAATCCAGCTCTTACCGGAGTTGAGGGATTTTCTTCTACGAGCTTGACAGAAGTAATATCACCTCCACTTATTGTAACCTTAACCCTTGCCTTCATCTCGCTGCTTTGGCTCGAGGCAAACTTACTTGGCTCCGGTTCAAAAGAAAATTCATGCCCGTAAAGATATGGAAACTCCTTGATGTGTTGAGAAAATTTTGTGTAAATTTTTTCCACAAACTCGGATGGTTCCATTATACCCCCTTCGCTTATGACCTCGAAAAGCGCGTATTCAAATGTTCTGGAAACATCGAAAGGTATGTCAATCTCACTGAACTTTTTCCACACAGCTGGAAGAGATGCTGTGAGATAAAGTTTCTGCGCTTCATTATAGGCACTTAAATGAAATCCTGCAACAGTTCCTGTCGCAATAATCACTAATAATGCTGCAAGTGCTATTATCGCAAACTCTTTTAAATACATTCACCACACCTCGAATTTAAGCACAATGCTTCTGGCAGGATATGGTATGAATATTTTTCTCTCAACAGTATAAATAGGATTAACAGTTTCTTTTTCTCCTTCATTAGCCACAAATTCGTATCCGCTAAATGTTAATCTTATTTTCTTGTTCCATATTTTTTCGAGCGTTTCTCTTATCAGCTGTTCGCACTTTCCCTCTTCAAAATCAGGCCCGTAAAACTCTTTACAGATCTCCTTTCCAGATTCAGTTCCATTCAGACAGTCAAGATATTTTACACACGCATCAACTGGGAGCTCTTTTTTCGTTTTCAGAAATGTGTAAACAGCAAAATCTGCTTTAAACGGAATTTCCTGAAACTCTTCAAAATACTGCTTTATCTCAAGAGTAAAACCACCACAGGAAATTACTGGCAAAAATCCCATGGTAAATGTACAGGCCTGAAGAATTTTAACAACCATCACCGCTGCCACGGAAAGAACAATTGCAAGTATTATTAGAATCGCTCTTTCAACTCCCATCAACTCTCACCGCTTTTATAAGTAGGAGCGAATGGTACTTTAAACGATTTGAACTCTATCCTAACCTTTGCCGGGTGTGTCTCTTCTCCTTTTTTCAGTGGATAAACAAATTCGTTCCAATAATCCACATGCACTTCCCAGAGTGCTGTATTCGAAACTTCAAAGCTCTCGCCTGTGAAGAGATCTGTAACCTTTACCGTTAGTTTTTCCTTTATGTTATGAATGCACGATTTAAGCTTTTCCTTTTCTATTTCACTTCCAAAACATTTTGAAACCAAAAGCGAGAATGTTGAAGAAGTATCCACAGGAATGTAAGCCTGTACTTTGGAAGCGCTGGAAACGGCTACAAATGTTGTAT
>Ga0190319_1000100_pt1 | contig 13115 bp, 16 predicted proteins | sample 48701145_MG_FD_165040 | JGI IMG/M metagenome (GOLD analysis project Ga0190319, IMG submission 165040) | Hydrothermal vent sediment bacterial communities from Southern Trench, Guaymas Basin, Mexico - 4870-11-4-5_MG | ecosystem: Environmental > Aquatic > Marine > Hydrothermal vents > Sediment ...
TTGTTGTATAAGCTATTTTGCGAAAGCATTTGGCGGAGGCGATTGGGATGATGCATACTCAGTCCAACAAACAAGTGACGGTGGCTATATACTTGCTGGAGATACAAAGTCGTTTGGTGCAGGTAATGATGATTTCCTCGTAATCAAACTAGATTCAAATGGCAATTTAGAATGGGCAAAGACATTTGGCGGAAGCAATAATGACCATGCACGGTCAATCTACCAAACAAATGATAACGGCTATATAGTTGTTGGAGGTACATACTCATTTGGTGCAGGTAGTTATGATTTTCTTGTTCTTAAACTGGATTCAAATGGCAATTTAGAATGGGCAAAAACATTTGGGGGAGGCGATAGTGATTATGCATACTCAGTCCAGCAAACAAGTGATGGTGGCTACACAGTAGCTGGAAGTACATACTCGTTCGGTGCAGGTAATTGGGATTCCCTCGTAATCAAACTAGATTCAAATGGCAATTTAGAATGGGCAAAAACATTTGGGGGAGGCGATAGTGATTATGCATATTCACTCCACCAAACAAGTGATGGTGGCTACATAGTTGCTGGATGGACGCGCTCGTTTGGTGCAGAAGATGGCGATTTCCTTGTGATAAAGCTAAATTCTACTGGCGATATAGAATGGGCTAAGATGTTTGGCGGAGGCTGGTATGATTATGCATATTCAGTCCAGCAAACAAGTGATAATGGCTATATAGTTGCCGGGCTTACATACTCGTTTGGTGCAGGTAATAGTGATTTCCTCGTAATAAAACTCGATCCCAATGGAAACATTCCTGATTGCTCTCACACGCAATCGGTTTCTCCTACAGTTACGTCTCCTACTCTGACAGTAACTGATCCTTCTCTCACGGTTAATGAACCAACGCTTTCAGTTAGTACACCCTCTCTTACCGTTACTACATCCTCACCTACGGAAACAAGCATCTGTTACGCGGAGGAATGTTGAAATTTACTGTAAGTTCAGAACGCTCACACAGCTTGCTGCAAGCTTCTGCCATCGCATACAAATACAAAAAATCCCAGAAAACCCAGAAAATGAAATTTAATTGAGGTATTTTGATACTGATTATTGATACCGATTACGTTAGCAGCCTTTTAATCTCCTTAACAAATCCTTCAGCATTTTTAATTAAATCTTTCCAGATTATATCTCTCCCACTGTTACAGTAACAAAAATTTGCTATGCAGAAGAATGCGGATAGCTTAACCCTTTCTGCTCTTTTCCTCTGAGAGTATTTTCTTTATCTCGGATACGAGATCAAAAGCCGCGCTTCTTTCCTTCATTTCCTGTGTTTCGATAAAAAGAATGTGTTCCTTTTTCATCCTTTTAAGTATTTCTGGGTTTTTCTGCACTTTTTCTATTACGCTACACATTTTTTCTGTGGCTATGCATTTCGGAATTATTACGTAATCCGCCCCTGCACAGTAGTATTTCATGGCATTTTCATAAGTTTCTGCAAGGCAGATAATAAGCACGTTTGGATTTATTTCCCTTGCAAACGTTATTAGAAAAAGATTATCTTCAGGGTCAGGAATTGTAGAGATTAAAATTTTTGCTTTTTTAAGGTTCGCGTATTCAAGTACTTCCCCATGCGTAACATCTCCATAGATAACAGGGACACCCTCTTTCATAAGTGTTTCCACTATTTCAGGATTAAAATCCACCACAGCAAATGGAATGTGTTTTTTCACAAGCCATTCTATTATGCGTTTTCCAGAAATATGCGCACCACAGAGAATTACATGGTTTTTAAGTTTTTTAATATAAGCTATCATATCTTCATGGATTTCCCTTCTTCTTATTCTTAAAGTTTTATCTAATCTTGCAAGGATTTTTTCCATTGATGTAAATATTCTGTGTCCGTAAGCGATAAAATACGGAGTGAGAGACATGGTTATGAGCGTTAAAGCTACTATAAGAGCGAAAATCTCGTGAGAGACTATTCCAGCCAATAGGAGTGAGTTTGCTATTATCAGAGAAAACTCCGAAGTCTGAGCAAGATAAATTCCTGAAAGAAAGGAAGTTTTTCTTTCGTATTTCAAAGCACTCGCAGAAAAGTAAACTATCAACGGTTTTACTAAAATAACAAAAATTGAGAGTATCACTATTTCACTAAGATACGAAGAAAAAACTCCGAGCTTCAATTCCATTCCTAAAGAAACGAAAAAAATTACGGAAAAGAAATCTCTCAAAGACCTTACACTTCCTGCTATCTCTACATTATATGGAAAGGAAGCAAGGGCTATTCCTGCAAGAAACGCTCCGACAGCAACGGAAAAATTCAGCACATGGGATAGAGTACTGAAAACGAAAAGCACGGAAAGGGAAAAAAGAAACAAAAGCTCCCTTTCACGGGAAAACCTCTTTATTAGAAACGGGAAAATGTACTTGCTCAGAATGAGAGCCGTAGAAATAAATCCCATTGCTGTTATCAATGGCTTTGCAATTTGGTATATTGCTAGCGCGTGTTTTTCAAATAATGTGGAAAGAAGGGCAACTGCTGCTATGTCCTGAATTAAAAGCACACCCAAAACTATTCTTCCGTGTAGCGTGGAAAGCTGATTGTATTCGTCGCAAAGCTTTATCACAACCATTGTGCTGCTGAATGCAAGAATAAAACCAAGATAAAATGATGTAATTTCTGTAAAACCCAAAGAAATGGAAAGGTAATACCCAAGAAGAAACGTGATGAGTATCTGAAACACAGAAATGAAAGCTATGCTTTTTCCGGATTTTCTTATCCTTTCCACATCCAGCTCCAGACCTGTTGTGAAAAGAAGAAACGCTATTCCGAGCTCTGAAAGCACGCGGATAAATGTCTCATCTTTTATTATAGAAAAAATCTCAGGACCTAAAAGCACACCGGCTATGATGTAAGCAGGAATTAGCTGCTGTCTCAAAGCACGCGAAATTATCGCAAGCACAGTGGCGAAAATCAGTACAATACCTATCTCGAAAATAATGGTTTGTTCCATAAAAATATTTACAGTTCAATTTTAAATAGTTTGAAAGCATATTTATTTCTTGCAGGAGGCTAGGCCGGGGGGCTGGGGGTCCCCTGTAACCGGAAACCCTCCTTATGCCGGGGCCGAAGCCCGAGGGCGGCCGCATTCAGGCGGGAAGTCCTGCGTTGCTACAAGGAAGCTCCGTCCTGCGGAGCTCCTGCTTAGGGTGAACCCGGTCAGGCCCGGAAGGGAGCAGCCGTAAGCCCTTAGCAGGGGTGTTCGCAGGGGCGCGGAGCTGAGAACGCACGCAGGGTAGCTTTCCGCAGGAATGCGGCCCACCGAGGGTGCGCCTCCTGCACTAAACGGTGATGTCATGCCGAGAAGAAGAAAGCAAAGAAGTCAAGCACTTTTCATGGTGTTTTCGCTTGTTATGTTCCTGTTGGGATTTTACTTTGCTCAGCTTTATCACGAAGAAAAGATAAAGATAGTTGAGAAAAGGGTTGAAGTACCTGTGTATATCACCAAGTATACATCTAATTCTACAACCCTCAATCTGCTTGCAGTGGATAATGACGGAAAAGGAGTTATAGTACCTCTCAAGGTAGAAGTAAAACCAGGTAGCGGAAAGGTGCTCGCAAACATAGACAATTTACTCTTCTGGGTGGATACACAGCATTCTTTACAGCTCGCAAGAGACTTGGCAGCAAATATAACGCATCGTGATCCAAAAAGCTTTGACGTTATATACACTCTCGAATCAAATGCAAGCATAGTTGGCGGGCCATCTGCTGGTGCTGCATTTACAATAGCAACAGTAGCTGCGTTGAGAAACATAACTCTCAATAACTCTGTACTTATAACAGGCACGATAAACGAAAACGGAAGTATAGGGCAGGTTGGTGGAGTTCTCGAAAAAGCTGAAGCAGCTAAAAGAGCTGGTGCAAAGCTTCTTTTAGTTCCAGAAGGTCAGGCAACGGAAATAAAGCTCGTTCCGGAAGAGAAATGTATAAGGAAACCAGGATTTATCTTCTGCGAAACAACTTATAAAAGAAAAGAGGTAAATATTTCCGAAAAGATAGGGATAGAAGTGAAGGAAGTTTCAAATATTTATGAAGCTTTGAAATATTTTTTCGGTGAGTGAAATGGATTCCAGAGAGATCAAAGATTTAACTATTTCCATGGCGGTTTTAACTATAGCTCTTGCAATTTTAATGGGTTTTAGCCCAGTTTCCCTTCTTGTAAGTGCGTTTGCTGTAATTTTTTGCTTCTTTACTCACGAATTAGCTCACAGAAGTGTTGCTAAATATTTCGGATTTTCCGCTAGATATGTTGCATGGCCTTTTGGGCTTCTACTAAGTTTGATAACAAGTTTTTTAGGGTTTCTTTTCGCTGCACCCGGAGCTGTGTATGTTTCTCCTTATTCAGAGAGATTCGCATTTCAGCTGAGGCCAATGACGAAAAGAGAAAACGGAATAATTTCACTTTCAGGACCAGCTGCAAATCTGCTTACCGGTATGGCGATGCTTTTTGTTTACAATCAAACAGGCTTTTACCTTTTCCTTTGGATAGCAAAACTTTCATTCTGGCTGGCATTTTTCAATCTCATTCCAATCCCTCCACTTGACGGAAGCAAGGTGTTGAGATGGAACCCTGTAATATGGCTTGTTTCGCTTTCTGTGGCTTTTGTACTTATGCAGGTGGTGTAAGATGTTGTTTGGAAAAAAGAAGAATGTTGCGCTTTTCATAGACGGGCCTAATATGATAAGAAAGGAATTCGATTTTGGATTGGATGAAATAGTTAAAAAAGCAAATAAATACGGAAGAATAGTTGTTGGCAAGGTTTTTCTCAATCAGTTTGCCCCTGAAAAGCTTATAGAAGCGGTCGCGAACCACGGTCTTGAACCTGTTGTAACGCTTGGAGAAAAGGACGATACCGATGTAGACGTTGCTCTTGCTGTGCATGCGATGGAAGCTGTGCACGATCCTAAAATAGATGTTATAATAATTGCAACGCGGGACGCCGATTTCGCTCCGCTGCTCCAGAAAATAAAGGAGCACGGAAAAATAGCCGTACTTATAGCAGCAAAGGAAGCACTTGGTACATCGCTCAAAAAGAGCGCAGATAAGGTTGAGCTTTTGAAATAAAGCATTCATATCTCTTCCTCCTCGAAAATATAATTCTCCATACTTTCAACTCGTTTGTGAAGAGAAAAAGAATGCTCTCTAAGCTCGTTAAGACGTGCTTCTATTTCCATTATTTTTTTCGAAATTTTTCCGATTTCATCTTTAAATCTCCTCTTCAGTTCACTTTCTTTTGTTTCTAATTTTGAGCACACACGCCTCTCTATCTCTTCTATATGCTCTGTTGTGAGAAGATTTTCAACTTTTTTGAAAATGTAATTCAGTATTTTTTCCATTCCTTCGAGTTTTTTCGTGAAATCTTCCTTTACCAAACTCTCCATTTCCTCTCTTTCTTCAACTTTCATTATTTCCGACAAAATTAAAGCAGAAATTATAAGTAAAATCGTTATCTCAATCGCTCTGAAGCCTAAAAACTGTAAAGCAACACTTACCACAGCAGCAAGCATAAATCCAAAAAACGCCACTCTAAGCATACAAAAACTTTGTAGGGAAAAAGATTTAAGGCTTTTGAAAAATAATTTTCTCATGTTCAATAAAATTGCGAGGTTTATCAAGGAAAGAGGAATAAAACCTAGTGATTGCGCTTACCATACTTTGCGCAATTTAGAAAATAACGGAAAAATAAGAGTTCTGGTTTTAAAAGGAGAAGATATAGCGAGATGCGAATATATCTGCCCTTACTGCTCACACTACGGATACTGCGAAAAACGTTGGAATAGACCGTTCAGCGTCAAATGTGAAAATTGCGGAAAATCAATAAGGGTACCTAAGCTTCTCAGCGAGTTCAAGAAAAAATCAAAGTGCTAAATCATGAAGGGAGAATTACAGCTCTTTTACCACGTTTTAATTTGGATGCAAACTCTATTATTTCTTCCAATGGCACGCGGAATACTTTTTTCATGAATTCATCATAGCTTTCATTATAAAAAAGCACCGTCTTGTAGCTCTCTTCAATTCTTTCGAAAACGTCTAATCTTGTTTTTTCATATTCGAGATTTAGCATTCTTTTTCTACCTTCGTAATATTTCTCCAAATTCTTCTCTTTCAAGGTTTCAAAAATTTCTTTTACCGCGGCGTTTAGTTTTGGCATTCTTTCCTTTTCAAAGCCAGGAATAATGAGCGAGATAACAGCTTCTGCATTCGGATAGAGTTTATTATACCCGAAAAAAAGTCTGTACCCGATACCGTATTTTTCACGTAGAATTTGAAAAATCAGAGAGGAAAATCCACCGGAAACAAAATTCTGAAACGCTATTATTTTATGAAGATCCTCCTTCACCGAAAAATTCAGAGAGTAGTAAATCTGATTTTTTGTTGGCATTTTTATTTCGAGATTCTTTCCCTTACCCCTTTTGGGTTTCTTCTTTTTCGCTGACTCTCCCTCTAATTTGCCAAAAACCCTTTTTATAGATTCTACGTGTTTTGATGAAAATTTTCCGGAAAGAAGGATACGCATATTACGCGGTGTATAGAATTTTGCCTTGTATTCTTCGAGCTCGTTTTTTTCTATGCTTTGCACTGTTTCGCGAAAACCCTGTATCGGCTCGCCATAATCGCTTTTTCCATAAACAGCCTGCAAACTTAAATCCCAGAGCCTCGATTCAGGATCGTTCAAACCTCGCTCTATCTCTGTAAGCACAACTTTTTTCTCGCTTTCAAACTCTTCTTTCCTGTATTTCTCATTTGCAAACATGTGAAAGACTATATCGAGAATTTTGAAAAAGCCTCGAGGAATAAATTCAAAAAGATAAAAAGTAGCCAATGTGGATGTAAAAGCGTTGCTGATTCCGCCATTCATTTCCAAACCATTTGCTATCTGTTGATAGCTGTATTTTTTATTACTTTTAAAAAGCATGTGCTCGAGAAAATGCGAAATTCCGCGCTTTTCCTTTGGCTCATAAATGCTACCTGTTTCGATTACTACTTCCAGTCCGATTGTTTTTGCTTCTTTTAGAGGATCGAGATAAAGCAAAATACCATTATCCAGCGAAATCATTTTCATAGTAAACTTCTCTCTAAAATTGTTTTTAAATTTTTACAAAAATGCTATGAACTCTCTTCCTTGCTTTTTCCGACTGTTACCGCTCCGCACTACACACCTTCCTCAGAGAAAACCAACATTTGCTATATTCTGCGGGTGAGTGCAGATTCCTCGTGAGGATATACGATTATACCCTTTTCCGTTATTTTGTAAGGGTGAATTCTCTGAGAGTGGTGAGTATAGCGCATTTTCCATATTGTAATTGCACGGGCAAAATAAGAATTAACCTTAGTGTAATAAAGAACTATTACACCATCGGCCAAAAACTCTTCTACACCGAACCTTGAAAGCTCTAACTGATCAGGAAGAATCTCAGAAGTTAGTATTGTTGTGCATTTCAGTTTATAAATATTCGAAACCAGAGTGTAAATGCTTCTTCTCACTTCAGTTGGGTCGCGAATGTACATTCCCAAAGCTGATACCGAATCTATTGCCAAGCGTTGTGCATTTATTTTTCTCACAGAACCTATGATTAAATCTATAACATCTTCTACGTGAAAAGGATCGTAACGAACCATAATCGCTTTTTTCTCCTTCTCTGCTTTTTCAAAATCCCATCCGAATTCTCTTGCCATGCTTTTAACCTGTGTTATTGATTCCTCGAAGCTTATGTACACACCATTTTCTCCATGCTGTATACCGTACCAAAGAAACTGAAGTGAGCTTAATGTTTTTCCTGTTCCACATGTACCGCTGAGCAAAACCACAGATCCCTTGGGAAAACCGCCTCCTATTAGCTCATCCAAACCAGGAATTCCAGTATTCACACGTTCTATCATGAGCCTTCAACCTTTATACCAGCTCTTTTTATCACATCTCCAGGGCTCTTATAATATTCTGAAATTATTTTCGATACCTGATCATATCTTAATATGTTGTTCTTACCCATCCAAACCAGAAGTTTTTTCCTGATTTCCATTTCTCTTTCCAGATCTGTAGGTGTTACACCGATTTGCTTGGCTATTTTGTGAATAAGCCATAAGTATGTATTTTTCTCAAACTCATCCGGACCAGGAAGCCAGGAGAAGGCTTTGTTTATTCTTGCTACACCCGTTTTTGGGTCAACACTTTCAAGCTCGTCAATCTCCTTTACCCTTCTTGCTGCTTTTCCTTTTTCAGTAGCATGGATCATGAAAATTATTAAATCCAATGTCTCTATGAGACTTGGAGAAAGTTCTATTGGAGGTGTTTCAAGTCTGTATATAACATCTTCCACTTTACCAGCGTGCATTGTTCCAAGACAGCTGTGTCCAGAAGCCATGCCCTGAAACATGACGTAAGCTTCCTTACCTCTGATTTCTCCTACAATTACGTAATCAGGGTTCTGTCTGAAGCTTGCCTTGAGCAAATCAAACATTGTAACTTCGCCATACTTTGCTCCTTCCTTTGTTGGAATACCAAATCCTATTCTTGCTACGGCCGGTATCCAGTTTTCATGCGGTAGATACAATTCGCGCGTATCCTCTATGCTTACTATCTTAGCTTCAGGAGGAATGAAAAGAGAAAGCGCATTTAGCAGAGTTGTTTTTCCTGTAGCCACACCACCGCAAATTAGAAAGGAAGCCTTGTGCTCTATTGCAAGCCAGAGATAAGCGAGCATCTCAGCCGAAAGTGTGCCGAATTCCATCAGCTCTACAGGTGAAAAAGGATTCTCGCGGAATTTTCTTATTGAAAACGTTGGCCCATGCGTGGTAACATCTTTAGCAAGCGTTGCTTGAACTCGCGAGCCGTCTGGCAAAGTTCCATCGAGTAAAGGCTCTGCATAGCTTATATACCTTCCGCATCGTTCAGCAAGTTTTATTACAAATTCTCTAAGTGTTTCCTCATCTTTAAAAACTATGCTAGTGCGTAGCGAACCGAATCTTTTATGCACGACATAAACCGGTATGTTCACACCATCGCAACCTATATCTTCTATGTAAGGATCGTGAAGAAGAGGTTCTATTTCGTTAAGCCCAACGAAATCGCGAAAAATATAGTAAAGAAATTTCAGGTACTCTTCTTTTTTTAGCTTTATATTGAGTTCTTCAAGAACTTTCTGCACAACGTTTTCAATGTACTGGATTAGTTTTTCACCTCCTTTGAGTTTTGTGAGCTCAACATCTATCATTTCGAGAAGAGCGTTTGAAATTCTCTGCAATTTTTTCTTTTCCTTTTCAGTAAGATTAGGCTCGAGAACGTTATATATAAGCGTTTTAAGATCTTCATTCCACTTTATTCTTGCATATGCATATGGTTCGAGCAACGGATAGCGCATGTCTACATCTCTCGGGTTTTTGTAATGCGGAATAGAAATCAGAGTTGGCCTGTAGATCTCGAATTTCGGATATTTTCGTTTTGGCCTTTTCAGATAGATATACAATCTCCCTCTCAATTTTTTTATGCTTTCAAGCATATACCCTACCTTTCAAGATGTTTTTTTCTTACAGTTTTACCCCTCTGAACTATTCCGTGAAATCTGGCGCAAGAAGGACAGACATAGAGCTTCTGTCTGAAAAGATGCACCTGCCTTTTATCCACTTCCTGAAGAATTCCGGGGTCTGTTATTCTGAAACCGCGGTAAGTCACGAAAGTTTTATATCTCGGAACCTTTCTTCCACAAAAACCGCATAGCACTGTACTTTCTCTACCCCTTCTTTTTGTGTGTTCGTATTTTCTCGTATACGGAGCCTCGCTTATAGGCATGTGCTCACCTCCTGAATTAATTTACAAAAAGGAAAATAAAAAGATTTAAATATTACGGCGTAATGAAAAATATTATGCAGGCAAGGTGCGAAAAGTTTGTAACAGAATACCTTCCAGCTGTAAGGGCAGTGCTTGCAAAACTTCTCGCGGAAAAGCATGCGCTAACTCAGAATGAAATAGCAGAAAAAATGCACATTTCCCAACCGGCTGTTTCTCATTACCTGCGAAGGGCGCGAGGGAAAATGGCAGAAGAGCTTATTAAAAACGAAGAAGTATATAGAAAACTTTCTGATTTTTCTTCAAAACTGAGCAGGGAAAATCTTTCAGAGGATTCTATTGCTGAGCTTTTTTGCGAGATATGTAAAATCCTTTTCGGTGAGGAAAAATGCTCCGACTAGGACCGGCTGGAATCCCGTTAACATGCAAAAATTGCGACACCTTCAAAGGTGTTGAAAAGGTTGCTGAACTGGGATTGAATGCAATGGAAATAGAGTTCGTTAGAGGTGTTACACTTTCAAGAGAAAAAGCAAAAAAAGTCGGTGAAATAGCAAAAAAGCTTGATATAGCACTTTCTGTTCATGCCCCTTATTACATAAACCTTGCTTCTTCAGAGCCGGAAAAGATAAAGGCCTCGATAAAAAGAATTCTTGATTCGTTAGACCGTGCTCACGTAATGGGAGCAAATGTTGTAGTAGTTCATGCAGGATATTACGGAAAAAACAAAACTAAAGCTGGAGAAATGATTTTTCACGCGTGCAGAAAAATTTCGCAGGAGATTAGAAAAAGAAAATGGAACGCTTTTCTTGGTTTGGAAACAATGGGAAGACAAAGCCAGTGGGGCACACTTGATGAAATAATTTCCCTGTGCCTCGAAGTTCCAAATTGCGTGCCCGTAATAGATTTTGCTCATATTTACGCGAGAAACGGAGGAGAGATAGATTATAAAGCTATTTTTAAATCTCTTGAAAAACTCGAACTAAAATTTCTCCATACACATTTTTCTGGAATAAAATTTAAAAAGACTCTCGCAGGCGGAGATGAGCGTGAGCATTTACCTTTGAAAAAAGCACGTGGTCCCAGCTTTGAAGAACTTGCAAAATTTTTGGTAAAGAATAAACTTGCAAAGAAAATGGAAATAACCATAATTTCAGAAAGCCCATTGCTTGAAAAGGATGCGTTGCTAATGAAAGAAATTTTAGAAAAACATGGCTATAAATTTTAGGCGTTAATGATGAAAAGAAAAAGAATGGTATATCTTCATAATCCTAATGAGCTGAGCGAAGGTAAAATTTATGAAGAGGTAAGAATTTTTTTGGACGGAAAACAGTTTGTACTGCCCCACGGGATGAGAAAGGGTAATAAGATTTACGAAGTAGACGAAGAAGGAAACATAAAGAGTCTCAGTTTTAATCTTGATGAACAGAAAATTCGTTTAATAGAATATTACGAAAGATATTAGGGAGAACTCAATTGTTTTTATTGATATATTGTAAAGCGTTTTATCCAAATATTCCTCCAAAACCCTGCAAAGCTTTTTCACTTTCTTCCTCATATGCTTTTTTCGCCTTTTCGAGAATTTCTTTTTCAACTTCCGTAACAAGCTCTTTTAAAAGTTCTTTAGCTCTTTCACAAGCTTTTTCATCTCCTTTAAAGAAAAGAAAATAACCTTCCTTTTCTATGCCTAAAGAACTTGCTTCTCTTAAGGCTATGCTCTGCCTCGAACAAATATCGTCTTTCTTCAAAATTTCTTCTGCTTTTTTTCCGTTCTTACCGAGATAAAGCACCAAAAGCATGAAGAAGTTTGTAGCAGGAGATTTATAAAAGTTTTAGTTTTTTCTTATCCATACATATTCTATATTCTTTCGTAAAGGATCAAAAGCTATAGCTATCGTATACGATGAAAGCCTCATGACCAAAAAATTTCTTTTTTATGTTGTAATATTTTACATCGATAAACTTACATTTTTCACTTTCACGAACCGGAATTTGTAATATGTGTATTTCATTATTTTCAAATTTAGCAATATTTGCTTTTTTACCGAAAGAGTCTTCAGTAAAATAACATCAATATTTCAAGTTCACACTTCAATTCCTTCTTTTACAGCTTCGCTAACTATGTTTACACCTTTTTTCAACTTTTCAAATTCTTCAGGAGTATAGCAAAGAAAATCAACGGGAATTCCTAAATCCCATTTGAGCCACAAACCTTTAAATCTTTCGTGAAAGCTTTTACCTTCAAAAACTTTTCCTACTAGAATCAAATCCAGATCACTATCTTCTTTAAATTCGCCTCGCGCAAAGCTACCAAAAATTATTACTTTCTCTACATTTATTTTCCTTTTGAGAATAGATTTTACCCATTCTATCACCTTTTTCCCATTTTCCCACTATTTTTAAGTTTCCAAAATTATTAAATTTACTTTATGTCATTAAAAAGCAATATCTGGAAAATAAAAGCCATGTATTTTTTATTAAATCTGCTTTTTCCTGTTCCTGTTGTAGTACTTTTTTGGATTGCCAATGGCTTGAGCTTAACACAAGTAATGGTTTTGCAATCCATTTTTTCAATTACCATAGTAATCCTTGAAATTCCTACAGGCTATTTCGCAGATTTGTACGGAAGAAAAACTTCTTTGGTAATAGGAAGTTTAGCTATTTTCTTGGGGATAATTACCTACAGTCTCGGGCATAGCTTTTTCGATTTTTTAATAGCAGAAATACTATGGGCTGTAGCAGCAAGCTTTTTCTCAGGCGCACAGCTTGCATTGTTGTATGATACTCTAAAAAGCTTGGGTAAAAAAAGGCTTTACAAGAAAATTTCTGGAAGTGCAATGTTTTACTCTTTCATAGCTGCAATTATTTCAAGCATTGCCGGAGGATTTATAGGAAAGATAAATCTCCGTTTAACTTTTTATGCATGCATACCGTTTTTCTTCTTTTTAATTCCGATTTCGCTCAGCCTGAAAGAGCCGAAAATCCATAAGAAAATTATAAAAAAGAGCTATGTTAAAGAACTTTTCTCAACCATAAAAGCAAACATCATAAAACACTCGCAGATAAGGGCGATTATTCTCTATTCAGCTGTGTTAATAGCTTTTACAAATGCAGCTCTCTGGTTTTATCAGCCCTATTTCAGGCTTTGCGGTGTTGATATAGCGTATTTTGGAATTATTTTTGCTTTGTTCAATATTGTTGCTGCTCTTTCATCAAAATACGCTTATTTCATCGAAGAAAGAATAGGAAAGCTAAGCTCGCTAATTTTCCTTCCCCTGCTTTTATC
>Ga0190319_1000101_pt1 | contig 13107 bp, 20 predicted proteins | sample 48701145_MG_FD_165040 | JGI IMG/M metagenome (GOLD analysis project Ga0190319, IMG submission 165040) | Hydrothermal vent sediment bacterial communities from Southern Trench, Guaymas Basin, Mexico - 4870-11-4-5_MG | ecosystem: Environmental > Aquatic > Marine > Hydrothermal vents > Sediment ...
TCCAAAAAGGATTATTAGTTCTGGATCAACAATGTCAATCTCTTCCAAGATGAACTCTTTGCACTTCTCTGGATCTCCAGTCTTCTCATGCAATATTATACACTTCACTACATTAGTAATCCATACGTCATTTCTTGTAAGTCTGCATCTCTTTAAGAACTCCTCAAAAATTGGCTTACTCTTCATTCCAAATGTTTCATTGAAGTTTCTATGCTTACTTGGTGCTTCTCCAATGCACATAATCTTAGAGTCCAAGTTTCCAGTTCCTGGAAGTAGTAACTTCTTTTCTCTTGGGAAACACTTTTCACATCTAAGCATTCGCAGAAATAGATCTTCATATCTGCTCTGCTTTGAGGAATACATCTTCTCACCTTGAAGCCTCTACTAGACGTATGATTTTCTCAAACAACTCCATTACTTCTTCATTGCTTCTACCTTCCAATATTGCTCTTGCAATATCATCATTATCTGTAATCAAAGCTCCGCATATGCACTCATACCAATAGTCAGTTACTTCAGACTTTTCATGCTGTTTGTCTGAGACAAGAGTATTATTTTCCAGACGAACAATACTTCTACGCTCTACTCTTAAGATCTCTACTTTTACTAGCTCTTTGATCTCTCTTTTACATACAGGACACTTCATCTAGATCACCTCTAGAAACAAACTTATGCCAATGCAATTTGAAGCTGAATATCTCTAATTGTACTCGATGAAATTCTTTTCACAGTCTGCTTGAATAGTTTTTGATTCTTCGATACTATATGAACTTCGTCATAATATAGACTTACTTCTAAGGGATATTGCTTTGTATAGACTATAGATGTCTTTAGCTTATTAATGTCTACTGTCTTATTAGAAAAGAAGAGCAAGCTAAGATCTTTGTCTAGAATTAACTTAAAGAAAGGTTCTTCCTGAAAATTTATAACATCTTTGACAAAGTTGAGTAGAGGTTCTAGGCTCATGTCAAACAACATTTTTGCAAACTTTGCAAAGTATCTCATATATGCTTCATGTGTATGAACTAAGAAGACTTCTTTTTTCTGTAAATCATTCATAGTTTGTTTCCTGATGTATATATTGCCAATTGCGTACATTATTGGCTTTCTTCCAAATATTGTGTCTACTGAAAGAACTTTGTTTACTTTCTCTGCTAGCTTCTTGAAAATTGGATTCTTCACAATGACTTGATGAAGAGGATAAGAATAGTCAAATGTAGATTCGTACACAAGATTAATATATACTCTCTCAGGAATGTCAGACCTTCTCAGATATTCAAGCTTAGTCTCTAATGGGAAGTTTCTAAACTTAAGCCTACTACTCTTCTTTAGCTTCTTCTGCACAGTAACACCTCCAACTGCTTTGAGAAGCTAGGCTTATCTGCTCTCTAACTTCCAGAGGGCATTCTGATAGCCGCAATTCAAGCAGTGTGCATACAGCCAGAGAGTCTTTCCAATGCTTTCTACAAACCAGCCATCTTCATGTTCATAAAAACCAAGCTCAAAGTTTCCAATTTGGAACTCTGCACTATAGTTTACACATCTCTTTCCTACGATTTTAAACACAACTTCGCCTAGATCCTTGAATGTCCCTTTTGGCAATAAAATCACCTCCTACATGCTACTAAAGTAGAAGCAGATCTTCTTTACTTCTTTTGATGATTTTAACTATTCTGTCAACATCTTCTTTGCATCTTGCAAGCCGTGCAACTTTGATTGCATCTCGAACATCACGTGTAAATGACACTAACGACTCTGCTATGTATTTTGCTAGATTTTCGTCTACTCCCTCTCTGTCAACCAGAAGGGGAACAGACACTTTAAGAAATTCTTCTCGAGTATATGGTCTGAACGATAATATCAAAAATCTGCTTCTTAGCTCTTTTGGAAGTTTGTGCACATAATTACATGCTGCATACACTCTTGTGTCAAGTCTAAGTCTTATTTCTTGGTCATGCACTTTTTTAGTAACTAGTCCACTTTCCATTAATGATAGTAGTACACTCATATCATCCTTGTCCATTTTGTCTAACTCATCTATTATTAGAATTGTTGGTTCCTCAAGCAAAGCTTCGATTATTCCTGCTTTACTTATTGTTCCACCTGCAGCATAATGCTTTGCTCCATCTAGTTGAGAAATACACCAGAGAAATAGACTCTTCCCACTTCCACTTTCACCTGCAAGTAGTATATGAACTGGTTTTTCTGACTCTAATGCTCTTTTGATGATCCATTTTTCTTCGTCATGCAGTATTATTCCCTTAAATATGTCTTCTGGGACTTCTATCTTTCTCTTTTTGCTGTTCTCTTTCTTCATAGACAATACTTCTTCAATCTCTTCAATTGGAATCGCAAGTCTATACCATTTGTCTCTTCTAGATGTGTATCCTCTTTTGATCACTCCTGCAGTTAGAAGTTTTCTTATTGCTGTTGGAGAAAGTCCAACATCTTCTGCCTGCCATCCAAATGTGTCTAAGAACTTTTGAGGATTCTTGAGATAATAGCCATCGTCTACTTTATGATAGCCTTTGAGCTCTATGTACTTTCTTGGATCTTTTTCTATTTCTAAGATCTTCTTCATTTGCTTTGCGTAAACTAACACTAGACTCTTTTGTTCATGATCCATATCATCACCTCATTTTACTGCAGCTCTTAGTAGATTATCATTAATTAAGTCTCTGATCTTTGTTAAAATATCTTCTGAAAATTCTACTATCTCTTTGAGAACAACAGTGCTGATGCGACTCAACTTCTCAAGTCCTTCTACTATTTGAACGTCTCCATCGTCAAGATCAATTCTTAGAACGTATGTTTGGTTAGCTCCTGGTATGTATTTCTCTGCTAATTTTTCCACATATACAGTGACGTCTATTGTTCCAATTTTATTTTTCTCTAATACACGAAAAGTCACTTTTTTAATCGAAACTTCTACGTCACTCATTAGATCACCTCAAAAGTTAGAAAAGAAAAGAGTTGATACTGCTTAAGCATAACGGGTTAGTAATTAAAGAATACATTCTTACAGTTTGCGAATTAAGGTTTAAGGACTTATGCATCGAAGAACTTACGGATTAATAATTGAGGTTTGTACATTAGAGGGTATGTGTTACCTATTTCAAAATACTTGGTGGTTGGTAAAGAGGTAATTGGTGAGGACTAGATGTTACTTATTACTTGTTGTGTGTCTCTCTAACTTCTATTATAAATCTTCCATACCCCTTTTTAGTTTTTCCAAAAAGACCATACTTCATTCCAGCTTCTGCTAGAAGTGCTGCAAACTCTGCAGCTTTCCAAGAAGTCTTGATGACTATAGGTATTCTGAATGTCGAATCTATATACTCATATGTCTCTAGAGACTTAGGTTCATTCTTTTCAATGCTCAGTATTGCTCTGCTTTGAACTAGCGGATACTCTGGAATTGGTATGTAGTTGACTTCAAACTTGTTTTCGTCTACTATATCGAAACTAGAGATAAGCTCTGTAGATGAGATTCCTTTGTCTTTGCATAATCGTCTCAAAGGTGCACTGAATTGTTCTTTCGTAATATATGGTCTTCCTTTGTAGTCTCTTGGAAATACTCTGTCTATATGCTCATACTCTTCTTTGAACTCTTCTCTTATCCATCCCTTTTCTATCCATCTCTTGACGACTTCCTTGCTTGCTAGTTCTGGGCCAATGATCTTAGTTACAGGAATAAGATGTACTTCTAAAAAATGAAAAGATGAAGTCATTGGTATCACTTCCTTCTAATGTAGATTACTTTCCCTTCTATACTGTATTCAAAGTCTACTTCTTTTGCTGCTCTTCTTAAGAACCTCTTTATTGCTTTGATGTCTGGTTCATCGTCTAGAGTATAGTATCTGTTGACAAACTTGTTTATAGAAGTCTTGTATACTTTATCTGGCTTCATTTGAACAATGTCTGTTATTAATAGATCGTAGTCCCATGCTTTTCTTCTTCCTCTTTTTTCTGTCTCTTCAAACTCTTCTTCTTCAAACAACTCATCTGCTTTCTCTTTGTCGTCTATTATTTCAAATTCCATACATCTCACCTCCCACAAACTTTAATACTTCTGCAGCTAAGTTTTTCCAACATTTTGGAACTAACATAAATAGAGCCTGATTACCTTCTAACTCTATCGTCTTCCTGATGCTAGTAGGTCTTCTTCTGCCACTTCTTGCTTCTTTCCATTTTACTTTCCAAGTTTCTCTTATTCTCGATACAACTTCAGATACTACTACTTCACCTTTGAATCCATGGCTCCTCAGTATCTTCTCTACTTCTTCTGCTATCTTAATGGCAGAGTTAATTTTTCTTAGCCATTCAGCTTCACTTTCATTGCTTCGAGAAAAAATAAGAAATGCTGTGTAGTCTTCTAGTCTTTCTTTCAACTTTGACACTGTTATTACTTCATCTCTGACCATTTTAGTCCTCCTGTTCTGTATATATAACTACTCCATCGTCTGATACTTCGTACTTTGCTTTTCCTTTCAGAGCTCTTCTTAAAAATCTCTTTATGCTCTTCTTTAGATCTTTTTCATCGCTAAACTCATCTGGTTTGTTTGAGAACTCTTTTGCAAACTGATCAAGAGACCAATGATGTATCTTGGCTTCTTGAATCTTTTCTAGCAACTTCTCTTTGTTCCAGATCTTTCCTCTTCTATTTCCTTTTGCAAATAGTTTCTCTACCTCTGCTTCGCTTATCTCTACTTCTTCGAATGGAAACTCTTCCATCATCTCACCTCCCTATTTTAAATTACCTCCTCAAATAAAATTAAGAAATTTTAAATTTAAACTTTACTAAATGAGAGCGATGCTCAACGCTACTGTCTTTGCAGCATTCTTGTCACCAAGAAGACTTAACGTGTCATACTTCTTAGTTGTAATGTCAACATCTATCACATATCCATACCTGCTAAATATGCCATGGTATTGCTCCAACATCATAATAGAGAGAATCTGATTTTTCTGTTTTGGTAAGTTATATCTATTAGACAGACTTACTTTTTCTGCATAAAGCTGCTTATTCTTGGATCCATAGATCTGTATAACATGATCTTCCAATTCTTCTTTTAATGATATGTTTTCAGACAATTCATTAACAAACTTTACTATAGATGCTAGATAATGCCTTAGATACAGAGCATACACTATTCTTCTACACGTGTATTCTGATTTTTTGTCTACAGAACTTTTAAGTCCTTCCAAATACAACTGATACTCTTTGTCAATGTCTGGAACTACCAGAACAAGATTTCCTATTACTCCGCGAAGATTAACTCTTAGCGGAATGTTTGAGCTTTTACAAAGCTCTTCAGACAGCTCTATATAAGCGTCAATATATTCTCTTCCAATAAGAGAGATCAAGTAATTATTCTTTAGTCTCTCTCTGCAGTATATGCAGAACTCTAAGATTTTTGAGTCGTCTCTTAACTGATATCTTAGAAGCTCTTTTAGCTTGTCTTCTAAAAGTTTGTGGACTGCATCATATAGTAGAATTCTTCTCAGAATATTCACCTCCTGCATCTTGCATTCTTTTGCAGACAACAAAAAATTTAAAATGCTGATTGCTCATTGTACAAAGTTATTGCTGATCTTCTACACTAATTCTGATAGTAACATCAAAGCCGTCTATAACATTTTCAGTAGTTGTGACAAGTATCTTTCTGGACTTAATTGATTTCAGAATATTTTCTGCTTCTTGCTTGTCAAACCAGACTGCGTCTGTAAGTACAATTAACAAGTCTGTTGGTCTTATGTCTCTAAGATACTGTGAGATAATAGGAGCAAATGTAGTACCACCTCCTCTTCTAAACTTCAGCTTTGGAATTTTGCTCTTGCTTTTGATCTTCCAATCACCTGTAACTGCAGTATCCCAAGTAACTAATCTTATGTGATCAACTCCTTGACCAGCTATTGCAAATACTTCACTCATGAATTGTGTAAACTCTTTGTCTCCAATACTTCCGCTAACATCAACAAATGTCCAAATTCTTGGTAGTCCTAGTCTCTTATAACCAGGAAGAACTTTTGGTACTTTTCTTGACTGTCGTATATATGTAGATACTACATTCTTTCCAATCCAATCTTTAAGCTCTCTTCTCAAGATAGCTCTCCAGTCAACTTTCGGTTTTACTAATTTCTCTAGTATGCTTTCTTCTATACCACTAAGAGTAGCACCTGCTGTTTTTGCACTTAAGAAAGAATCTATTACAGCCTGGTCAATCTGTCTTTTGAGATCCTCTGGATCGTTTGTTTTCTGCAGCTTGCCTTTATTTAGAATATAGTGTTGCATCTGCTTCTTAAGTTCCTCTACATCTATTAGAACAATGTCTATTCCTGTCTTCAAAGGGCAATTCTCTGGAAGTTCTTCTGAACTACTGCTCTGACTTGTGTCTTGCAGTCCTTCTTCTCTTTTATCGCCTTGACTATCAGAGCTAGATTGAGAATCTTGATCTTGTTGTCCTCTGCTACCTGTACAACTAGAGCATGAACTGCTTGATTGCATTTTTAGACAGGCTTTGGATTTACATGATGCACATGGATTCTTTGCTCTCTGCAATAGCTTTAAGAACAACTCTTCAATGCTGCACTTCTCTATCTCTTCTTCTGTAAATCCAGGATTAGCTCTGTTAGTTTTGTACCCCATCCTCTTCAAAAAGTACAAGTCTACTTTTACATCTGCTACAGTGTTTATAACTGCATGAAGAGCTTCTACAGGTTGATATTTATGCTTCCACTGCTCTACTAGCTCTCCTCCTCTAATTGGATGTTTTTCAATTACATGCCAAAGTTCATGCAGAATCGTTTTGAACTTCTCATTGTCTGGTCTATCCATCCAATCTTTAGTAAACACTATTGCTGTGCCTGTAGTAAATGCATCAAATCTCAAGACAGTTCCAAATGGCAGTACCTCAATTCCTTCTACTGGTATATAGATGATGTCAAGATATTTAGAGAACAAGTACAATGCTGGATGCTTTCTTGCCATTATTGTCATCAGCTCTTTCCACTTCTCTCTAACTTCTTCTTCACTATACGATCTCTCCATCATATCACCTCGTTATAAGACGCGAAATAAAAAATAGGGAAGATTTAAGCTTTGTACTTCAACCACTTGGAATGTACTTGTATTACTATGTTTGGTATTTCATCAAGTTCTTTGTCAAATGTCATCTGTTTTACTAGATTGAATCTGTCTTCATATGGTAGCAGTGATAATAATAGCATTAGATTTTCTTTGTCATTGTTTAGAAGTGTCAAGAAGAATCTCTTGAGCTTTTTCAGAAGAGCATTTAAGTCTATGTTTTGCTTTCTCATTTCAGACATCAAGAATGAGCTCATCTGAACTATTACGAAGTATCTTTGCTCACTATCAAGCTTCAAGTATATTTCTGGATGCCTGATAATTTCTTCCAGTTCAGGTATATTGATCTTTATGAATGCCATAAAGTGTGTAGCTGCTTCTTTTCCAACTTCTCCTTCTACTATTGCTTCTAATACATCCATTGGAATTTTGTGACTAATCAACGCCAAGTTAGTCCACTTTCTTGGAGTTGCAAACTGATCTAACGTCTCAGCTTCTGGCTTCTGTAAGAAGTATTGTGAGAACTTCTTCAAAAATCCAAGAACTCTCTGATCCCAGTCATTTCCATATTTCCTATACATCCACTCCATCCACTCTTCAAGCTTTGGAGATCTTATTGTCAACTTTAGAACTCTATTTATTGCTGGTGCTGGTAGAGGTACTGCCAATGCAGAGTCTTCAGGTCTATTTCCAGCTGCTACTACTAAGACGTCTTTGTGCAGCTTTACGAATCCAACTTTCCTGTCCAGTAGTAATTTGTACATTGCTGCTTGTACATCAAGTCTCTGTACATTTGTAATCTCGTCCAAGAATAGTACTCCTGGACATACACTTAGAGCTCTTCCCCATCCAAGCGGTCTATAAGTCACATATCCATTGTGCTCTCTTGGAATTCCGATAAGGTCTGCTGGTTCTACTTCCGTTAACCTTATGTCACAGTATACAAAGTACTTATCTGGATTTCTAAGAATTTCATCTAAGACATCGTCTGAATAATCTATAAATTCTCTGTTTTGTTCTTCTGCTAGCTCTTCAGCTAGCTCTTCCACCATTACACTCTTACCAACGCCAGCCGGTCCTAGTAGTAGTACACTCTCTCTATGTCCTTTCTCATATAGCATACTTATTATCCTTCTTGCTTCTTCTACCGTAACCTCCATACCCATCACCTCAAGCTAATCTTTAATCTCAACTCATTTCTTAATTTCTCATCATATTCTCTATCCACTTCATATATGACGTTCTTAATTTTTGGATCTTTAATAAGATCTGCTGCAAATATCATAAATACAAACAGATCGTCTAATCTGCTTATGAACTCTTCCTCATTTGTCCAGCATACCTTTTTGGCTCCAAGTTTCTTTACAAGCTTTGCAAGATGAGTCCAATCTGCAAAATGCCATACATCATAGCTGCATACTGCTACCAAGTACCTTCCGAACACTTCTAAGACTTTGACACTCCAATCGTCTCCTATACTTAGTTTCCCAGACAGAAAGTTCATTGTCTCATCATTATTGTCGCATTTCAACTTGTCAAGTTCAAGGTATTTGAGAATATCAAACTTTCTCTTAAGGATACCATATCTTCTTCTTGCCGGAATCTCTGTATTATTTCGAATCTCTTGCCAACATTTGTAACATTTTCTCATCTCAGGAAGAATGTATTCTCTCAATATCTCTGCTACTTCCCTAGCAACTTCTCCATTATCAAACATCGCAACTAAATAGTAGTTGCATTCTCCCATCTTATCACCTCTTGTTCTCTTGGAACTTTTAACCTTTTTATTTTATTTTCCCCTTTAATAAAAATTTAAAATCCTTTTTATTTAAAAATTTTCCTAAATCTTTTTTCTTTTGCGTTGCTAGAGACTACAACATAAGTATCTTGCTTAGAGAACTTTCAAATTCTCTTCCTTTCTAGTTATTTGACATTCTCTCTGTGCTAAAGTACAAAGCTTTCTTGGTGACGTTTAAATCGTTAATTTTTGCATTCTGAGGCTTTTTCTTCTAACTTCTCAATTATTTCATCTTCATTGTCTAAGATAACTCTTTCAAAGAATCTTAGTAACTCTTCAATAGATGATATATCTGCCAAAACATCTGCGCTATAGGTTCTTGTCAAAGAAAATGCAAAGTTTCGTACAAAGAACGGATAGATCTTAACTACATAGTGCTTAACATCAAGTATAAACCCTATACATTGGAGCAAGTCCTTTGCTGTTAGCGTTTTTGATGGACAAGGATAAACAACATGTCCTCTGATCCATTTCTGTAAACATGGATTGTTAAGAACAATTTTAAACCTTTCTTTTTTCTGTAATTTAGACTCTAGTTCAGATCCTATCAGATTAACTAGATCTATATACTTTCCTCCGTAGCAGTACAATTTCCATTTGATTAAGTACTTTAATGATGAACACTCAAATATTACGCAGTTTTTCTTATCTTTACATAATGAAGATACTATACTGCTTTCTTCATCTGCCTTAAACTCTTCAATGTATGAAAAAATATCTACAACGTCTACTTTACTTTCAGTGATTACTGCATAAGAGTAGTTAGATGAAACTTCTACAGCTGTCAAAAGTTCATCTACTTCATATGCTTCTTTTAATTCCTCGAACTCGTCTAACAATATTAGATACATTACACATCACCTCAAAAATTTTGGAGTTATTCTATCATCATCTAATGTAAGAGTTTCCAATTCGTCAATTGAAATTGGAGTTACAATTCTTGTTGTCAAAGAGTTAAGGGAATATGGAAGTCTTGCTAGTCTTTTGTACATGACAATTGGATCTACAGCAAGCTTGTAATTGTCGATGACGTCAAGTAGAAAATTCTTTGTTTCGATAACCTTGTCTGTAAATAATACGATGTGAAAGCCTCTACCACTAAATCTAATCTCTGGATCATATCCTGCATTTTCTAGAATTTCATACATCTTGCATACATGCTTCTTCAGCTCTTCAAATAGATATGGACAGAAGTCCCATTTCTTGAGATATTTACAAGTATGCACTTTTTCTGGATCAAAGTCCAAGAGTATCTCATTTTGTCTTCTGATGTAATATACAGCTTCTGGCAGGTATTGTAGAAGTTTGTCTCTTAAGTCATCAATTTTGCAATTAAGCTTTATTACTCTGTGATAGATGTGCTTGTACTGCTGAAGATAGATTCTTGTTCTTCTGCCAATGATTATGGCAAATTGATTCCAGTCTCCAAGAACTTCTCTTGCACTGCTTGGATCGAATTCATGTCTATAATATAGCCATCTCTCATCAAGATTTGCAAATCTTAGTGCCAATGACATAGTTTATCACCTTTGCTAGATCTGTGATTCTAATTGATTAATAATCCTATCAATGCTTGCAAGAAGACTACTACTTACAACTTCTAGAAGATTATGTACTGAATTTATTTCTGTAAACTTCTCATAAGGTATAGGTAATAGTTTAATGCAAATAGTTTCTGTTGGATCGACAAAAAATATGTCTATGTCATGTATGTATTCGAAGCATAGTATTTTTAGAATTTCACCAATAGTACTTATCTTTGATTCTTCAGCTAGATACCTCCATAGACTCTGGAATCTGTCTTGATATGACTTCAACGTCTTGTTTAGTAGATTTATCTTCTCTACTAGAAGCGTCTCATAGCTTCCATAGTATTCTATAGAAAATGCGTCTTCTGCGCATTCTGTAGAGCAGTCAAGTATTCCTATAGAGTTAGTCTGATCAATTCTAAACTCAGAGTTCTCCTTAAGAAGATCTATCTTTAATACTTCATCTTTACTAGACGTGATTAGTATAAGATCTCCAGATTCAAGCATCTCTTCTGCTGACAAGAGTATACATTCTCCTAGAGTTCCTTCGCATTCATAATGCTCGGTGTGTCTAATTCTAAAGTCTTCTACACTGATTATAGTGATGTAATATTTGTTCATAACTATCACCTCAGATCAAGACTAATTATTCAAGCTTTACCAAATACAGAGTTTCAACATTTCTTACAAGTATAGTCAACTTTTCTTCTTTTCTACTTTCTTAAGATCTTGTTTTTCTTCCCAGAAGAATAGTACTACAAACGTTCCAAGAAGGGAGAATACAAATACACCAGTATTGCCAACAAACACTGCTGCTAAACTACAACTTATCCACATAGAGACAATAGTCAAAGTTTTTGATAAACAGTTGTATCTGTAGATTCTTTCAACTTCTTTACTCTCTATCTCCATCAAATCACCTCAAAACTCATTTTAGAGAGTAATACAACTTTGCAACTTTTACAATATGTTCTATGAAATCTCTTACGCTCTTGAACTCTGCTAACTCCTTCTCAGATAAGAACAGTAGACTCTTTGGTTCATCTATGTCATAACCATAGTCATCTTGTACTGGAAGCTCTACTACAAAGAAATTGTTTTCATCTCTTCTTATTCTTATTGTTGCTGCATGATAAACATCGCTATCATCAAGTCTTGGTACCATCAGCTCAATTGCAGTTCTACGATCTTTTATTTCTATACCGTATACAAGTCCTTTGAGAGAAAATAACTCTTCTAAAAGCTCAATTACTTTCATCAAATCACCTCTTACAAAAGTATCTAAAATTCTGTATTATTGCCAAGAGCAAGTTTCAAAACAAAGTCACAACAATGCTCTTTGATTAGATCTGAAAGATTTGTCATTATGGTGTCTGCTGCTCTTCTAACAATATTTTCTGTGACGTTACTTTCTCTGCTTAGATCTTTTACTTCTGTTCTTAAAACAGAATTGCGTTCTATATATATCCTAACTGCTCCGCTAGCAACAGACTTTCTAGAACTGTATTCACAAACTGAAAATACTATATCAACTCTTGCCAACACGTCTTCTCGTATTGTAAACTGAAGAACTATTTCATCTATTATATAATCTACAGAGAATCTCATTTTATCACCTGTAAGAATTCAAATTTCTTTGCTTTGTAGCTCAATTGCTGATCTGCCTTACCTTCACTACAAAGACAGCTTCTGGTACATCTATACTTTTTCTAATTTGTTCTGCAACTTTCCTTCCAGTTTCTTCATCTGCCACTCTTACTACTACCCAGTACTCCTCCATACAGTCACCTCCAAGCTTTACACAGCTACTTTATCAATCTCCAGTTCCAGTCAGCTCAGCTACGAAAGCTTCATCACCAACTGGAATATCTGGAGGGAAAAAATAAAAGAAGAATATAAATTACCATTTATATCTATCTGGTACCATTGACTTATACACATGTAAACTCCCTGTGAAATGAATGTAATACTTGAACCTTACCCCAACTTGCTCTGCTATGTATTGGAACAATCTTGCTGATTTGTATACATCTAGCGGAAAGAATGTTGCCAAGTCTTGCGATCTAAATGTAACAATTCCGGTCAAGACATCTTCTCCAGCTTCTGGTCTTATTAATACTTGGAAGTAACATGTACACGGCGTTCGTCTCTTACCAACATTTGTAAGATCTCTACAAGTTTCGTAGACTGTAATTACTGCTCCTCTCATGTACTTGTTTCTTTTGAGACAATGAATTATTTGAGGAAGAGCTATTGATACTCTCTCAGAATACATATAACTGAATCTTCCGTCTTCTTCTATTCCAAACTCTTTCCAGTACTCTTCAAGCCCTGTTCCTTTGTACCAAGTCTCTGGAAATGCGTAATTGATAATCTCTTGGAACCACTTTTCTCCAACTTTAGCTGTCAACCAGTCTTTCCTGAATACCTTTTTTGCAAAACTAAGCATGTCTTTAAGATCTTGCTCAAGCTTGTTTGGATCTTGAATTACTACTGTAAATAAGTAGCCAATGAGCTCTTTTTGCTCAAATTCTTCTCTTCTATCACTTACATCCTTTCCCTGCACAGTTCTGTCAAATACTGTTCTCCCTCTACTGAAAAGTTCACGAATTGTCTCATTTAAAGCATCTTTAAAACTTGTAAATACTCTGCTCAATATTCCACCTCCTAAAAATAGTTTAGTCGATTCTTCT
>Ga0190319_1000102_pt1 | contig 13076 bp, 13 predicted proteins | sample 48701145_MG_FD_165040 | JGI IMG/M metagenome (GOLD analysis project Ga0190319, IMG submission 165040) | Hydrothermal vent sediment bacterial communities from Southern Trench, Guaymas Basin, Mexico - 4870-11-4-5_MG | ecosystem: Environmental > Aquatic > Marine > Hydrothermal vents > Sediment ...
ATTCTGGCATCGTAGTCCTCAATGTCTGGAACTGGCAGCTCTCTGTACCCATAAGCCTGAAGTGTTCTGAAGAATTCGTCGCCGTATTCTGCCTTTACAAAGATTGCAACCAACAGCTCTTTCTCGTACTCCTTGATTACAGCGTCAAACTTGTCTGTTATCTTACTCAGTTCATCAACTGGGTTCTCCTTGACGAACCCAACAAAACATCGCAAGTTCTTGTAGCCTTTCAGAAGTCTCGAAGGTATTCCAAGCACCTTTAGGGGTTCAATTATTCTTAGTTCGTCTTCTAGAGATCTGATCTTTTCGTCGATGCTCCTATTCTCCTCGATTTTAGTTCCAATCTGCTCTTGGTACTCTTCAAGCTTTCTGCTGAGCATCTCTTCAATTTCCTTTGACCTGTACTTTCTCTTTGGAGCGATTCTGCCCGGATCAATTTTCAGGTAAGAAATGTAGCTTCTGAGCTGCACCAGAGTACGTGATATAATAGAAGCTTTTTCCAGTGGTTCGCCAATTCTGAAATGCTCTGCCTCTTTTGGATCTTCAATGTGAAGAAGGTTTACTTTGTGCAGGATTTCTGATGCATACTCAAGCCGTTCTTTTGGCCCCACTACTGAAATTTTAACCATCTTTTCCGGCTTAAGCATGTTCCACCATCCCTACAAACTCGTTATAGAGAAAATCCACAGCCTTCATTATGTTGGCCTTTCCCTTTTTCTCGAAGTCCTCTATTTCTCTTGCTCTCTTTTGCCTTATCTCTTCTTTCTCTTTCTCTATCTCTGCTTTTATGTTGTTAAGTATCTCCTCTTTAACTTTTGCCGCTTCTGCTTCGGCACTCTCAATAATTTCTCTTGCTTTCATTTTAGCTTCAAGAATTTTGTTCTTCCTTTCTTCCTCTGCAGCCTTAATAGCCTCTTCAACTTTAATCTCTGTCTGCTTAATTTTTTCAAGAATTTCTGTCCTATCCATGGTAACCACCTTGATCAAACTCTTAACTTTAAAGACAATCGAAAGCCTCAACAAATCGTATTTAAGCTTTGTTATTTTTACACAGGTAGAATTTGTAATTAAAAAAGAAGATTAATTATTTGCTCGCTTTTATTGACCGAAAACCGAATATAATCGAAGAGATAAAAAACGGTATGAAGGTTCTCGTGGTTGATGCAGGAGGCAGGGGAAATGCAATAGCTCACGCTTTTTCAAGAAGTGAGCGGGTTAAAGAAGTTTACGTGGCACCTGGAAATGGAGGTAGTGAGTTTTTCGAAAAGTGTAAAATCGCAAAACTCAATGAGAACGTCCCCTCAATCAGGGCAATAGACGAAATAGTGGAGTTTGCAAAAAAATATGAGGTCGATCTCGCCTGCATAGGCCCCGAAGAGCCGCTGAGCCTAGGTTTGGTTGACAGGCTTGAAGAGGAGGGGATTCCAGCAGTAGGGCCGAAGAAGGAGGCAACAATTTTAGAGGCAAGCAAATGCTGGGCAAAGGATTTTTTGAAGAAAATTGGAGTCCCAATTCCAGAGTATGCCAACTTCGATGATCCAGAGGAGGCGAAAGAGTACATAAAAGAGAAGTTTGACAACGGGATTGTTGTTAAGGCTGACGGACTTGCGGCAGGTAAGGGTGTTTACGTCTGCGATTCCGTTGATGAGGCTTTGAAGGCTGTGGACGAGATCATGGTTCAGAAAAAGTTTGGTGAGGCGGGGAACAGGATAGTGATCGAGGAGAGATTGAGGGGTATTGAGGTTGCATTCACTGCAATAACTGACGGGAAAACCGTGAAGCCCTTCGGTCACGCTAGGGACTATAAGAGGGCTTTTGATAGCGACGACATAGAGGGGTTGAGGGACTTTTACATTGGCTTGACAAAGAAGTTCTACACAAGGGATCAGATAGAACAGCTTTTCAAGGAAGGGAAGCTTATCAACCCCAACACTGGCGGAATGGGGGCTGTGAGTCCGCATCCAGACGTAAACGAGGAGATTGAAGAAAAAATAATGGATATGGTTGTGGAGCCAGTAATAAAGAAGTTTAAGGAGATTGAGGGTAAAGTGTTCAAGGGTGTGCTTTATCCTGTCATCATGCTCGTTGAAGAGGGTGGGGAGTTGATTCCAAAGGTTCTTGAGATAAACGTGAGAGATTGCGATCCGGGGGCTGAAGCGAAGCTTCCAAGACTGAAGAGTGACATTGCGGAGATATCGATGGCGGTCGTTGAGGGCAGGCTTGATGAGGTAGATGTAGAGTTCAGCAATGACTGCTGTGTTGCAGTCTGTGCTGTAAGCGGTGCTCTGAAAGGCAGAGAAGGGTTGAAGCCGGGATACCCTTCCGACCACTACACCAGCCAGCCAATAACTGGCTTAGAGGAGGCAATGAAGGAGGCAATCATATATGCCAACGGCATTGCCAAAACCAACGGGTATGTGACAACAGGAGGTAGAGTTCTGACGGTGGTTGGGAGAGGTAAAACTGTTGAGGAAGCAAGGAGTAAAGCTTACTCGGCTATTGAAAAAATCAGCTTTCCGGGAATGAGGTACAGAAAAACCATAGGGCTCGACGTTCCTGAATAGCCTGAATTATACCACCTTTTTTAAATCCTCAATGCTTCCAAGATAAACGACTTCCTCTTCAACTGCGTAAACCTCAATCTTTTTCGCTTTTTGAAGGATGGGGGACAGAAAGTTCTCCTGCAAAACATCACTGCCCCCCATCAGAGGTGAGAAAGCTGGCAGAACAATTTTGCTGGTGTCAGCAACGAGATAGCAGGGAAAAGTGTAAAGCGCGCCCCTCACCCTTATTTTAACAGCAGGATGTTCGTGACCCATAATAATTTTCTCCCCCTCAAATTCTTTGTGGCCGTGAATGACTACGTAGTCCCCAACTTTCACCATCTCCTTTAACTCAATTCCATAATCGGCAAGAATTGCTGCTAGGTAATTGTCATGGTTTCCTCTCACAACTTCAAGCTCAACGTCAACAGATTCTATGAACTCTTTAACGTCTTCCCACTCGTAGGGCAGATTTCTGCTGAACTCGTGTTTCAGATCACCAGCCACTACAATTTTGTCAACATTATATTTTTTGATAATACTTTTTACCCTATCTTTAATTTCCTTCAGCTGCATCCTTGGCACAGCGTAGCCTTTCTCCTGAAGAACGTTTTCAAAGCCAAGATGCAGGTCAGCTATTACAGCTGTATTTCCCACTATCGCTGCTCTCTCCGGCGTGAGCAAAACATCGTTCATCGGTAATGATAAAAGCGTAAAAGTTTAAAATCTATCTGGACACGTAAGCCAACACCTAGCAGAGAGGAATTTAGATGACGCATATACTTATTAGTGGCCCGCCGGGAACGGGCAAATGTAAGTATCTTGAAGACATCTCACGGGAATTTGATAATGTAGTCTGGATTACTACCCTTTCCAGTGCATATTTTGTGAGAAAGAGGCTTAAAAGAGATGATGTTTGGATTATAGACACCTACACCTGGGGAAGGAAAGATTCTGGGGGAAACAGAGATATAGTCGTATCCAACCCCCTCAACCTCAACGAGATAAGTCTGGCTATAGGCAAAGTCCTTGATTCCATGAAAGGAAACTACCTGCTTGTTATGAACTCAGTTTCAGGATTGCTAGTTTACCACACCTACCAGAGAATACTTCACTTCCTGAGGACTTTGCTCGTGAGAGTGGAAAGGGAAAGGTCGAACAGTCTTTTCACACTTGTTAAGGATGCGCACGAAAAGACTGTTGAAGTTTCGATATCAATGTATTTTCCCAACATTTTAGAAACGAGAGAAGACGGTAAAGTTAGAGTTGTAAAGTCTTCAATTCCTCTCGATAAAAATGAGTTTAACGCTGAAGAGGCAAAAGAAATAATTAGAAAGATGCTCCAAGAAAGTGTATGAAAGATGTTTTTTACACAAACGTAAGGGCAGTTACAGATCTGCTAAGTGTATCAGTGTTGTGAGGCAGGCTGATTGACGATGGCAGAGTTCTCGACATAGTTTCCAAGGGAGATGTTGTGGCTGTTAAGGCTCACTTTGGAGATAGGGGACGACAAGAGCGATCAGAAGTGTATTCATAAGGGCGGTCGTTGAGAAAGTAATAGAGGCTGGTGGAAGGCCATTCGTTACCGAAACGACCGGTTTGGGGTTGCTAAGGCCTAGATGCACGGCTGTGGGAAGAATAAATATAGCTGAGGAGAACAGCTACACGCATCAGACTCTCAAAGCTGCACATACAGGCTGGTTTCGGAGGAAGCATAAAGAACGTTGGAGTCGGCTGCGTTGCACATTCTTGCGATTGACAGGGCAAGTGTTGATCTGTACAAGCAGGCTGAAAATCTTAGCGGTGCGCTGCTTAAGGATAAGAAGTTCTGGGACTGGACGGATGCTGAGGGGATGCTCGATTACGTGAAGAACTCGGCTTGGGAACTCAGAACTACAGGCTTGTTGATGTTAGTTAGAGACTGCAATAACGTCCAACCTCTCCACCTTAGCTGGGACTCCTATTTTTTCCGCCAAACTTGGAGTGGTTCTGCCATTGTCTCCGCTCACAAGCTCCTTGATGTAAAGCCCAGCATCAGCCTCAAACTCCACGACCGCAGCCCTGCCAGTGTGGTGAATCAGCCTAGCATCGAAGAGTCTCCGTATCCTCACCTTATCTGACCTCCTGTGAGACACTCTGGTTGGAGTTCTCTGCTTTATCTCTCCCTTTAAGCTTTCAAGAGCTTCAATAAGCTTCTCCTTTTCAACCTCCTCCTCAAAGACAATCTTTGCCCTGTATTTCTTTCTGTGCCTTTCCATTTTTACCTCTTTCACCTTATCTGAATCGACATACTCAAGCCCGCGAACAGCGACCCACCTCTGTGCATTTATTGCCCTCTCAAGCTCTCTCAAATCCACAAATCTTCTCCTCGGCTCGATTACTTCAAGCACAAATGGTCTGCCTGTGCCGAGCATTCTCGCATCCACATCTTCCCTCCCCGCTCCGTGAAGCTTCGCATCCCTCGCCTGGAAAAGTTTTATTGCTGGTGCGGCGATTAAATCTTCAACCGACGAAACGTACCTCTTTCCGGTAAAATTGCACACCTCACAGCCTTTGCCTTTGCAGTAACCGCAAAGCCACCTTGTCTGTGAGATGTGCCTCACCCTCTTGAGATATCTCCCATAGATATACACAGGCTTTATCTGGAGGTCAAATCTGAAAGTTTCGAGGTCAAAAAGGACGTTTATGTGCGGGTTAAGACTCCTCTTCTTCCCACTGCTCTTCTCAATAACCATCGCCAGCTTTGCATTGAACCTCTGCTTTATTTCATATTCAACCCCTTTTAATGAAAGATACTCCTGCAACGCCTTCAAACTCCCCCACACCCTGCTCCCAACGTTGAAAGTCTCGAACTCATAAACGGACATTGCCTTCACAATTTCCTCTGCAAATTCCTCAGCTTTGTCCAAGGCATTGCAGCACGCTTCGCAGTTTTCAGCAATTATCCCTTCACCGATGATGCTGTAGCATTCTCTGCAGAGTTTCACAGAAGAAGTAAGAAAAGGGCTTTAAAACTGCTGTGGCAGTGGTGGCATGAAAGAGGTTATACTTAAACTCTACGACAAGGCCAACGAGAAGGACTGGAAGCCGTGGGATTTGCAGACGGAAATGAGAGAGATCTATGAGAATGTAATAGCGGTGGGGGACGACCTTTCATTCACGGTAAAGCTTGAAAATGACGTTAAGGCGGTGAACCTCGAATCATTTGGGGCAAACAGGATTAAGCTACACCCGTTCAAAACCGCATGGCGATTTGAAAAAGGTTTCATTGCCTACGAGGGGAAATTCTTGAGGATAAGCAGAGAAATTGATAAAAAATTGCTTTCTAAAATCCTCGACGCTATCCTGCCTGAGGACTGAGCATGTTCTGCAGCTTCTGCTGCGTCTCGGCAAATCTCTCTCTCAGCTTCTCCTCCTGCCTTTGCAAGGTTTTTATCCTTATTTCGTAGGTCTCCTTCTTCTCTGTGAGCTCCTTTATCACATTCTCTCTCTTCTCCTTAACCAGCACGTTGCCCACAGCCTTGTAAACGGGTGTGTCATCATCAACCTTCTGAAGCTCCTCTAAGGCCTGCTCAGTATCCCTGAGCAAAGCCTCAACCTGCGCCCTCTGAGTGATTACAGCCTGCAACTGCTGTTGCAACTGCTGAAGCTGCGCAACCAGATTCTGAACTTGCGGGGGAAGTTCACCCATTTTTCAACACCTCTTCGACCTCTACACACATTTTGATTAGTCGCAGCCAAGAGTTTATGGCTGCTCTTAAATCTGAAACATCCTCAGCTTCAATTTCTAATACCAGCTTTTCCCCAGATTGATAAACCTTTGCCCTGCTTATGGCTTCCTTTTCCTCCTGCTTTATGCTTTTAAATATGGCCTCATCAATCCCATCAATTTTGATTTCAGCTCTCACGTCCTAACTATTTTTTTGAGTTTTATAAGGTTTGGGATTTTAACTCACTTCACTATCTTTGAAAACGGCTCTACATTCCACCAATCTATCTCATCCACCGTCCATTTAGGATAGCCGGGATACATGATGTCGTTAATGAAGCTTATCGCCTGCCCCGGATTCTCGTACAACTTCGGGGGATTGTAGTAATAGCTGTTCTTTGCATCGATAATACCTGGAGGGTTGTAGTTGTTCTCCGTCAGCATTGTAGCCTCAACTGCAACCTGTTCGTGGTTGTCTAGTTCAACTATAACCCACGCATGTTGCAGAGACAGCGAAGCTCCAATATACGTGTGAAAGCCCGCGCCTTCGAGATACCATTCGAGGAATGAGGATGATTCGGAGCAGTCAAAGTAATCCCTTTTGTAGGGAGGTAGGGTTATGTTCATCAGAAGTTTTTCAAGAGTCTCTCTGTCATGTCTCTCTACTTTCGGAGCGTAATTTCTGGCAGCATCGTAGTAGCCTTCCGGAAGAAATGCTTCTCCGCTTATATTGTAGTAAAGAGTGTACAGAATGAAAAGAGTGAGTGATGCGAGAAACGGGTATTTAACAGCCCTCAAAATGCCCATAATGGTGTTACAGTTTTATCCTTAAAAATTTATTCCGGCATAATAATGATGAAGTGAGTTAGGCTAATAAACCATAAGCTGCCGAATAAATCGGTTTTAACCTAATCCCAGAACTTCCTCGTTCTTACGTAGTTCCTCTCTGCCTCGATTAAAGCCTTGAAGAAGTCATTTTCTGTTGGGTAAAATCTCGACAGGATTCTCGCCGCAGTATCTGCTCCTATTCCGTATGTTGAAAGGGCGTAAACAGCTCTCTTTCCGTACCCCATAACAAGGTTTGCCAGTTTGAAAAGCTCATTTTTCCTGAAATCCTTAACATCCCTTCTTGAGTTGAATACTGCAATCATTCTCGAACCGCATCTGATGCAGGTGAACCTGTCAAAGCTTCCTACACTCTCAGTGTAGTTGGCCTTGCAGTTGAGGCAGTAAACCCTTACCACTTCCTTCTCAAGCCTCTCCCTGAAGGCCTTAAGGATTGCCTCATTTGACTTCACAGCAAGTATGTCCATTGCCCTCTGCCTTGCAGCGAGGCTGATAGGGCTCAACTCATTGTACACAGAAAGCTCAATTTCTCCGCTTTGGATTTTGTGTATGATTTCCGCAGTCCTCTTAACATCCATCTTCTCAACAAAAATCTCTCTAAGAGCTTCTCTGTAAATTGGTGTGTCTTTCAGCTTCACCACCAAGTTTCTCACATTTATCCTGCTCAGCTCATCCTCCTTAGACAAAAATCCAAACTTTCTGGCTGCGTTTACAACCTTCCACTGCATGAGCTTCGTATCAAAAACCGCCCTCTCAGCCAGAGTTTCAACAGCCTCTGGATTAATGCTCCCAATTATGCTTTCAACCTCCTTAGGCCTTGTCGGATTTAGCTTGATTCTGTAGGGGTCGATTTCAACAGCAACACTGCTCCATCTTCTCGCAGTGAGGAGTAATGCAAGGATTCTGCCGAGAGCCTCGTTCACCTTGTGCCCGAAGCAAGCATTGACCACCACAACATTTTCCGATCCCTCAATGGTCACGTGAGTGTCCGAAGGAACTGCAAAACCCTTCTCAATTTGCTCTTTCAGAGTTTTAACCACCAACTCCACTTCTCCATCCACGCCCAGAGCTTTAACGGCAGACCTTTCTCCTTTCGCCCTGATAATCCCGGCCAACCAGCTTCTTAGCATTCCTACTTCCTGAGCGACCTCAAACGGCACGGGAATTTCCTCTCCAGCCCAGGAGGGAATCTCACCTTCAGCAGAGACAGGCTCAACTCTCACCACGTCATCAACGCTCAGCACCCTCCACAGCTCTCCTTTCATCGCGAAAATCTCTCCACTGAAAGTTGAAAGGAAGCTTTCATCCAGAGAGCCAATCGTTCTTCCTGTAGAGACGTCAACAACCCTGTATCTTTTCTCATCAGGGATCATGGAAATGTTCTCGTAAAAGTATCTCCTCGTGTTTCTTCTCGCCCCGATCTCTCCATCATCGTAGAATATTTTTCCGATGTTGGCAAGAAAACTGCAAACTTCTTCAAATTCTTTGAAGCTCAGATTTCGGTAGGGAGAAGCCCTCCTGATTATTCTGTAGGCCTTCTTAGCATTAATTCTTCCGTATTCGAGGGCTAAGGCGCATATCTGGTTCGCCAGAACATCCAAACTTTTGAAGTGAATCTCGACATCCTCCAGCAAACCCTCTTTAGCCCTTCTCACAATGACTAGCGATTCGAGAACATCGTCAAAGCTTTCCGCAACGATATATCCTCTGGAGACTCTCCCCAACCCATGTCCGCTCCTTCCAACCCTCTGCACGAGCCTTACAGCCTGTCTTGGGCTGTTGTACTGGATGACGAGGTTGACGTGGCCTATGTCTATCCCAAGCTCCATTGAGGAAGTGCAGATTAAGGCATCAAGCTCTCCTCTCGCAAACCTCTCTTCAGCCTCAACTCTTGCCTCCCTCGAAAGGCTTCCGTGATGAACTTCCACATTTATCAGCTTTTTGAGCTTCACACCAAGAGCCTCTGCAGTCTGGCGTGTGTTTACGAAAATCAATGCGGAGCCATGTTTTTTCACAGCCTCTGCGATGAACTTGAGCTCTCCTGCAATCTCCTCATCAACATTCAGCTTTACAACAAGCTCACTGTCCGGTTCAGGCTTCACGACGGAGATTTCGTACTCCTTTTCAGTTTTCCACTCCAGAATCTCTGCATTTACTCCAATAAACCTCGAAACAATCTCAGGCTTGCTGACGGTTGCAGAAAGACCGATCGTCTGGAATTTTGTAATCTCTCTCAACCTCTCAAGAGCTACGCTGAGCTGCACACCCCTCTCGCTGTCGATAAGCTCATGAATTTCGTCAATGACAACATACCTTACATTCTTCAAAGCTTTCCTGAGATTTTTACCCAAAAAGAGAATCTGGAAAGTTTCTGGAGTCGTTATTAAGAGGTGTGGCGGCTTTCTTGACTGCCTCGCCCTCTGTGAGTCCGGAGTATCGCCATGTCTGACATCAACTCTAATGCCCAGAGACTCCGCAATCCCCTTTATTCTTCTCAGCATATCCCTGTTCAAAGCCCTGAGTGGGGTGATGTAGATTGCCACGATTCCGGTATCGCCCGTCTTGAGCATTTTCTCAAATATGGGGATTATCGCGGCCTCCGTCTTCCCGCTGCCGGTAGGGGCAATGATGAGAACGTCTTTGCCGCTCAGAATCTTTTTATGGGCTTCTAACTGCAATTCCGTCAGCTTCTCAATTCCTGCCGTTCTCAAGGCCTCTCTGAGTCTGCTGTCAAGCATCGCAAAGGTTATGTAGGCTGGAAGAGGATTAAAGTTTTTCCCTTGAAGTTTTACACTACAAAAACCTTAAAAAATTCTTCAAATAATTGGCTTTAATGGTAAAAATTGATGACGTTGACATAAAAATTCTGAAGGAATTGCAAGAAGATGCGAGAAAGAGCCTGAAAGAAATTTCGGAAAAGGTAGGAGTGGCTGAGGGGACTGTTTACAACAGAATAAACAAAATGAGGAAAATTGGACTGATAAAGAGGTTCATTCCTGTAATCGACTACTCACTGCTCGGATACGACCTCATAGCGATAATAGGCATTACCGCAGAGGGTGGATATCTAACGGAAATTGAAAAGGAGATTGCAAATGAGAAGAACGTCACTGCTGTGTATGATGTCACAGGGGACTACGACATTATAGTGGTGGCGAAGTTCAAAGACAGGGACAGCCTCAACGCCTTCGTAAAAAGAGTGGCGGGGATGAAGAGAGTTCTAAAGACTTACACAATGCTCGTGCTGAACGTCGTCAAGGAGTCGCACCTCATAGATCTCTAAGTTGTGTACTCAGCATTCAGCTTTACATAGTCATATGTGAGGTCGCAACCTATTGCAAATCCTTTGCCAGACCCTTTTTCAAGCTTTATTTTTATGATGAGGTCGTCTGAGTTTTGCATGAGCTTTCTCGCCTGTTCTTCTGTTTCCAGAGGTCTTCCTGCATCAACGAGGAAGATTTCTTCCTTACCGTCGGAGAAACTGAGCGTTATTCTTTCGTCAACATCAGCCCCGCTGTAGCCGGCAGCGGCAATTATTCTTCCCCAGTTAGGGTCACAGCCGAATATTGCTGTTTTGACAAGCAGAGAGCTTGCGACTGCTCTCGCAATCAAGTTTGCATCATCATCGCTCATCCCGCCCTCAACACGAACCTCAAAGACCTTGGTGGCACCCTCTCCATCCCTCGCAATCTGCTTTGCTATGCTGTAAAAGACTGAATGTAGCTCCTGCTCGAAAATATCCTTCTCAACTCTCTCCTTGCCAGTTGAAACAAGCAAGACGGTGTCGTTGGTTGAAGTGTCGCCATCAACAGTCAGCCTGTTGAAGGTGCTATCAACAGCCTTCTTGAGCATTTCGTAAAGCTCTCCACTATCAAATTTTGCGGAAGTGAATGCAAAGCACAGCATCGTTGCCATGTTTGGAGCAATCATCCCCGCGCCCTTGGCCACCGCAGCTATTCTTCCTTTCTCGGAGTGAGCTTTTTTCACGAACTTGTCTGTGGTGACAATTGCCTCCCCAAATCTATGAGCATTTTCAGGAGAATTTCCCAAAGAAGAGTAAACTTCAGGAGCCTTCTTCCTTATCCAGTCCATGTTCAGCTTTCTTCCTATAACCCCAGTCGATGCCACAGCCACTCTCCTCTCATCACACCCCAAAAGCCCCGCAGCAATCCTGCACATCTCCTTGGCATCCTTCAGCCCCTGCTCACCGGTGTAGGCATTGGCATTACCACTGTTGACTATGATGCCCTCCACAACTCCTTCTCTGATGTTCTCCTCACAAACGATAACTGGAGCGGCTCTGATTTTGTTCTGCGTAAAAACACCTGCTATACTCCCCTTTACCTTTACAAGTCCCAGTCCATACTTTCCCTCCTTTATTCCGTTGCAAAAGACTCCGTCGATATCAGTAATTTCCATGCTGCAACTCTGTTCAAGTAAATTAAAATTTTCAGAAAATTTTTAATTTTCACGTTCCGAATTGGACTGATGATCGACGGCCTTCCAACACTGGATGACATATCTTACAAAGGAAAGCACGTTCTGCTGAGGGTTGATATCAACGCACCAATTGTGAATTCAACAATTCTGGATACGAGCAGATTTGAGAGTCACATTCCGACGATTGAAGCTCTTGAAGACTCCAAGCTCGTGCTGATTGCGCATCAGAGCAGGCCCGGAAAAAAGGATTTCACAACTCTTGAAAGCCATGCGTCAACTCTCTCAAAGCTACTCGGAAAAAGAGTCGAATACATAGACGAAATTTTCAGCAGAGGCGTTCTCAGGAAAATAAAGGAGATGGAAGACGGAGATATACTCTTGCTTGAGAACGTGAGGTTTTACTCGGAAGAGCAGTTAAACAGAAGCGCTGAGGAGCATGCTGAATGCCATTTGGTCAAGAAACTAAGCAAAGCCTTTGACATCTTTGTCAACGATGCCTTCTCTGCCTCCCACCGAAGCCACGCATCTCTTGTAGGCTTTGTTCCCGTTCTACCATCCGTTGTGGGAAGGCTGGTGGAGAATGAAGTAACTGCCCTGAGCAAACCTTTAAGGGGGGAAGGGAGAAAAATCTTCGTTCTTGGAGGAGCTAAGATCAAGGATTCCGTGAAGGTGCTTAAAAACGTGCTGAAGAACGGAATAGCGGAGAAAGTCGTTCTGACAGGTGTCGTCGCCAACTACTTCCTCATGCTGAAAGGATTCGATATAGGGGAAGTGAACAGAAAGGTTGTGGAGGACAACAAGGAAGATGTGAAAGACGAGGAAATGAGGGCTATTCTCGAAAAGTATTCCGATAAAATCATCCTCCCCATTGACTTTGGAGTGGAGAAAGACGGTGTGAGGGTTGACACCCCTCTGGATAGATTTGATGGTAAATATAAAATCATGGACGTAGGACTTGAGACGGTCAACATGCTTTCAGAAATCATCCCGCAGCACGATTACGTGGTTTTGAATGGCCCTGCAGGAGTTTTTGAAGATGAACGCTTCTCTCTCGGGACGTATGAAATTCTGAGAGCTGCTACAAAAGCAGGCTACTCCGTAGTTGGCGGAGGACACATAGCCTCTGCAGCCCGCTTATTCGGTCTCTCGGATAAATTCAGCCACGTATCAACTGCAGGAGGGGCATGCATCAGGTTTTTGAGCGGTGAAAAGCTTGTAGCCCTTGAAGTTATCAAAGAATACTGGAAGAGGAAGTGGAGCAAATCTTAATTTTTTAAAATTTCTTAACGATAAAATTTTATAGCTTTTGTTTTACTTAAAGGATTAATCAGATAGTTGTTTTTAGCAGAAAACGTTAAATATTGTCTAAAATTTTCCAATGAAGAGGTGTGATAAAATGAATTACAGATTACAGGGAAGAATATGAAAAAAAGCTTATCAGTCCTGAAGAGGCGGCAGGGCTTGTAGAGAACGGAATGCACATCGAATTCGTAGTTCTGCTAACACTGCTCTGATTATAGACAAATATCTCAAAAAGA
>Ga0190319_1000103_pt1 | contig 12851 bp, 13 predicted proteins | sample 48701145_MG_FD_165040 | JGI IMG/M metagenome (GOLD analysis project Ga0190319, IMG submission 165040) | Hydrothermal vent sediment bacterial communities from Southern Trench, Guaymas Basin, Mexico - 4870-11-4-5_MG | ecosystem: Environmental > Aquatic > Marine > Hydrothermal vents > Sediment ...
CGTTAGAGATGAGCACACGATGGTTGGAACGTCAAAAGCATTGGAGGATATAAGAAGGCAGAGAGGGTGGAGTATAAAAGAGCTGAACGAGGAGCTGGAGAGGAGGAGGAGGGTGTTGGAGTTTATGCTTGAGCACAACATAAGGGATTTCAGGAGAGTGAGTAATATCATTCACACTTATCAGACAAAGCCGGATAAAGTTATGGAGGCAATTTCGAAGGGTAAGGAGGGGTAAAGGATGTTTAAAGAAGCTAACAGGCTGACTTATATTGGATATAAGCTTTTTGAGAAGGATATAATAAAAAATGAGTCGAAGTACTTCGAGCTTGAAAGGTCTCTGAAAAAGGCGATGATTTCCATGCCTCCTGAAATGTACATAGCTACAGCAAGAATGTTCTCGCTCCTTTTTGGGTTGGTGGGTGCGATTATAGGGCTGATTGCGGCTTTTATACTTGTTAAGTACATTGGTGTGCCCCCGTTCTTTAACATTCGCCTTCCCGAACCCATCGCAACCTACTGGCTGCTTTACAGGCCTTTTGTCTATGCCAGTCTCTTGGCGATAGGCATAACATTAGTTTTATACTATATTGGAAATCTTATTTTTGCGATCTATCCCTCAACTGTGATAAGCGATAGGAAGAGCAAAATCGACAGAGTACTTCCGCACGCAATCACGTTCATGTATTCCTTAAGCAAGGGTGGAATGAGTCTGGTTCAGATTCTCAAAGCTCTTGCGGATAACTATGAGGTTTATGGAGAGGTGTCGAAAGAAGCTTCAAGGATTCTGTGGGAGGTTGAGGGGCTGGGCAAGGATTTGAGAACAGCTCTGGCAGAGGCTGTTGAAACCTCACCTTCTGAGAACTTCAAGGAGTTTTTGCATGGGCTCATCACGATAATCGATAGCGGTGGTGACGTTACAAGATATTTTGAGGAGAGAGCGGAGTTCTACTTTGAGAGGGCGAAACAGGATCAGAAAAGTTTCATCGAATTTCTTGGACTGATGGCGGAAACTTACATCACAGCATTTGTTGCAGGACCACTTTTCCTTATAATCATTCAGACCGTCATGTCGGTTATGGGTCAAACCAACGAGATTGCTCTGTTTTCCATTATTTATCTCGTAATTCCCATCGGCTCCTTCATGTTTGCAATGCTTATCAAACTTTTAACTCCCGGAGACGAGGGCAGCGCTCCAACGCTGAGAGAGAGGTATCTGTATATTAGACGATCGTCGGAACTTGACCCAAAGGAGAGGAAAAAGGTTGAGGGAAAGGTGAACAGATACAGGCTTAAGAAGAAGCTGAGGAACCCCTTCAGACTTATCGTGGAGAATCCGTATTACACGTTTGCATTTACAGTTCCCGCAGCCATCGCGGTGCTTGTCTATGGGTTTATGGCAAATCCTTACATCCCCGGAATGGATTTGAAGAACTGGTTCTTTTCTTACGACGACTACATCTTCATTGCCCTAATAGTTGTTCTCGCCCCGTTTGCGGTCTTCTTTGAACTCGGCAAGAGAAAGATGAAGACTTACATGCGTTTGACACCAATATTCTTAAGCAAGCTTGCCTCAGCTAACGAGAGCGGTATGCCAATCTACCGAGCAATTACAATGATAGCAAAAACCGATACAAGCCCGCTGAAAAAGGAAATAGCGAAAATAAAGGCGGATCTCGACTGGGGTATCAGCCTTTCAGACGCCCTTGTAAGGTTTGCCAACAGGCTGAAAATATTTGAGATTTCAAGAACGATGGCACTCCTCAACGAAGCTCTAAAGTCAACAGGAAACGTTACGGAGGTTTTGATGATATCGGCAAAAGATGCTACAAGTGCAGAGCTATTGAGGAGGGAGAGGATGACCAACATGTTCATGTACGTGATCATCGTCTATATAGCCTTCTTCGTTTTCATCGGCATAGTTTACATCATCTCGTCAACATTCCTTTCAACTCTTGCTGAAAGTGCCGCGAAAGTCCAAGCGACAGGACAGAGCTTTCAAATGCTGCAGGGCGTTGATGTCAATACCTACAGAAACATATTCATGCATGCAGCGGTGTTTCAGGGAATCTTTGCAGGAATGGTTGCGGGAGTCATGGGAGAGGGCAGTTTGGGTGCGGGGGCAAAACACTCCTTTGTAATGCTTGCCATAGCCTATATTGTCTTCAACGTCCTATTTGGATTCAAACTCATCTAACTCTTTTTTGATTTGCCGGTAAAATTCTTCGAGGAATCTGTGTCTTTCTCTGGCTATCTCCCTCGCTGTTTCTGTGTAGAGCATGTCCTTCAGTTTCAGAAGCTTCTCCTCAAAGTGAATTAGGGTCTCTTCGATGTTTCGCCCTTTTTCACCGCTGAAGAGAAAGGCTCTCGCCACCCCAATAGCCCCCATCGCATCGAGCTTGTCCGCATCGCTCAAGATTTTTGCCTCTAACGTTTTTGGTTTCACTTTTCCCGAGAAGGAGTGGGCCTCGATGGCGTGGCAGACCGCATCCACAAATTCGGCATCGTAATCTTTCAAAAGCTCTCTTGCAATTTCAGCGGATTTTTCAGCGTGATTCGGGTGATTTCTGGCAATATCGTGAAGTTCTGCAGCCTTTAAAACGACATCCAGCCTTGCCCCCTCTTTTTCTGCCAAGTAGCGGGCGATTCTAACAACCCTCTCTACATGCCCCTCATCGTGCGATGACACTCTTGAAGTTAAGATGAACCAAAAAAATTTAATGGATTTGTGTAGGAGGTGAAGTAATGGGTGAGGAGAGCAACGAAGAAATGAAGATTATTGAGCTTGAAGACATCCCTGGAGTTGGTCCTGAAACGGCGAGAAAACTTAGAGAAGCTGGTTATTCGACAGTGGAGGCTGTTGCTGTAGCTTCACCATCAGAACTCGCCAATGTGGGAGGGATCACTGAAGGTAGCGCTGTAAAGATTATTCAGGCTGCAAGAAAATTGGCCAACATAGGTGGATTTGAGAGCGGGGATAAGGTTCTTGAAAGGAGGAAATCTGTAAAGAAGATAACTACAGGGAGTAGAGACCTTGACGAGTTGCTTGGTGGAGGTATTGAAACCCAGTCCATTACGGAGTTTTTCGGTGAGTTTGGCAGTGGTAAGACGCAAATCTGCCATCAGCTGGCTGTGAACGTTCAGCTTCCGGAAGATGAGGGCGGGCTTGGGGGGTCAGTTATAGTCATAGATACTGAAAACACCTTCAGGCCTGAGAGGATACTCCAGATGGCTGAAGCAAAGGGCCTCGATGGAAATGAAGTCCTGAAAAACATCTACGTCGCTCAGGCTTACAACTCTAACCACCAGATGCTTCTCGTTGATAACGCAAAGGAGCTGGCAGAGAAGCTCAAGAAAGATGGGAGGCCTGTTAGGCTTATAATCGTGGACTCCCTCATGTCTCACTTCAGAGCAGAGTATGTGGGCAGGGGGACTCTGGCTGACAGGCAGCAGAAGCTGAACAGGCATTTGCACGATTTGATGAAGTTTGGTGAGCTTTACAACGCCGCAATTGTTGTTACAAATCAGGTTATGGCGAGGCCAGATGTGTTGTTTGGAGATCCAACGAAGCCGGTAGGCGGGCATATAGTAGCGCATACGGCAACTTTCAGGGTTTACCTCAAGAAGGGCAAGGAAGACCTCAGAATCGCAAGACTGATCGACTCGCCGCACTTGCCAGAAGGGGAGGCAATTTTCAGAGTAACGGAGAGAGGGATTGAGGACGTGGACGAGAAGGAGAAGAAGAAAAGGAAGTAAATTCTCTACTTGCTCCAAGAAAGCCCTCATAATCAACCTTGGCTTCTCCGAATATTTTTCAAAAAGGTGGTAGAATGTTTAAAGGGGTTGACTTTTACAATGTTGACGAACTTCTGAGCGACGAGGACAGGCTTGTAAGGAATTCCGTCAGAGAATTCCTTGAGAACGAGGTTGTTCCGCTTGTTGTGGATGCATGGCATAAAGAGGAGCCTTTGGACTTCCATGTAATTGGAAAGAAGTTTGGTGAGCTCGGGATGTTGGGTACATTCATTCCAGAGGAATATGGCTGTCCGGGAATGAGCTACACAACTTTCGGAATAGTCTGTCAGGAAGTTGAGAGGGTCGACAGCGCTTTGAGAAGCTTTGTTGCAGTCACTTCTGGATTAGTGATGTACCCAATCTGGCAGTACGGAAGTGAGGAGCAGAAGCACAAATATCTGCCAAAACTAGCTAAAGGAGAGATCATCGGCTGCTTTGGCCTTACAGAGCCGAACCACGGAAGCGATCCTAGCAGTATGGAAGCAACTGCAAGAAGAGACGGAGATGAGTGGATTCTTAACGGAACTAAGACTTGGATCACTGAAGCAGACGTTGCAGATATCGCTATTGTATGGGCGAGAGATGTTGATGACGGCAAAATAAAGGGATTCATTGTAGAAAAGGGAACGAAGGGATTCCAGCAGCACGGTATTACAAAGAAGGGGTCAATGAGGGCAGGTGGAGTAGGTGAAATCGGTTTAGTAAACTGCAGGGTTCCGGAGGAGAACAGATTGCCCAACGCGAAGGGGTTAAGGGCCCCACTAAGCTGCTTGGATCAGGCCAGATACGGAATATCTTGGGGAGCGATAGGAGCAGCAATGGACTGCTACGAAACCGCCTTGAACTATACTAAAGAAAGGAAGCAGTTTGGGGCGCCTTTAGCAGCCTACCAGCTCGTTCAGGAGAAGCTTGTTAAAATGCTCATAGAAATAACAAAGGGGCAGTTGCTGTGCTGGAGACTCGGAAAACTCATGGATGAAGGAAAAGCGACACCTGAACAGATTTCCTTGGCAAAGAAGAACAACGTCAGGGTTGCTCGCTATTGTGCGAGGACTGCAAGAGAGCTGCTGGGAGCCAATGGTATAAGCTTGGACTACTCCCCGATAAGACATATGGCGAATATTGAGTCCGTGTATACTTACGAGGGGACTGACGATATCCACACGCTCATACTTGGAAGGGCGATTACAGGCTACCAGGCATTTAGGAGGGAGTTAAGGTAATGGTCTTTTTCAACTTTGAGTGCTGGAGGCTGAATATGCTTCTGTAGCTAGGTTTGGCACGAGGGCAACTGATTTTCGATCAAATAAATTTTTTAATTCCTCTGTTTATTTTCTCCAATGTTTCGAGTAATTCCCGCTGTTGACCTCAAGGACGGCAAAGTCGTGAGATTGAGACAGGGAAAGGAGAATGAGATAACTTTTGAGGCTGAGAATCCGGTAGAAGTAGCAAAAAGTTGGGTGGAGAAAGGGGCAAAAGTTCTCCACGTAATTGACCTTGACGGTGCCTTCCAGGGAAAGATGAGACATGAAGATATCATCGCAGAGATTGCCTCACTTGCAGAGGTGCAGGTGGGTGGGGGGATAAGGGATTTCAAGGTTGCAGAGAGACTTCTTGACTTGGGTGTGGAGAGGGTTATTTTCGGTACTCTTGCGGTGGAGAAAGTAGAAGAGGTTAGAGAATTTGCAGAGAGCTGGGAAAGAAGGGTTATGATAGCCATAGACTCGAAAAAAGGCAGAGTCGCTGTCAAAGGGTGGAAAGAGACTGCAAGCTTAACTCCAATTCAGCTGGCAGAAATTTACGACGACCTCAGAGTTTCTTTTCTTTACACGAACATCGACGTTGAGGGGTTGGTTTCGGGGATAGAGAGGGAGAAGATTGCAGAAGTTGTTAAAGCCCTCAGGAATCCCGTTTACATTGCTGGTGGGATAACGAGCGTTGAGAACATCAGGTTCATCAAAAGGTCTGGAGCGACAGGAGTTGTAATAGGCTCAGCTCTATACACTAAAAAGCTTAAATTTGAAGAAGCAATAAGGGTGGAGTATGAAAAAGTTTAGCAGGAAAACCGAAGAAACTGAAGTCACCGTAATTTTCGGTGCAGACAAGACTGAGGTCGACACATCAATTGCATTTCTCGACCACATGCTTAAAACGCTATCAAGACACTCCGGAATTGCGATAAAAGTGAAGGCCAAAGGAGACCTTGAGCACCACGTCATAGAGGATATCGCTATTCTGCTGGGTAGAGCTCTGGCGGAGATGGAGAAAAAGGGTTTGGAGAGGTTCGGTGATGCTATTGTTCCAATGGATGATGCTGTAGCCATCTGCGGTCTCGACTTCAGCGGGAGAGGTGTGCTTGTGGTTGAGGGGGAATTTGGGGATGGAGAGATGAAAGAGGAGGACTTTCTGCACTTTCTCGACACTCTATGCAGAAACTCCGGACTAAACGTTTACCTCAGCATTAAGGGAAAGAACTCGCACCACAAAATGGAGGCTGCCGTCAAGGCAATTGCAATATCTCTGAAAAAAGCCTTAAAAAAGAGCGGTAATGACTACAGAAGTGCGAAGGGCGTTCTGGACTAACCATGATTAAAGTTAGAGGCCTTTCAAAGCGGTTCGGAAGGAAAACTGTGTTGAAAGGCATAAATTTTGAGGTGAACTCTGGGAAGGTAGCTGTACTCGGTTACAACGGTGCTGGAAAGTCAACACTTGCCAAAATAGTTGCGGGAATACTCAGACCTACTGAAGGGGAGGTGAGGGTTTTCGGGAAAGACCCTTCTGCATCTCCAGATGCAAGAAAAAGAATTGGCATAGCAACCCACAACCCAATGCTCTACGGTGAACTCACTGTTAAAGAGAATCTAAAATTTTACGCAAAAATTTACGGAGGAGGGCAGAAATTGGAGGAGCTGGCGGAGAGGTTTGGATTTTCAGATTACCTCGACACCAAGGTTAATGAGCTGTCGAGAGGTTATCTACAAAGGGTCTCACTTGCAAAAGCCATTGTAAACGAGCCCGATTTACTCATACTCGACGAAATAACGTCAGGACTTGATTTAGCAGTTAGAAAAAAGATTCTGGATATTGCGGAAAGATTCGATGGAACGTTGCTTTTCACAACCCACAATCTCGATGAGGCAAAAATTTGCGATACGTTTATAGTTTTAAGAAATGGAAAACTTGTTTACAATGGAAATAGCCTTGAAAGGGCTGTGGAGGTTCTTAATGAAGTTTCTTGAACTTGCAAAGAAGGATTTAAGGCTTGAGTTAAAAAACAAGTCGAACATAAGTTTAATGCTTCTATTCAGCCTGACTGCGGCTTTTCTATTCAGTGCAACAATTACAGAGCCAAGCAGAGTATTTTCCCCCCTCCTCCTCATTATTTTCTTTCTCACCGGAATGCTCGGATATTCAGTGTCTTTTCTCAAAGAATACGATTCCGGCACGATTGAGGGGTTGAAAGCATCACCTCTAGCTCCACAGGAGATAGTTGCTGGAAAGATGATTTTTAATCTCTGTCTCATGCTTGCTATCCAGATATTCGTCTTTCCTATCTGCTACGCTCTCTTCGACGTTGAAGGGAATTTTGTCCTTGCCTTTATCGTTTTTGCCATGTGCAATGCTGCTCTGTCAGTTACAATCACATCTTTGTCCCCTCTACTTGCTCATTCCAGAGCAAGAGAGATGCTTCTTCCAGTTATGCTTTTTCCCGTAATTTTCCCGCTTATCAACTCAACAGTTGTGGCGGTTAACGCTGCCCTAGAAGGCATTCTGGATTTAGAAAGACTTTTGTTTGTCGTGGCTTATTCGGGTATAATCTCAAGCCTGTCGATGATTACTGCTGACAAAGTTGTTTAAATCAGCATGCCAGTATATTTTCGGATATGGAAATCAAAGCATCTCCAGAGCAAAGCTTTTAAGATTGAGTACAACATTGAGCATGGATTTGATATGCATGTACGTTTTCAAGGGTGAAGAGAGCCTTGGGGAGAGCATAGATGTTTATGGCGACTACCTGATAGTAAAGGTCGGCTCGGAGTTTCTTGCGGTTCCCAAGAGAAGCATAAAATCTGTGGAGGATGGAAAAATTGTTCTGGGAGAGTTCGACGAAGAAGAAGCGAGAGAAGTCGGGAGTAAATGGGTTGAGGAAAAGTCGAAGCCCGTAACTCTTGAAGAGCTAAAATCGTACGGATTTGGTGAGGAAGAGGGGTAATGGCCCTGAAGCAGGTGATCGTCGTAAGGGATGATCTTAAGTTATCGAGGGGTAAGCTTGCAGTTCAGGTAGCCCATGCGGCTATTATTGGCTACCTCAAGTCTGACAGCGGTTTGAGGAGGAAGTGGCTTGATGAGGGACAGAAGAAAGTCGTTTTGAGGGTTAAAAGCCTTGAAGAGTTGCTTGCAGTCAAGTACAAAGCGGAATCGCTCAAACTCGTAACCGGAGTTGTGCAGGATGCTGGCTTGACAGAAATCCCACCCGGAACGATTACTGCTGTTGTAATCGGGCCTGACGAGGAAAAGAAAATCGACAAGGTGACGGGCAGCCTACCCCTGCTGAAGTGATTAGGGTTCTATACCTCTCTCGGTAATCCGGTAAAAGCAGCTTTTCCCCTCTTTCATCCACCTGTGCTTTATCAGAGTTGCCCTCCTCAGCCCATCACTTCTCTCGAGGGCAATTATGACCTTCGACAGGTGCTCAAGGCTCGGCCCACCGAGCGGGCGGTCAGTTCCCGTAGCAACATCTGTGTACATCTGATTGGTAATCACAACAGCCACATCGTACTTTCTCGCAATGCCGAGCAGAAAGGTGAGCTGTGAGGTGAGTTCTCTTTTTACTTTAACCTGCTTTCTCTCATCTTCTAGCTCACTTCTGTATAGAGAGGTAAAGCTGTCCACGATAACGAGCTTTACCCTCTCGCTTCTGCAGAGCTTTTCCGCCTCCTTAATTGCCACTCCCTGCTGTCTGAAGCTGAAAACCTCATACACAAAAACGTTGGAAAAAAGCTTTTCATCGCCAAAAATTTGCTTCACTCTCTCTCCTGAAAGTCCCTCAGTGTCGATGTAGGCCACTTTGAACTGCTCCGCGGCATTTTTAGCCAGCATAAGACACAGAGTGGTTTTGCCCGTACCTCCATGTCCGTATATCTGCGTGACAGTTCCAGTCTCAACTCCCCCACCGAGAAGCGAGTCTATGCACTTACTCCCGCTCGGAATCAGCATCTTTCGCACCGTTGATTTTTTTCAAAATTTCCCTGTAAACAACTTCTACCGGAGTGTTTAGCTTCTCCGCTATCGCTATGACATCGTCAAACTCTGGTTTGAGATGCTCAAATCCGGGGTAAGATCTTTTCACCCTCACCTCAAATTCCTTGCCACGAATTTTAACTCTCACAACCTCTACATCCCTTCCTGAAATCACTCTGTGGTGAACCGGTATAACCCTGACACCCAGACTCCCGGTGAGCCTCATTACTTCCTTGGCAACTTCCTCAGACTTGTGCATGGGGGAGATGATTTTTAAAATGATTGCAGCCCTCATTTTCTTGCCGTAAGCCGGAACCATTACGACGTCAAGCACATCATTTCTTTCAAGTAGCTTTCTCATTGCATAACCGAGCACTTCACCACTTATGTCATCTACATTTGTCTCAATGACAGCAATGCTGTCATGAAAAGCTGTTTCACCAAGAATCAATCTCAGGACGTTTGGAACATTGGTTTCTCTCTTTCCTGCCCCGTATGAAATCTCTCTGACCTTTATCGGAAAGGGCTTTAGCGGTTTGCAGTAATGCGACAAAATTGCTGCTCCTGTTGGCGTCAGAAGTTCTCCCTCCCCATCCATTATAATCTCCAAGGAAGAGCTTTTCAGGATTTCAAGCACTGCCGGAGCGGGGACAGGATACTTACCGTGAGAGAATTCGACAAATCCGGAACCTGCCCTTATAGGTGTTGCGAAAAAGGTGTATCCTTCCTTTTTTAAATTTTCAAACGCCCTTACGCAGCATACAACATCGAAAATTGCATCATCAGCCCCAACTTCGTGAAAAACACTCTGTCTATAGTCTCTACCGTGAACTTTCCCCTCAGCTTTGGCTATGAGCTCAAAAATCGCTAATGCATTTTCCTTAACCCTATCCTCCAAATTTGAGTTTTTTATGACGTTTAAGACCTCCTCAAACTTCCTTCCTCCGCCCTTCTCCTCAACCTCGATCTTTTTCGCACTTATTCCTTTAACGTTGACATTGGTAACCTTAAACCTGACATCGATGCCGAGAGAGCTAACCAATTCTTTAATCTCATCTTCGTCAATTCCAACACCAAGCAGTGAGGCGAGAATCATGTTCCCACTCGCCCCGTTGAAAGCATCGAATATTGCAACTTTCATCAGACCACCACAAGCCTTTTTTATCTCTAAAATAAAAACTGTTTAGGTGTAAAAAGATTGATGGGTGATAATATGGAGATCACGCTAAAAGTAAATCAGGCGTATCCGAGTGATTCGGGGAGAGGAATTGCAAGATTGGATCCGGATACAATGTTAAAGCTTCAAATTTCCCCCGGAGACATAATAGAGGTAGAAGGAGCCAGAAAGACAGTTGCAAAAGTATGGAGAGCTCCGAAGAGGGACTGGGGAAAAAACATCATCAGGATTGATAGATTCATAAGGGAGAATGCTGGAGTTGGTGTCGGAGATGTTGTTAAGGTAAGGAGAGTTGATTATCAGCCTGCAAAAACCGTAATCCTCGCCCCACTCAAGAAGATGGATTTAAGAATTTACGGAGTAGATATCGGGGAGTATCTCAAGCATCAATTCCTTAAAAGGCCGGTTGTTGAGGGAGATTTGGTTCCACTCGTTGGTTCTCCAGCTCTCTCAGGATTTGGAAGGTACAACCAGCAGAACCAGGCTGTGGTTTTTGTTGCAGTAAAGACTGAACCCAAAGGGCCTGTTGTAATCGACGAAACCACGAAGGTTGTTTACAGGGATAGGCCGGCGAAGGGTTTCGAGAGATTCGGAAAGGCTGGAATCACGTACGAGGACATAGGAGGTCTAAAGGAGGAGCTGCAGAAGGTAAGGGAAGTTATAGAACTGCCCCTGAGGTATCCAGAACTCTTCCAGAGACTCGGAATTGATCCACCCAAGGGTGTTCTGCTCTACGGCCCTCCCGGAACTGGAAAAACGCTTATAGCAAAGGCTGTTGCCAATGAAATTGGGGCAAGCTTCTTCACAATTAACGGTCCGGAAATCATGAGCAAGTTCTACGGTGAATCTGAGCAGAGGCTCAGGGAAATCTTTGAAGAAGCAAAGGAAAATGCTCCATCAATCATATTCATAGATGAAATCGACTCAATTGCTCCGAAAAGAGAGGATGTTACCGGAGAAGTTGAGAGGAGAGTCGTGGCACAACTTCTTACGCTGATGGACGGCCTGGAGGAAAGGGGGCAGGTTATAGTCATCGGTGCTACAAATAGGATTGATGCTGTTGATCCAGCTCTGAGAAGGCCGGGCAGGTTTGACAGGGAGATTGAGATAGGAGTGCCTGACAGAGAAGGAAGATACGAGATCTTCCAGATACACACCAGGAACATGCCTCTTGAGGCAAAGTACAGCAGAGAATTTGTCCTAGATGCAATTGAAAGGTATAAGAGGCAGATTGATGATCCGGAACTGATTAAAAACCTCGATTTCCTTTACGATGAAGTCAAAAATCTGGAAAAAGAGGAGGAAGTCAGAGCTGCAGTGAAAAACCTATTGCCGCAGGAAGTCATCGACGAGCTTGAGGTCGAGATAACGAAGTCGATGCTGCGCAGCCTTGCAGACCAAACACACGGCTTCGTTGGAGCAGATATTGAAGCTCTTTGTAAGGAAGCTGCCATGAAAGCTCTGCGGAGGTATCTGCCCCAGATCGACTTCAACGAGGATGAGATTCCACTAGAGGTTCTCGAATCAATCAGGGTTACGTGGAACGACTTCATGGATGCTCTGAGAGAAATCGAGCCGTCAGCGATGAGAGAGGTGTTTGTGGAAATCCCAAAGGTTAGGTGGGACGATGTGGGAGGACTTGAGGACGTTAAGAGGGAGATAATAGAGGCTGTTGAGTGGCCTCTCAAGTTCCCGGAGAAGTTCAAGAAGTTCGGAATCAAGCCTCCGAAGGGTGTTCTGCTCTACGGCCCTCCCGGAACTGGAAAAACGCTTATAGCAAAGGCTGTGGCAAATGAGAGCGAGGCGAACTTTATAAGCATTAAAGGCGGGCAGATTCTGAGCAAGTGGCTCGGAGAGAGTGAAAAGGCGGTTAGAAAGATTTTCAGAAAGGCTAGGCAAGTCGCTCCGTGTATAATCTTCTTTGACGAGATTGATGCCATCGCACAGATGAGAGGGATAGATGAGGGTAGCAGGGCTGTTGAGAGAGTATTGAACCAGCTGCTTACTGAAATGGACGGACTTGAGGAGCTTCATGGGGTTGTTGTCATAGGCGCGACCAACAGGCCCGACATCCTCGACCCAGCGTTGCTCAGGCCCGGCAGGTTTGACAGACTCGTTTACGTCAGACCACCAGATAAGAAGAGCAGACTGGCGATTTTCAAGATTCACACGAGGGACATGCCACTTTCAGACGATGTTGACCTTGAGGAACTCGCTGAGCTCACCGAGGGCTATGTTGGTGCAGATATTGAAGCCATATGCAGGGAGGCGGTGATGCTGGCGATCAGAGAGAACATTAATACAGAGAAGGTGGAGATGAGACACTTCCTTGAGGCGTTGAAGAAGATAAAGCCGAGCGTCAACGAGACAATGCTGAACTTCTACGAGAGATTCGAGGAGAGGATGAAGACGGAAAGGATGCAGGTAAAGACAAAGCCTTTCGTGGGTTACGGTTAAGTTACGATTGTTTTTGGCACTCTTTAATTTTTCGTCTGCCGAATGGTCGATTTTCTTAGTTTTGCACTTTTGAATAGGGATGTCCGAATAAGCATGTAACCATATAAATAATTGTGCTTCAATCTATCATCTTCTATGGTAACAGCAGATATAGCAGAAAACAACCTGATTAAACTGCTGAAGG
>Ga0190319_1000104_pt1 | contig 12770 bp, 12 predicted proteins | sample 48701145_MG_FD_165040 | JGI IMG/M metagenome (GOLD analysis project Ga0190319, IMG submission 165040) | Hydrothermal vent sediment bacterial communities from Southern Trench, Guaymas Basin, Mexico - 4870-11-4-5_MG | ecosystem: Environmental > Aquatic > Marine > Hydrothermal vents > Sediment ...
GTTTTTCCCTTTTTATGAAAAAGTAAAATTCCTTCTTTGATGAGAGAATTTATTGCTTTATCTACTGTTTTTCCATTTTTCTCAACTTTTTTAGAAAACCATCTTTTCAAGGTTTCCAAAGGAAAATAATGATTTCCCCATCTACCTTTTTTCATAAGGAAATCTATTATCGCTTTTTTCAATTCAAAAAGTTCCATAATAGTACTTTGAAAAAACTATTTAAATACTTTTTTGTTAATTTATAAGTTGGGGTGACACATGTGAAATATCCAGAAAAGCATTCACTCTTAATAAAAATATTCGGAAATTCGCCGAGAATAAGATTGCTGAACGTATTTTTCGAGAATCCTTACTTCGATTTTTCCAGAGAAGAACTTGTGAAAATGCTTGGAATGAGCAAAAGTACGGTTTACAAAGGAATAAATGAGCTGGAAAAACTCGGAATAATAAAATTTTCAAGAAAAATAGGGAAAAGCGTACTGTACAAGCTGAACAGAGAAAACGAAATTGTAATACAGCTCGAAAATTTTATCAGAAATTTATCTTTCGATATCGCTTTTAAAGAACAGGAAAAGAGTATGGTAAAGGTTTCTGCTAAATAGAAAACATGAAAAAAAAGAAAGGAGAGAAAAAGTATCAGAACAGAAAAGAATGAAAACAAAATGAAAAATTACAGAATCTGGAGATAGTTGTGAGGTTATAAAAAATGAAATAAAAATATTACTAGTTATGAATCTTATAGAAAATTTCAAAAAACTACAAGGTTCTGTGAAAAAGGTTAAAGGAATCGCTCCAGAAGAATTCAGAGACAATCTTTGTTAAACTCATTTTTATATACCCAATTACCATTACAATATATGGGCTTAAGAGAGAGGTTTTTAGATGGCGAACCCATAACTTGGAATGCCGCCTATATAGAGGTTAAAAATAATACATCAAAAGGCAAAAAATATTAAAAATGTGAAAGGAGTTGGATATAATATGAAAAATCAAATACCAGAAAATATAAAAGCACTAGTAATAGCAAGGTTGGAAACGCTCCCTCCTAACCGAAAAATTTCAATAGGTTCTTACGGTGAGTTTACAAAAAGTGAACTAATAGAGCACGTGAAAAGAGAAGATGAAATAGGTAAAAAAATAGTTGAAATAGAACTCGAGTTTTTAAGAGCGATGAAAAAAGGTATATTAGTATGAAGCATTCTTTTCTTTTAACAAGACCTGAGCATGATGATACAACATATTATTTGGCAAATACTGTGAAGATTCTATCAAATTTGCTGAAAAAGAGGGTTTAAAGTTCTAGATCTTCACAGAGATAGAGCAAATAGAAAGGAGTTTGAAAGTATAATCAAAAAATTTTCACCATTTTTCGTAGTTCTTAATGGTCATGGTTCGCATGATAGGGTATGCGGACATAAAAATCAACCTTTAGTAATTGCAAACAAAAATAAAAGATTACTTGAATCAAAAATAGTCTATGCTATTTCATGTAGATCTGCTAAAACTCTTGGACCAAAAAGTATAGAAGCGGGAGCGATAAGTTACACGGGTTATGATGATGACTTTATTTTTGTTTTCGAACCTGAGAAATTAACAAGAGTGCATAAAGATAAAACAGCAAAATTATTTTTAGAGCATTCTAGAATTTTTGTTAGATCGATACTAAAAGGTAATTCGGTAAAAGATTCTTACGAAAAAGCAAAAGAGTTTAAGTTATTAAGTAGCGAAAATCAAGATGTAGCGCTTGTAAGATTTTTATGGTGGGATATGAAACATTTTGTAACTCATGGTAATAGCGAAGCTAAATTATGAAATTGAAAATTTCATTTTTGTTTTACTTTAGAAGCTTTTCCGCATCAAACTTTTAAAAATCTCTTTTCTTAATCCTTTTTCATGGCAACAGAGCAAGAAAAAAGAATAAAGAACGAGTTCAGAAAAAAAGCCCAGGAAAAGCCTGAGAAATATTACCCTGTAAAAGCTTTAATTGAGCACGGTTTTAAAAGGTATAAATGCAAAATTTGCGGAAATTATTTCTGGAGCTTGGTAGAGCGCGAGATTTGCGGCGACCCAAATTGCATTGGCGAATACCAATTCATAGGAAAAAAAATTATTAAACCCATGAGCTTTGCAGAGGTTTGGCAGAGATTTGCAAGATTTTTTGAAAAACTTGGCTATACACCAATAGCACGCTACCCTGTTGTTGCGAGATGGAGAGAGGATATTTTTTTCGTAGAAGCCAGCATCGACGATTTTATACCCTTTGTTCTTGATGGAATTTCTGAGCCTATAGCAAATCCTTTGGTTGTGCCGCAATTTTGCTTGCGCTTTAACGATATAGAAAACGTTGGTATTACCGGAAGGCATTACACAGGCTTTGTTATGATAGGGCAGCACGCTTTTGAAAAACCCGCAAATTATAAACCGGAGCAATACTTAGAGCACATATATCTTTGGCTTACTGAAGAGCTTGGCATAAAAGCTGAAGACCTGCAGTTTCACGAAGATGCTTGGGCTGGTTCTGGAAAGATGGGACCGAGCATTGAGTTCTTTTCTCATGGTTTAGAGCTAGGTAATCAGGTTTACATGCAGTTTGACATAAGCTCAGGAAAGATAAGAGAATTGCCTTTAAAGGTTCTTGACATGGGCACAGGGCAAGAGCGCTATGTGTGGTTTTCTCATGGCACGAGCACGAGCTACGAATGCGTTATGCCCAATGTTGTGAAAAAGCTTTTCTCGCTAACCGGGCTGAGAAAAACCGAGCTTTTCGAAAAATTTTTACCTTACTCCGGAAAGCTGAATTTGGATGAAGTTGCTGATTTGGATAAAGCCTGGAGCGAGGTAGCAAAAATCATGCAGGTTGATGCTAAAGCTTTAAAGCAAGAGGTCTATCCTTTAACAGCACTTTTTGCGATAGCAGAGCATACAAGAAGTTTGCTTTTTGCCTTGCACGATGGAGCTTTGCCAAGCAATATAGGCGGTGGCTATAACCTGCGCGTTATCCTGCGCAGGTGTTTTAGCTTTATCGAAAGATTTTCCTGGAGCATAGAGCTAGAGAAAATCTTTGAAGAGCATGCAAAAGAGCTTAAACACCAATACCCTGAGCTCGGCGAAAACTTAGAGGAGATTTTCGAAATTATAGAGCATGAGAGAAAAAAATACGCAAGCGCAAAGAAAAAGGCAAGAGAAATAATTTCGAAATTAAAGCCGGAAGAGATAACAAAAGAAAAAATGATCGAGCTTTACGATTCGCATGGCATATCTCCGGAAGAGCTCAAAGAAAAATTCGGAATAAGAATTCCTCCAGATTTTTACGCTTTAGTTACGCAAAGGCATGCTCGCGTTGAAAAGCGAGAAGAAAAGATTTTGCCAAAAGTTGAGCTTAGCACAGAGAAGCTTTATTACCAGGAAGAGCTTTACGAGTTTGAAGCAAGGGTTCTGAAAATCATAGATAACTGGGTTGTTCTGGATAAAACAGCTTTTTATCCAAGAGGTGGCGGGCAAGAGCCAGATTTTGGAAAAATCGCAAATAGCAATGTTTTGGATGTAGAGCAAAGTGGAAGTGCTGTGTTGCACAAGGTTGATAGAATAACCTTCAAAGAGGGAGAAGTTGTTAAATGTGTTGTCGCTAAGGAAAGGCGCGAGCGAATTCGCGCTCACCATAGCGCTGTGCACGTGCTAAACGGTGCTTGTAGAAAAATTCTCGGTGAGCATGTATGGCAAGCAGGCAGCTATAAGAATAGCAAAAAAGCCCGCTTGGATATAACTCATTACAAGGCTTTAAGCAAGGAAGAGATTGAAAAAATAGAAAAGCTGTGCAACGAAATTGTTAGCAAAGGGTTAAATGTGGAAAAACTTGTTTTACCACGTGCAATTGCTGAAAGCAAATTCGGATTTCGATTATATCAAGGAGGAGCTGTTCCAGGAAGGGAAATAAGAGTGGTTAAAATAAACGATTTTGATATCGAGGCTTGTGCTGGTTTGCACGTTAACAACACTTCTGAAATAGGAGGAATTTTAATAATTAGCACAGCCAAGATACAAGACGCTGTTGTTAGAATGGAGCTCGTGGCTGGAAAAGCTTTGGAAGAATTTGCGAAGTTTGTTGAAGAGCAAATCGAAAAGCTCAAAGCTTTGCTTAACGCAAGCGAGGAAAAGCTTGTAGCAAAGGTGAAAGAACTTTTGGAGAAAAAAGCTAAATTGGAAGACGAGCTTAGAAGAAAAGCAAAAGAAAAAGCTAAAGAGCTTGCGGAGAAAATAGAGTTTAAAGAAATAGGCAAGCTTAAAGTTTATGCAAGCGAGACAAAGCTAAGCTTAGAAGAGATGAAAGAGCTTTCCAAAAAAATTTCTTCAAAAGATAGCGTAGTGCTGCTTTTAGGTAAGGGTAATGTTATTTTTGCTTCCGCGGGCGAGGAAACGGGAATAGATATAGGAGCTTTTGTTAAAAAGCTTTGCGAAAGGTTTCAAGGTAAAGGTGGTGGTAGCAAAAGAGTTGCTCAGGGATTTGTTAAGCAAAAAGAAGGTGTTTTGGCATGGGTAATAGAAGAGTTGGAGAGGTTAGAAAAAAACTGAATATTCTTGAAGAAATTGCTAGAATGCTTAACGTTAAATTAGAAGAAGTTGTTGAAAGAGTTGAGAAGCTGAAAAAAGAAGTTGAGGAAATGGAAAGGAAATTGATGTAATTTCAAACCCTTCATCTACACATCTTTGGCTCTTTTTCAAACAAAGAGCAAATCTCTTCTTTCAGCTCCGTCGCGTTTGGCAGATTTATGCTAAGCTCTCTTACACCTTTTTTACCTATAAGCTTTAAATAAGGCAAATCCAGTATTGGAATATCTGGATAATAATAAGTGTTCAAAGAATTCAGATAAAAACTTCCATTAAAGCTTTCCACCAGCTTTAAAAGCTCATTTTCATATTGCTCGCAGTTTTCACAATCAAAGCTCCAAATATAAATTGCGAGAACTTTATCCTTTTCAATAATTTTTGCTATATCTTTCTCTTTTAAAGGTGTCTGCGTGTATAAGGGCATGACCAAAGCGTGCTTAGGCGCTGGAGCAAGAAGATAAGCAAAGCTGCTAAATCCAAAAATTAGAGCTACCAAAATCACGGCAAGTTTATTTAGCTTCATTTCCTTCACCTATAATTCGCTCTGCTTCGCGAACTATTTCAATTATTTTTTTCAATCTTATTTCTGTATTTTTTGAAATATCCTTAGGATTTTCTTTGAATAAATCACGACAAAATACATAGCCAGAGTTTATCAAAGCTTCTTCCTCTCTTTTTGAGACGCTTCTTAAAATCGTGATAGGATAAAGATTCCTTTTTTCAAGAAGTTTTTCTATACTTTCTTTAGAAGGATACCGCCATCCTGTAAGCTTTATTTCTCTGCATTTTGCGAATTTTTTCGCATCATCCGAAAACTTTGTGTTTGTGAAAAGCCATGGCTGAGCAAAGCTCATAGCTTTGCTTTGGGAAATGTCTAGAAATCTTGCATAAGTGTACATAACCTCTTTTACTCCTGTGTAAATTCCTGGGGTGTTGTGAAATTTGCACTCTATCATGTAAAGCTTTCCTTCTTTTTCTGCAAGCACATCGATTTCATGCGAAATGCAATAACCTTTAATAATAACATTTGTTTTTGTTTTGTATCCGTATTCCCTCAGCAAACGGGCAACGAATTTTTCAAACTCATAACCTGCAGGGCCTAAGCGAAAAAGAGCCATTTTCAAATCATAGCGCGCAGCTTTGGCAAGAGTTCTTTCCTCTAAAAGCTCCAAAACCATCTGCAGAATTTTTTCCGTGCTTATACCATCGTATATTCTCTTCTCAACTTCTCTAGCAATTTGCTCTGCTATTTCTCTGCTCGCTCCAGCGCGAATGCAGGTACGGATAATTTTTCTTTTATCGAAAGTTTCTTTTCTTCCATCCCTTTTTACAACAAAGACCATGAAATTTTTTTATGCGTATATTAAAAAATTTATTTACTGGCTGAAATTTTATCGATAGCCCTACAAATTATTTCGCCATAACAAGCTTGTTCTCACCTGAAAAAGTAAAAGTTAAGTTTCAGTAATATTCGTTTATTTTCTTCCCTGCAACTGATAAAGCCTTTTGATTCTTTCCAAAGTATCAGCTTCTTCTGGCGATTTATCTGGGCGCAATCTTACAAAGCGAGGGAAGCGCAAAGCAAAACCGCTTGCATAGTTTGGCGAGCGCTGAATTTCCTCGTAAGCTACTTCTATAACTATTTCTGGTCTTACCCATACACGCTTTCCCTCTTCTTTTATTATCAAAGGTTTTAGCATCTCTGTAAGCTCTTCAAAAGTAACATCTTCAGGTTTTTCCTTCTTTTCCTTTATTCCTGTTCCCAGCATTCCGCATTCGAGAAATTCGCCAGTATCAGGGTCGCGGCATCCAAGAATCAGAGAGCCGAGCCAGCCTGCTCTTTTTCCAGTACCCCATTCAGCGCCTATTATTACAAGATCTAAATTTTCCATTGTTGGCTTTATTTTGTACCACCCACCTACATGCCTTCCGAAAATATAATGGGCTTCTAAATTTTTAATCATAATACCTTCCTGTCCTAAATCCAATGCCTGTTGGTAAAATTCTCTTATTTTTTCAACATCATTCGTTTCGAGAGCCTTTGCTAGTTTAACTTTTTCTGTTTGCTTCACGATATCTTGCAGAATCTTCCTTCTTTCCTTTAAAGGAAGTGAAAAAAGGGCTTTACCATCAATATAGACAATATCAAAAAGATTTATCTGGACAGGGATTTTTTTAACCATTTTCTCTATATCGTATTTTCTGTGAATTCTCTGACTCAAAAGCTGAAACGGTCGTGGATTGCCTTTCTCGTCAACTGCCCATATCTCGCCTTCTACTATGCATTCATTGGCCTGCAGAGCTTCTCTGCACGCTTTAACAATATCTGGAAATTGAGCCGTAACATTTTCTAACCTTCGAGAAAAAATCCATATTTGTTCACCTTTCTTATGCACCTGTGCTCTAAAACCATCGTACTTGAATTCAACAATAACACTTGGATAATCTTTAAGCACCTCTTCTATGCTCTTTGCAGCTAAACCAAGCATTAATTGCAGAGGTCTGCCAATAGTCGGCTTAACGTTTTTCAAACCTTTTTCACCTTTTTCCATTGCTATTTTAGCAACTTCTGCAAAATCTGAAAGAATGTTCCAGGCATAGTCAACACTTTCCTGAGAAACATTAAAAGCTTGAGCTATAGCATCGCGCATAATACCTTCGGCAACGCCTATTCTTAGCTCTTCTAAAATTGTTCGGGTTATGTAACAAGCTTCTCTTGGCTGTGCATTTGCTAAAAGCTCTGCTATCAAAGCGAGCTTTCTGTCTTGACTGCCTTCACCTTCCTGCAAAGCTACTTTTCTCAAATTTTCGTAAACCTTTTTCACAGTGAGCTGCACAGCAAAAAGTGTTACCTGCTTTTTTCTTTTCATAGCTTCTTCTGCCGTCTTTCCCAAATCACCATGAAATTTAAACATTTTTTCTATTTCACCCTCGCTAAGACCTGATGCCTTGGAAATTGCTCTTATCATGAGCTGGGCAGCTATTCCAAGTTCGTGCTCGCTATATTTTGGGAATACCCTTCCTTGAAGAAGATGCACAACGCATGTAAGATTTTCTTCACTTACATTTTTGATAAAATCAGCTATTATTTTTGTTTTCTCAAGTTTAGAGCTCGTTTTCTCTAATTTCTCATAAACATTCACGAGTTCTGAATACAACATAAAATAAATTTTGTTATTATAGAATTTTAAATTTTACTAAGTTTCGGAAGCTGTTCTGGATAAGCTAGCTTTTCCAAAGCTTAACACTTATAGTAAAGCATAAGGAAAAATTCATTAGAGTGTAGAGAACATAAAATTTTAACTTATTCAACCTCTAAGGGAGATGAGCTTTTCCATTAACTGAGAAGCTCTTATGATTCCAATATCTCCGAAGCGTGCGCTTTCTTCATCGAAAGATTTTACGCTATCCTTTTCTTCGGTTCCGTAAACAAGCAAAGGCACATATCCCAAGGCGTGTTCTCCTGTAAGTGAATTGGTTATGTGATCACACGTTACAGCAACAATCGCATTTTCTGTGTTCAAAAGCTCTCCGAAAACTTCGCGATCTATACGCTCTATGAATTTTCTCTTTTCCTCAAAATTTTTATCATGCGCTGCTACATCCGTTCCTTTTATATGAAGAAAAACAAAATCGTGATCCTTTAGAAAATCGAATAAAGCCTGTATTTTTTTATCCAAGCTTGTGGTGGTTAGCCCGTTACCAACTTTTGCATAGCTCATTCCCAGTATTTTGGCAACACCTATTGTGCCGTTAACAGCAGCAACACAAGCCGCTTTCATTCCGTACTTCTCTTCAAAACTTTCGAGCTCAACCTTTTTTCCTGGATTTCTTGAAAGAATAATATTTGCCGGAATATTTCTTTTTTTATTCAGCTCGTGTTTTGAGAGAATACGATAACTCCTTTGTGTAAATTCATTAAGAATTTTTGCGGTTCTCTTTGCCAATGGAAACTCTGGATGGTGCTCCGGAAGTATAGGGAAGGATTCTCTAACCCTCTCTCCTTCTCTTTTCGGATCTGTGCCTGAGATTTTGTCGCTTAACTCTTCGCCTCGAAGAACGAGCACAGCTCTATGCCCGAGTGTATGGCGGAAAATTATTTCACACTCTTTTACTTTTATCCCATCAAGCTCTGAAGCCAGTTGATCGAGATAAGCCTCTTCTCTTCCTGCTCTTCTATCAATTACTAAAAAATCGCTCGTTACTGTTGCAAAATTCGCCCGGAAACAAATATCGCTTTCATTTACATTTATTCCTGCCCCTACCGCTTCGACATATCCGCGTTCCGGCTTTCGCTTGTAACCAAGAATGTTGAAGTTAGCAGCTTCCGAAAAATCCTTTCCAGTAATTTCGTTATCCATCAAACCACAAATTCCATGCTCTGCCATATAGTCGAGATTTGGTTTTTTAGCAAGCTGCAGAGGAGAAGGTCTCATTAAATCGGCAGCTCCGTCAAGGATAACAAGGATTATTTTTTTCATTTCGTTCACCTTTCCAAAATGAATATTCTCGCCTCTCTTTTCTCTTCGGGAATTTTCTTGAGCTTCATCTCGGTTCCGTATCCTTTACCTATAACGTAAGGAAAGTTTTCTTTGACCAAATTTTCCGCACTTCTCAGCTTGCTAGCCTTCTCAGCAAATATAGTGAAAAGTTTTTCGCCTTTTTTCACATTATCGCCAATTTTTTTCCATATGTAAACTCCTGCACCTTTATATTTTGGTGCTCCAGCAGCTTTTGCTATGCTTGCTATATAATGATTATAAATCCACAAAACCTTTCCAGAGCGTGAAGCCCTTACTTCAAGTTTTTTATTTCCTACTGGAATATTTTTCGGTTTTATCTCTGGTTCTCCTCCTTGGGCGGAAACTATTTCTTTGAATTTCTTGTACGCTTTTCCTGAATATAGAAGCCTTTTTGCTAATGCTTTGTTTCCCCTTCCTATCATTTTGAAAAGCACTCCAGCCAAAGTACAAACCTTATCTACAACATCCTCCGGGCCTTTGCCCTGCAAAGTGAGCAAAGCTTCTCTTGCTTCTAAAGCAGGTCCTATTGCATGTCCAAGAGGCTGCTCTCCATAAGTGGAGACGCATTCTATTCGCATTCCCAAACGATTTCCGAGCTCGATGAAATCTTCTCCCAAATCTTCTGCCTGCTCTACTGTTTTTATTTTTGCTCCTCTTCCTGTTGGAATGTCTATAACAACGTATTGAGAGCCAACCGATTTTTTCTTTGATAGAATAGAAGGAAATAGCATCGGATCTATTCCGAGAGGAAACTCTATCTGAATGAAAATATCATCCGCAGGTGCGAGCTCGAGAGCACCGCCCCATACCAAGCAAGCGTTCGCTTTGTTCACAATTTTTATTATCTCTTCTGCATCGAATTCCACAGGAGCTATGCACTCCATTCTATCAGCTGTTCCGGCAGGACTTGTTATTGCACGAGACGAGGTTTTCGGAATTACCAATCCGGTGCTTGCAACTAATGGAACAAGTACTATCGATGTTTTATCTCCTGGAATTCCCCCTATTGAATGCTTATCCACAATTGGCTTTTTTCTGAACTTAAGAGTTTTACCTGTTTTTATCATAGCCTTTGTCAGGTTTTCGGCTTCTTCCATAGAAATACCGCGAATGTACAAAGCTGTAAGAAAAGCTGCTATTTCTATGTCAGATAGCTTTTTCTCAACAACATCCTTTATTATTTTTTCAATTTCATTGTAACTGAGGTAGGCTCCTGAAAGCTTTTTTCTTATAAATTTAACACTTTCCGGGCGTTCTTCCGGATTTACTTTAACAATTTCTCCCTCCCTTATCTTATAGATTTCAAAACAATCTTGCGAAAGAAGGACTTCACCTTCCTTTGCGAATTTCTCGCTAACGTCTATTATGGCTACTATCTCGCATTTTTCTCCGAAAATACGAACCCTTTCGAGAGTTCTAACACCAAGTTTTTCCGCATCATTTTTGTTGAGCACCGCTATTATTTTTCCTGCCTCAATCGGAATTTTTCTTACTTTGAGTTTCATTATTTATACCCCTCCAAAAGAACTACTCAACACAGCTTTGCAAACCAATTTAGGATTTGAGCAATCAAAACCCGTGCTGTGGTATTTGTTCGCTATTTTGCACAGATTTTCTATGTACCAAACTACCTGTGGCAAAGATGGATCAGCGGAAGTGTTGTAGCTGTATTTTGCCCAGTATTCGCAGTTTTCCTTAAGCACTTGCAGAGAGCTTGCACACTCGTATCCGGGTCTTGCGACCTCGCAGTTATTTTTTGGTTTATGAAGCGGATAAGAAATGAGAATTACAAAAGTAATAAAAGCAAGAGTTATTGCAAAATCTTTTATCGAAAATTTTATTCTTTTCTCTTTCATAAAAATAAATGAAGAATAGAAGTTTTTATAATTTAAAATTAAAGAAACTTAATATATGGGTGTGCCACTAAAAACAAAAAAAACAAAAAATTTTATCATTTTAGGATTTGCCCTTCTTGTAATAGGATGGTGGTTAATTTACTATACATGCTCTACTGAAAATTTTGAATTTTGTAAAAGAGATTGTGAAACAGATGAAGACTGTAAATATGAATGCGGCTGTGGATGTATTTCGAAAAATGTTTTGTGTATTTCTAACGCTGTTTGTAGGCGACATGTATGTTCAGAATGCTATTGCGAAAACGGTAAATGTAGAAGTTGGGTTTATGTTTTCAATGAAGCTTTAAAAAAGAAGAATGCATCCATATGTGCCAAGATAAAATCATTAAATTGCAGAAATCTCTGCTACGAGTATTTGGAAGGTAATAAGAAGGGTTATGAGTAAGAGAACGTTCAAGAAAGTCCAGAATTTTTCAAAAACTTTTCACATATCTTTCAAACCATTTTTTCCACTCTTCATAAACCCTTTTCGTATCTATTGCTCCAACCTCTTCTCTAACTTTTTCGGAAATCGCATGAAACATCTCATTTGCTTTTACTCTTGCCATTGCCTCGAGGAGCTCTTTTTTTCCTGTCTTTTCAGCATACTCAACTATTGTTTGTGCTATTTTTCCGCGAAGCAAAATGTTTTCCCACACAGCGTTCCAGTTTCCTACCCATTCTCGAACTCGTTCAGCAATCTGGTTAAGCACCCAGCTCTCACCGTTAAGCAAAGTTTGCATTGGTTTTAGCTGGTCTTCTTTTGCGGAGTATCGCATGAGCGTGACGAAACCGTTTTCTTCCAAAGGGTCGTGCTTCCAGTGCTTGCGCACTTCAACCACTTCTACTACGCGGCGATACATGTGCAAGCCATCAGCACTTCGCAAGCGATTGCAGAGAATTATTAAATCTGTTGCTTTAAAGCTAGTAGGCGGAACTCCGAGATCATTTACCACTCGATCAAAAACACCGTAAGCGCTCTCTCCGTGAATTGTTCCTGCCACAACATTAGCCATTGCTCCTATACGCATGGCTTCGTAAAGAGCTCTTGCTTCAGTAGAGCGAACCTCTCCTATAATTAAGCAAGAATCTCCCAATCGCAATGCCGTGCGCAGAGCCTCTTCTGCTGGAAGCTCTGTCTCTACATAAGTGATTACAGACCTTGACTTTAACCTCTCTATGTTGTATCCGAGCTCCCTTATAGCAGAGACAGGAAGTTCTAAAGTATCTTCTACCGTAATTATTCTATTTCTTGGAAGGATTTCAAGAATGCTAGCTCCCAGCAAAGAAGTCTTCCCGCTTCCTCTCCCACCTGCTATTAAAAAACTTCTTCCGTAATCTATAACAAACGACATGAAGCCAGCGAAAAGTGGGTTAAAATATTTAACATTCATGAAAAGCGGATACGTCCACGGCATGTCGCGATGCCTTCTTATCGCGAGAGCCATTCCGTCAGGAGCCAATCGCTCGCGAATGCAGGCTATTCTTGCTCTTCCTCCAGGAATTTCGAGCTCGGTATCGAGAACGGGATTTGCTTCATCGAAAGGTCTGCCAGAAAGCAAGCGAAATCTCGTTGCCCAGCGCTCACCGTCTAAATGAGTTGCTATCAAATTAGTTTCGCATTCCTCAAAGTCCTGATGAAAAACATAAATCGGGCTAAGACCAAGAGGGGAATTAATGTAAATATCTTGAATTCTTTCATCTTCTAAGAGAACTTCGATTATTCCGAAGCCTGCTGTGTAACGAG
>Ga0190319_1000105_pt1 | contig 12693 bp, 9 predicted proteins | sample 48701145_MG_FD_165040 | JGI IMG/M metagenome (GOLD analysis project Ga0190319, IMG submission 165040) | Hydrothermal vent sediment bacterial communities from Southern Trench, Guaymas Basin, Mexico - 4870-11-4-5_MG | ecosystem: Environmental > Aquatic > Marine > Hydrothermal vents > Sediment ...
AACTACATCTGTGATGCTCTGATCACATATAATGCCAATCTCATTCCTTTCGTGTGGAACAATGACTCCGTAAGACTATTAGCGAGACACTACCACATTCACAGAACGTCATCGCTTAAAACCATCAGGAATTCTGCATTCTTCCTTAACTCTTTTTCAGAGTTCACAGGAATGCAGCCAGATGAGATAATAGCCTCTCTGCTCGATGCTGAGGGTAACCCGATGCCGAAAGCAGTAAAGAAACTCAAGAAGGACATTGAAGACTGGCAGGCTGAACTGAAGGCCTTAGACTATGCTCCAGGCTCGATAAAGCAGGCTGTGAGCTGTATCAAAGCATGGCTGGAAGTGAATGACGTTGAGATTGGAAAGCTACCCAAGCCACAGGGTTACATTAAGTATCCTGTGAGAGCATTCACGAATGAGGAAATTCAGAGACTCATTGACGTTGCCGATCTACAGGGTAAGGTGATAATCTCAATTCTGGCTACATCTGGTATTAGAGTTGGAACTCTGGCCAGACTGAAGTATAAGCACGTCAGAGCTGATCTGGAGGCAGGAAAAACTCCTGTGTGCATTCACGTTAAGGCAGAGGAGACAAAGGGCAAGTATGCTGACTACTATACCTTCATCAATGAAGAAGCTGTGGAATATCTTAAGCTCTACTTGGAGGAGAGGAGAAGAGGATCGGACAGTGGAAAAATTCCACCTGAAGAGATAGATGATGAATCTCCTCTGATCAGGGATTCGAGGAGCAGGGATGTTAAAGGAGTTGATTATTTTGCAATTTACAATCGAGTTCATAAACTAATACGAAAAGCAGGGCTGATAGAGCTGGGAACTCAAAAGAGGTATGAACTTAACGCTCATTCGCTGAGAAAATGGTTCAAGACGCAGATGATAGCCAGAGGTGTTCAGCCTGATTATGTTGAGTTCATGATGGGGCACGTGATCTCAACCTATGACGATGTTAAAAGCCTGGGTGTGGAAAAGCTGAGGGAGATCTACCGAAAGGCCGACCTGAGGATAAGACCTAAGCCTGAGATAAGCAAGCTTGAACAGCTCAAAGCACTGGCGGAATCGCTTGGTCTGGATCCGGATAAAGTGATCAACGAGAAGGCATTCCTTGAACCTCACAGGACAGTAATCGGAGAAGAAGCTGAAATAGCTGCATTACAAGAAGCTATAAGGGACACCCTCACAAAGCTTGTGTTAGAGAGTAGTAAGAGAAATAATTCAACTCTGGAGTGAGGCTTCCGAGGGAAAGTTTAAAATCAGATTTGCCAACAAGAGCTAAGCCGGGGTTGCAGAGCCAGGCCACTGCGGGAGACTCGAGATCTCCTGGGCATTCGCCCGCGTGGGTTCGAATCCCACCCCCGGCGCTGCTTGAAATTTTGCTTGAAACTTAGTTATTCTGCTTAGATGAACTACTATGAGTGGAAAACTTAAAAAATTCCAAATTTATTGAATTTGTGAAGGTTGCAATTATCGGCGGTGGAGCAGCAGGAATGAGTGCAGCTTCGAGAGTTAAAGCTTTGCGGCCTGATTGGGAAGTTACAGTGTTCGAGAAGTCAAGATGGGTTAGTCACGCTCCCTGCGGTATTCCATTTTTCGTCGGAGGGGCTGTGGAGAAATTTGATGATCTCTGCGCTTACGATATAGAGTACTTCAGGCGTGAAAGGGGAATTGACGTCCATACCGGTGCGAAGGTGGTGGAGGTTGATGATGGAATTCTGAGGGTAGAGGAGAAAGGAAAAGAGACGACTTACGAGTGGGACAAACTGCTCTTTGCCACCGGCTCCAAAGCTGTAAAGCTTGACGTCGAGGGAGAGGATCTAGAAGGCGTTATTTATGTTGACGACATCGAAAATGCTGAAAGGGTAAAGATGGAAGCGATGAAAGTTGACAACGTCGTTGTAGTAGGCTCAGGCTACATTGGAGTGGAAATGGCCGATGCTATCACAAGACTTGGAAAAAAAGTAACCGTTATTGAGGTTATGGAACGCCCCTTACCAGAATATGATGCAGAAATTGCCGCAATAATTAAATCAGAGATGGAAAAGTGCATGGACCTCAAATTAAGTGAGAAGGTGACAGCTTTTGAGGGAAAGGATAGAGTCGAAAGAGTTATCACGAACAAGGGTGAGTACCCCTGCGAGCTTGCAATAGTCGCAGTAGGTGTTGTTCCCAACACCGACCTTGCAAAAGGTCTCGTTGAGCTTGGAGTCGAAGGAGCCATTAAAACAAACAGCAGGATGGAGACGAGCAGAGAAAACATTTACGCCGCAGGAGATTGTGCTGAATCAATCAACGTCGTTACGGGAAAGGAGGACTGGATACCTCTTGCCGCTCCGGCAAACAAAATGGGGTATGTTGCGGGAGTCAACATGGCTGGATTTGAGATGCATTATCCCGGCTCGCTGAAAAGCCAGCTGACTGGTTTTAGGAACATAGAAATAGGAAAAGCGGGCTTGAGTGAGAATGAGGCGATAAGGCAGGGATATGAGGTCGTTTCAACTTTCATAACTTCGAGAACTTCCGCTCGCTATCTTCCAGGTGGGTTAATTCACCTGAAAGTTGTTGCTGATAGGAAAGGAAAGCTTCTTGGTCTGCAGGCTGTTGGCAAGGACGTGGCGATGAGGGTGTATGCAGCTTCAGCTCTTCTGTATAAAAATGGAGATGTTAAAGACCTGTTCTTCACGGATTTCCCATACTACCCTCCCGTGTCAAGAGTCTGGGACCCTCTTGTTGTTGCTGCAAGGAACGTATTCAGGAAGCTTGGAATGCCCTAACTACTCGTACTCAATTGTCGCTGGAGGCTTCGGAGTGATATCGTAAACGACTCTTGAGACCTTGTCTATTTCACCAGTAATCCTCAGCGCTATCCTTCTCAACTTTTCGTAGTCTATTTTTATCGGGTCTGCAGTCATCCCGTCTCTTGACTCCACAGCTCTTACGGATATTACGTAGCCCCAGACTCTCACGTCTCCCTTCACACCAGTTGCTCTGCCAATAAGTGCAGCGAAGCACTGCCACTTCTCGTAGTCAGCAAGCTCCTCCTCAACGATTTTGTTCGCCTTCCTGACTATCTCAACTTTCTCCGGAGTCACCTCTCCCACAATTCTCACAGCCAAACCTGGGCCGGGGAAGGGCATCCTTTCCGAAATTTCCTCCGGTAAGCCGAGGTACCTAGCAACCTCCCTCACCTCGTCCTTGTAAAGCTCTCTGAGCGGCTCTATGACATCCTTGAAGTTATATTTAGTAGGAAATCCACCAACATTGTGGTGACTCTTAATTCCTCCCTGACTCTCGATGATATCCGGATAGATTGTTCCCTGAATCAAGTATTCTGCGTTGTGTTCTTCCGCAACTCTCTCGAATATTCTGACGAAAAGCTCTCCTATCACCTTTCTCTTTTGTTCAGGGTCTGTGACACCCTTAAGAGCCTTGAAAAACTCATCTTTAGCGTCTATGAAAACAAGCCCCATGTTTCCGAAAATTTTCCTGATTCTCTCCGGCTCACCCTCTCTCATCAACCCCGTATCAACAAAAACGGGAATGAGGCGGTCCCCTATAGCTTTGTAGGCTAAAACTGTACAGACTGAGCTGTCCACACCACCTGAGAGTGCTATTATGGCTTTTCCATCCTTTACTTTCTCCCTAATCTCCTTAATTGCGTTTTCGACAAACTTCTGCACATCCATCAAATCTCCTCCCTTCTGTATTTCAGCGCGGCTTTCACAAACCCGACGAATGGTGGAGAGGGCTTGTAGGGTCTCGATTTAAACTCGGGGTGGAATTGGGTGGCGAAGAAAAAGGCGTGGTCAGGAAGCTCTACAATTTCCATTCTTCTACCTCCATCCGAGTAGGCGCTGAAGACAAGTCCTTTGCTCTCTACCGTCTCGATGTACTCTGGGTTGACTTCGAACCTGTGTCGATGCCTCTCGATAATTTTCTCACTTCTATAAAGGCTGTATGCGATCGTTCCGGGCTTTATCGTCACCTCAATGTCACCGAGCCTCATCGTCCCGCCCTTCTCATCTATACCTCTCTGTTCTGGCAGTAGGTCAATGACCGGATGGGGTGTGTTCTCGTCAAGCTCGGTGCTGTTGGCACCGCTGAGACCAACAACGTTTCTTGCAAACTCTATTACTGCCAGCTGAAATCCGAAGCAGATTCCGAGGAAAGGTATGTCGTTCTCTCTGGCGTATTTAATAGCCCTTATCTTCCCTTCAGCCCCCCTCGAACCGAAACCTCCCGGAACCAATATCCCATCCACGTCTAATGTGAAGTCATCAACCTTCTCCAGATCCTCGCTGTCAACCCAGACAATGTTAACCTTGCACCCAGCTTCTATTCCCCCATGCTTCAAAGCCTCCTTGATGCTTAGGTACGCATCCCTGACGTCAACATACTTTCCGACAATGGCTATTGAAACCTCTTCATAGAGAGTTTTCATCCTCTTTACCATGTCTTCCCACTCTTTCCTGCTCTCCCTTGGCTCCAACTTCAGCTTTTTCATGAGATATTCATCAAGCTTCTCCCTCTTGAAAATCAAAGGCACCTCGTAAATGTCTTCAGCATCTTCGTTGCTTATAACCGCCTCTTCCGGGACATCACAGAAAAGGGCTATTTTTTTCTTTGTCGAAGGTTTAAGCTTTTCCGAGCACCTACCTACTATCACATCTGGATGCAGACCAAGCTCTCTCAGCTCCTTCACGCTGTGCTGCGTAGGCTTTGTTTTCTGCTCACCTCCAGCATCCAACGGAACAAGAGTCACGTGAACGAGGGCAAAGTCCTCATCCCTTTCCTCATTGTGCATCTGCCTTATAGCTTCAAGAAACGGCATCCCCTCTATGTCTCCAACCGTTCCTCCAATTTCGATGAGGCAAATCTCCGCATTGCTCTCCCTTGCAACCCTTCTCACCCAGTTTTTAATCTCGTCAGTAACGTGGGGTATAATCTGAACAGTCTGGCCGAGATAATCTCCTCTCCTCTCTTTTTCAATCACCTTACTGTATATCTTGCCAGTTGTAATGTTGTGGTCTCCCGTAACCTCTTCTCCAATAAACCTCTCGTAATGGCCGAGATCGAGGTCAACCTCAGTCCCATCTTTAAGAACGTAAACTTCTCCGTGCTGGAAAGGATTCATCGTTCCTGCATCGATGTTGATGTACGGGTCTATTTTTATGGGCACAACCTTGTAGCCCATGTCCACGAAGAGTCTGCCAATTGAGGCAGCAGTGATGCCTTTGCCCAGCCCGCTCATCACACCTCCGGTAACAACGATGTACTTCATTTTCTCAACTCCGGTGGGCGCAAATCAGGAATCCCATCTTCAATGGGAAACTCTTCTTTACACCTACTACAAACGAGCTTTCCGGATATAATCTCCTCATCGTTTTCCTCAGCAACCTCTAACTCCAGATCAGACTTGCAAAGAGGACAGGCGAGAATTTCAAGGAGTCTCCTTTTCATGAATACTGTTTGAAGCATGAGTAAATAACGGTTTCCGCCTTAACTTAAATACACATGCATTGTCTTTGCTGCTAATTTCCTTCATTTCCAGTCATCATACAATAGGTATGTTCATTTTTTCCGCAACTTTCCCATTTCATGAAATGTAGAGATCACTATCATTCACCTTGCAGTCATCGCGCATCTTACAGCACTGCAGGCTTAGATGGAGATGTGTTGATGAGAGTTCAATGCAACACCATTGAAGTTAAACAGATTGCGGATCTCGTAGCCTTTCTTGCTTCAAGCCGCAAGATCGCTTTTACCGATCGTTTTGTTTCTTTACGCATCATTATTACTCCAATTCTGAGATTCGCGAGGAAACCAGAAACTTTTTCTATTTTTGTTACTTAAAAACATATGCTTTTCACATTATTAGAAACGAAAACCTGAAAATGAAAAACCGGCTTGTGAGGTCGGCAACGGCAGAGGTTAAGAGTGTTGCGAATAACAGCTTGCTCATGCAGGAAGGCAACCTTCCTTGGCAATGCAATTGCCCCTTCAGCTGTAAGAGACCCTTACACCGGTGTCGAGCCAAGGGAGATGACAAAGGAGGATATCGAGAGGGTGATTGATGAGTTCGCTAATGCTGCTTTGAGGGCCGAGAAAGCTGGTTTCGATGCTGTGCAGCTTCATGCAGCCCACGGTTACCTGCTGAGCGAGTTCATATCTCCGCATACCAACAGAAGAAGGAACGAGTATGGGAGGGAGAGAGCAAAAATTCTGCTTGATATTTTTGAGAGGATTAGAGAGAAAAGCAGAATTCCCGTAATGATTAAGATGAATGCCTGCGACTTCGTTCCGGGAGGTCTTGAGGTTGATGAGGCTGTGAGAATAGCAAAGCTTCTCGACGACGCAGGATTTGAGGCAATTGAGGTGAGCGGTGGGATGTACGAGTCGATCTACCACAATCGTTACAATGTTGTAAGCCAAAAAGTTGCAAAGAGCGGTGAGGCTTACTTCAAAGACTATGCCTTCAAAATAAAGGATGTCGTAAGCATCCCCGTTATGTGTGTCGGCGGGATAAAGAGCAGGATGATTGCGGAGATGCTTCCAAAGAAGATGATGGAAGGAGAGGTTGAGGCTTCGGACTGCAAATCCTGCAATCTCTGCCTGACAGCAAATCTTCGAGGGTAAACCTTTGGGATGTTACGCAAAAAGCTAAAATTGAAAAATGTAGCCCGCCAAGTGGAATTCCCCTCACCGATCAGGGAACACATGGCTGGCGGGCACGCCGGTAAAAGTAATTGGTTAAAGAAAATAAAAAGCTTTCTAAAACTGGAAAAGGTTGAGGTTTGCAAGTTTCTTCAACTCTCCTTCAAATTTACGCAGATTTTGAAGTCTGTAGTCCTCTTCCAGAGCCTTTTTCAGAACTGCTCTGTCAGCTTCAAGCTTCATTTCCCTCGTCCTGCCGTATCTGCCCTTTGATATTACCACAGAGTTAAGTACACCCAGCATGTCAAGTTCAGAAATCAGATCGCTTATCCTCCTCTGGGTGAGGGGATCTACGCCGACCTTGCTGCAGAGCTTCTTGTAAACGCAGTATACTTCTCCGGTGGTGAATTTCGGCGTATTCTCCGAGATCAGGGACATGCTGTAAAGCAGAATCTTGCTATGGACAGGAAGAGTTCTGACGGTCTCAATCATGTAGTCTGTCTCTATCTTCCTCACCGCCTTCTTGACATGCTCAACTCTCACCATGCTATCCCTTTCTCTTTCAGCAATCTCAGCACTAACTCTCAGCAAATCCAGTGCTTTTCTCGCATCCCCATGCTCCTGTGCTGCAATGGCTGCACAGAGCTGTATCACTCCATCCTCAAGCACTCCATCTTCAAAGGCCAGCTTTGCCCTCTGCTGGAGAATGTCTTCAAGCTGCTCTGCGTTGTAGGGAGGGAAAACGATTTCTTCCTCGCTCAGCGAGCTTAACACCCTCGCATCCAAGTACTCTTTGAACTTCAGATTGTTCGATATCCCTATAATGCAGATGCTCGATTTCTCAAGCTCCGAGTTTATCCTTGTTAGACTATACAGAGCTTCCTCAGCTTTTCTCACGAGCTTGTCGATCTCATCGAGAATTACGAGCACTCTTGTGCCCCTTCTTTCAAGAACCTTCTTCACCTCCTCGTAAACCTGATCTGTAGGCCAGCCGGTCATGGGGACATTGCTTCCGAACTTCCTCGCAAGGCTGGCAAGAACCCTGTAAGCTGTATCAACAATCTCGCAGTTTATGTAGTGCACAGCAACGTTAAGTCTGGCCTTTCTGCTGGCCTCCTCAAGCTGTCTGCCCACGAAAAGCACAGTTGCCGTTTTCCCCGTACCCGTTTTTCCATAAATAAAAATGTTCGATGGGGTACCACCCCTAAGCATTGGGGAAAGCAGTAACGCGAGCTGACTGATCTGCTCTTCCCTGTGTGGGAGCTTTTCTGGAGTATAGCTATGTCTCAAAACATCTCTGTTTTTAAATATTGTCGCTGAACTCAAAATATTCTCGAAGATATTCATTCAACCACCAGAATTCCTTAATTCCCCACCCTATAAAGCTTTTACCATTTTCAATTTTTTTTATTTGCAATTGAATCATATTCACTGCTGAGAGTTTAATGAAACTGATCGTTAATTATTTTCTACCAACTTTGAGGTAAAGCAAGGCTTCTCTTCCAGCCATTGCCTCCAGTTCAGCATCACTTCCTATGGGTCTCCGAATATAAACCTCACGGCCAACCTTCCCCAGCAGAAGCTCAAGCTGCTCCAAGGTGGCCTTGTTCACGTCAAGGTCTGCTTCAACAGCCGTGACGCTTCTGTGGCCATAGTCAACTACTCTGGCGTCAACATAGAAGTTTCTGGGATACTCCCCAACCAATCTTACAAGAATTGGGTATGTGGCAAGCTGCCTCGCGTAGCTCATTTTACCTCCAACCTCCACCCTCAAGTCTGTTATTTTCCTCCCTTTCGGAAGCATTTTTTTGAGCATCGGAGTGTCTATATTTTCCCTGACTCTGTTTTTGAAGCTCAAAAACTCCTTTCTGTGCCTCCTCAGCCTTCTGTCACCCTCTTTCTCCATAGGAGTCCCCGGAAAAATTTTCACCTGCCTTATGTTGATTCTTCTCAGCAGAAGGTCTCTATTCATGACTTCCTCAAGGAACTCGTAGTTTATCTCGAAGGTCTCCTTTGTCTCGCCTTTCAGCCCTATCACGAAGTTTATCCCCGGCAGGAAATACGGAAGGCCGTTGTAGGAAGGGTGTCTGCCGTATTTGTTGACAAGCTCGATTGCGAACATGACCTCCTCTGGAGTAGCTGCAAGGCTGTTTTTCCTCACAACCCTCTCATCAGCGCTCTCAAGACCCATTGCAGCTACATTTCCGGGAGTTTGATACATCACGATCGTCTTGATGATTTCAGCAGATTCTTCCGGATGTTCGGCTATCGTTTTCGGATTCACGTTGTCAAGATGAAGAGTTCTGATTTTTGGGCATAGATCCCATATTGCCCTGTGAAACTTCTTCATTTCTTCAGGATTCGGTTTTGGTACGCCTTCTCCAACCTCCCCCATGAAGCTGAAAAAGTCCGTCTGCCTGCCGAGGCGGAAGTGTCTCACTCCGAAATCGTAAAGAGCCTTAATCTCCTTCAGAACATCTTCAGGGCTGCGGAACCACAACCTGTGAACTCTTTCGATGCAGAAGCTGCATCTGCCCCAGTAGCACCCCCGGTAGGTCTCAATCTCGCAGATAATGTGCGGAAAATCGGGATGCTGCCTTACTACCTCTGTTCCACGAACAGCAAAAGCATTCAGGTCGAATCTCTTGCCACCAAGCCTTTCAAAAAGCCTTTTTTCGAATGGGAAATCTACAACTTCAATTTCGATGTCTTCGAGCATTCTTCGGTCTTTCTGCGAAAGTTCCAAGGTTATTGGTCCGACGAGTATGTTTCTTCTCGCAATATTCATCGAAAAAAGCTCTTTTTTGCTTAAAGGCTTTCCTCCAAGATACTTACCGGGAACGGCTATACCTGCGATGATTATGACTAAATCAAAGCTTTTCAACTTCTCAAATACCTCTGAATGTTCCCTCAGATAATCGATGGTGAAGTACCTTGGATCAAAACCGGCAGATTTCAACATTCCATATATATATCTCGGATAGGGGGCTACGTAAGGGGGAACTCCGAGGCAGGAGGGCTCGTCAACGTATCCGTCGACTATCGCAGCTTTCATCCCCTCTGGATTTTTGCGTGGCCGCCAATTATCGACCCGCTCAGCTCAATGTTTCTTATTTCACAATCGTCATCGATTATGCTCCTCCAGAGCCTCACCCTCTTCAAAACGGTCTTGGAGAAAACCACACTCTCGCTAACATCTGAGGAATCAATCTCACAGCCCTCACCGATATACGCATAGGGCCCTACAATTGACCTGCCCCTTATCACAACATCCTCCTCTATCACAACTGGCTCTATTATCTTAGCCGCCTTCGCAATTTCAACCGACTTGTGAACAAAATTGTCGGTGTAGAACTTGAAAGCCTCGATATAGGAGTCAGGATTTCCAACATCATACCAGTTTCCGTTGTTGAAAATGCAACCATAAACATCCATTCTCTGACAGAGGAAGCTGAGAAAGTCTCCAAGATTGTCGCTCTTTTCATTTCCACCGACGTACTCAACAAGTATCTCAGCAATTTCTTTCGGGAAAGCGTATATGGCTATCCCAACGAGCGTAGAAGGCGGTTTTTCCGGTTTCTCGTAGAACTTCCTCACGATTTCTCCCTCAAGCTCTGCCACACCGTATCTCTTCGCAAGCTCGTAATCTCCAACATCGTAGAGGGCTGTGACAGGCGCCTTTTTCTCCCTGAAAAGCTCCACAAGCGGATCGAGGTCGAAGGAGAAAATGTTGTCTCCAGCAATGACCAGAAAGTGGTCATCGATGTTCTCAACAACCTGTGCTAATGCTTTAACAGCCCCAAGCTTTTCCTCCTCCCTCATTGTATCTTCAACAACCACCTCAACGTTCTTTCCCTCAGCCCACTTCTTGAAGTCTTCCTCAAACCTTTTGTTTGTGGACAGCAGAATGGGTGAATTGAACTTCAACACCTTCTCGTAAACGTGGTCGACTATTTTCTTGGTTCCAACTGGAAGCAGGGGCTTAGCCTTGGTCTTGGTTATCGGCCAAAGCCTCGTTGCGTAGCCGCCTGCCATTATTATGATTTTCATCTCTCTGTGTTAGGTAAAAAAGAATAAAAAACTTTTGGGAGAGCCGAAATATGAACCTCAAAACCATTGGAGTAGTTAAATCGCCATTCAAAACCCAGAGTGACGCTCCGAGGCAGGGAAGGTTCTCGGATGCTGTGTCCGAGATAGTAATTTTCGACGAGTATGCGGATGGGCTGTACAAAATCGAGAATTTCCGGTATCTCATTGTCCTCTACTGGATGGATAGAGCAAGCAGAGAAAAGCTGAGAGTAATACCGCCGGGCGAGAGTGAGGAGAGGGGAGTTTTCACCACCCGCTCTCCGAGCAGACCAAACCCGATAGGATTGTGTGTTGTAGAGGTTCTTGAGGTTGAAAAGAACAGGCTGAAGGTAAGATGGCTGGATGCCCTCGATAACTCACCTGTAATCGACATAAAGATGTACTCCCCGGAGATTGACTGTATTAATCAGCATGCAGGTCAACAACCTTAAAAGCTTCAACATCCACCAGTCCGAGGTCAGTTAGCTTCAATTTTGGAATTACCGGAAGGGCAATGAATGAAAGAGTTATTATCGGAGACTTTGACTTGCATCCCAGCTTTCTGATTTCATTCTCAACTTTCGTTAGCTTCTCGATTACAGCTTCCGCCCTCTCATCGCTCATTATCCCGGCAACTGGCAGGGGCAACTCCGCTTTTATTCCAGAATCTGCAACAACTATCCCTCCCTGCAGTTCTATAACTCTGTTCACAGCCTCGCATATGCTGATGTCGTCAGCACCCACGCTCACGATGTTGTGTGCATCATGAGCTATGCTCTGGGCTATTGCACCCCTCTTCAATCCAAAGCCCCTGACGTAGGCCTTTCCAACCCTTCCACTTCCCCTGTGTCTCTCAACCACAACCGCCTTCAGAATGTCGCGCTCAACATCCACACCCTGAACGTTTTTCACACTCTCGCCAGTAACTATCTCCCCGTCGTAGACCTCTATAACTCTCACCCTACCTCCTTCGATTTTAATAGTCTCAGGAGTTATTTTTCTGGCATTGACCGTCCTCTTTGCCCACTCAGGGTGAGAATAGCTCCTGAATTCCGGCCTTTTTCCTCCCACAAAGACTTCCTTGACCTCAAATTTCCTCAGGTCTTTGAGGAGTACAATATCAGCCAGTCGGGAAGGTGAAATTAAGCCTGCGTTGATTCCGAAGTACTCTGCCGGGTTCAGGGTGAGCATCTGCAGGGCTTTAATCTCATCAACACCCTCCTCAATCGCTCTCCTGAAGACATGGTCAAGATAACCTTCCTCCACAATGTCCTTCACAGTCCTGTCGCCATCGGTTACAAGCATCGTGTGTCTGTTTCCCGCCACATCCTTCAGGGCTGACAGATTCCTTGCCGCAGAGCCTTCTCTTATCATCACCCACATGCCAAGCCTGAGCTTCTCCCTAGCTTCATCTATTGCAGTGGTCTCGTGGTCTGATAAGGCACCGGCAGCAATGTAGGCGTTTAACCTCTTCCCCCTCAAACCCGGAGCGTGTCCATCTACCAGCCTTGCCAGAACGATTTTCTGTAGGACTTCTTCTTCAGCCTCAATTACACCCGGAAAGTTCATCATTTCCGCAAGTCCGAGAACCTCATCCTCCTGCAGAAGCTCCCTGATTTCCTCGACACCTATTTTCGCCCCTGAAGTTTCGAGGGGAGAAGAGGGGATGCATGAGGGCACCATGCAGTAGAACCTTAGCGGGCTTTGCCTCGCTTCATGAATCATCAGCCTTACTCCCTCTTTCCCGAGAACATTGGCTATCTCATGAGGGTCGGCAACAACTGCTGTCGTTCCGCGGGGCACAACAAGCCTCGCAAACTCTGTAACTGTGAGCATCGACATCTCGATGTGGGTGTGGGCGTCAATCAAACCTGGCACGGCAATTAATCCTGAGGCATCAAGCTCTTCAATGCCTAAATAATTCCCAACCCCGGCTATGAATCCTTCAGCTATGGC
>Ga0190319_1000106_pt1 | contig 12659 bp, 14 predicted proteins | sample 48701145_MG_FD_165040 | JGI IMG/M metagenome (GOLD analysis project Ga0190319, IMG submission 165040) | Hydrothermal vent sediment bacterial communities from Southern Trench, Guaymas Basin, Mexico - 4870-11-4-5_MG | ecosystem: Environmental > Aquatic > Marine > Hydrothermal vents > Sediment ...
TATTAACAATTTATCAATATAGTAGTAGTCATCTCCAGTTGCCTCTGCGGTCCCACCCGCACCCTCAAGCTCAAAATAATCACATGTGGTAATTTCAGAGTCGACAGCAGTTCCAAGGCTAGTTCCATCACATTTCAACACCTCAAAATTTGAGCCTTGTTTTGTAACTTTTAGGCAATGCCAGTAACCAGCCAGAAAGGCATAACTTGTGTCAAGCAGCAGAGTTGTAGTCCCTCCTACCTCTTTGTAAAGTTTAACAACCTCTTCAGTTCCACCCTGAATACCACTTGTAATATAATAACGATCTCCACCACTCGTTTTTATAAACGAAAAATATAGAATATATGAGGTGCCGCCGAAATAGAAATCGTACTGCCAAGTTCCATCGGTGTGTGTTTGAGAGATATTAAGAACAGCGTGAGTTGCATCTCCATTAACATTCCACATCTCAAGCCTGTTGTTCTGAGCTGCGAGCCTATCTGAGCCACTTACCACATTCCACGAAGGTCTGAACTGCTGAACTATTTTATTAAGCTCTGTGCTGACAGTCGCAGCTCCATCTCGATCAGTTAGCTTATTATCGTTCCAGTCGTCACCCACATAACCTCTCCTACCGCCTACGCCAATTTTAGAAGAGTCAGACATCGCATCGACAATCTCCTGACCTTTCTGGATTGAGAGATTTGCGTTATCAAGGATTTTGGCAATTGCCGGCGTGCTGAGTAAATTATCAAAGTAGCTTGCAGCTAATGCTGTGTCGGCATCGTTGAACTTCGCTGCTAACTCATCAATTGAATACTCAAGAAGGAGTTTTGTTGTCACCCCTACCGTGCTAAAACTGCCCACCCTCCATCACCTCCTCAAACCTCAGCATACAACAAGCGAGCCTGATAAACCACACCTGCACTACCAGCATTAACATTCGTGATTGTTATATCTGTTCCTTCATCTGCACCCAAACCCTCATTTAACGCTACGAAATCCACATACTGGAGTGCACCACTACCACTAAAAGGTATTCTTATAGACTTTGTAGCACCGCCAGAAGTCCAATTTATCTTGAAGTCGTTTGCTTCGCCTGCTGATATGAAGAAGCCGTATATGTATCCTGTTTTTCCCGTCGATACTGTTACAGATACAAGTGCCGTATCAGCAGCAGGTGCAGTTACTTCATCTGCATGCACCCACTCAGGCTCAACACTCCTACCCCAGCGTTTTAACTTCGCTAAGGTCGAAAGCGTGACATCAAGCTGTGAGAGCACACTTGAGAGCGTGGCTTCAGTCGCCAATCCAACATCATCTTCAACTATCTTCGCATCTTGCAGTGGTGTTGTCGTAGGAAATGCAACGAGGTCTATTGTTGTAGCAGCTGTGAACTTCAGATGCAGGAACGGATAATACAGAGCCCACGTCTTTGTTAAGACGTTGCTTAGTCTGATTACTTGCTCTCCTGCTCCGCTGAAAGACATAATTGTTTCGTTGACGCTTATCTTTGCATAAGAGCCATCTGACTTTCGCAACGCTCCTGACACTGCCTCTAAAACGACATCACAAGCACTATCAACTTTCACATATATCACAAGATCAGGATAATCCCGCTTCTCCACAACAACTGTATCGTTGGCATTAATACTTTTACCAAATACTGAAGCGACAGGGTAAGCTCCAAGCCCCCACCTCTCCTCTAAGGAAACCTCAACTCCACCCATCCTTTTTTATTTGAGTGAGAATATAAAAGAGATGGCGGAGGATTGGGAGGCTCTACTGACAGGCTCGAAGCGATCCGAGGTCGGCGAACTAAGAGGGCAAGTAGCAGAAACATACCTTCTTGCATATCCTTCTAAAGCACTTACGAAGAAGCTTCCCGTAGGTACGACAATCATTAACTTCCATCAGGGTATCGTCCTCTTCCCAGATGAGAGCACAGAGCCTTTAATGATGCCCATTAAACAGGACTTACGCAGCTGCCTTTTCTACTGCGACTGGCACATCCTCGCAGAATTTCTCTCAATGGAAGGCAAAGTCATCTATTCATCGTATATTGCACCTGAGTGGCAACGCTTCTCTCAGATACAAGGCTTCAGAACTCTTCGTCTAACCGCAGAAGTTCCTGTATTCGTATGGCTTGCGGTTTCTACCGTTGAAGACACAGTTCCTGACATAAAACCACTCATGGAAGCCTACGGAAAGCCTTACATATATAACGGCTCAGTCTCCACTGGAAGCACCACAACCTCAGATGCTTACGCAAACAGCGACGAGCACAACATAGCAGACACCTTGGGAAGAAGATTTCGCACAGGCTACATCTTCAACGAGAGTGACACAGCAAGCTTATATGTGTGGCTATCGGTGGATGGCTCTTACACGCTTGAGGAATATACAAGAATACCACCAACGTCCACGCTCGAAATCACAGGACGCTTTTACTCTGTTAAGGTGGGGGCAAGCGCGAACGATACGCCCTACTCTATAAACGTCTTGTAAAGAGGTGATGGTATGAGACTCGTACCTTTCGCCATAGAAGTGCGAAAGACTGTATTTCCATCATACTCAGCGGCAGAACAGCTCTGGAGTTATCTTCTTGAGTTCAAGGACGAGAACAAAGTACCGCCATTTTCAATTGCTAGTGCGAAGATTTACACAGTACCTGAAGGATATGAACTACTTCTCAGAAGCAGTATGGTTGGGGTTACAGGTGAGCGAGGTATCGCCTCTAACGCCACTCACAAAGTCTGGATTGTTATCACTACACCAGGAGTTCTAGGCGATAGATACATCATAAGAACTGACGCTTTAGCATTAGGAACTCAATTAGTTCCTGAGAACGCTTCTTTGTATGTCTATTTTCACAATCAAAGTTCAGAGTATGTTAGCGTAACGATAAACTTCATCGGGACGCTTCGGAAGAAAGTGCAGTGAGTTTTGCTTTAGGCCATCCCAATTTTCCACTTTCCTGCCACTTCTTCACCCACTCCTTATCCTGAACTTTCTCTTTCAGTGCTGATAAAACTCGCACCCAATCGAATCTTCTATGTTTTTGCATATCTTCATAAACCACAGCAGAGAAGAAATCGTTCCAAGGATGAGAGAAGTAGCAGAACTCAATTAAATTATCAGGCAAACCTAAAGCAAGATGAATAAACTCATGCACAATCCGCTTCTTAGCCTCATTCTCATTCTTCTCTAACGCCCTCTTCCACCACCGACCCGCATAAATCCTGTTTGGAAACTCGCAGTAGATGTCAAACTCTTTGTCCACGTAGGTAAAATGCACTGAGCCGAGATTGAAATACTGCAAGCACCTGAGTAGAAACTCTCGAAGCATCTCTCTCAAAGCCATAAGATGGCCGCCTTACCTTCTTCGCTTGCCTCACTTACCTTTCGCCCTTCTTCTCTCACACCTACACCTTTATACTTCTTCTCCGCTTTCTCCCTCTCTTTCTTCTCTCCTTTCTTCAGCTCCTCCAGAAGCCCTTTAACTCTCCAATACTTCTTCCCTTCTTCTAAAGGCATGAGTATAGGAAGCTCCTCAACAAACTTCTTAATCGTGGGATCGTAAATCCACTTCTTCCCCTTAACCGTGATGATTAGCCAAGCGTGATTTTTCACCTTTACCCCATCCTTGTGGACATCACCATAAACTATGACAGGGTTGTAATCTTTCAGCTTCTTCTTCGCATAGACGGATGCAAGGTAGCAAGCTCTCTTGCTATGGATAATCTTCTTGACATAATCTTGCACATCTTTGATGAGCTCTTTGATTTTGTTCTCACCTACTCTGTTATCTTCACCTTCTTCGCTTCCACCTACATCTTTGCCTTTAACTTCTCCTTTTCCCTTAACCTCACCCTTCCTCTCCTCTTTTTTCTCTTCTCCTCTCTCCTCTTTCTCTATTTTCTTCAAACCCTTCCTAACAAGCTGAGCGGTGATAGTTGTGAGAATGGCTTTTGGAATTACTTCGACAAACCCTAACTCTTCTCTCTCTTTTTTTAACTCCTTTAACCTCTTGAGCACTGCTGACAGAACATCTTTTCGACCTTCCGCAAGCGTGTAGGCCGCCTTTATGTCCTTCTCTTCAGCTCCAGGGTGTATGCGAAGCACAGCATCTCGAAAAACTTCATACCCTACCTCGGCCATCTCCATCACCTTAACCGTAAATCCAATCTTTTACGCAGTATTTGCCACCAATCAAAAAAAGCCTTCTCCCGTCTGGCGAAGCACAAAGCAGAGGCTCAGAGCCAGGCTCAAAGCGAACGCCCCAATCGCCGAAACGGTGAATATACTCCTGTTGCTTCTTCTTTGTTGGTGGTGTAGGACGATACATGATTGCCGTGCATTTGCCGAGAACAACCAACACTTTTGGAATTTCTCGCTCCACACGAACTTTGATAATCCTGTCTGCGGGAACGCCGTGAAAGGCCTCTCGGAGCTTCAGCGCCCGCTCTAACTCTTTCTCTGCCATTTCCCACTCAAACCTTAAAGAGCTTTCTAAGCTCTCTCTCAACCCCTCTCTCAACTTTCTCTATCTCTCTGTGCACAGACTTTTGAATTAGCACAGAAAGACGTTTGCACAGCTCTATCTTTTTCTCTCTTGGCAAACTTCGTATGAGTTTGACGAAGGCTGGATCGCCCTTGTAGTATATCTTCCAGCCACTAGGAGTGCGAACACACTTTAAGTAGCGTTTTTGAGAGGAGACAAAGATTACCGCCTTCTCTCTCATTTCTCCTCACTCATCAACTCATCCACGTGCTTTCTCGCCTCCTCAAGGGAGCGGAACAGAAGGCACTCTATCTCCCCTTCTTCTTTGGTTTTCTCCCCTATTTTGAGACTATAATATGCTTTTATCTTATCCATTCCCCCCACCCGTTTTGACCTGGTAGTTCACTTTATCCTGCTTCCTAACTCGGATCACTTCTCAGAGGAAAATCTAGTAGGTTCTCACCTCAGCCTCCCATATTATTTTAACATTCTCTGAGCCTGATGCGGGCGGATTGCTGAACTTTACTCTTATCCTACTGTTATTCGCAAGATCGACATAACCCACACATGGAGACGCATCAATAGCATCTGAGGAAACAGGCGTTATCCTGACAATAATCTTTTCAGGATCAGTCGTATATAAGCCATGAGCGCCTATAAGGAAGTCTGTGGTTGTGCCGTCGCCGCTGAAAGTCGCAACCCCTGACATCTTCGTCTTATAGGTAGGTATAAACTGTATTCTGTAGTCTGTGAGCTCATAATATTCTAATGTATCAACACCTCCTGCACAGTGGAGCCCTTTAACGATTCCGCCATAACCATACTTGACGTAGAAACCGTAATAAGCATTCTCTATCCAGATTGTATCCACGTTTATCTTTGTTGATAAACACACTATGCATGTATTAAGGGAAGAAAGCCCTATTTGTTCAAATTTCAGGTCACCCATACCCTTCAAATAGATACCTGTGCCCTGCCCCTTCGCTGCACAAGCCTGGAAGTTATTGACGTAGAGGAAGTAACCATCATGTGCATTTATACCACAAAAACTACTACTACTTCCAAAAACTCTGACATTACGGATTTGAGTGAACTCCTGCCAATCACGAAGAAATATAGCGCTCTCGTATACATAAGGAATATACAGGTTCTCTATTTGAAGGTGGTCGGTGTAGGCGGCATCAATTACTCCCGGAACCATCTGGGTTTTCTGACCTCCTACTGTCATATCTCTTATTACAACCTTAGACAGCACATTATACATATCATAACTACCATTCTGTCCGATTATGAAGATGTAGTTATCTCCTTTGCCGTAAATCGCTGTTACCCGTCCAGCACCCTCTATAATTACCGGGTTATTTATTTCTATGTTATCCGCAATATATTTCCCTGCGGAAATGAAGACCTTTCCGCCGTTATTGATCGCACTTTGAATCACACTTGCATCGTCCACATCAGCCTCTCCTGACGCTATGGTTTTTCCTGAAGCATCTTCAGCCCAGACTGTCGAGCCGTCCTTGCAGACAATCGTCGAGTATGGTGCTACCTTCTTCTTCCAGTCCAGCATCACGGGATCGTAAGTGTACTCGACGCCAGTATCCTCCTCGACGAACTTAGTACCTGCTCTCAGACCTGAGGGCTTCGTATCTCCGCTTCTGCCTCGCAGGATCCGTCTCCAAGGGGAGAACCACATGAGGCACCCACCCCCTACTTAAGTATAATCATAAGGAGAAGAGATAAAAAGGTTACGAAAAACCCGACAAAAAGCTTGAGATAAACGTCAAACCTTCTCTCCAACCTTTCGAGCTTCCTCTCTAACCTATCAATTGAGCTGTGCAACTCGTTCAAAATATACTCTCTCAGATAGTTCACACTCTCTTCTAAGCGTGCAACACGCTCTCTGAGTGATGCCATCTCCTCTTTTATTTCATCACCCGCACTGTTGCTACCTCCCTCACTCATCACTCTTTCTCACCTTTCATTGCTTCTCTTATGCTACGAATGAGCCTTATCAGAACTGGTGCAAGCATCAAGACAATAACGCCAACCAAGCCCCACTTGATCCACTCGCCAGGTATTCCGAAGAACTTCCCAATCTTGTCAAAGATCGAAGGCTTCGTTACTGCTGTCGGCACTGTCGGAGCTATTGCAGGCGGTGGTGCTATAGGCTTCTGCAATATTTGTTGAGCTGCTTGCATTTTCTGCTGCGCAGCTACAAGAGCTGCCTGCGCCCTCGCCCTTTCTTCAGGCGTGGTCGCCGTCATTAACCTCTGATAAGCCTGTTGATATTGCTGCGCTGCCTCAGCATACATCTGCTGCGCAGCCTTCTTTTGCTCCTCCTGCACTCTTATCCATTGTGTTGCGACTTTAGCTTGCTCTCTAGCCTGCGCAGCTCTCTGTTTCTCTTGCTCGGCTTTTGCATTTTCTCTGAGCCATGAGGTAATAGCTGCCGCAATCGCAGCAGCTGTAGCCATAGCTCCGATTATAACTGCTGCTACTGCTGGCGCAATACCAAGCTCCAAACCTCTTAGCCTGTGCCTACGACGCCTGTAGCGCCTTCTTCGATACCTTCTTCTGGCTCTGCTTCTGGCCCTGCGATAAGCACGCCTATATCTGCGGTATCTTCGCCAGTGCGCATAGTAGCGCCTTCTATACCTCCGATAAGCACGTCTATATCTACGATACCTCCGATAGCTTCTCCTATACGCTCTGTAAGCTCTTCGGTAGCGTCCATAAAGCCTTCGCCTTCTGTAATAGCGTAATTTTCGCCTGAGATAGCGCAAACGCCTACGCTCTCTTAAAGCATACCTACGAGTTCTTAACCCCCTATACGCAGCTCTTAAGGCTCTTCTACGCTCTCTTAAGGCTCTGCACCTGTAAACCTTTGCTTTTTCAGCAGCTCTTGCAGCTCTTATACCTCTCGCCTGTATCTTTGGACAATATCTCGCAACAACGAGCCACGCAGGCGCCAGCATCGCTTTGAGTGCTGCACATTTGCGCAGAATAGCTCGTCTTTTCCGCTCAAGCGCTGGCGTAGCCCCTCTTTGTCGAGAGACTCGCTTGCAGAGCGAAAGCGCTAAGCATACTTTGCGTAGAGCATCCCAGAACTTATCTCCAACCCATTTGAACGCTCCTTTTACCGCAGATGCAACTCTACCAGCAGCAGCTCTTACTGCCGCTGCGGCACGATGAGCACCAGCAGCAATAGCTCTCCCAATCTTTCTGAAGACCTCGAAAAACCCTAATTCTTCGCCAAGACCGCTGAGCAAACGCCCGCGAGCTCTTGCTACAACTCTACGAGCTGCAACCCTGCTTGCTCTTACACTCTTCGCAGCCTCTACTCTCGCTCTATGTAAGAGAAGAATACCTCGCTCAATTAGTGAGGGTTGCTGAGTCCGAATGCCTCGTATCAGAAGCCTTAATCCTTCCTTATACGCTCTATGAGCTCTCCTTAACCTCCTTAATCCTGCCTTTACTACACTCCTTCTTGCTCTCTCGTAAAAATAAAGGAGGGATGAGCGAGGAGGAAGCTCACCTTGCACAGATTGAGATAAAGAAGTAAGAGCTTCCTCAACCTCGCCCAATCCCTCCACTAAGAGAGCGTAGCGCATTCTGATGCACCTGCACCTATGAGCGCACCACTACAGCGTCTACTTCGTAGCTTCGGCAGTTGCAGCTTTTACAGCTCTATCAATCTCCTTAGCAGCCTGTCTGAGCACATACAGCGTTCTCGCAGCATTCTTGGCGAGATTGACAAGCGCTCTAACGTTATGTTCTATGTCTGCTTCTCTGGCTCTGTAGCGTGCTAATGCAGCTCTCATCGCCGCAATTTTTGCTGTGAGATAAGCTTCTCTTATGCCAGTAGCATAAGCCTGTCTCGCAAGGTCTCTGCGCAACCTTCTCACAGCTCTCGCAACCCTAACTCTCGTCTTGTGGTACGCTTCTGCGAGCTTGCGAGCCATCTCCCTGTATCTCTTCGCTTCTTCTCTCGCCTTCTTTATCTCACGGGCGTATATCCTGCGCACCCTCCTTAGTCTTTTAACTGCTCTTCTAACCCTCGCAGCATACAACCTTCTGATTTTTCGGATAACTCTTGCTCTTCTGCGCCTCTCTCTCACTCTTCTTCTAATCGCTCTTACTACCTTTCTGTATCTTCTTCTGAGCGCTCTGATCCTGCGCAGATAGATGCGCCTTATCAACCTCCTTCTCGCCCGCTCCCTCGCAAGTCTCGCTCTGTATCTCAGCATCTTATAGCGCACATGAGTTCTTATTAACCTCCTGCGGTATCTGCGTAGTCTCCTCACTGCTCTTGCATATCTGCGAGTCAGTCTCGCAATCCTTCTGAGATACTTAACTTTTACTCCACCTCTTGCTCTTCTGTATCTGCGGATTAAGTATCTCAAGCGCCTTCTGTATGCTTTGTGCAGTAACCTTCTCACTCTGCGCAACCTGCGTATTCTCCTTCTCAGAACTCTCGCATACCTCCTTCTGTAGTATCTTCTAAGCCTCCTGATGAGTCTCCTCCTAATTATGCGCCTGCGCCTGATGATTCTTCTCCTTCTCAACGCTCTGAGATACCTTCTCAAGCGCCTGCGGTAAGCTCTTCTGATCGCTCTTATCCTCCGTATGATGCGCCTTCTAAGAGCCCTCCTTCTGACCCTCCTCAAAACTCTGCGATACCTTCTTATAACTCTGCGGTAGCGCCTTCTAAGAGCTCTCACCCTTCGTATGATGCGCCTCCTTCTCGCAACTCTTCTTATTACTCTGACCCTTCTCAGTGCTTTGCGGTATCTTCTTATGACTCTGCGGTATCTGCGCAAGTATCTGAGATAGCGTCTTCTAACTCTTCTTATCCTCCGTATGATGCGCCTTCTGAGAGCTTTTCTTCTAACCCTCCTCAAAGCTCTGCGGTATCTGCGCAGCACTCTGCGATACTTCCTTCTGATTCTGCGGTGGATGCGCCTAATTCTTCTGTATCTTCTGTAGACTCTCAGCACCCTTCTGCGATATATTCGAGGAATGCGCCTAACTCTTCTTATCAGGCGAGCTCTGCGCAATCTTCTGGCTATTCGTATGTGTCTGCGCACCACTCTGCGGTATCTGCGAGCTCTGCGCACCGCTCTACGAGCAACACGCCTGTAAACTCTGGCTCTTCGTATGTGCCTGAGTGCCGCCCTACGCAACGCTCTTCGCACACGCCCGCTCTTAGCCCTCCTTGAAAGGCGAATCAATCTGCGAGCTCGTCTTATGTGTGCTTGCGATCTACGAATTGCCGCTCTAGCATATCTGCGAGCTCTGCGATACCTTCTGTAATATCTACGAGCTCTGTATATGTGTAGACGAATGCGAGCTCTTCTTATCAGACGGGCTCTGCCAGGACTGCCCAAACCTTCTCTCAAACCTTCAACCCCAACAGGTAGATTAACCGCCATTTTTTATCACCTCAGAAGAGTTGCAACTCTCGTAACCTTCTTCGGAGTCTTCTTTACTTCTTTGACCGCTGGCGTCTTCACCACCACAACCTTTGGCTGCACAACTTTCATCTCCTGAGCGAGCGTCTTGAGCGCCTCACGCATCAGCTTGTACCTCCTTGAGATGTCGTGATATTGTGTCCGGATTGCATGAATGTGGTATGCGAAATCTCTCTCTCTTGCTTTGTGTGCTGCAAGCTTTGCACGCAACTCCGCAATCTTGTATCGCAGATACGCTCTTGTTCTACCTCTCGCTGCGTACAACGCTGCAAGCCTCCGCTCTAGCCGATCAAGCGCTCTTCTAATCCTGATGCGCTCTCTCTTCCTCGCCTCTGCAAGCTTACGAGCCTGTCTGATGAGCTTGCGACGCTCAGCAATGAGCCTTCTCCACTCTCTCTCGTAGAGTCTTGCGAGCCTTCTGTATCTGGCTCTCTCTCGCCTGAGAATGTGTCTGAGCTCTCTCTTATGGCGCTTCAACCTCTTCGCAACCTTCTTCACAAGCTTCACTCTCTTCCTCTTCTCTTTGACTTTTCTGACCACTTGCTTGTATCTGCGAGCCAGCCTAATGCCTCTCTTTAGCCTCTCAATCTCAGCTCGTAGCCTTCTGACGTGTCTGCGAATTGCAGCATATCTCCGCTTCTCTCTCGCAAGCTCTTGCTTTATCCGTGCAACTCTTGCCTTCATCAAAGCCCTGAGTCTCAGCTCTCTCAGCCGCAGCAACCTCATGTAATGCCTGTATAGGCGTCTACGCTCCCTCGCAAGCAACGCAGCATATCTTCGTCTCTCTTCAGCTTTTAATCTGGCAATTCGGCGCTTGAGTGCTTTGTAGCGGTGCAAAGCGTATAAGTATCGCTGCATGTAGCGAGCATATTTTCTACGATATAATCTTGCATAGTAGCGGCGGTAGTGGGCTGCTATAATTCGCTGTCTTCTGAGCAAGCTGTGGTAGCGTGCTCTTATTACATAATAGAGCCTTCTGTATCTGCGGTATAATCTTGCCTCTCTTCTGTATCTTCTGGCTAATCTTGCATAGCGCAAGTATAAGCGTCTGTATGTGCGTGCAAGCCTCCTCTCTCTTGCTGTGAGCCGCAACTTTCTTCTAAGCGCTAAGTAACGACGTCTCCAGTATCTCGCTCTCGCACGTGCAGCACGGTATCTGTAATAATATCTGCGGTATCTGCGTATGAGCCTACGGTAGCGTCGCAACCTTTCTCTATAAGCTCGCAACCTTCTTATGTATCTGTATGCGCTCACTCTTCTTCTGTATCTGTAATATCTTCTGTATGCTCTTCTGTATGCTCTACGTAGTCTGTAGAGCCGTCTTCTATATGACCTGCGCAAACGCCTTACTCTTCTTCTGTAGTATCTTCTGTGGCGCAACCACCTTCTGTAATAGTAGCGTGCATATCGTGGATAGCGTCTGGCAAGCGCTCTGTAGTAGCGGTATCTGCGGTAGTATCTGCACCTCAAGCGGTAATATCTGCGACGGTAGCTTCTGCGCAGGCGGCGGTATCTGCGGTAATATCTGCGCCTCAGTAGCCGACTCAATCTTCTGGCCCTGTATATGGCTCTGTATGTTCTTCTGCGAAATCGTGAATAACGTCTCCGGTATCTTCGATAGCGTCTATATCTGCCAAGTTCTCCTAACGAGCCAAGCTCTCCTACGGTAACACTCGCATTCGTTGCCGTCAGCATGTCTTTATGCGTTTTCAAGCCTTATAAATAATCCTTCACCCTAACTTGTTCCAACTTGTTCCAACTCGTTCCAACTCACCCGCTCGCAAAAAACATTTGTTTTACCCACCGTAACCAAGATATGCGAGCGAGAACGCTACGCCTCTATGCATGGTGGATCACGAAATTCGCAGAGTTTTGCGGAGGTGCTTTGACAAAGGAGTGCTTCGAGAAGAAGACGCATGAATTCATTGAGCACTTGAAGAGAGAAGGTTACACTCCATCAACAATAAGGGTTGCTTACTCAGCAATAAAGATGTATGCGGAAGGTTACGGTGTGAACTTAAGACTCACAAATCTACCACCTATAGAGGAGAAAATTCCACCTTACTTAGAGGAGGAGGAAGTGAAAAAGCTTATTGATGGCACGCTGTGCTTGCGTGATAAGGCTATTATTGCGCTTCTCTATGATTGTGGGTTGCGAGTAGGAGAACTCGTAGAGCTAGATGTAGAAGATATAGACCTAAAGGATCGAACGGTTCTCGTGAGAAGTAGAGAGAAAAGCAGATTCCCGCAGCGTCTGCCGATAAGCGAAAAAACCGCTAAAATTTTGGAAGAATATATTCGAGAGTATGGATTAGAGGAAGGTATGCCTCTTTTTCCATCACCAAAAGGTCGAGAAAGAATATCAACTCACACAGTTTATTGCATTGTTCGCTCTTGGTCCTCACGAATATTAGGAAAAAAAGTCCACCCTCACATGCTTAGACACACGACTGGTGTTATATTGCGGAAGCATGGTGCTGATATGGAAGCAATTAGAGATTTTTTAGGGCATAAAAGCGATGCCACGACTCGAAGATATGCTCGCATCGTGCCAACAGAGTTGAAGAAATTACCACCCCGCCTCTAACTCTTCTCTTCCTCCTCTTCCTCTCCTCCCTCTCAGCAGAGTTTCTAGTCAGCAAGAGTGTGATATAGAAAGATGCGGAGGGGGGAGGGGGCAGGGTAGGGTAACAATCTTATAA
>Ga0190319_1000108_pt1 | contig 12618 bp, 15 predicted proteins | sample 48701145_MG_FD_165040 | JGI IMG/M metagenome (GOLD analysis project Ga0190319, IMG submission 165040) | Hydrothermal vent sediment bacterial communities from Southern Trench, Guaymas Basin, Mexico - 4870-11-4-5_MG | ecosystem: Environmental > Aquatic > Marine > Hydrothermal vents > Sediment ...
GGTTTTGGGTACTGGTTAAGGGGACTTTTCTGCTCAAATAGGGGTGGTTACAATGCGGTATAACTTCAGTTTCTCAACTACTGATGAGAAACTGGCAGTTGCCATAAAATCTTTCAGAGATAGTGGAGGTAATCTGAGCAAGTTGATTTGTAATCTTCTTCAGCACTATTTCTTTAGTGACAACAATAGTAAAGAACTCCTAACCAAAGAGATGGTCAAACTCCTTGAAATCGAAAAGAAGATTAATGAATTCTGGGAATGGGCTGATAAAATAAAGCCTGAAATCCAAGAACTAAAAGAGAAATTAGCAGAAAAGCAGGAACAGCAGGAGTTACAAGATGCTTTACCTCTTATTAGGGAACTCCACGAAATAGTCTTTGAGGACCTGCAGGACTACGAAAAGTTTGAAGCTCATTGCTTGAAACTCGGAAGAGAACCAGCAGATGCAATCAAAGTCAGACTGAGCAAATGGGCAGCCGAAAAGCAACTGTCAATGCCTCAAGCCGTCAACCTGTTCTTTAAAGCTTTCCCTGAGCTTAAGGAGAAGTTGGAGGGTCGATTATGAACTGTGATGTGAGGTGAGTAATAGGATGATAAGGCAGGTATATGAGGAGGCGGTAAGGCGTGTTATGGATAAAAATATCCATAAACGGATAAAGAAGGACGACAGTGGACAACTGTGGATAGATAGGCACGTGAAAATTAGACAAGATCTCTGGGATAAATGCGAAAAACTCGGATTTAACAGGTCTGCACTGATAAATGAACTGCTCGAAGAGTTCTTAACGCTGTATGAGTCGTTTAAACGCCATAAACAAGTGGGGCCGCCGAGATTTGAACTCGGGTCACCGGCGCCCCAGGCCGAGAGGCTACCAGGCTACCCCACGGCCCCAGCAGTGATAAATTGGAGGACGGTTTTTAAAGGCTTTTGCTATTTCTAAAATTCTAAACCCTCACTGGGACAATTCCGTAAATTATATATGCGTAGATGAAAAAGCACACTAAGACGGAGGTGACTTCATGCCAGAGTTAGAGGTTAAAGGAAAGAAGCTCAGACTTGACGAGGACGGTTTTCTGCAGGATTGGGAAGAATGGGATGAGGAGGTTGCAGAGGCTCTTGCAAAGGACACCCGTTTCAGCCCACAGCCGATAGAATTGACGGAGGAGCACTGGAAAATTGTAAGGTATCTGAGAGACTACTTTATCAAATACGGTGTCGCTCCACCTGTTAGAATGCTCGTAAAATACTGCAAGAAAGAGGTAAATCCAAACTGCAACCTCCAGTACATCTACAAACTCTTCCCGCAGGGACCTGCAAAGGACGCTTGTAGAATTGCCGGACTTCCAAAACCAACTGGCTGTGTCTAATCTTATTTTTTCTTCATCGCTTTTTTGATAAATCTTCTTGCAATACTTCTGTCCGAAAGAAAGTGGATGTGTATGTAGCAGCCGAGCGTGTTCTCCTTCATTATGCCATCTCTGTTGCCATCAATTCCGAACCCTCTTTCAACCTTAAATGCAAAATCGGCTTTTCCGGTAAGCGTGGGTTTGGAGTAGTGGAACTCGTGCCCCACTATCCTCTGATTTCTCCTTGCTATTATGCAAGACTTTGATGCCCTGTAAATTGAATACCCCTGTGCTTGGAACTTTTTATACATCTCTGTTTTGAGCGGAAGAAAGCCCACCATCTCAAACTCCCCTTCGGAAGTTTCAAGGGACTCTCCGAGATACATGAGCCCCCCACATTCAGCATAAACGGGCTTGCCAGACTGGCAGAATTGGTAAATTTCCTCCCTGAGCTTTTTGTTCTTCTCAAGCTCCTCTGCAAAAACCTCCGGAAAACCCCCACCAATGTATAACGCATCCATCTCAGGGAGCTTTTTATCCTCCAGAGAGTTCAAATAAATAAGTTCAGCGTACCTCGACAGCTCATCGAGGTTGTCCTGGTAGTAGAACGAGAAAACTTGATCCCTTATTACCCCAATCCTTACCTGCTTCTCTATCTCAGCTTCACTTTCCTCATCCTCAACCACAGCATCAAGCGGAGGAGCTTTTTCAGCTATTTCAAGAATTGCATTAACGTCGACATGCTTTTCCACAATCTCGGCAACACTGTCAAGCAACTCGTCCACGTCCTCTCTTTCGTAGGCGGTAACGAGGCCAAGATGGCGATAAGGCATTTTCACGTTCTTTCTCGGCACAACTCCGAGAACTCTAACGCCAGCAAGCTTCTCGACTGCTTTTTTAACTTTTCCAGCATGCCTCTCGCTGCCAACTCTGTTCAGAATTGCCCCCTCAAGCATCACATCCAGGTCGAAGAGCTTGTAACCAAGCATTATTGCAGCGGCAGTTCTGTTAAGCCTCTCCACGTTGGCAACAAGTACAACCGGAGCCTTCAGAATCTTGCTGACCTCAGCCACACTTCCCTTCTCACTCACCGCATCCGATGAGTCGTAAAGACCTGTCTTCCCCTCAATTATTGCTATATCAGCCCCTTTAAAGTTTCTGACAAAAGTTTCGAGAATTGTTTGTTTGTCTAACATGAAGCTGTCGAGATTTCGCGAATATTTGCCAGTTGCAAGATAGTGAAAGCCGGGATCGATAAAATCTGGCCCGACCTTGTATGGCTGAACCTTGTAACCTCTGTTCACGAGCAGTCTCATCAGGCCAATGGAAATCATGGTTTTTCCGACTTTGCTGCTCGTCCCAGCTATTACAACTCTGGGAATGTCCATTAGCAAAAGTTTCACTGGAGTAATTTAGAGTTTTACAGAAAACCTTAAATTGAACTCTGAGGTTAAGCATTAGCATGGATGAATTTGAGTACATGATAATTGAAGATGAGGAGGAAGAGGTTGAAGGTGAGGATGACGTGAAACTTGCCAAAATCTACAGATTGGCATCTAAGCTCCTCAAACTGCTGGATGAAATAAAAAGCTTTGAACTGAAGGAGTCTGCTTCACTCATGCTCATAAAAGAAATAGTTGGTGAGGATAAAGTTCTTGCTGGCTTGGCAATGAAAATGCTTCAGGATATGAGCTATGGTTTTGAGGATGATGAGAGTTATGTGAGTTGATTCTTTACCAATTTTGATTTTATCAGGCTGTAGTTAACGAAAATTGCCCCGAAAAAGATGTTTGTGTGATAGGTTATTAGTCTCCATAATCCCACGAGAACTCCGAGTATGTTTGTGGGGACGAAGTTGGAGTAAAGGTAGGCCATGCTCACCTCTGCAATTCCGCTGCTACCGGGAGTAAGCGGAACAAGAGAAACAATCACTATTATCAGCTGTGCTGTGTAGGAGTAAAGGAAGTAAGAGTCATAACCGAGGGCAACGAGGATTATAGAGGGGATTGCAAAGCTTGCACTCCACATGGTGAGTGTGAAGATGTAGAGCACGACTACACCTGAAAGGGAGTCGGATAACATTTTTATCGTTGCCTCTCTGAAACTCCTGAGCTCTCTTGAGAATGCTGAAGAGTACTTCTCAGCTTTTTCTTCGTTGAATTTCCGAACGGCTTTGTAAAGAATTTCTGCAAATTTGTCGATGCTGGACTCGCTTCTGAATATCCGGTAAAGAATGTAGAGAAAAATGGTGAGAAGAGAAATGAAGATAATGGCTATTTTAAATCCAAAACTTGTTGAAAAACCTGTGGCGATCAAAAACACGGGCAGGGCTGTTGAAAAATACATTGAGTCGAGGATTCTCTCCGCAAGGACGATGAAGGCTGAGGTGCCGACTTCCACACCCCTATCTGATAACATCTTGACCCTCACAGGCTCTCCACCAGCGGAGGAGGGGGTTACGGAGGCTGTAAACATGCTTGCCATAGTTATCTCAAGAGAGTGAAGGAAAGAGATACGATATCCCAGATAGCTGGTAAGAAGCTTCATGCGGAACGCCCACAGAAGCCAGAAGGACATCTGCATGAGAAGGGCTGCGAGGAGTAGGAGCCAGTTAGCCCTTTTGATGACACTCCAGGTTAACTCCGACTCAGTGTACTTGAATATGATTGCCGTAACAATGATACTTACGAGAATTCCAACAACTGCCGCTCTTAACGTCGAACTCAATTTCCCCCCGTTACTCAGTACAGTTATCGTATATAAACAATTTTCGAATTTCTTTCCGAAGGTTAAATTTATTTGTATCTCAACTCACCGAATCGCACATGAAGGTTGTGCTCCTAACCTCGTATTTTCCACCCCATATCGGAGGGGTTGAGGTTCACGTTGAAAGAGTTGCACATCATCTCTACAGAAGAGGTTTTGAGGTAGTAGTGGTCACATCAAGCGCTTCAGGAAGGGGTGAGTTCCCGTTCGAAGTTAGATACATCCCCAGCATCCCCATTCCATATTCCCCTATCACACCTTTCCTTGGTAGATTTTTGGAGAAGCTGGATGGTGATGTATTCCACTCGCACACACCACCACCTTTCTTCTCCTCTTCCCTCAAAAAATCTCCACACGTCATAACATATCACTGCGACATAGAGATACCCGAAAGGTACGGGATATTTCCGATTCCCAAAACCATTTCCCAGCTGATAGTCAAAAGAAGTAACGATATGCTATCAAAAGCCCTTGACAGGGCTGATGCAATTGTTGCAACAACAAAAAGCTACGCAGAAACTTCAAGGCTTTTGAAAGGCAGAAACTACCACATAATTCCCAACGGCATAGAGATGAGCGAGTTTGAGGGTGTTGAGGCTGAGAAAGAGCCCATAGTCCTCTTCCTCGGGAGACTTGCCGCAAGCAAGGGAGTTGATGTTTTGCTCAAGGCCATGAAGTACGTTGATGTTGAGGCAAGGTGTGTGATCATAGGCGATGGAGAGGAAAGAGGTTCGCTTGAGAAACTCGCAAAGATGCTTGATGTCAACGCCGAGTTTACGGGATTTCTTCCGAGGAGAAAGGTTATAGAGTACCTTTCAAGAGCCTCTCTTCTCGTTCTCCCCTCTCTATCAAGGCTCGAGGCTTTTGGAATAGTCCTCCTTGAGGCAATGGCGTGCGGAACTCCTGTCGCAGCTTCTGACATTCCCGGGGTTAGAGATGTTGCAAGGGAGGCTGGCTTTGTTTTCCCTCCCGGAGACTACAGAAGGCTTAGCGAAATAATAAACGAGGTTTTAAGCGATGAGGAGAAGGTCAGGATGATTGGGGAAAAAGGTAAAAGAGTTGTAAGGGAAAAGTACAGCTGGGAAGTTGTGGTAGACTCTCTTGTGGAGTTGTATGAAAGCCTTGTTTGACTTTAAAAAGGTCAGCTCCTGAAAAAGTATTTTAAACGACATTCTCAATTTTAGTCAAATGAGATTGCTGACGATAGGTTCAGGGCTACGCGGTGCCAAGATTGCGGAAATTATGCACAAAAAAGGGGTTAAAGTTAATCGAGTTCCCTTATTTAAGTGCTTTGCAGTGTTGAACAATGAGGAGCACTTGAGAGATATATCAATAGGAGACAACAGGAAATACTATATTCATGGAATGAAAGGAGACGTCAGCGGTTTTGTAAACCAGATTACATCTCTTTACGAAATATTCGAGGGGAGCCTTGTTCTGACATCATTGGAAGATGACTTTGGCTACATAACGTCTCTTGAACTCTGCAAAAAGCTCAGAAAGGTTACCGAAGATGTTGTGATCTCCCTTGCGTTAGTTCCACAGCTCGACACTTCAAGCATTGGTGAAATAAAGAGGCGAATTCGAAGTTTGAGAGAGGTTTCGGATGTTCTTATCCTTTTTGAGGGCGAGGTTGGTGTGGAGAGAAAGATTCTGGAGCTCATGAACCTCGTCGCTCTTGCTGGTGAGATTGATCTGAAGAAGAGGGTGGCTGGGGAGGTTGTTGTTGACACTTCTGATGTGTTCAATGCCTTAAAGTCTGATGGATTTGCCATCGCTGGTATAGCCGAGAGAAAAATACCCTTTAACATAAAAAACTTCCTTTTCAGAAGGAACAGTGAACTGAAGGCGATAAGAACCAAAAGAATGCTTGAGCTGACGGAGGAAGCTTTGCAAAACGTGAGCATTAATGGAGATGTCGAAGATGCCAAGTCGGCTTTACTCCTATTCGCCGGTAAGCCGGACGAGCTTACGATGGAAGGTCTGTTCTCCTCAATAGCGATGATAGAGAACTTGAACAGAGATATTGTTGTAAGGTACGGCGACTATCCAATTCCCGGTTCAAGAAAGGTTTCTGCTGTTCTTATATTTTCAGGAATCAGGAAATTCCGTTTTGCCTGAAAAGTGAGAAAAGCTTGAAAATCGTTCCGTGGTATGCTATCCTGTTCTCTATTCTTGACTGAAGTGTTTTCAAAGCGTAGTCGTCAACTTCGAACTCCACAACATCGTACTTAACATCCTTCAAAATAAGTCCGTAAGGAGGAGCGGGCTCAACCCTCTCCTTGTGCTTTTCCGGATTCAGAAGATCCCTAAACCATTCTACGCTTCTGTGCTGCTTCCCGATTTCCATTATTGCCGTAACAATGCATCTGACCATGTTCCATGTGAAGGCATTTCCCTCTATCTCAAAAATTATGAACTCCCTGTCAGCCCTAATGTCAGCTCTTATAATCTCCCTTACGCAGCTCTCTCCCTCTCCAAACTTCTTCGTAAAATTGGAGAAGTCGTGTACGCCGATAAGTTCCTTAACAGCCTTTCTCATTGCTGAGATGTCGTAACCAGAGCCGTACATAACGTAGGTGTAAACTCTGCTCTTCGCCTTTCTGGGGTCGAAGTCCTCTGGAACTTTTGCCCATGCCCATGCGGTAATGTCTTCCGGCAGTTCGGCATTAAGCATCCTCGGAAAGATTTTTTCGTCAGAATAGAAGGAGATTACCTGCCCATAGGCATGAACGCCGGCATCAGTCCTTCCGGCGCTCCTCAGCCTTGGATTCTCGACTCCAAGCCTTCTGAGTGCGTTGATTATCTCCCCCTCTACTGTCCTTTGATCTGGCTGGAACTGGCTTCCGTGGAAGTTTTCGCCGAAGTATGCTATCTTGAACGCAAACTTCATTACAGTTCTCTCCCGATGAGGGATGAGACGAACTCGTTTAGTGCACTCATCCTCCTTAGCAGAATTTCCTTCACCTGCTTCTGCCCCTGATAGAGACCAACAGCAGTACCAACGATGAAGAGGAACTCAAGCTCGTCGAGCTGGTACTTCTCCCTCAATTCGAGTAAATCCTTGACTTTGCTTTCTGGTAAACCGTCTACTGTAAGCTCTTCCTCATCAGCTTTCTCAAGAAACTCTTCGTCCATCCCCCATCTCGTTTTCAGTTCCTCAAAAGCATCCCAGAGTATGGACTTTCTGGTCTGAATATCCATGGCAAAAATGAGTTAAAATTTTTAAAAAACTTTCTGAATTCCGAGGGCCTCGTTCGTCTTCCTTATGCTCTCCCCCCCCTCTGCAAGCTCAAGCATAGCTCTTATGGCGTCGATGTTCTCAGGGATGACGATTGCTTCTTGGTGGATTGCCTGAGTGACGAAGAGGTCGTTCCCGTCAACGCCAATCGATTCCTTCCACACGACATTCTCGTATAGGTCGTATCTGAGTCTCAGCTCTCTCGCAAACTCTATGAGCTTTGCGGTTGAGGTAAAACCATCCTCCGCTGAGACAAGCATTATCCTCGGCTCCTGATCAAGAACGCTGATAACGTCTTCCGGTTTAACAGCTTCCTTCATCTCCACATTTAGCGAGTGGACGTGCATAAGCGTTGTGGGGAGTTTGAAGGCAGTCGTTACGATATCCACATCCGGGAGAACGGTTTTAACGTCAGGGCCGTGGTGTGATGGAATGGAGACTGGATCGGGCATGATTCCGTTGACAAGCCCTTTCTTGTCCTCCTTCGGGTCAACAACCCTCCTGAGCATCGTTGCCCTCACTCTACCGATCTTGAAGTTCGTTTTAAGCATGTATATGAGCCTTGTTAAACCTGTGGTGTTGCAGCTCACTACCCTGACATAGTTTTTCCCCCTAGCCTCATCATAGTTGGCTAGTGCGTTGAATGAAACTTCAGCAACGTCCTTCTTTTCCCCACCCTGAAATATCGCCTTTATGCCAGCTTTTTCGTAGTATTTGGCCTTGTTCTCAGCCCCAACCTTGTTAGGGCTGCAGTCAACCACAATGTCGGCTTTAGGTAGCAAATCCTCGATTGTGCCTTGGATCTCAATTCCCGCCTTCTCGAACAGTTCGACGTTTTCGGGCTTGGCAACGAAAAGTGGATACCTCTTGGCAGCAAGCTTCGCCTCAAAGTCGGGGCGAGTTTTGGTAACCCCTACAACCTCCATGTCATCCTGAAGGCTTACGGCATCAGCTACTCTCTTTCCGATGGTTCCATAACCGTTTATTGCCACCTTCACTTTCATAACTCTCCCTCCAATATTATTTTGTGCCCAACCAAATCCATCTCGGCAACTCTCCCCTTAATTTCCTTGTACTTACCAAGAATGTCCCACATTTTTACTTTTTCCCCATCCACAACGATTCTCACGACATCTTCCATAATTGGTTCGTCTCGGCCTACCAAGTAAACCTTAGATTCACACATGGTGAGATGTTAATGCGTGGCTTTATTTAGTTTCCCAAAGGTTAAATTTCCAAATTGGTAAGAATAAATTCTGTGCTTAAGGTGGCAGAGTTCGAGATTAGAAAGTTGAGAAAGAGATATGGGACTGGTAGCTTACTTCTCATTATCCTTACCGCTGCAGTTTCAGTCTCATTAGGTTACGCTTCTGTTCTAAGTGGAATTGACTCAGACAGGGGTATTTACTCGGCCAATATTGATGTTAGTCTGGAGACATTCGAAACTTCCGACAATCCGGATGTTGTTTTAGTTGATAGCAAGTTGTTTGTAGAGCAAAGTGACAAAAGCCTTGCCGCAGCGGAGGAGCTTTTGAAGCACCTCAAGGAAGAGCACAGGAGGAAAATAGAAAATGAATTCGGAGAACTGGCGCATCCTGTAAAGGTTAGTGTTGTTTATCTTGATCCTTCTAAAATAACGCTACCTGAGGAAAAAGAAAAACCGTCGGAGACAGAAGTTCCTCCATCAGTTGGTAATGAGACAGGCGGTTCTGCGTTGAAAAACACAACTGCGGTTACCACAATGGCCGTTGAAAAAACGATAACTCTCTCTAAAGCTCCAAACACTTCCTACATCCCTCCCGGAGACATCCAGACTCCAAGTCTTGTTGACAGGATGGTTTTGGCGTTTCTTTTCATCATTCCATCTTACTTTGCTGTTCAGGTGTTCTCATCCTCCCTTACTGAAGACAAGCTTCTCAGAAGGCTCGAAGTATTACTATCAGCAACAAGCAGATCTGACCTCATTTTTGGAAAGCTGCTCCCTTACTTTCTGCTGTCTCTACTTTCAGCCTTAGCAGTCTCAGTTTATCTGGGCAGTTTTTTGGCGTTCTTGTTTGCAATTCCGGTCGTTTTACTGCTATTCTCCGTCCATACATTTGTTGTAATGATTTCGAGAAGTTACAGAGAGGCAACTTTTCTCTTGCTTGTCGTCTCACTTCTGATAACAATTTACGCCTTCATTCCAGCCGTTTTCTCAACCGCAATTCCTTTATCCAAAATCTCGCCCATTACACTCCTTCTCACTTACATTCAGGGGGATGAGCTTGCTGTTATCGATCTGGCTCTCTCATTCGTCCACTACTTCACCATGGTTTTTATGCTGTTTTACTTTGGCATGAAAGCTCTGAATCCGGATATTTCTTACGGCAAAGAAATTTTTCAGAAACTCGTTGAGATTTCGAGGTTAAGCGTAACCAGCGATTATGCGGCCCTCATTATCGCCTTTCTTTCAATATCATTCGCTTTTATGGTGGAGCTGTTCGCAATACTTGTGGTTTTCATCCTTCCTCAACAGCTGATGATTCCGGCTTTGCTGCTATGCGTTGCTGTGGTTGAGGAGTTGATCAAAGGAGTTATCGTGTTCTCTCATCCAACTCTGAAAAGAGCAGTTTTCACCGCTGTCGGTTTCTTTTTGGGAGAGAAAATCCTCATCTTATTTAACGTTCTGAAGGAATACAGCATAGCTTTTCTAGGCCAGTTTCTCGTTCTTCCGCTAATCTTACATATTGCAACTGCTGTAACTCTAGCAGTTATGGCTAAAAAAGGATACGGGAAAGCTTTGGGATTCGCAATTGCCTTGCATGCTGTCTACGACTATGCGGTGGTGATGCTCCTTGTTTGAAATAGTGAAGAAGGACCTGAAGCTGATGTTTAGAGAAAGGACTTTCGTCAGCATCGTCCTTCTGATAGTATTCGTTGCAGGAATATCCTCAGTTGTGACTTTTGGACTGATTCTGCTGTATAACCCGGATTATCTTGGTTTTTACGGCAGCTCGAAAGTTGCTGTGGTTGGAGAGTGTTTTATTGAAAGCTGTTACGATGAAAGAACGGCCATGAAGCTCTTCAAAAGCGGAAGGGTTGACGCTGTGCTGATCGTGTCGGATTTCAATGGAATTAAGTACGTTGACGTCATCGTGCCGGATGACGAAATAAAAGCTGCTCAGGTTCTGAGCTACGTCAAAAAACTGCTTACTGAGTACGAAGAGGGGCTTAGAGATGTTTATGGGGTGCCGAATCTCGAGCTGAAAGTTTACTCGGGAAGCAGAGAAGTAGAGATTCCTTCTGGTTCCTCAACTGTTTTCAAGTTCATATACCTGATTCTCATCCCTCTCCTAAGCATCACCACCGCAGTTGTCGCTGCCGGAATGGCTATCGATTCGGTTTGTGAGGAGATTCAGAGCAGGTCGATAGAAGTTCTGCTCTCAACTCCACTCACACCTTTTAAAATTTCCATCAGCAAGATAACATCTCCCATGATATTCTCGTCCCTTTTAACCGCACTGTGGCTTCTGCTTCTCGCTCTCAATAAGGTGGATATAGCGAATCCGTTGCTGGCGTTTGCAATTTCAATGTCAATCACAGCATTTTTCGTTTCACTCGGCTACCTTATGGCGGTAAGGTTTGGAGACAGAGAAAGAGCTCAGCTCATATTCTCAATCCTCGTAGCCGGATCCTTGCCGCTGCTGGTCACAAAATATGCAAGCCCTGCAGTAATGGTTGGTAGGGCTGCAGCAGGTGCAGAAATAGACTTAACCATCGCTGCAATTTTCTCTGTAGCCTCCTTTGCACTTCTCGCAGTCTCACCTTTTATTGCAAAAATAGATAAAGTTTAAACCCCCTATTAGCCCCTTATCTTTTCCAGAATCTCCTTGGCGTAGTCAAGCCTTATCTTCCTGTCCCTCACCATCACTTCAACCACTCTGTCAACCTCCTCCCCAACAGCCCCGGCCATTATTGCAAGATTTCTTGCATGCAGCTCCATATGCCCCCTCTGTATACCCTCCGTGGCAAGCGCCCTCAGTGCAGCGAAGTTCTGAGCTAAGCCCAGAGCAGCAGCAACTCTTGCCAGCTCCTCTGCCGTCTTGACTCCGAGAATCTTCAGTGAAATTTTTGCCAGTGGGTTTACCTTTGTCGCCCCTCCTATAACCCCAACGGCCATTGGAATCTCTATCGTTCCAACCAAGTTCCCCTTCCTGTCCACCTCGTAGGTTGTGAGGGGTTTGTAACCTCCAATTGAGGCATAGCTGTGCGCTCCCGCCTCAACAGCCCTGAAGTCGTTGCCAGTGGCTATCATCAACGCTGAGATGCCGTTCATAATTCCTTTGTTGTGCGTGGCACATCTGAATGGGTCTGCAGCGGCAAAAGCGTAGGCGAGCATTATCCCCTCAACAACCTCCTCACCACCAATAACATCTTTATCAAAAACAGCCTTCGCCCTTGCAAGCCTGTATTTTGCAAGATTGGAAACTATTCTAAGATGAACCTTCCCACCCGTAATTCTCTCAATGAAGGGTGCAACACTCTCACACATTGTGTTTACGGCATTGGCCCCCATCGCATCCAAAACGTCAACTATCAGATGAACGATGAGCATTTTGCCCATTATCGTGTCAATTACTCTCGCTTCAACATCCCTGCAACCTCCACCGAGCTTGACTAACATCGGATCGCACTCGTTTGCCTTCTCAACAATCTCCTCTTTGTGGCTTAAAACCTCAAACCTAGCTGCTTGAGGGTTGGGAAGCTTCGTAACCTGAATCTGACCTATCATCAGGGAGCCGGTGTAGTCAGTCCTGAACCCCCCGCTCTCCCTCGCCATTCTTGCTGCATTGCTCGCAGCAGCCACGACGCTTGGCTCTTCAATGGCCATAGGAATGAGGTAATCCTTGCCGTCAATCAGAAAGTTTGTGGCTATGCCCAGAGGTAGCTCGAATGTTCCGATGACATTTTCAATCATCCTGTCAGCAACGTCAAGCGGCAGACCTTGGGATAAAACTGCTTTAACCTCTTCATCGCTCAATCCTGCGAACTCGGCAACTTTCTTCAACCTCTCCTCGACGCTGAGCTTGTAAAATCCAGGAATGCGAGAACTCATGGCTCTTCTAATCTTCCCTGATTTATAATGGCTTCGGTTGAGGAGGTTTTGGGACAAAATTCACCAATACCTTTTTGAAGCGTTTTATTCTCTGTTATAGTTAAAATTTGTCTATCTCTGAAGGTTTTGTGCACAATTCTAAAACAATAACGAATCTCCGGCTTTATTT
>Ga0190319_1000109_pt1 | contig 12594 bp, 5 predicted proteins | sample 48701145_MG_FD_165040 | JGI IMG/M metagenome (GOLD analysis project Ga0190319, IMG submission 165040) | Hydrothermal vent sediment bacterial communities from Southern Trench, Guaymas Basin, Mexico - 4870-11-4-5_MG | ecosystem: Environmental > Aquatic > Marine > Hydrothermal vents > Sediment ...
GCTCATAGACATTACGCTGACGAGTCAATCATGTGTCTATGAAAACTGCCGAAATCTCAAATCTGAGAAGGCTTCAGAGGGAAAGCGAGGCTGAGAAGCCTTATAGACATGTCATAGACAGTGTCATTGACATGTCATAGACTCTTCATAGAATTTTCATAGAATTTTCGTGGAATTTTCATGGAAAGTTCATGATTCCATAGACAGTTCATGAACTGATGGCATAATGATATTCGTTTATTCGTTAAACATTTAAATATTTAAATATTTAATTTTCGCATTTTTCACTCTTCTCCAGTGGAAATGCAACTGAAAGTTTTATTTGAAGGAGTAGTTTGAGTTCATGAAAATGAAGCGGATGTAAGTCGGGGGTGAGGAAAAAATGGAAAAAGCGGCACCCCCTCTCCCTTCAGAGAGGAGGTTAGGCTCTCGTGTATATAAACATAGCGATATTTTACAGCGGATTCCAAAGCAGCTCAGAGACTACGAAATCGTCTTGCTGGGCAGAAAATCCAAGCGTCCGATTCACAAATGGAATGAGCGAAGGTTCAGAGCAGACGACCCAATCGTTCAAGAGCATTTGCGAAGAGGCGGTGGATATGGCATCGTTTGCAAGGGTCTCGCTGTTTTTGATTGCGATTCCCCCCGTTTAGAGAAAGCAGTTGAGCGGGATTTGCCTCCAACACTGACGGTATTGACTGGAGGGGGGAGACGACACCGCTATTACAAAACCGATTTGGACAGAAAAATTATCCTTTACGACGAAAACGGCGAGCATCTGGGCGAGATTCAAGCTGGTGGGGGGTGTTATGTTGTCGGTCCTGGCTCTCTGCATCCGAATGGCCGCAGATACGAAGTTGTGGAAGACCGCCCACTCGCCTTCCTCCCCGCCTCGCAGATTTACGAGTGGATTGAGAAGAACGGTTTCAGAACATCAGCGCATCGCCTAACACCCGGAGACTTGGAGAGAGGGGAGAAGGAGAGAGAGGAGAAGGAAGAAGAGAAGACACTCACAGAGACAAAGATCTTAGAGATCGTTAATCTTCTGAAACCGATTTACAGAGAGGGTTATCGAGACTACATCGTTTACTTCCTGAGCGGTTGGATGAAGAAAGCGGGGATTCCTTATGAAGAAGCCAAGAAGGTTATCGAGCTGCTCTCAGAGAATGATGAAGAGCGGAAGCAAAGGCTCTATGTTCTGGATCGCACATATGAGAGAGCGGGAAATCCTCCGAAGAAGGAGCTTAAGGGTAAGTCTGGTATTCAAGAGATAGCCGAGGCTCTTCTCGGAGAAGAGCAAGGCTTAGAGCTGATAAGGAAGCTCGAGGAGCTTCTCGGAAGGGCGTCTCCATTCAAGGATTCAATCTTCTCTCTCATAGACTTTCAGCGGAAGCTATACTATGTTGCGAACCCGAGGAAAGGGATCATAGCGAGAGCCTCAGAGCGAAAAGATGGAATCGTTTACAAGGAGCTCATAGCCGAATGTTGCCCCACAAACATCACGATTTATGAAGATCCGCTCAATGGAGACAGAAAGTTTGAAGTGGAATTCAATGGGCTTGTGAATAAGAAAATAGGACCAGCGGATCTGGAAAGCATAGCCTCCCAGCTTAGGATGTTGGGAGTGGTGAAGCATCGCCGATTACTTGAGGATGCTCTGAGCAGCATCATAACAGCGTTCATTCGCTCTGGAAAGGCGGAGATACGAAGAGAGCTTGAAAAACCTGGATTCTATTACATTGACGGAGAACTCAAAGCGGTGAAATGGCAGCCAGAAGATTTCACAAAAGAGGATTTGCGGAAGGCTTTGCTGTTTTTGATTGAACTCAGAGAGAAGTGGTATGCCTATCTCGGTGAGAGGTTCACCACTGTGGTCAAATGGGGGATTATTGCTCCTTTCTCTTACGCAATCAAACAGATAAGAGGAACTTACGGTGTTCATTTTCCGTGGATTTTGCTTCACGGAAGCAGTTTCAGCGGGAAGAGCAGCTTAGGGAAGCTCATACGAGCCATTTGGAATCTCCCACCAGATGAGAAATCCGCATATCACATTGACACGATTCCACGATTTGCCAAAATTGTTTCACAGCACACATTCCCTGTTTTGATTAATGAAGTCGCTGATATTCTCAGGAAGGATGAGATCAAGGAGATCATCAAAACTTCTGTTGAGACGGCTTTCGCAAGGGGAAAATATCATCAAGGCACTTACATTGAGCAACCTGCTTTGTGTCCTATGATTTTCACCACAAACAAAACATATCCAGCGGATGACGCCCTTCTCAGAAGGATGCTCTCCATTCTTTTCACAATCTCAGACAGAAGAAAGAAGCAAGAGGTCGGAAGATTTGAGCGGGAAGTTCTACCGAGACTTTACGACCTAAAATACATCGGATTTTTCGTTTTCAAAAAACTCGCAGAGAACCCGCAGTCCTTGCGGAGAGAGTGGAGAGAGCTTTCAACAGCGCTGCTGGAAGAGGCGTTTGAATCCGCAGAACTGGAAGTTCCCGCTTGGCTCTCAGAGAGCCACGAAGGTGAGAGTTTGGAAGATGTGGATGAGATCGTGAATGAAGATATTCGTGCCACTCTTCTTTCAGAAGTTAATATGCAATACGCTCGCCATTTCAGAGAAGAAGCGGAGCTGGACGAGAGAATCAGAGAAGTGCTTGACAAAGATCTTCTCCCATGGGCGCATCAGAAGGGTGATCGCATACTCATCACAACAGCTGTTCTCAGGGTTTTGAAGGATTGCGGTGTGGATTCTCTGCGAAGTTTGGCAGAAAGGTTCGGTTGGGATTACAGAGTTTTCAAGCTCGGAAAGAGCTCTATTAGAGCTGTCGGTGTGGCTCTTTCAGATTTCATAGCATTCTTGGGGGGCGGAACGGAGGAAGAGTCGGGGCAAGAGGAGCAAAACAAGCAAGCTCAGCAAGCGGAGCGAGAGGAGCGAGAGGAGCGAGAGGAGCGAGAGGAGCGAGAGGAGTGTGAGAGCGAGGGCGGAATTTCGCCTGAAATCGTTGCGAAAACCCGCCAGTTGAATCAGCCAGAGCAGGATGTGTGTGTTGTCTGCGGAGAGAGGAGAGAGGTGCGTTGGGCTTCACCACGAGGCTTCATCTGCGCTGATTGCCGTAACAAATTGCTGAAAGCGTTTGTGCAAGCACGAATTCATTCACTTATGGAGCGAGAGCGAGGAGCAAGCCGAAGAGAAATTCTGGAAGAATTTGTGAGATATGGCGAGGATTTCGCAGAAGAGGCGGAGATATACTGCGACCTTCTCGGACTTTAACTGCGGAGGAGGAAGAGCCAGAGGGAGAAGGGTGAGAGGCTCTTTCGTTTTCGCCCTCTCTCTTTTTCTGCCTCGCTTGAAAAATGAGGCGTTTTTGCGAAGGGACAATTGAAATAAGCCTCTTTACATTAGGATAGCCAAAAAATGAGAGAGGAGGAGAAGGCGATTGAGGAGGCGAAAAAGCTCGGAGAGGAAGCTGCGGAGGAATTGGTGAAGAAGTTAAGCGATTATGTGAGAGAAGATCCCGAAGGCTGTCTTAAGTTGTTCAAGGGTTACTTAAGCGGAGTGCGGCGTGCTTACAAAAAACTTTATGAGAAAGGGCGCATTCAATTGCGAGTTTCATTTCCGCCGCACTACAGATACTATTTTGAGTTCTGTGTTAATTACGCTTACAGCAAAAATTGGATTAAACGACCCTCTTACGCAGAATTTTCTCGTTGGGCGATAAAACAAGTCATCGCTTACATTCTGAAAAAAGAGAAAAAGGAGTGGGAAAAGCTTGCGAGAGCGGAGGAGGAGCTTCGGTCCTAAACCTCGCTTCCGTTCCCGAACCTCGCTTCGTTCCCGAATCAGATTCACGCTTTCGGTCCTATTCAGTCCCATTCCTGCAGGACCGTCCGTTTCGGGACCGTTGGAAGACGAAGAGGAGGCTTTCGGGACCGTAAGCATAGGCTTCGTTCAGCAACGGTTTTAGGACCGTTGAAGGTCGCAGAAGAGAGATAAGGGAAAGAGAAAGGCTTAGAGAAGAGATAGAGGAACTTCATAGTTCTTTCGCTAATGCTTTGGCGAGATGTCGGTTACATCGGTTACACGCTATGTGAGGATTTGAAAACGCAACGCAGAACAGTCCTTTGCCTCCTGTGAGGCGTGAGAACGCTTGGTTACACGGTTACACGCTATGGAAGGGGGTTATTTTTTTCACACACACAAAAACAAAACCCCAAGTAACCCATGTAACCATGTAACCGTGTAACCGATGTAACCGTGTAACCTGAGCGGTTTTTGTCTCAAACTCTTCTATCCTTCGCTCTTTTCGCAAAAGAAAGGTTCTAATCCTTGACATACCTACTTATCTCAACGCAGAACCTGCTTTTGGCCAAAATCAAACGAGAGCGGTTTTTGCCCCAAACTTTCCCCAAACTCTTCTATCCTTCGCTCTTTTTGGAAAAGGACGGAGGAAAAACTGGACATACCCACTTATCTCCACGCAGAACCTTTCTTTTCCTCTTTTGAGGCGTGAAAAAAGCTTGTTCGTTGCAAGAACGCTTTAGCACGCTCATAGACGCTTATAGACGCTCATAGACATTACGCTGACGAGTCAATCATGTGTCTATGAAAACTGCCGAAATCTCAAATCTGAGAAGGCTTCAGAGGGAAAGCGAGGCTGAGAAGCCTTATAGACATGTCATAGACAGTGTCATAGACAGTGTCATTGACATGTCATAGACTCTTCATAGACTCTTCATAGAATTTTCGTGGAATTTTCATGGAAAGTTCATGATTCCATAGACAGTTCATGAACTGATGGCATGATGATATTCGTTTATTCGTTAAACATTTAAATATTTAAATATTTAATTTTCGCATTTTTCACTCTTCTCCAGTGGAAATACAACTGAAAGTTTTATTTGAAGGAGTAGTTTGAGTTCATGAAAATGAAGCGGATGTAAGTAAGGAAGGTGAGAGGGAAATGAAAGAAGCCCCCACAACCCCCTCAGAGAGGGGTTTAGGTTCTCGTGTATATAAACATAGCGATGTTTTACAGTGGATTCCAAAGCAGCTCAGAGAGGCGAACATCATACCTTTGAAGCCGGACAGCAAGCAGCCGTTGATTCGCTGGAAGGAATACCAAAAGAAGCGATATGAGGGCGAGTTTCCCGAAGGGTGCAACTTTGCGGTCATCTGCGGTGAGGTTTCAGGCAACCTTGTTGTCGTTGATTTTGACGACAGACGCCTCTACGAAGCGTTCTTTTCGCACATAGAGACATTCACAGTGGAGACACAGAGCGGAGGCATCCACCTCTACTTTTACGCAACGAAGCCTTTGAGGAAGATTCCGAAGTTCAAAGGATTTCCAATTGATGTTCAGGCTGAAGGCTCTTATGTCGTGATTCCGCCTTCAAAGCTTGAAGGTCGTGAGTGGCGAGTGCTGAAAGACGCAGAGATAGCTCGTGTGGATGATGTCCTCGCCCTTTTAGAGGAGAGATTGCCCGTTCCTGCTGAGGAACTTACAGAAGAGAGCGAAGAAGAGAAGCGAAAACTCATAAAGGAGGCGATTGAAGAAGTAAAGCGAAGAGTGGATATAAGGGATTACATCGCAAGATATGTTGAACTGCGAGACTACCGCACTTGTTCGCAAGGATTATGCCCGTTCCACAACGACCACAGACCCTCTTTCACCGTTTATTCAGAAAACTACTACTGCTTCGGTTGCGGAGCGTGTGGAGATGTTGTCAAATTTGTAAGGGATTACTTCAACATCAGCACTGTGGAAGCAATAAAGCGAATCTGCTCTGATGTAGAAATTCCACTCCCTCATACTTTGCGGGAGTATGAGGCTCTGAAAGGTCGGGGGGGTCGGAAAGAGAGGAAAGAGGAGAAGGAAGAGGAAGAGAGGAGGGAGCATAAATTCTTTGATGAAAAGGGGAGATTCATCGCAAAACGACTTGCGGATGAAATTATGAGCAAGCACAAATTCCTCACCTTAGAAGACACAGAAGAAGTCTTATATTACGACGAAAACGAAGGCATCTTCAAGCGTGGTGGTGAGACACTTATCAAGAAACTTTGCGAGGAATATTTAGGAGAAGAGGCGAACACGCACAGAGTAAATGAGGTCATAGGACACATTCAACGAAGCACTTACACGAAAAGGTCGGAGCTTGACAGAAATCCACACCTTATTTGCGTGAAAAACGGGGTTTTAGACCTGAAAACGATGGAACTCAAGGAGCATTCGCCTGATTACAAACTCACTGTGAGAATACCTGTGAAATACGACCCAGAAGCGAAGTGTCCTGAAATCCTCAGGTTCTTTTCACAAGTTCTGCATGAAGAGGATATTAGCGTTATTGAAGAGGTCTTCGGCTTCTGCCTTTACAGGAGTTACTTCATCCACAAAGCGTTCATGTTCGTTGGGAGCGGGAGAAACGGGAAAAGCACGCTCCTCCGTCTTTTAGAGACATTTCTCGGAGAGGAGAATGTCGCACATGTCCCGCTCCAGCTCCTTTCAGAGAAAGAAAACAGGTTCGCCAAAGCAGCACTTCACGGAAAACTCGCTAATATTTACGCAGATATACCTCACACACCGCTGAAAGACACAGGCGACTTCAAATTGCTCACTGGTGGAGACAAAGTTCGTGCTGAAAGAAAATTCAGAGACGAATTTTATTTCAGAAATTACGCAAAGCTCATTTTCTCATGCAATCAAATTCCGATAACAACAGACGAAGCTGATGCGTTTTTTGACAGATGGATTATCATAAACTTCCCGAACAGATTTGAAGGAGAGCGTGCAATTCCACAAGAGGAACTGCTGAAGAAGCTCACAACAGAGGAGGAACTTTCTGGTTTGCTTAATCTCGCACTTGAAGGTTTGAAGCGACTTCTTAAGAACAAAGATTTCAGTCGCAGCCTATCAACAGAAGAAGCTCGTGAGCAATACATCAAAATGTCTGACTCCTTAGCAGCGTTTGTTGAGGAGTGCGTTGAAGAAGCACACGATGCATGGATTTCAAAAGATGAATTTTACGCTGCATACACCGCTTATTGTAGGCAAAATAAACTTCCGATAATCTCAAAAGGCATTGTAGGACGAAGATTACCCCAACTTTGCAGAGTGGAAAGTTATCGTCCAAAAGTTGCGGGGGTGAGAATAACTGCTTGGAAAGGCATTCGTTTGAAGAAGCAAGAGGAGCGAGAGGAGTGTGAGAGTGAGAGCAAGTGTAAGAGTGAGAGCGAGGGAGGGGAGAGAGTGAGAGAAGAGAGAGAAATTTCGCCTGAAATCATTGTTTCAACATACCAATTGAAGCAGCACACACAGGAATTCTGTGTTGTCTGTGCGCAGCGAAAAGAAGTGGCGTGGGCTTCGCCACGAGGCTTCATCTGCGATGAATGTCGCCGCAAATTGCTGAAAGCGTTTGTGGAAGCACGGGCTTATTCGCTTATGGAAGAGAGAGAGGGGAGCAGAAGAGAAATCGTGGAAGAAATGCGGAAATATGGCGAAGATTTCGTGAAAGCAGCTGAGGATTTCTGCGACCATCTCGGACTTTGAACGGTCCTATGAAATGCCAAGCCACGAAATTCACCAGCTTATCGGAAGCATTCTCGGTTTGCAGACGGCAGAAATCGACAAGCTAATGGATGAACCATTTAAAATTCTCGGACGCAGGCATCGGATTTTGCGACATGATGAAACTTTCATACTTCTTCTCGCAAATTTTAGCGAAGAAGCAGCACTCTGTGCGTGGTTGCATCTGATGCTCGACGAGGACAAATATAAGACTCTTGAGACTCTTTCTAAGAGAGCAATGACAGTGAGATGCGAGATATGCGGAAAAGAATTCGCAAACACACGAGCCTTAGGCTCGCACATGCACTACAAGCATAAAAGGAGGGGGGAGGAGGGGGATAGAACTCCACAAGGTGATTTGCTGCGTGCTTACGGAGAGTTTGAAAAGGCAACGCTCCGAGACCTATTAAGTGAAGATTTGGCGCTGCGAATTGAAGAGCGAAGAAGAAGACTGCTTCGGGAGGATGAGAGAATAGATGAGATTCGTGAGCGGATTTCTTCACTCGTAGAGCTTGAGGAGACAGTGAAGAGTCTTAAGACACTTTGTGAGCGCCTCTACGAAACCGTCCAAAACCTTCGGACGAAACTGGAGTTGCGGGAGCTGAAGAAATGTCCTTGCAAAGAACCGACAATCATTCCACTGCTCTCTCCTCAAGGTATTGTGCCATTTTGTCTAACAAAAAGCGAGGTTTGTGTTTATTATTCGGTTATAGAGACAGCTACATGCCCTTGCGGAAATGTTATTGATGTGAGTTCAGTGCCTATTGGCTCTCTTTTCACATGCAACCGTTGCGGTTTCACTCAAATAAAAACTCATTACGGCAATTTTCAGATTGTGAGAAGAGCGTGAGTGTGTGAGAGCTTCGGTCCTAAAAACAGTCAAAAAGGTCGGAGGGGAGGAGAAAGAAGCGAGAAGAGGAGTTTCGTTCCCAAATCTCGCTTTTCGTTCCTAAACCTCGCTTCCGTTCCCGAACCTTGCTTCGGTCCTAAACCTCGCCTTTCGGTCCTAAATCTCGCTTTTGTTCCTATTCGGTCCCAAATCCACTTTCACCGTAAGGGGTTTTAGGACCGTTGGAAGACGCAGAGGAGGCTTTCGGGACCGTAGGCTTCGTTCAGCAACGGTTTTAGGACCGTTGAAGCTCGAAGAAGAGAGATAAGGGAAAGAGAAAGGTTTAGAGAAGAGATAGAGGGGGATGTCAAGGATTAGAATCGTTCTTTTTGCGAAAGAACAGAGGAGAGAAGAGTTTAAGTGAAAAACTTCGTAGCGAGGGAATTGAAAAACTTCTCTCCTCCGCTCTTTTTTCAAAAGGGGCGATTTCAGGGGGGATGTCAAGGTATGTCAAGGGTTAGAATCGTTCTTTCGCAAAAAGGGGGGAGGATTGGCGAGATGTCAGGGATGTCAGGGTTTTTTCCTATTTTTATTTCTACTTCCCCAAACATTAGACTAACCTAACACTCCACATTTCCTTCCAGAAAAAAGAATATAGAGACATCCTTGACATCCTTGACATCTCAAAGCTCCTTCCTCCTTTTTGCGAAAGGAGAGAGGAGAACCTTGACATGCCTTGACACATGCCCTCAAATTCGTTCTTTCGCAGAAAGGCGGGAGATGCGAAGAGTTCTGAAATCAAACGAGAGGTGTTCTTTCATCAAACTCTTCTCTCCTCCGCCCTTTTCGCAAAAGAAAGGTTCTAATCCTTGACATGCCCACTTATCTCCACGCAGAGCCGTCCTTTGCGGTGTGTGAGGCGTGAGAGACGCTTGTTCGTTGCGAGAACGCTTTAGCACGCTCATAGACGCTTATAGACGCTCATAGACATTACGCTGACGAGTCAATCATGTTTCTATGAAAACTGCCGAAATCTCAAATCTGAGAAGGCTTCAGAGGGAAAGCGAGGCTGAGAAGCCTTATTGACATGTCATAGACTGGTCATAGACAGTGTCATTGACATGTCATAGACTCTTCATAGAATTTTCATAGAATTTTCGTGGAAAGTTCATGATTCCATAGACAGTTCATGAACTGATAGCATGATGATATTCGTTTATTCGTTAAACATTTAAATATTTAAATATTTAATTTTCGCATTTTACACTCTTCTCCAGTGGAAATGCAACTGAAAGTTTTATTTGAAGGAGTAGTTTGAGTTCATGAAAATGAAGCGGATGTAAGTCGGGGGTGAGGAAAAAATGGAAGAAGCGGCACCCCCTCTCCCTTCAGAGAGGAGGTTAGGCTCTCGTGTATATAAACATAGCGATGTTTTGCAGCGGCTCAGGAAACACTATCTATGGCGCTACGATTACCCGCTCACTGAGTTTCAGAGCGGGGTGCGGAAATACACAGAGAAGGGCATTCGTTTGGTCGCTACTTTCTACGGCGAAGCTGATGACGAGGAGCTGATAAAAATCATCTGTGCCTTGCGAGGGAAGAGTTGCGAGGATTTGTTGAGCTCGCAAGAGGACAGTGAGGAAGAGAAAGAGAAGAAGCGGAAGCGAAGGGAGCATTTGTTGAAATCGCCTGTCGGAACATGGGAAGGTGGTGAAGGCTCTGCGGTCATCAGAAGCGAGAAAGACTTCAAACGCCTTCTTGACAAGTTCGGCGCTCTGAACATCGCTGTTTATCTTGACAGATTTGCTGTTCTTGACATAGACGACCCCGAATTGCTCTCTCGTTTAGGTCTCAAAGAGGATGATACATTCAAAGTTCGCAGTGGGAGAGGCAAACATCTCTATTACAAGATAGAGAGTGAGGAAGATGAAGAGCTGCTTCGCAAATTCAAAGGAGTTATTTACAGAGATGAAAAATCTGAGGCTCGCTTGAAAGGTCAAGGCGAATATGTCATAGCACCTCCCTCACTCCATCCTTCTGGAGTGCGATACAGCGTTGAGAATGCTGTGCCACCAAAGCCTCTACATGAGGCTCTACCACTCCTTGAAGCTTTGAGAGAGCGAATGCGAGAGCGAGAGAGCGGTGTTGAGGTCGGTGAGGTTGGAGAGGTCGGTGAGGTTGGAGAGGTTGGGGAGGAGAAAAAAGCATTCGTTGAAAAACTTATAGGCGCTCCTTACGATGCGATTCCGCCATGCGTCAGAGCCGCTTTGGAAAGGGAAAGCGCTCACGGCGTCAAACACACTCCAAATCTTCTCTGCCTGTTCTTCTTTAGAAGACTGGGGCTGAGCGTCGAGGACTTTACACGCTTATTCTGCCTTTTCAAGAAAGATGCTGATGAAAGCGTTGTCAGGTATCAAGCGGAACACTGGGAAAAGAAGGAATACAAGGTTCATGACTGCGAGACCTTAGAGAGAGAAGGCTTGTGTATCGCATCATGCCCTTTCAAGGGAAAGGTCAAGTTCCCTCTCGCTGCCTTTGAAATTGCGAGGAGGGAGCAAAGAAATGCAGAGAAGGAGCGGAGGGAGGGACGGAGGAGAGAGGATGGAGAACATAAACCGTTCTTTGATGAAAAGGGAAGTTTCATCGCAAAACGACTTGCGGATGAAATCATGAGCAAGCACAGATTCATCACCTTAGAAGACACAGAAGAAGTCTTATATTACGATGAAAGCGAAGGCATCTTCAAGCGTGGTGGTGAGACACTTATCAAGAAACTTTGCGAGGAATATTTAGGAGAAGAGGCGAACACGCACAGAGTAAATGAGGTCATAGGACACATTCAACGAAGCACTTACACGAAAAGGTCGGAGCTTGACAGAAATCCACACCTTATTTGCGTGAAAAACGGGGTTTTAGACCTGAAAACGATGGAACTCAAGGAGCATTCACCTGATTACAAACTCACGGTGAGAATACCAGTGAAATATGACCCAGAAGCGGAGTGTCCTGAAATTCGCAAGTTTCTTTCAGAAATCCTCCACCCTGAGGACATCCCCGTTATTGAGGAACTTTTCGGCTTCTGCCTTTACCGAAAGTATTTCATCCACAAGGCGTTCATGTTTGTCGGCAGCGGATGGAACGGGAAAAGCACGCTCCTCGCCCTCTTTGAGGCATTTCTCGGAAAAGAGAATGTGGCGAGTGTTTCTTTACAAGAAATTTCAGAGGACAGATTCTCTAAAGCGGAACTTTACGGGAAATTGGCGAATATTGTCGCAGATTTACCACCGAAAGCGTTGAAAGATACTGGTGATTTCAAAAGGCTTGTTGGCGAAGACACAGTGAGAGCGCAGCGTAAATTCAGAGAACCCTTCAAGTTTGAGAATTATGCGAAGTTTATATTCAGCTGCAATCAGCTGCCGCCGACAACAGACGAAACTGCTGCGTATTACAGCAGATGGGTTATCGTTGATTTTCCGAACGTATTTGAACCTGAGCGTGCAATCCCACAAGAGGAACTGCTTGCGAGGCTCACAACAGAGGAGGAACTTTCAGGTCTGCTTAATCTCGCACTTGAAGGTTTGAAGCGACTTCTTAAGAACAAAGATTTCAGTCGCAGCCTATCAACAGAAGAAGCTCGTGAGCAATACTTACGAATGAGCGACAGCTTAGCAGCATTTGTCCAAGAATGCGTTGAAGAAGCACCTGATGCATGGATTTCAAAAGGTGAATTTTACAGTGCTTATGCTGAATATTGCAGGCAAAACAGGCTTCCGATAATCTCAGAAAGCATTGTAGGAAGAAGATTACCGCAACTTTGCAGAGTGGAAAGTTATCGTCCAAAAGTCGGTGGTGTGAGAATAACCGCTTGGAAAGGAATTCGCTTGAAGAAGCAAGAAGAGGAGGTCGCAGAAGAGAGGGGGGCAGAGGAGGCAGAGGAAGCGGACACCCCCAAACCGCTCTGCTGTGCGGAATGCGGGAGTGAGGAAGTGTGGTGGTGCGCTCCAAATCGCAGATATGTGCTTTGCAGGCGGTGTTGGGAAAATAAGATTGGAAGAAAACAGCGAATTGAGCCTGAGACAGAGGAAGGGTGAGAGGCTCTTTCGTTTTCGCCCTCTCTCTTTTTCTGCCTCGCTTGAAAAATGAGGCGTTTTTGCGAAGGGACAATTGAAATAAGCCTCTTTACATTAGGAT
>Ga0190319_1000110_pt1 | contig 12551 bp, 10 predicted proteins | sample 48701145_MG_FD_165040 | JGI IMG/M metagenome (GOLD analysis project Ga0190319, IMG submission 165040) | Hydrothermal vent sediment bacterial communities from Southern Trench, Guaymas Basin, Mexico - 4870-11-4-5_MG | ecosystem: Environmental > Aquatic > Marine > Hydrothermal vents > Sediment ...
GTGGGGACCTTCATCCTGGGGGACGAGACGGGCAAGATAAGGGTGGTCCTCTGGGACGAGAAGGCGGAGCTTGTCAGGGGCCTCAAGAGAGGGGATCTCGTCCTACTGGAGAACGCGATCGTCAGGGAGAGGGATGGAGTGCTGGAGCTGCACGTCAGGCTGGGAAGGGTGGTGATGAACCCGCAGGTCGAATCCCCACCCCCACAGGTCACGGGGCCCGTCAAGATAGCGGACCTAGACAGGGACATAGAGGTGGACCTGGTGGCGGTGATCAGGGGCATCAGGGGCCCCTTCGACTTTCGGAGGGACGACGGGTCCCCCGGCAGGGTCCTGACTCTCCTCCTCTCCGACGACACGGGGACCATCCGGGCCAGTCTCTGGGATGAGGATGCCACCCGGGCGATCCAGGTGCTGAAGGAGGGGGATGTCGTGAGGGTGAAGGCTGCCCGAACCAGGTTGAACACGCAGACGGACAAGCTGGAGCTGGTAGTGGACTCCTTCGACCAGCTGGAGGTGAACCCGCCCGGCGTCCAAGTGCCCCAGCCCAGGGTGAAGCGGGTGAAAATAGCCGAGCTGGAGCCGGACAGCGACATGCTGGAGGTGGTGGGCAGGGTCTTGGAGGAGCCGGAGGTGAGATACGTGAGGGAGAAGAAGGTGGTCAGCCTAGTGCTGGCGGACGACACAGGGCAGGTGATGGCAAGCATATGGGATCCGCACGCGGAGAGGTGCAGCCAGCTCAGGCCGGGGCAGATCCTCAGGCTGGTAAACGCATATACCTCCACTTTTAGGGACCGCATCGAGCTCAGGCTGGGGGCGCTGGGGGAGCTTCAGGTGGATCCCCCGGGCGTTGACCTCCCCCCGCTCGAGGCTCTCAAGATGGCCTTCGGGGAGCCCGCCCTGAAGACGGTCCCGATAGAGGAGCTGCAGCCCGGGATGAGAGCATGCATACGAGGCACGATAGTGGACGTGAGGAGCACGAGACCCGTCTTCGATGTCTGCCCGGAGTGCGGCAGGAGCCTGGGCACGGTGGACCACTCCCCCTACTGCAGGGAGTGCGGGAAGGTGGTCACCCCCCAGCACAAGGCCAAGCTGGACTTGGTCCTGGATGACGGCACGGCGACCATCCGGGGCGTCTTCTTCGGCAGGGTAGCCGAGCAGGTGATGGGGATGGATGCGGATCGGATATGCGAGCACCTGCAGCAAAAGACTCCGGTCGTCTTCTTCAGGGAGCTGAAACTGGAGGGGAGGGAGCTCAAGCTCGTGGGCGTGGCGAGGCAGGACCGCTTCTTCCCCGACCAGCTGGAGTTCAGGGTGGAGAGGGTCTTCACCCCCGACTATAAAAAAGAGGCTGAGGAGCTATTGCAGGAGGTGAAGTCCATTGGAGGAGCATAGCGCTCCGGAGGAGATGGAGACTGCCCTGAGGGAGCTGAAGAGCATAAGAGGGGTTGGTGATGCCATAGCCAAGAAGATGATAGAGGAGGGGTATAGCAGCCTGCAGGCGCTCGCGGTGGCGACCACGGCTGAGCTCGCCCAGACCCTCGGGATAAGCGAGGCCAAGGCCAGGGATATAATCCAGCAGGCTAAGCGTAAGGTCCAGATAGGCATCCCTCGAAAGGCCTCGGAGCTCTTGGAGGAGAGGCAGAGGTACATGGGGAAGATAACCACGGGGAGCAGGATGCTGGACGAGCTCCTGGGAGGGGGCGTGAAAACCCAGGAAATAACGGAGTTCGTGGGCGAGTTCGGGACCGGGAAGTCTCAGATCGTGCACCAGCTTTGTGTGAACGTCCAGCTGCCAGTCGATAGGGGAGGTTTGGAGGGCAGGGCCCTCTTCCTGGACACGGAGGGCACTTTCACCCCCGAGCGCATATGTGACATGGCCTCGGCGGCCGGACTAGATGTCTCGCGCGCCCTTGACAATGTGGAGGTCTACAAGGCCTTCACGGTCGAGGAGCAGATGCTGGCAGCCGAGCGCGCCTGGGAGGAGGTGGACAAGAAGAATATAAAGCTCCTGGTGATGGATTCCTTGACAGCCCTCTTCAGGGTGGAGTTCGCGGGGAGGGAGTTGCTCGCCCCCAGGGCTCAGAAGCTCGGCCAGCTCCTTAACACCCTGAGGAGGATCGCCAATCACAAGAACGTCGCTGTAGTCTTCACCAATCAGGTGATGGCGCACCCGGATGTCTTCTGGGGGGATCCGACGAGACCCTACGGCGGGCACGTGGTCGGGCACGCCGCCACCCACCGTGTCTTCCTGAGGAAGTCCAGGCACAACACTAGGATAGCACGCATCATAGACAGCCCCTACCTTCCTGAGATCGAGCGGACCTTCTGCATAGTCAGAGAGGGAATAAGGGACGTCCCCGGCACTTGAGGGTAGCTGTTATCTCGGATATCCACTCAAATTTGGAGGCCCTCAGGCGGGTACTGGCGGATGCGCCGCGCGTGGATGAGATCCTCTGCCTGGGGGACCTAGTGGGGTACGCCGCCCAGCCGAACGAGGTGGTGCAGCTGGTGAGGGAGAAGGAGGTCATCTGCGTTATGGGGAACCACGACTACGCCGCACTCACCAGGGACGTTTCAGGCTTCAACAGGCTCGCCGCGGAGGCAGCCCTGTGGACGAACAGGGTCCTCACCGAGGAGAACAGAAAGTACCTGCACTCCCTCCCCCTCGAGCGGAGGATCAAACTCGGGGGGAAGAAGGTGTACATGGTGCACGGCAGCCCGAGGGACCCCCTGAACGAGTACGTCTTCCCGGACACGCCCAATGCTGCCTTGCTCGAGCTGGTAAGGGATGTGGACGCGGACGTCATACTGATGGGGCACACGCACATCCCCATGCAGCGCAGGATCTTCGGGAAGCTCGTGCTGAACCCCGGAGGGGTGGGGCAACCCAGGGACCTGGATCCCCGGGCAAGCTACCTGCTCCTGCGGATCTCGGATGAGGTGGAGTTCGAGTTCAGGAGGGTGAAGTACGACATCAACCTGACCGCCCAGCGGATAAGGAAGGCAGGGCTTCCGGAGGAGCTGGCAGCCCGCCTCTACTTCGGCTGGTAGTCAGACCCCCGCTCCCCCCTTCATCTCCATTATCGTTAGGACCCTCTCGCTGATGATCATGAACTCCCTGACGGCGAGCACGGCCGAGTAGGGGATGAGCAGCTGCCCCTTGTCCTTGGGTATGCTCCTGAACATGCCCGAGCTGGCGGGCTTCACGCAGATGTGGGACACCTTCCCGGAGCCCTCGTCGATCAGCAGGTCCTCAACCTTCCCAAGCTCGAGTCCGCGGTCCGTGATCACCTTCATCCCGCGCAACTGTTTCATCAACATCAGTCCACTATCACCTCCCCTTAATAATGCATGCCAGTCTCCCTCTTCTTCGCTCTGGACTCGAACTCCCTGTATGCGGAGAGCATCTCGGGGGTTAGGGAGGGGGTCACCTTCTTCATGGCCCGCTGGAAGTGCTCCAGCCTGACCTCCTTCGCCTTTATGTCCTCCCTCAGGGCGAGCATGGCCGCCTCCCTGCACAGGGCTGCGATGTCCGCACCCGAGTACCCCTCCAGCTGCTTGACCAGCTTCTGCAGGTCCACGTCCTTCGCCAGGGGCATCCGCTTGGTGTGGATTTTTAAGATCTCGTACCTGGCTTTCTCGTCAGGGGCGGGCACGTGGATGAGCCTGTCGAACCTCCCGGGCCTGAGGAGGGCCGGGTCCACGAGGTCCGGCCTGTTGGTCGCCCCCAGCACGACCACCCTCCCCAGCCTCTCGATCCCGTCCATCTCCGTCAGCATCTGGCTGATGACCCGGTCCGTAGCCGCTGAGTCGAACCCTGCTCCCCTAGCCGGGCAGAGGGACTCGATCTCGTCGAAGAAGATGACCGATGGTGCGGCTGTCTTCGCCTTCCTGAACACCTCTCTCACACCGCGTTCCGATTCTCCTAGCCATTTGGACATGAGCTCGGGCCCCTTGACGGCTATGAAGTTCGCATTGCTTTCCGTCGCCACGGCCTTCGCCAGGAGGGTCTTCCCGGTCCCGGGCGGCCCGTAGAGGAGGATGCCCTTGGGGGGCTCGATGCCCATGCGCTCGAAGACCTCAGGGTACTTCAGGGGCCACTCCACGGCTTCCCTCAGCTCCTGCTTCACGCTCTCCAGTCCCCCTATGTCCTCCCACCTGACGTTCGGCACCTCGATGAAGACCTCCCTCATGGCGGAGGGCTGGACGATCTTGAGGGCGTTCTCGAAGTCCTCCTTCGTCACCTTCAGCTCCTCCAGGACCTCCGGGGGGATGGTCGCCTCCTCCAGCTTGATCTTCGGGAGGATCCTGCGCAGGGCGCTCATGGCCGCCTCCTTGCACAGGGCCTCCAGGTCCGCCCCCACGTAGCCGTGGGTCATCTCCGCCAGCCAGTCCAGGTCCACGTCCTTGTCCAGGGGCATGCCGCGGGTGTGGATCTGCAGGATCTCCTTCCGCCCGTCCCTGTCAGGCACCCCTATCTCTATCTCCCTGTCGAACCTGCCCGGCCTGCGCAGGGCTGGGTCCAGGGCGTTGGGCCTGTTCGTGGCCCCTATCACGATCACCTTCCCCCTCCCCTTCATCCCGTCCATCAGGGTGCAGAGCTGAGCTACCAGCCTGCGCTCGACCTCCCCCGTCACCTCCTCGCGCTTCGGGGCTATGGCGTCTATCTCGTCTATGAAGATGATGGCGGGTGCGGCCCGCTCGGCCTGCTCGAACACCTCCCTCAGCCTGGCCTCGCTCTCCCCGTAGAACTTGGACACCACCTCAGGCCCGTTGATGGTGAAGAAAGCCGCACCCGACTCGTTCGCCACGGCCTTTGCTATCAGGGTCTTGCCCGTCCCGGGCGGGCCGTAGAGCAGCACACCCTTCGGGGGCTCGATGCCCAGCCTCTCGAAGAGCTCCGGGTGCTTGAGGGGCAGCTCGATCATCTCCCTCACCCTCTGCAGCTGCTCCTTCAGGCCTCCTATGTCCTCGTAGGTGACGGTGGGCACCCTCCCCTCCTCCACCGCCTGCCTCAGGACCTTCACCTTGGTCTCAGGGGATACGAGCACCACGCCCGAGGGGTTGGTGTGCACCACGGAGAACTTTATCTCCCCCAGGCTGATGGGTATGCCCCTGGGGAGGAAGCCTATGAACTGGGCCAGGAAGGAGTCCTCCGCGTAGCTCATGGAGGGAGGGGGCATGGGGCTGAGCAGGTCCCCCTTCACCACCGGCCTGCCGAGCAGGTTCCGCTTGATGAGCTCCCCCTGGATCTCCACCTCCACGTTCCGCGCGGCGGGGGCGAGGGTTATGGACTCGGCCTCCCTTATCTTCGCCTTCCTCACCCTCACCTTCTCCCCTATGGAGGTCCCGGCGTTCTTCCTGATCAGGCCGTCTATCCTTATTATGTCCAGGCCCCTGTCCTGGGCGGAGGCCCTCATGGCTATCGCGGCCGTCAGCCGCTTCCCCTCTATCTCTATGATGTCCCCCACCGAGACACCAAGTTTGGAGAGCAGGTGGTCCGGCACCCTGGCTATCCCCCTGTTCACGTCCCTCTGGTTGGTGTTCTCGGCAACCGTGAGGACGAGCTCTTTCTCAGCCATCACCTAATTTGCAAAGGTCTAAAAATCGAACTGAGGTGGCCTGCGCTCGAAGTCCACCCTCTCGAGCAGGGCGTGCGCAACCAGGGGAAGGGCTATGGTGGCATCGCAGTAGCAGGTCACCCTCTTCCCCCTGGCGGATACCTTCCCCCAGCTTATAGCCTCCTCGAGCGTGCACCCGCTCAACCCTCCCCAGTGGGGTGCGTCCGTGGTTATCTGGATGGCGTACTCGTGGGGGATGGGCTCCTTCCACCCCAGCAGCAGGTCCCGGGTGACGGCAGCCAGCTGGCAGAAGTCCTTGGGGACCCCTCCCCCTATGTAGATGGCACCCGTCTTTCTTTTTGCGCAAAGCCTTGTTAGCTCCCTGAAGTCCTCCATCTGGTCTATCCTGATCAGGTGTTGCTTTTTCATGCAGCTTATGGCGGCCACCCCGTACCCGCTGTCCACCAGGGCGGGGCAGTAGATGGGCACCCCGTGCTTGTACGCCTTGGAGACTATGCACTCCACCCCCCTCTCGCTCAGCCACTTCCCGAACAGCTGCAGGAACTCCCTGGAGGAGTAAACCCTGTCTTGGTCCAGGGTCTGCATGAACTGGGCAATGGTCTCCTCCATCCGCCTGTACTCAAGCTCGTCCGCGTACACGTCGTAGAATCGGTCTATCTTGTGCTTCAGGAGGTCCTCGTCGTCCACCAGCCAGGTGCCCTTCCAGTAGCTGCCCCCCAGGGCCTCGTAAAGGTCCTCGGAGATGTTCGCCCCTGTGGGTATGAGGATGTCTATGTACCTGCGCTCGATCAGCCAGCATATGATCTTCCACATGCCCGTGGTGCTCATGGAGCCCGCAAGCCCCATGACGATGACCAGGTCGGGCTGCCTGAGCATGTCCAGCCAGACCTCCACCACCTCCCCCAGCTTCCTGCCCTGGAAGCCCGTCTGGGACATCTCTTTCAAAAGCTCGGAGATCCTCTTCTCCCTGACCTCGATGGGGTGCACCTTTTCTTTAAAATAGGGCGTTTCCCTGTGTCCCACTCGATAGGTGTTTTGGTGGTATTTAAATTTGCGGTGAATTTTCGGCAACACACACCAAGATGCTCTTACTTGGAGAGACCAGAGCGATGTGTTGAAATCTTGGAGGATGGTCAGTATACTTCTGACCACACTTCAGACAAGGATGAGGTTCATCTCGAGAGCTTTACCACTATGGCTTCCGGTACTGAGACCTTACATCGACGCTGCTCGACTTTAGGGCCGGTTAAAATAAGGACAGTCAAAATGAAGTGACGGGTAACCAAAAAAACTGCGTGTGGATTCTTCCAACCTAGTAGGCTCTAAACATCCTGTTCTTCCGACATATTTCTTTTATTGGACAACTGTCACACTTCGGCTGTTCTTCATGACAGTAATTAAGCCCTATATAAAATGCTCCAAAATCGATCATAAAGCGATCTCCGTTGGGGAGTATTCGGGATACCTCCCTTTCTATATTTTCCCTTTCCTCCCTTGCTTTTACGACGTATTTTCTGAGATCCTCAACTGACACGCGTGTCAAGAATCCAGCTCGGGCTAAAACCTTGCATACATGTCCATCAACCACCATTGGTATATCTGAAACCTTCCACTCACCGTTAGAGATGTTTATCCACAGATTTGGGTGAGAGATCCAACCAGTGTACATTCTAGCTGCCTTCTCGTACAAAAGTCCCCCTATTAGTGGATCATTTTCGATTAGTGTTAGTAGATTGCTTGGTGACTCACTATGTGAGAAGAATTGTATTAGTCCGCCGTATTCCTGCTCAACATTAATTAGAGTGAGCAAAAATCCTCCAACCCTGAGTAGGCTGGCGCCGTTAGCCGTCAGTCTCAAAACCCGTACTTTTGGTTTATAATGCTGTTTAACCAAGCTTAAGATTGGGTGTAATTTATCTGCGTACTTATCCGGATTCATAAAGAAATCAGCCCCATATCGGCTATAAATTTGAATCACGGTTTTTCTGGCGCTTTCAGATTCAGCTTGTTGATCCAACGCAGCTGTGAGTAAGAAATATCTGGATAAGAATTCCTTATCTTTAAGCAACCCATCCGAAAGAGGATATAACAAGCTTTGCCTCATACTGGGCTCAAGATGTTGGATACCTATGCTTTCAAGCAAGGTGAGAAGCCTCGTTTTCTGTGAGGTTGAGAGTTGGTAGGTAACAGTCTTCCAAGGCATCAAACTCATTGAACTTGAAAAGCAAGTAATTAGGACGTTAATCCTCATGTTCGAATTTGGAACAGAAATTTTTGGAAAAAAAGGTTTTTGGTCAGGATTTTAATGCAGAAAAGCGTCCTAACTTGTGAGTTTCTTTTTTTGCGCGTCTTGTTGTGCAAGGTTCAGAAAACTTTAGTAAACTAGTCTCACAACTTGGTCAGAATGGGCAAAAACAGTCTCTCTGTAGATGTTCTAACTTCCCCGACTACCGCTGTTCTTCTTTTTTTCTGTCACCGATCTTTGTTTGTGGACCCTTTCTTGGAGGAATGTTCTGAGTCTTTTTGCATCCTCCCTGATAATTACATCGATTTTGTCCTCGGTGAGGGTTCTCTGCTGATAGTTTATCTTTCGAAGGATTGTATCTTTTAGTTCTAGGTCTATCTCATAGCCATAACTGTTACGGCCGAGTTCCCTCGCTACCTTTGTAGTAGTTCCAGAGCCCAAGAACGGGTCCAGCACCGTCTCGCCAACGAAGGAGAATAACCGTATTAGGCGTCTGGGAATCTCATCGGGAAAGGCTGCTATACCCTCCTCTAACCTTCCTCCGAGCGGTAGAACATTCGTGATTTCCCAGATAGATAAGTACCACTTCTCCCCTTGGAAACGGTTGATATCGATCCTTGACTTATCGCGAATTTCCGGTTTCAATTCCTTCACGTAGTCGTAGTCGAACTCCCCGTTTTGCAGAATCAGGATTTCTTCGTAGATATTGTCTGGATAGAAATACATAGGAAGCCTATGCTGAATTAGGACACCAGAGCGCCTGCTTATCCTGACATAACCCTCAGGCTTTTTCCAGACGATCCTATCACGATAAATGAAGCCCTCTTCGCACATGATCCTGACGATGTCTGCTGGGACTGGGTAAAGCTTGCCCTCTATTCTTACATCTTGGGTTACGAAGCAGGCTATTCTTCCTTTGGCCAGCACTCTCTTGAGCTCTCTGGCGGTGGCTCGGATTAGAGCTAAGTACTCATCATAGCTCTTGAATAGTCCAGGATAGTCGAAGGGTGCATTGTAGTAGGGAGGAGATGTCACAACTAGGTGTACTGAGCCGGATGGGATCTCTCGCATATCCCTGCAGTCACCAAAAATGATCCTATGCCATGTCCTCATGCTCTTCACCTTCTAGCTTCTGGGAGTAATACTTAAGGGCCTCGTATAGCACATCTGACTTCACGATTCGAACAGAAGCCCTGGCTCTTTTCTCAAGACGACTGACGAGTTTCTCTAACAGCTGGGCAGCTTTTCTCGAAAGGTAAATCATAGGCATAATATTCATGATATTATTCCTTTGATTTAAATCTTTGTCTTAAGATCCTGCCTAAGCTTCTCAGGAGAAAAGTGGACTTCCCCGTTTGCATTTGTGACAAAACCGAGTTTGTGGTTCACAATGAATTGTGCTAACATGTCCCCGTCTATGAGCTCCAAGCCTGTGCCCAAAATATCTTTTGAAAGCCCAAACCTAGAAGAGGTAAAGAAACATGCTCTTCTTTTTTCGATTCCTCTCCATAATGAGGATAGTTTTCCTATAAAGGCCCATATCTCGTTTGTAGGCACTTGTTTATTTGGGCAGCGAATATGTTTTACCTGGCTCAGCACACTAACATTTCCTGATATTCCGATTATATCCACTCCCTTATCATACGGACGATCCGTAATTTGCACTTTCTTGCATTGAAATTCGTACTTTATCCAGAGAGCACATAGCTTTCGAAACTCATCGTCTGTTAACTCGTTACAAAGCACCCCTCGTATTTGCTCAAAGTAACGTAGTCGTTTTTTCTTGTCTACAATGTCAGGTGAGTCGCTCTTAAGGATATAGCAACGTCCTATAAGCCTATCCGGATCACTTTGACTCCATTTTAGCTTGGGTTCCACATGTTTTTCCATGCATCGCTTTATGTACCGGTCAATATGGTATCTTACGTCTTCTTTTACCTCATCGGCATATACGATCAACTCGTCGTCGTGTAGGCTTAGCGACGATTTCTTGGAAGATTTCCTGAGAGATTCCTCTATACATTCACTCAACGGTCTCGGAGAGCTATTCGGATCAAACCAGTCAATAATATCGTGAGCTATCTCTTTCGGCTTGGGAAGCCTTTTCAAGATCTACTTGCTTCTTTCCCGCGTTTTCTTAATGATCCGTCGGATTTCTTTTAATCGTTGTTTCGCCACTTGTATCAAGCTTTCTAAAAGTTCTGCATCAGATTTCTCAAACGGCAGGCTTACATGCCGTTCCAGAATTTCTAGTGCTCTGTGAAGGTCAACTCTCCAATCTACGCGAAGCTCGATAGCCTCCAACCTACCCATTGCGATGTCTACTGTTACATCAGGATCGTTGATAAAGAATTGGCTTACGCGTGGATGTGCTAGTATTCTCGGAAGCTTGCGAACATCCCTCATCCCAGTGATTTTACCCTCCCCGCCTTCCTCTGGTGGAACAATCCATCGATAAAACATGCGAAGGTTTTCCTCATTGGTAAATTTGAGTTCGTTGTCGTTCCACCCCAGCCAATTACGCAAGTACTCGCTTTTAACAGCTTCGTCGAAGTAGGAGAGCCATTCTGGATTATCGGAGGCCACCCGACCGTATTGTTCATCCTCGGTCATCTGCTTGTACGCATAGTAAGCTCGTTTATATCTGATAACTTCAGATGGTCGAAGACCACCTAATGCCTCCCCTACTGCTTGAGGCGTAAGCCCCATATTCAGCATGCTAACAACAGCTTGGGCTCTAGCATAAGCTTTCCACCCCTTCACGCCCGATACGTGTCTTATGCCCTGTAGCATCAAGCGAAAAGCTTCAATTTCGCGCTCAGGAACCTGCATGACGTAAACTTCTAGTTCTTTGAGACCTAGGCGTTTGAGGTCATCGTCGGATAAGGTGAGCTCTCCGCTTTTGCAGTCCCTCAATATCCATTTGATTGCTGCAAGGCGCCGGTTCCCTTCAACGACTACGTACTTGTTCTTTTGAGTCAGGGGTCTGGCTACTATCTTGTCAACAGGAAGAAATCCTGCTTGTAAAATCGAGTCTCGCAGGGACCTCACGTCGAAGTGTCTAATCAGAGCTTCAAGGGTAGATTCCTGCACACCGTCTTCGACGATACGCTCCTCTGGAACACGTCTTCGTCTAATCCCGAGTTCAAAGAACCGCGGGTTATTAGGGTCTAGATATAGGTTCTCGGGAGAAACTGTGCACAAAGATAAAACTTCTCTAATCCTCCTCTCCATTCAATTGTTTGCGTTTCTTTTTAATTCATTTCGTTGGGATAGGCGATCTCAGCGTCGAGTGGCTTTGGGAGATGCTATCAAAGTAAACCATTGTGATAACTATGAGTAAAGCTTGATGGTTAATGTTTTAAGTTTCTTCCCATCCGTATGTTTTTCACTTTTTCACAGGAGCAGGTAACAAATTAGGTCGGTTCACTGGCGATAATTTATGGAGGGAATGAAGGGAATGTGAAGGAAAGGAGCATGGTTCTTGGGGTCGTTGAGAATTTGACAACTGTAACCGTGAGATACTGGATTGAAAGCCTCAGGGTTATTCCCTCCAAGTAAGGATAAAGTCTAAGATCCCTTTAACTTCTCACTCCCCAACATTGAGTTCAGTTAGGCCGGATTTTTAAAGAAGAGCTGGCTTCTGCGTTTCATGTACCCAGTCTTCAAAGCGAAAATGGGGACCGAAAAAGAAGAAATAAAGGATCCGAGACAGAGTTGGTATAGCCTGTTACTTAGTGATTTGTGCCAAAGGAGGTCATGTTGAGAGAAGTGTTTAACAAATAAACACCTTCCGTGAAGTGCTTCTAGATATAAAAATCATCTGAAGTGTTTGTAAACAGTTTGACTTTGGCTACCTGTTACATGCGGATACTCTCATAGGTGGCTTTGGCTGTTATATGGGCCCAGCCCTTGGATTGAACAAGTTTTGTCTGTTTGTCAGTTGATATTTTGGCTATAAAGTGTTTACAGATAAGCACACCTGCAAAGTATTCGTAACAAATAAATATTCCTGGCGAAGTGTTTGTAACAAATAAGTTGGCTTAAATAATAACAGACGGACGATTTAGGTTCAGACTGGGATAACAGAGAGCCAAAGGAATGGCGAACAGTTTGGATTCAAGCTAGGATGCACAACGAATTGTTCGTACCGGCAAGTAAAGCAGCGCCATGTGTTATACTTTCCCCATTCAGGGGGTTGAATGACAGGTCAGGAACCAGACTTCACTCTCGCCCAGTTCAAACCGACCGGGAGGAGCGAGGCAAAAAACTTCGGCTCAAGGGGGGCGTGCCTGCAGGAGTGATGCCGATACTTCCCTCATCTGGTTTGCTATGGTATTGTAAAAAAGTTGTTTTCAGCTGATTTGGATGCTTCCAAACCCCCGCAAGGGCTGGAGGGTTTTCTTAGCCACCGATTTCAAGTGGGGTATGAAATGGACAGGCTCCTGAAAACTCGCCCTGCCTGCCGAGGGGAGCTGAAACAGAAGGGGAGAGAACCCGTTTGCCTGAAATGCGGAAAGGACTACCACATCAGAAACGGATACCCCCTAGAAACTTGAGGGCCCAGGAGGCTGCAGTGCTGGGGTACTATCTGTCCCTCGTTCTGCCCCGCCTTCTCTCCCTGTGGCCCTTCCTCACCACGAAAAAGCCAAGAGGTGGAATGGGAGTTTCGGGATTCCCCCCTTGGCCTGATCGTACTGGAGGGAGCTGGGACAACCTCCTGA
>Ga0190319_1000111_pt1 | contig 12484 bp, 15 predicted proteins | sample 48701145_MG_FD_165040 | JGI IMG/M metagenome (GOLD analysis project Ga0190319, IMG submission 165040) | Hydrothermal vent sediment bacterial communities from Southern Trench, Guaymas Basin, Mexico - 4870-11-4-5_MG | ecosystem: Environmental > Aquatic > Marine > Hydrothermal vents > Sediment ...
CTCTATATATGAAGTGAAATATCATACCTTGTAGAGAGTATGGTGTAAATTACAAATGGAGCCCCGGGTGGGGTTCGAACCCACGGCCTGCCGCTTACGAGGCGGCCGCTCTTCCAGCTGAGCTACCGGGGCGTGAAACAAAAACTATTTATAAAATTTAACTTAAATAAATACTTATGAATATAGAAATGTTTTTTGGTATTCTAGAATGCTTTGCTGGAGTAGTTCTGCTTTTCGTATCTGCTTGGTCGTATCTCAGCCTTCGATTAAGAAGTTTTAAAAGAGTCTTTGAGATAATAATAGTCGCGTCAATTCTTATAATTCACGGAGGTATTTTTTCTATTACCGGAGTTTCTCTTATTTCAAATCTCTGTGAATCAATAGCTTTGTTTTTACTTTCAATAGCATTTGCCCTGCTGATAACAGCGGCTAAAACAATAGGAATAGGTAGATAGATTTTTTATTCCTTAAAATTATTAAACTACATTATGAAAGAAGCTTCGTTTTATGAAAAACTCAACGATAAAAAACTTAGGTGCAGACTTTGCTGGAGAATGTGTGTAATTCCGGAAGGAAAAACAGGTTTTTGCAATGTAAGAAAGAACATTAATGGAAAACTTTTTTCATTAATTTACGGAAAAATAATTTCTGCAGCCATTGACCCTATAGAAAAAAAACCGTTTTACCATTTTTTTCCAGGTTCAAACTCATTTTCCATAGCGTTTGCTGGCTGCACGCTTGCCTGCAAATTCTGTTGTAATTACGAAATTTCACAGGAGTGGACAAGTTTTGGAGAAGAGAAAGGAGGAAATGAAATAGTAAGCATAGCAAAACGCTTAGCCAACGGAATTTCATTCACCTATACAGAACCCACTCTTGGGGCAGAATTTCTAATGGAAATAGCAAAGCTTGCAAGAAAGGAAAGGCTATATACAAATATAGTAACTAATGGCTATACGAGCTCCGAAGCAGCAGGAGAAATAGCAAAATGCATAGACGCGGCCGTCGTGGATTTCAAGAACTCTGGAAATAAAGAGCTTTATTTAAAGCTTTCTTCGGCTCCTCATGCAGAAAAGATTTTCGATACTGTACTAGAATACAAAAGAAAGAAAATATGGATAGAAATCACGAATCTTATAATAACAAAGTATGGGGAAAATGAGAGTGATGTGAGAAAATTTTGTAAATGGATTTACGACAATCTAGGAGAGTTCACACCAGTTCATTTTCTCAGATATTTTCCTTCCTATAAACTGAACTTACCACCTACTCCATTAAAATTTCTAGAAAAATGCTACGAGATAGCAAAGGAAGAAGGATTAAAATATGTTTACTTGGGAAATATTTCTGGTGAGTATGGGAATACATATTGCCATGAATGCGGAAAGCTTTTGATAAAAAGAAACGGATTTTTCTCTGTTGAGATTTTTTTGAAGAACTCTCGTTGCCCGGAATGCGGAGCAAAGATTCCAATAATTTATAAGCTTAAAAATTGAATTTTTCTTTGGTGGGCATATGCTTGAAGAAAAGGAAATAAGGGAAAGAATAAAAAAAGGGTGGCTTAGAATTTGGACAAGCTTCGAAGTAATAGGTACGGCAAAGGATATAGTTGAAAAAGCAATGAAAGAGCATCTGGATAGGTTTGAAAAAGATGATAGAGTAGAACTTATAAGAAAGTCCATCTCTTCTGTAGAAACACTTGAAATGAAAGATGGAAAATTTTATTCGATTGTTGCAGAAACGGAATTTCTAACACAATCGTTTAAGGACCTTATCAACCTTGTACTCTTTTACGGCCCTTCTGCCTGCGAGATTTTGGCACCAGAAAGAATAGAGCTTAGTATTAGAGAAGCTCAGGAAATTGTTAACACATTGGGAGGAATAATGCACAGGTTAAGTGAAAGGTTAGGTGGTATTGTTGTTAAAAGGGAATAAATACATCGCTTTTAAAGTTTTACTATTGACGATTTTATTTTCGGCAGGTCTTGGAAAGGTTAACTATCTTGAAGTTTATTCAGAAATATACGAAGACGGAAAATTCATCTCCAAATATACGCTAATATTTCAAAATAATAAAGAGGAAAAAGAAATACGCATCTATCCAGAAAATATGGGAAAAATAAAAATCGTGAGTGAGATATGCAAAATAGAAGAAAACTGTATTTTGTGTACAATCCCAGAGGGAGAAAAAATTGAAGTTAATTTCAAGCTGGAAGGTAAAATCAAAAAAATAAATGAAAAAAACGTTTTTGAAGAGAATCTCAGAATTTCAGAAAGTGTTGAAAATCTCGTATTCGTTGTAAAATTACCGGAAGGTGCAGTCTTACCTAAAAACGGAACAAAATTCATGCCTTCTTCTGGAATAGTAGGCTCTGATGGAAGAAGAATACTTGTCGCGTGGGAGAAAAGTAATTTGGAGGTAGGAGAAATTTACGGAGTAAAGGTTTTCTTCGAATTTCTTAAAGGGAGAAAAAAATTTAATATCTTTTACTCTGTTTTGCTAATATCTATAGCTCTTTTCGGTGGAATAGTGGGCTATTACTTTTTCTATTATAAAAGAAAAGCTTTCAGAGAAGTGGTAATACCGCTGTTGAGAGAGGATGAGAAAAGAATAATGGAGATTATTCTTAAATATCCGAAGGGAGTGCATCAGAAAATCATAGTAAAAGAATCTAATTATTCAAAGGCAAAGGTTTCAAAAGTTTTGAAATCGCTAGCGAAGAGAGGGATGGTGAAGCTTGAAAGAAGGGGAAGAAACAATATTGTTTATCCAGTTACGAATCCTGAAAAACAGTAGTTCCAATTTTCTCTCCTCTGAGAATTTTTAAAAGATTCTCAGCTTTCATACCGTTTGCTATAATCACCGGTATTTTTGCTTTTTTTACTGTTTGAATAGCCTTCAAATCGAAAAGTGCATATTTTCCTGGTTCCTGCTTTTCTTTGGAAAGAATTTTTCGGAGCTGGTTATAGCTTAGCGAGCTAATAAGTCTTGCTCCTTTGAGTTTTGGGTTTCTGTCATATACACCGTCAACCTTTGTCAAATTTACCAAAACTTGGGCCTTTGCTAAAGCTGCTATGTCAGCTGCTACTTTGTCCGTGCTTTGTCTTGGTTTCATGCCACCACAAATAGCAAATCCGTGTTTTTTTAACAAATCGAGAACGGCATCGTAACTTGTTGGTATGTCTTTAAAGTTTAAAAGCATACCAAGTAAAAGAGCGTTGACTCTTGTAATCGCTATTCCTATTTCATCCTGTCTTTTCCTGCTAAGTCCGAGACTCTTGGCAATGGAAATATACTCCCTCGCTGCTTTTCCTCCACCGCTGACTATGCAGAGAAGTTTCATTTGCGGCTTAATTTTTTTTATAATCCTCCCGTAGCTTTTTATCAGAGAAGGGTTAGAGAAAAAACCGCCGCTGAGGGAAATTACAGCTTTTTTATATTTAAGCTTCATGAAAGTATTTTTGTTTAAATATTTATATGAGTTTCAGAAATCTACCTTCCATGAAACCCGCTATAATAATTAGTGGATTTGCTGGCAGCGGAAAAAGCACACTTGCAAAACGCTTGGCAGAAAAGCTCGGAGCAAGATATGTATGTGGAGGCGATGTTCTTAAGGAAATCGCAAGAGAAGAGGGATATAATGTAACAGAAAACTGGTGGGACACTAAAGAAGGTATTGAATTTCTGAAAAAACGAGCAAGCAATCACGAATATGATAGAAAACTTGACGCAAAATTAATGAAAATAGCAGATGAAGGAAACTGCGTAATAACTTCTTGGGCTCTTCCGTGGATATATAAAGGAAGGGCAATAAAAATATGGCTTCATGCGTCGCAGGAAGAAAGAGCGAAGAGAATTGCAAAAAGGGATAAAATTCCTGAAGAAGAAGCAAGGAAAATAGTTAGGCAGAGAGATAAAGAAAACATAGAACTTTACAGAAAAATATATGGTTTCGATCTTGGGAAGGATCTAAGTGTTTTTGATTTGGTAGTAGATACCGATGGAAAAAATGAAAATGAAGTAGAAAAAAATGTATTAGATTTCCTGAAAAAAGTTTTAAATTTTGAAGGATAGATTAAGTAATATGGATAAAATAAACACTTTCAGCAGCATTTTGCTTTTATTTTTTCTGTTTTTTGCTGGATGTGTGCAAAACTATGCGGAAGGACAAGTTTTAAAAGCTGTTGAAAAGAAAGAAATTAAAGGTGGTGAATATATGAAGGGTAAAGTACTGTTTATAATAGCTCCGGAAAATTTTAGGGATGAAGAACTTCTCAAACCGAAAAAGATTCTGGAGTCTGAAGGCTATGAAGTAGAGATAGCTTCGACAAAAACAGGAAATGCTACTGGAATGTTAGGAACAGAAATAGATGTAAAGAAAAACGTCTACGAGCTCTCACCTTCTGAGTACGATGCTATTGTGCTTGTAGGAGGAATAGGAGCAAGAATTTTCTTCGAAGATGAAAAGATTCACGAATTTTTCAGAAATGGTTATGAAGAAGGTAAGGTAATAGCAGCCATATGCATTTCTCCAGTAACTTTGGCAAAGGCAGGTTTACTGAAGGGAAAGCGCGCTACAGTTTGGCAAAGCGAAGCAAGCACGATTGAAAGCTACGGAGCGAAATATACGGGTAATGACGTTGAAATTGACGGAAGAATAATCACAGCTAATGGCCCGGAAGCGGCAGAGAAGTTTGGAAAAGCTATTGTAAACGTTCTCGAAGGATAGTCTGAACTTTTGCGATTTTTATAAGATTTTTTCTTATCTTTAAGAAACTTGAATGGTAGTAAGATTAGATTTCTTCGAATAGATTTTCAATAAATTTTTCAACATCAAATTTTTCAATATCTTCGTAATTCTGCCCATTTCCGAGAAAGAGCACAGGTTTTTTTATTGCATGCACAGCAGAAATTATAGCTCCTCCCTTTTCGCAAACATCAACTTTTGTAAACACAATTCCATCAACACCTATTGCTTCGTCGAACATTTTTGCCTGCTCTATTATATCATTTCCTGTTAAAGCATCGAGAACAAGAATTTTGAGATCAGGTTTATTTACACGTGCTATTTTTTTAAGTTCCTCCATGAGCGCAGCATTCGTATGAGCTCTTCCAGCAGTATCTGCAAGCACAACATCTATACCACGAGCCTGGGCATGCTTTACAGCATCGAAAACTACGGCAGCAGGGTCTGCTCCATACTTGTGCTTTATAACCTTTATACCGAGTTTCTTTCCATGCTCTTCGATTTGCTCAATTGAAGCCGCTCTAAAAGTATCGGCTGCGGCAAAAACCACACTATATCCAACATCTCTTAGCATTTTTCCTATTTTTGCGATTGTTGTGGTTTTTCCTGAACCGTTAAAACCAAGAAATAGAATTAGAAATGGTTTTTTACGTTTAATAAGCTTTATAAGCTCAGGAGTCTTTAGATTCACTACTTCTCTGACAGCTTCCTTGAAAGATTTTTTCACTTCTTCTTCGAGTTTGCTTTTTTCTATTTTTCTTCCTACGAGAACTTTTTTAACACTTTCGCATAGGTGTTCTGCTGCTTCCAAGGCCACGTCGGCCTCTAAAAGTGAAACCTGTATATCCCAAATAATACTTTCTATATCCTCTTCTGAGATCTCAACTTTACGTGAAACTTTTTTACCTATTTTTTTAACTAATTTTTGTTTAGTTCGCTTAGGTTTTTTCTCTTGTTCATGCTTTCTTTCAGTTTCTGTAATTTCTTCGGCTTTTCTCACCTCTTCTTTGCTAACTTCCTTCTTTTCCGCTTTCCTAACTATTTTACTTACAGCCTCCTTAAGCTTCTTCTTGAGCAGCCCAAACATGAAGAAGAATAATAAAAGAAAATTAATAAAAATATGATGAACATCTAAGAATTATCTTTTCCTTTTTCTCTGTTTCCTCTTCCTTTCTTCCTTCTCTTTTTCTTCAAGAGCCTTTTCAGCTCTCTCTATTTTAATTTCCTCTATTTCTATCCACACCATTAGCAATCCTAAGAGTATTACCATTACAGGTATAGCTCCTAGCATTACTGTAGCAAACTCATCCCAAGCAAACCCTGCTTCCACTCCTAAGATTTCCACTTTTCCTGGTAGCAAAAAGGGTGGGAGTATTGCATATATTCCTGCTGCTATTAATAGAAGCCCTATTATGAGCTTTGCTACAGGTCCCTTGCACATTGCCATCACCTTTAATATGAAAATAATTTACAAGAATATAAAGTTTCCTAAAAAATTTGGCTATACGCATTTATGCCGAAAAATATCAAAGATACAGATGCTTTGGCTTTACTCAAAGTTTTTATTATGTTTTATTGCGTGAAGGCAAAAATTAAATAACTTAAAAGCGCAAAATTCAATATGGAAAAACCTCACGAAATAATCACTAGTGTTGAAAAAGCAAAAGAAAAGGCGAGAAAGCTTCTTGATCAATACGCAGGAATTTATCAAACAAATTTCATTCTTTTAGGAAAAATAAAGGAGGTAAAGTTGGAAAAAATGTGGAGTATTGGAATACTTTTCTGCAGAATAAGACTCAAAAATGTCAGAAAATTCGATTTAGAAGGAAAGCTCGTTTCTCAAAGCGAAGAGGAGCTAGTTTATGTGAATAAGCCTGAGTTTGTGCTTAGTCTTGAAGAATTGGAAAAAGCGAACCAAAAGGTTTACAGAGCTTTTCTTGAAATGCTTCACGGTTTTGAACCAAGCTGAATTATCAATGCTAAAGCTATTACAAGTCCTGCTGCACCAAACGCTACAGCAAGATTTGTTAAAAATGTTTTTGCCATTACTGGCAAGTCTCCAAGAAGCTGATACCATGAAATTAGAATCACATTCAGCGCTGTTACCGCAATCAAAAAATCTGTCTCTTGCCGTACCGTGACATTGAAAATTGCTACTATTATTCCAAGAATTGCGAGTAGTAGAATAATTGCTGTATGCGTCATTGTTTCTGCGTAGAGCGCTGCATAAGCCAGTAGGAATATCGCGACAAATGCTATTGTTCCAACAGTGAAACTTTGCTCTTTAACTTTTTGTTTTTTAGTTTTTCTGACAGTTTTCCTTGCCATAAGTTTTATTTGGCATGCAAGATATATAAAAGTTGTGATAACATGCTCAGCGACAAAGAGCTAATAGAGCTCATGCTCTCGCAACCTAGCTGGGAGGATGTGCTTGTGAAAATAGTAGTAGACGAAAAAATGGACCCGTGGGATATAGATATATGCAGACTTGCAGATTCTTTCCTTGAATACTTACAAAGAATGCATGTTCTTGATTTGCGCATACCTGCCAGGTTTATTCTCATAGCAGCAATCTTGCTTAGAATGAAATCAGATTACTTAGTAGAGAAAGAAAAAAAGGAAAAAACACTTATTCCTGAAGGGGAGAGAGAGTTTTCCGGAGAAGAGCTCAAGGAGCTTGCAAGCATACCTCCACTGCAACCACCAGCTGAGAGAGTTCCTGTAAAAAACATTACGCTTGAAGAACTGATTTACGCTCTGAAAAAAGCATTTGAAATACAGGAAAGAAGAAAAATAAGAAGGTATAGAAGAGAAAAGGTTCTGAAAGAATTTGCCGAGCCAGAGGAAGAGGATATAACAGATAGAATAAATAAATTACTTTTTCAAATAAGAAGCATTTTGGAAGAGCTTGAAGAAGAAGAGCTAGAGTTTTCGAAACTTGTTGGAGAGTGGAAAAGAGAAAAAATTGTAAAAACACTAATTCCAATCTTGCATTTGTCTCAAGAAGGGAAAATATCTTATGAGCAACCTGAGCTCTTTAAAGAGATATTCATAAGGTTGAGGGAAAATGCACAAAAAAGCTCTGCTTGAAGCCGCGCTTTTTATGAGCTTTAAGCCGTTGGAAATAAAAGAAATAGCAAAAATTCTGAAGAGCGACGAAGAAGAAGCTTTGCGACTTTTGGAAGAGTTGAAAAAAGATCTTGAAAATGAGGAGCGTGGAATTTATCTCGTGCGACTCGGTGATAAATTCAAACTCTATGTAAAACCTGAGTATGTGCGCTTTGTAAGGCATTTGACACCTTATTCTGATATGAAAAAGGGCTTGCTTCGTGTTCTTGCTTTGATAGCATATAAAGGAGAGATAACTCAGTGCGAAATAGTTAAAGTGATAGGAAACAGAACATACGAATATGTGCGCGAGTTAGAGCAGCGAGGTTTTGTAAAAAGCGTGAGAGAAGGGAGAACAAAAAAGCTTGTTTTAACAAAAGCCTTCGCAGACTACTTTGGTTTGCGATCGGTGCACGAAGCAAAAAAGTTTTTTGAAGGTGTTGTTAATGAAAGTGAAAATGAGAGAGATGACTAGCTTGGAGCTTGCGATAGCTTTAGAAGAAATGCGTGTTTTAGAAAATGGTAGGGTTGAAAAAATTTATCAAAACGGAAGGCAGATAAGGGTGAAAATCTATTGCAAAGAAGGCGAGAAAGAGCTTGTTTTCGAGCCAGGAAAATTTTTTCTTACAAACTACAAAAGACGAGCTTTGAGCGAGCCACCAAGTTTTTGCATGCTTTTGCGCAAGCATTTGATGGGAAAAAGGGTTATATGGATAAAGCAAAAGGGTTTTGAAAGGATTGTTGAAATTGAATTTGATGATAAAATTTTAATTTTCGAAATTTTTTCGAAGGGAAACGCCATTTTGTGTGAAAAGGATTACACAATTATAATGCCTTTGGAAGTGCAATTATGGAGAGAAAGGGAAATAATGCCAAGAAAGGTTTACAAATACCCGCCTTCTTTGCTTAATCCATTCTCTCTCAAAGAAGAAGAATTTTGTTCAGTAATAAAAGGGCAGAAAAAAATCGCAAGCTTTCTCGCAAGCGATTTATCTTTAGGCGGAATTTATGCAGAGGAGCTTTGCTTACGAGCTGGTATAGATAAAGCAAAAAAATGTTCTGAGCTAAGCGAGGAGGAAAAGAAAAAACTTTACAAAGAGTTGCAAAAGCTTAAAGAAGAAAAGCTAAAGCCATATGTAGTGCTCTCTAACACAGAGCCGATAGACTTTGCACCGTTTGAGCTTTTGCTTCATAAGGGAAAGGAGAAGAAATACTTTTCAAGTTTTAACCAAGCTCTGGACGAGTTTTACACATATTGGGAAAGCAAAAATGCTGAAATGGAAAGGGTTAGGGAAGAAAAGGAAACGGAAGAGAAAATAAAAAGAATTGTTGAAAGACAAAAAGAAGTTGTGAAAAATTTAGAAGAATTGGAAGAAAAAACAAGAAAAAAGGCTGAAGCGCTTTTCAATAATTTGAATCTTGTTGAAAGAATATTCTCTGCTCTTCGTAAAGCTCGCGAGCTTGGAATGAGCTGGGAAGAGATAAAAGAAAAAATATCTTTAGAAGACTCAGCGGAAGCGAGAGCAATAAAGGATATACGCGAGCATGAAGGAAAAATTTTGCTCTGGATTGGTGGAATGGATGTAGAGGTGGATTTCACTTTATCTCCTATGGAAAATGCACAGCGATATTACGAAATGGCGAAAAAATACAGGAAAAAAATGGAAGGAGCTAAACAGAAAATAGAGGAAATAAGAAAATCTATCAAAGAGTCAAAAAAGCTTAAGGAGAAAAAAGAAATAGCTCTTCCAAGAAAAAAAGTAAAGAAAAAGTGGTACGAAAAGTTTCGATGGAGCTTTACTTCAGAAGGTTTTCTTGTTGTCGCAGGAAAAGATGCTGTACAAAACGAAGTTCTTTACAAAAAGTATCTTGAACAAAGCGATATAGTTTTGCATGCAGATATACATGGAGCGCCGCTAACTATAGTTAAGTCTCAGGGTAGAGAAATAACACCTTTGGCAATAAGAGAAGCCGCGGAGCTTGCGGCAGCTTATTCAAGTGCGTGGAAGCTTAAATTGGGAAGTGTAGATGTATACTGGGTTCTTCCGAAGCAGGTATCTAAAACACCGCCTGCCGGGCAGTATTTAGCAAAGGGTGCTTTTATGATTTATGGGCAAAAAAACTATCTTAGAAAAACTGAAGTTAAGATAGCGATAGGCATTATGCTTTGCGAAAACGAAGCAAGGGCTTTTGCTGGAAGCATTTTAGGAGCCAGGGCACACTGTAAATATTTTGTAACTGTTTTTCCAGGTGATACTCCGAAACAAAAAGCTGGAGAAAAGATTAAGCTAAAGCTTCTTCAAAAGGCAATGCCAGAAGACAAAGAAGTAATAGAAAGAATTTCAGTTGATGAGTTTATTTCTCTTCTCCCTGGAAGCTGCGGTGAAATAGTAGGTTAATTAGACTTTCATTTCAAATTCCTTATCTATTTCTTCTGGTTTTATCACTTCTATTCCATAAGGCGTTATTTTGAAAGGATGTATAAGCGTTGAGTGATTCGTTCTTCGCATTTTTCTTATTACTAAAGTTCTTTGAAATTCTTCTGTTACAGGGACGAAGTCGAGCTTTATCACACCATCAACTAAATATTCTATAATCCCGGAGCCGCTAAGTTTTTCTGTTCCTTCTTCTATTGTGCTTGTAAGCATGGCAGTGACGTTAAGCTTTTTTATTTCATCTATCAATATTGCGAGACCTACTCTTGCTATATAAGGGTCGCGAAGGAACATTTCTATCATCGAAACAGAATCTATTACAAGTCTTGAAACGTTTTCGTAGCATGTTATTTCTTTAGCCCTTTCGAGAAGAGAATAAATATAAAGTTTGAGAAATCTTCCAATCTCGGCTTCTTCATACTCGAGAAGTGTGGGTTTCACGGAAATTATTTTTATAGCTCCTTCGTTCACATATCTCTCAAATTCCCATGATTTAAAGGTGCTTTGAATATCTTTAACTATATCTTCTTCAGTTTCTTCAGTAGTAATGTAAAGCCCTTTTTCACCATTTTTAGCACCCTCGTAAAGGAAACTTGAGCAAAACAGAGTTTTTCCAGTTCCGGTTTTTCCCGTAACCAGAACAACACTGTTTTTTACTATTCCTCCCTCAATAAGTTCATCTAAACCTAATACGCCAGTAGACAAGCGCTCCATATTCTTTTATTCTCTCTATAACTTTATAAATTACTTTCGGTATCTTGGATAAAACGCTCTTGAGCCATTTTACTGTATATAAAGGATTCCAAACTCTTTTCATAAGCACCTGCTTTTCATCGGTAAGATTCTTTATTTTAGCTCTTATTGTAAGTATTTCATGCTGTCTTTTAACTATCATTTCTCTGAACGTTTTTTCATCTATCTTGCGCATGAAAAATTGTTTTTGAGTTTCGATTCTCGCTTTGATTAGGTCTTTTTCCTGGGCCTTTAATGAAGAAATCATTTTAGTTATTTTCAGATACGGCTTCAAAACTTCAAAAATAAGGTACGAAACATAGATGAAAATAAATATTGAAAGTATTATCCAATGAATATTAGCTTTTGCAATTGCAAGAATTTTTTTGATTAAAATATCTTGGGAATTCAACCTTTCTTCGATTTTATCTACAAGTTCTTCTAATTTATTTACGCTTTTAAGCAATCTCTCTGAAGAGTCCTGTCTCATGCTTTCTTCAATTTCTCTAAGCACGGTTTCTATTTCACTTTTTGTTTTTTCTATTTCTTCATCTTTCACACCAATTTTTTCTAGTTCCTCAACAGTTTTTCTCACACTTTCCCATTTCTTTTTCAGAGAGAATGCTTCAATTATTTTCGGATTGTTTTTTATTCTTATCGCAACAGCACCTTCTTTAGTAATGTTTCCTCCTGAAATCCTGAAACTTATTCTATCGTTTTGCGCTGTTATATTCAGCGGACAGTAGATGCTTATCTTCAAAACTTTTACATCTCCTACCCCGAGAGAAAGTTCTTGTGGATAGAAAAGCTTGCATATTTCTGCTTTTGCCTCGCTTGTGAGATTTATCTTTTCTTCCCCACTATTCGATACAAACACGAAAACAGAGTAGTTTATACCCTTAACGACGGAAACTGTAGTGTTCGTATAATCTATTTCGAAGGAAATTATTTTCTTTCTACACTTTACATGCTTTATACATCTCCATTCTATACTGCAATTTGCAGGAGTGCAAATCCTTTCCTGATACATTTCATCCTCTTTACACGGCCCTATTCCACAGCCAATGTCTTTCCATTCCGTGCAATTACATACGGGCGGTGAGAAACCGCTTATACCGCCTCCACCTCCCGAGCTAATAATTTGAGATTCTTGGACAATGGTTTGAGAGATCGTTTTCAGTGAAAGTGAATAATTCCCAGAATTGTTATAGCTATCTTTGGCAAAAAACTCGATACGAAAAACACTTCCATAGGAGTTTGGGGCATAGCATTTGCTCATGCACTCTGCAAACGAAATCGTGTTCGGAAAAACGCCACAGGCTCCAAATGAAATACTATGCTCCTGTAACGAATAACTCGAGTTCAAACATTTTACACTTGCATTTACATTAGTGATTTCTTTATCTCCTCTTACATTATATACTTTTATTCTAGGTAAATCGACTCCGCTTATAGCACTTC
>Ga0190319_1000112_pt1 | contig 12470 bp, 12 predicted proteins | sample 48701145_MG_FD_165040 | JGI IMG/M metagenome (GOLD analysis project Ga0190319, IMG submission 165040) | Hydrothermal vent sediment bacterial communities from Southern Trench, Guaymas Basin, Mexico - 4870-11-4-5_MG | ecosystem: Environmental > Aquatic > Marine > Hydrothermal vents > Sediment ...
CTCAAATGCTCTCGTAGTCCACATGTTTACGACGATACCATACTTTCTATTCGGATATGGGATACCGATCTCCACATCATTGGCTGGCGTGGGATCGGTGATAGGCGTCGGCCTCGCCATGTATAGATCCGCTGGAATAAATAAGAGAACTATAATGAGGCTGTTTACGGCGTGGGTTGCCTCCGTAGTCGCGACGGCGTTAGCGAGCTATATCCTCTACTCAATAATCTTCCCGATAACCGGTCCAATACTTAAACCAAAACCTTAATTATGTCTCACAATATCTCACAGCTAGGTGGTTTAGCTGTTTAAGGGGCATCCCATGATCTGGATAGGGAGAAGGAAGGAGCGTGAGGTCTTAAAACTCTCAAAGAGACATTTTGAGAAGGTGTTGGAACTCGCAAAGTCATTTAGACAATATGTGACCTTATATGCTAATTGTAGGATGGATGAGGCGTCACGGCTATATGAGAACTCGATATTCCAGCTAGAGAGGCAGGCTGACGACCAGAAAGAGAAGATCCTCTTAGAGGTCTCTAAGGGACCCTTCCATCCAATCGATAGGGAAGACGTTATCCGACTCGTCTTAACGATGGATGATATAGCGGCGAATCTGAAGTCGGCTGCGAGAAAACTGCTCTACACAGATCCATGTGATACTCCCAATGATATTAGAAATGATCTCCTCAGGCTCACGGATCTTTTAGTTGAGCTCGTCTTAAAGCTTGGAGAAGCCTTAGATGCCCTAATAAGCGGTTCAAAGGAGGTGTTGGGCCTCGCCGACGCGGTTGAGCGCAAGGAGGAGGAGATAGATGAATTTAGACATGGCTTGATAGCTAGGATCTTGAGCTGGGGAGACTCCGCCAAAAAGCTTAGCAACGTGCTCATGTTGAAAGAGGTCGCCGAGAACATCGAGAACGCATCGGATAAAGGCGAGGATGTCGCAGACCTCATCAGGACTATAGCGATAGCAGGCTCCCTATAGCAAGCTCACTAAAGCGTGTCGATATGAGTTAAATGAGGCGCGGCGGGAGGGATTTGAACCCTCGAGGCCCAATGGGCCACAGGCTCTCCAGGCCTGCCCCCTACCAGGCTAGGGTACCGCCGCTCACTGCATTAACTTCATGAGAGTTTTCTGTGCTCCCTCAATTAAAGATTATCTGGAGATGGGGCCGTGGCTGATGTTTAGTTAAGGTTTAAGAAATTGACCATGAAATTATCTAGGTATGTCCGCAAGGGAGCCCAAATCCGGAGAGGAGTTCTATCATGTCAGGGTTAAGCCTGAAGACATATCCGGATACGTCCTATTGCCGGGAGATCCTGGAAGGGTTCCGATAATAGCTGAACTCTGGGATGAGGGGTGGGAAGTCTCCTTCCACCGAGAGTTTAGGGTCTGGTCTGGGAAGATAGATGGAAAGCCTATCTCAGCCTGCTCAACCGGAATCGGCTGCCCCTCAACCGCGATAGCGATCGAGGAACTCGCTAGGGCGGGAGCGCATACGTTTATTAGGGTTGGGAGCACGGGCGCGATACAACCTGAGATAGAGCTGGGGGATTTGATAATCTCTGTTGCGGCGATGAAGCTTGAGGGAACAAGCCTCCAATATGCGCCATCAACCTATCCAGCATACGCGGATTATGAGGTGGTCTTGGCCTTGATCGAGGCGGCTGAATCCCTAAACCTAAGATATCATTTGGGGGTGACCGCCTCAACCGATAGCTTCTATCTAGGTCAAAGTAGGCCGGGCTTCAGGGGATATGAGTGGAGCTATTCAAAGCACCTCTTGGATGATTTGAGGGCTATGGGAATCCTGAACTTCGAGATGGAGACATCCACCCTCTTCACCCTCGCATCCATCTACAAGCTTAGAGCAGGCTCAGTCTGCGCAGTCTTCGCGAACCGGGTCAAGGACACCTTCAAGGTGGTTGGGGAGAGAGAGGCCGCGAAGACTGCGGTTGAGGCCGTGAAGATTCTTCAAGAATGGGATGAGCTCAAGGAGAGAAGGGGGAGGAAGAGAATCTACCCAACCCTTCTCAAGGAGTGGTTGCAGAGCAGGAGAAAATAAGCTTAATTAAAAGGTTCATTGGACTAGATCCGTGAGGAGTTGATGAAGTTGATCGGAGGTAGGCTTGAATGAGCGTTGTGAAGAATGCGCTTAAGGTATTTGGTGGGAAGAGTGATGAGAAGGAGTTCAGAGGATTTAGGAAGATGAGAGGACCTCCACCCAAGAAGGGGGAGATCTTAGTCAGGGCAGAGAACGTCGTCAAGGGATTCCCGGGTATCTGGGAGCATCTAATACTCGATCACATAAACTTCGACGTTAGGGCTGGAGAGGTTCACGCGCTTCTAGGAGAGAATGGAGCTGGGAAGACCGTCCTCGCAAACATCCTCTCAGGCTTCTACGTCATAACATCCGGTCAAATCTATGTTAGGGGCAAGCCCGTCAAGTTCAACTCTCCTAGAGATGCATTAGAACATGGGATAGCCATGGTCCACCAAGAATTCACCCTAGTCCCAACCCTAACCGTGGCCGAAAACATCGCATTAGGTCTAAAGGAATATGGTTCACTGAGCTTCCCACTTAAAGAGGTTGAGAGAAGGCTTGCGGAGCTCTCAGAACGCTATGGTCTCAAGGTCGATCCAAAGGCCAGGGTTGAAGACTTATCCGCTGGAGAGAGGCAGAGAGCCGAGATCATGAAGGTATTGTATTGGGAGCCGGATGTATTGATCTTGGATGAGCCGACATCCATGCTAACCCCACATGAGGTCGATGAGTTGTTTAAGGTCTTGAGGGGGATGGCGGCTGAGAATAAGGGAGTAGTCTTCATAACCCATAGGATCGAGGAAGTGATGAAGGTCGCAGATCGAGTAACCGTCCTAAGGCTTGGAAAGTTCATGGGGACAAAGCCCATCCAAGAGACGACCAAGGAAGAGCTACTGAGATTAATGATAGGAGAGGTCGAGCCTTTCAGACCCGTTAGAAAACCCGTGAAAAGCGAGAGACCTGTGCTGGAGGTGAGAGATCTTCACGTAATTGGAAGGGAGGGAGTCGAGGCCGTTAGAGGCGTAACATTTACGGTCAGGGAGGGAGAGATATTCGGGATAGCGGGAGTTGCCGGGAACGGGCAGAGAGAGCTCGTCGAGGCATTAACTGGATTGAGGAAGGTGAAGAGCGGTAAAATAATAGTCATGGGCAAGGATGTGACGAACAAGTCTCCGAGGGAGTTGGCCAAGCTCGGCGTCAGACACATACCAGAGGATAGGAGGGGGGTTGGCGTGGCCGAACCCATGACATTTGGAGAGAATATAATGATGAGAGATTATTGTTCGCCGCCATTCTCAAAGAACGGCATAATAGACTACGCCTTCGTTACGAGACACGCGAAAGAGCTCATCAAGAAGTTTGAGATACTAACCCCCGACATCTGGGATACAGAGGTGAGGATATTATCGGGTGGAAACATCCAGAGACTCATACTCGCGAGAGAGCTATGGGTCGAGCCAAAGCTCTTGATAGCCTTCCACCCAACCTATGGATTGGATATGAAGGCGCTGACCCATACGCATAGACTCTTCATGAGGCTTAGGGAGAAGGGATCCGCCATCCTCCTAGTCTCCGAGGATCTAGAGGAGGTAATGTCCTTAAGCGATAGGATAGCCGTGATGTTCAGGGGCAAGTTCATGGGCGTGGTCGATGCATCTAAAGCGACCGTTGAGGAGATCGGGATGATGATGGCTGGAATGAAGCCTAAAGGAGTCTCAGCTTAATGCTTCTCATCCAAATATAGTCGCAAAGAATTTATATCAGAAGCATAATAGAATACCTGTGAATCGTATGAGGCGAAATACTAGTGCAATCACCAAGACAGCAGCTATTATCATTGCCGTCATAATCATCGTGGCGGGGGTCGGCGGATTCCTATACTGGTGGACGAGGCTTGGTCCAGCCGCTCCAAGAAAAATAAAGATCGCCGTTGTATCGGACATAGGAGGCAGAGGGGACCTATCGTTCAACGATATGGCGTTTAAAGGAGGGGAAGAAGCCGAGAGAGACTTCGGCGTAGAGATGATCGAATTGATAAGCAAGGTGGAAGCGGATTATGTCCCAAACCTAGAGACGGCTGCAAAGGATCCTGATGTAAAGCTGATAGTCGGAGTCGGATTCCTATTGAGCGACGCATTGGTTAAGGTCGCGATGAAGTATCCCGACAAGAACTTCGCCGGAATAGACACCTACGCCCAATCTATAGTTAAGGACAAGTATCCAGACAAGTATCCGCTGCCAAATCTAATGGACATAAAGTTCGAGGAGCATAAGGGAAGCGCGCTGGTCGGAGCCATCGGATGCCTCCTAGCTGCATATTATAATGAGAAGGGAGGAAATTATCCATATATCGGAGGAGTATTCGGGATAGAGATACCGGTTCTTTGGAAGTTCGAGATAGGATACAAGTGGGGATGCGACTGGGCGCTGAAGTGGTATGAGAAGAAATTTGGACGTAAGGCTCCGATAATCGGTGAGGACTCAAGATATGGATCCGGACCTAACTGGAAGGATGGGATGTACTGTCCGCCGGAGACTCCTGGAGAGTGCTGGTATAAGGGTAGGGTTCTATGGACATATACCGGAACCTTCAGCGACATAACCAAGGGATATGAGGCCGCCAAGCCAATGTATGCTAAGGGAGCCATCGCGGTCTACAATATCGCTGGACCTCTAGGGCTTGGAATAAATCGAGCAGTTAAGGAGATAGCTGAGGCCAAGGGATTGGAGATGGGACCGCCCTTCTGGATCGGAGTAGACGCCGACCAAGACTGGATAAATCCAGGATTCGTCATCGTGAGCATGATTAAGAGAGTTGATCGAGGAGTCTACTACGCGACCAAGCTGACCGTGGAAGGGAAGTTCAGGGAGGTCGTGAAGAAGTACAAGGGAGTCATGACCTTAGGTATCGGGACCAAGATCCTCGGAATACCGATGGAGGGAATCTCCGCCAGCACCTTGAAGGATCTAGACGAGTTCGTTAAGATGGGAATCAACGCCGAGAAGCTGACCGGAAAGAAGGTTCTACCAATGCCTCCAGAGGAGATAAAGGCTAAGGTCAAGAAGATGCGTGAATCGGTTGCGCCCTGGATCTGGGAGGCTGCGAAGGAGCTCGAGGAGAAGATAAGGAAGGGTGAAGTAGAGGTTCCATGCGTCTTCACGAAGGAGAAGATAGATTATTGGAGGAAAATCCTTGGCTAGAACTCCCCAATCTTTTTATTTTTATATGACCGATTCTAAGTATATCTAAACTAGCCGGAGGTGGGGAATTGACTTCAGCCGCCATCCGAGGGGTTAAGAGACTTTTTCAAAAGCTTAAGAGACCTCTACTCGAATCACTACTCGCGATAATTATAGGTCTCATAATCGGCGCAATCCTGATGGCAATATTCGGCTACGATCCGATCGCTGCATACTCGGCATTACTTATCGGATCTCTCGGATCATTTGATGGGATATGTGAAAGCCTAGCCAACGCGACGCCGCTTATGCTCACCGGGCTAACCTTCGCGATTGGAATGAAGTCTGGATACTTCAACATAGGCGCTGAGGGGCAGGCGTACCTCGGCGCGATAGGAGCTATTATGATCGGGAGCACCATACATCTACCATATGGAGTCCATCTGGCGATAGCCACGCTCTTCGCAATGTTCATGGGAGCATTATGGTCTCTACCAGTTTCGGCGTTAAAGGCTTGGAGAGGGGTTCACGAAGTGGTGTCGACGATAATGTTGAACTGGATGGCGCTATTCTTCGTCAGATACCTGATAGAATATCATTATTATGAGCCTGGGAGAGCTGAGAGAGCCATGCCCGTCCTGCCGACCGCCCGCTACCAAGTTCTGGGAGCATCCTTGACGACCGTGATCTTCGTTGCATTGGCCTTCATGCTCTTCGCTTACTTCCTCCTATGGAGAACCACCCTCGGATACGAGCTTAGATTGACTGGAAGCAATCCAGAGGCCGCGAGATACATTGGGATAAACTCGACGAGAGTAATATTCCTAAACTTCTTCCTCGGAGGATTGGCGGCGGGCTTGGCCGGGGCCACGCAGGTCCTAGGGAGACCTCCTGCATGGACCATCTACAAGACCCTTGGAAACGTTATAAATCTGGGATTCGATGGGATAGGGGCGGCCCTAATAGGCAGAAACCACCCCATAGGGATAATATTCGCCTCGATCCTCCTCGGAGTCCTATCGTATGGGGCGAGGTTCATGATGTATCTCGGAGTAGATCCAGATCTAACTAGGGCCGTGAACGGGGTCATAATCATAGCCCTATCCCTACCAGAACTCTATAGAATCATTAAGAGGCTGATAGTTGGGAGGAGGGAGGCTGAATGAAGGTTCCTAGGAGACTTGGCTGGCTCATCATAGGGATCTTGGCCTTAATAGGGGTTCTCTACGCTCTAAGTATGATTGGGATAGAGCCGGGGCACCTACTTGAGACGACATTTATGGCGATGACGCCCCTAATCCTAGCCGCCGTGGGCGAGTGCCTGAATGAGAAGGCTGGGGTTGTCAATATAGGGCTTGAGGGAATCTTCTTGATCACGGCGGTGACTGGCGTGTATTGGGCGGAGATAGTTGGAGACGGTGTAGGTGGATTGATAATCGGTGGAGCTATCATAGGGGGGATCATAGGATTATTATTCGGAATCATAAGCACCTATGGTAAGGCAGCTCAAGTAGTCGCAGGAATGGGCCTCAACGTCTTCGGCCTAGGATTCGTCCCATTCTTAATGGTCGCCCTCTGGGCCTTCCCAGGAATCCACATGTTCGATCCAAGCCTCGTCATAAGGACCATAGACATACCGGTTGGGGGAGGGATATTCAGGCTAAGCCCTATAACAGTCTTCGCGATAATAGTGGTGATAGTCGTCGACATAATCCTCTACCACACGCTTCTAGGTCTTAGGATCCAAGCAGCTGGAGAGAAGCCGGAGGCCATAGACGTGGCCGGCGTAAACGTTAATCACATCAGGATCTTGGCCAGCACCGTCTGCGGAGTTTTAACCGGTATTGGAGGAGCGTTCATGCCCTTAGGGTGGTTCGGCGGATTGGTCAAGGAGATAACGGCTGGAAGGGGATTCATAGCTTTGGCGGCGGTCGTCTTCTCAGGTCTAGACCCCATCCTGGCGGCGGTCTCATCATTCATCTTCGGATTCTCCGAGGGATTGGCCTTCACCGTCATGATAACCCCCGGGGTTAAGGAGGTCGTCCCACACTACTTCATCAAGATGATACCATATATCGCGACCATAGTCGCCCTAGCCATCGTAGGCTCCAAGAGATTTCCAAAGGCGCTTGCCAAGCCATATATCCGAGAATAACCCTCGATTTTCCAAAACATCTCCTTCCATCGATTTAGAATCCTTCTACGAGTTTAGAACTTGGAAAACCTTATAAGGGCTTCAACCCTCTAGAAGAAAGTGAGATTAACATTAACCACCATCTCGGATTGGATGTGATAAGATGTGTGGGATCATAGGTTATATTGGAAATAGGAGGGCCGCCCCAATCCTATTGAAGGGTCTCAAACACCTAGAGTATAGGGGCTATGACTCCGCGGGCATGGCGACTCTGAGCTCAAGGGTTGAGGTCAGGAAGGATGTCGGGAAGATTGAGGATCTTGAGAAGAGGTTGAGGTTTGAGGAGATGGAGGGTGAGGTCGGCATAGGGCATACGAGGTGGGCGACCCATGGAAAAGTCACCAAGGAGAACGCTCACCCCCACTTCTCACAGAACCGGAAGATCTACGTAGTCCATAATGGGATAATCGAGAACTATCAAGAGCTGAGGGAGTTCTTAAAGGAGAATGGTTTCAAATTTTATAGCGAGACCGATACAGAGGTCATCCCAAACCTCATCCAATACGAGATGGAGAAGGGAAAGAGCTTCGAAGAAGCATGTAAGGCGGCGTTAAAGAGATTAGAGGGAAGCTTCGCCGTAGTCATAATGCATGAGGATGAGGAGAAGCTTATAGCGGCGAGGAGAGGATCGCCTCTAGTCATAGGAGTTGGGAATGGAGAGTATTTTGTGGCGAGCGATATACCGGCCTTCCTAGAATTCACGAAGAAGGTAATCTTCATGTATGACTGGGACTTCGCGGTCATAACCAAGAACGGTGTAAAGTTCTACAATTTGAGAGAGGGTAAAGAGGTTGAGAGGAGCATAGATGTGATAGATTGGGACGCTGAGCAGGCCAAGAAGGGCGAGTTCAAACACTATATGATAAAGGAGATCTTGGAGCAGGTCGAGACCATTCAGAGGGCTGCGATGCAGGATGAAAGTATAGTGGCCGCTATCGTGGAGGAGATGAGGAAGGCGAGGGGAATATTCTTCGTTGGATGCGGATCGAGCTATCACGCATGCTTCGCCGGGAGCTATATCTTCTCAAAGGTCGCGAACCTCCACGTCAACGTGATGCTGGCCTCGGAGTTCCCAAACTTCAAGCACTTCCTAAACGAGAATACATTGGTCTTCGCGGTATCCCAGAGCGGTGAGACGGCTGATGTATTGGAGGCCGTGAGGGCGGCGAAGGAGAAGGGGAGTAAGGTCATCTCAATCACAAACGTCAGGGGATCTTCGATAACTAGATACTCGGATAGATTCCTCCTACTGAATGCTGGGCCCGAGATCTGTGTCCTCGCCACGAAGACCTATACATCTCAACTCGCTCTACTAACCCTTCTAGCCTACGCATATGCTGGGAGATATGATGAGGGTAGGAAGAGGCTTAGATACCTCTGGAATGTGGTGTATAACTTGACCTCTAGGACCAGCCGAGAGATGATAAAGAAGCTCGCCGAGAGGTTGAAGGATGAGGAGCATATCTTCGTCATTGGGAGGGGATTACAATATGCGACGGCGCTCGAGGCGGCTCTTAAGATAAAGGAGGTCTCGTATATTCATGCCGAGGCTTTTGCGGGTGGAGAGCTTAAGCATGGAACCATAGCCTTGATAGAGGATGGGACGCCGTGCATAGTCTTCGTCTCGGAGGAGAATGAGAAGGAGATAATATCGAACGCGGTTGAGGTTAAGTCTAGGGGAGGATACATAATAGGGGTCTCGCCGAAGAACAACGAGGTCTTCGACTTCTGGATAAAGGTGCCAGAATGCGGCGTCGCAAACCCAATAGTCCAGATAATACCCATCCAGATCTTAGCCTATCAGCTCGCGGTTCTCAGAGGGTATGATCCGGATAAGCCCAGAAACTTGGCGAAGTCCGTGACGGTGAAATGATGGATATTAGATTGGCGAGGGAGGAGGATCTACCACAGCTAATCTCCATCCTCAGCCAGCTCAACCCACGGGCGAAGAGATGCGATCTAGAGAAGGCGAGGCAGGTCTTCAGGGAGCTTTTAAGATCAAATCAGCAATTCATCATGGTCTGCGAGATCGATGGGAGGGTCGTTGGAACAGCGGAACTCGTCATAAAACACAACCTAACCCATGGATGTAAGCCCTATGGATTCATAGAGAACGTGGTCGTGGATCAGCGCCATCGTGGCAGAGGAATAGGGGTCAAGCTCATCGAGAATTGCATCAAGATGGCTAGGGAGAGGGGATGCTATAAGCTCATCTTAACATGCAAGGATGAGCTAGTGAAATGGTATGGAAGGTTTGGGTTTAAGGAGTTCGGCGAAAAGGCCCTTAGACTAGACTTGGAAGAGTGATTTAGGTGAAGGTGATCAAGCAGAGAGCTAGGAGAGCCTTTTCTCCGACGAAGATCCCTGGAGCGAGATGGGTGATCAACCAATATATCGGCTGCCAACACGCCTGTAGATACTGTTATGCCAAGTTCATGTGTAAGTGGTATGATTATGGGAAATGGGGTTCTTGGATGGTTGTGAGGGAGAATATGCCGGAGCTTGTGAGGGGTAGATATGTCGCTGGAAAGGTGTATATGTCGAGCGTCTCCGACCCCTATCAGCCGATCGAGAAGAGACTTGAACTCACAAGGAGGATCCTCGAAAACATGAGCAAGAGGATGAGGATCTCGATCCTGACGAAATCCGACCTAGTTCTAAGGGATTTAGAGCTATTCAAGAGGTTTAGGAACATTGAGGTTGGGCTGACCGTGAATGGCTTCGAGGAATCCATCAAGAATGATCTTGAGCCATATTCGCCGAGTATTGGGAGGAGGATCGAGGCGTTGAAGAGATTACATGAGAGCGGGGTCAAGAACTATGCCTTCATTTCCCCAATAATCCCAAGTCTGACGGATATCGAGGAGATAATAGCTGATACCAGAGGCTTCGTCACATACTACCTCTTCGAGTTCCTAAACTTCAGAGCCGCTGGAGCGGAGTTTAGGAGGTTTCTGAGAGACAAGTATTGGGAGGCATACGAGGTTATGTCGAATAGGGATAGATTTGAGAGATATGCTAGAGATACTGTTGAGGCCATTAGAAGGAGCGGGGTTAAGATAGGTGGAATATACCTACACCACCCAGAGCTCACCATGTTGAAGTAAGCCATGCTTACCTCCTAACCCTCCTCTTCCCACCCCTCCAAATCGGGGGATAAGTCCCCCTATCCATGATCACCCTCTCCGTCTTCGCGGCGATTCCATGAGATGCTTCGAGAATCTCCCCTACATTCATCTTGGCCTCGGCTAGGGCCACGAGCTCTCCCTTCAAGGTCATTAAGGCCACGGTCTCACCTCTCTTAACCGAGTCCTCAACCCTTGAGATTCCTACAACCGCTAGATCCGCTCCATGGCATATCGCGTCGACAGCGGTGTCGAGGAGGTAGATCTTAGGGAGATGTTTAACGGCCTCCTCAACGGGCTTCACAACCGATCTCAGAGGCTCCTCATCCCCATCCTCCCTAAACCTCTTCAAGGCATCGTAAACGTCTAGGATCGTGACCGAGTCTTCCTCGGTGAACGGCCCAGCCCTAACCCTCCTAAGCTCCTGCATATGCGCCCCACATCCTAGGTAGAGTCCGAGGTCGTGACAGTATTTCCTGATATAGGTTCCGCCTGAGCATGAGATCCTTAATAGAACATCCCTCCCATCCCTCTCGATCAGCTCAGCCCTATAGATCATCCTAGTCCTTATACTCCTTGAGACGCTCGATCGAATGGGTGGAACTTGGTAGATCTCTCCAGTGAATAATCTTATGGCCTCGGCGAGCTCCTCGTCTGAAACGTCTCCATGAAGTCTGAGGACGCAGACATACTCCTTCCCCCCACGCATAACCGCCCCCGCGCACTTCGTCGCATCATTTATGAGGATCGGCAAGACCCCTGAGACCGCTGGATCTAGGGTTCCTCCATGGCCAGCCCTCTTAGCCCCGAACAGAGACTTTATCTTAGCCGATAGCTCATGGCTAGTCGGCCCCCTAGGCTTATCCAGATTAACCACGCCTAGTCTTAGAAGTTTCTCGACGCTCCTCCTATATGGGTTCTCGCCATAGTCTGGATCGGTCTCGGCTTCAAGTCTAACCAGAACCCTATGCCTCTCCTCCCAAGGAGGGGTTGCGGCCTCGAAGATCATCCAACAATCCATCGAATAATCTCATTATAAGGTCTATGATGGGAGAGCTGTGGGCTTAACCTCAACCCTCTTCCTCATGTAGTCGATTAGCCCAGCCTCCTCCAAGGCCTTCAAGACCTCCTCATCGCTCGCGCCCCTCGAGATCTTGATCTTATGGGGGGTGAAGGCGAGGTGTGCGATATTCACCCTCCTCCTCCTAACACCCGTTAGGCTTTTGGGGCCTGTGACCAAGACGAAGTTCTTGCCTATGACATCGACGATTACGCATTTTCTAGAAGCCTCCCTCCCAGCCACCTTAACGGCTATCCTCCCAACCTCCTCGATCATCACGTTTCCTAAGAGATAGCCCCTATTTGATCTTCGCGATCAACCCTCTCTCCTTCTAGTGCTCAGTATCTGATCGGGTTTCAGGACCGAGACTCCGGCGACTCCGCCTAAAACCTCGATCAAGACTATCCAGTCGGGGTTTTCGAGGTCTACTTTACGATCGACCTTGCTTGCCGCGGCCTCGATAAGCTCTCTACTCGATAGATTTGTATGCCTCTTCTCGACCGTCACCCTAAACCTAGCGTCCTCTGGAATCTTGGATGAGAGCTTCTCGACCACTTCCGCGATCTTCTCAGGCTTGGCCTCCACAACATGCTCTATCGGGATGAATCTTAGGAGGCTGCTTATCCTCCAAGGCTCCTCGGCTAGAATCTTCTTAACCTCTTCGATGACCTTGAATGGATCTAGGCTCGTGCGGGCGGTCAATAGTCCAGCGATCTTCGTCATCATTATCTCGGGTTTCTCGTCTCCAAGCGACTTCAAGAGATCTTCAAGCTCGATCGCCGCAACGTTCTCTTGACCCCTAAAGGTGGTCACTATTAGATTGAACCTCTCCATCGAGTATAGTGTTATTTAGCCTAGTTAAAAAG
>Ga0190319_1000113_pt1 | contig 12399 bp, 11 predicted proteins | sample 48701145_MG_FD_165040 | JGI IMG/M metagenome (GOLD analysis project Ga0190319, IMG submission 165040) | Hydrothermal vent sediment bacterial communities from Southern Trench, Guaymas Basin, Mexico - 4870-11-4-5_MG | ecosystem: Environmental > Aquatic > Marine > Hydrothermal vents > Sediment ...
CTATATCGGAGGCTAACGGAAGCTTTCTCTTGACCTTTGTGTGTATCTCCCATATCTCCTTTCTCGCATGGTAATCTGGGAGGAATACGGGTATTATCTCATCGATCCTTCCAGGCCTCAGGAACGCCGGATCTATCTGCTCGATGTAGTTTGTGCTCCCTATGACGATTGATTTCCTATTCGGGCTTCCAAGCCAATCCAACAACATATTCTCTATCCTTCTAGTCAGTCCCGCATCCGCAGTCGATGATACTATCTCTCTTCTAAGCGAGAGTTGGTCGAACTCATCTATGAAGACTATTATGGGTGATAACGCTTCTATGATTTTTATGACTTCATCAAGCCTCCTCTCAACCTCGCTGGAATACATTATCGTCGCCGGAGTAATCTTCACAACAGGTAGATTGACCTCCTTCGCCAAGGCATATGCGAAAGTCGTTTTACCCGTCCCGGGAGGCCCGTAAAGGAGCATCCCCCTAGGTATGTTTAAGCCATAATACTTCACCAAATCCGGATTTCTTATCAGCTCTACCAACATCTTCTTGGCGTATTCTTTCAGATAGTTGTAGCCTCCTATCACCTCGAAGCCGAACTTCGGCTCGATATATTCTAGCCCGTAATTCAGAAGAAGCCTGCGTTTATATTCGGTTATCTCGGACGAGATTATTTTTCCATGCTTTTTCAGACTTTCTTGGAAGAGCATCTTCATATCGTAGAGCGTCAACCCTGCAGTTAAGTTGATTAGTTCTTGCAGGTTTTCTGGAGGAGGTAGGTTGTTTCGTTTTATGAATGTCTCTATGAATCTACGCCTTTCCTTTTCATCGCTCAAGGGAAGTTCTTTAACACGAATATATCTGATTATTGCGGAGTCAAATAAATGTCTAGACGACGTGAGAACATAGATATATCCTGACGCCCGTTTCAATTTTGTCAGCTCTAAAATGAGCTTTTCTATAGGTTGCGCATCTTCACGTCGTAGAACAGGCCATATGATCACTCGGCTTCCGGATCTAAGCTCCGAAGAAATTTCCCCAAATTTTTCTACTACTTCACCAGGCGTGTACTCTCTTAAAGTAATATTTTCTTTCTCACACTTAGATTGCAACTTTTTTAAAAAAATCTTGATTTTTTCAAGATCTATGGAAACCACTAGGAATACATGATCAATCATTCCATCCCCACCGAAGATTTAACGAACAAATTATTTGAATTATGTCGTACCGCCGCCTCCAACCCAACTGAACCCAGTTTCAATCAACTTTCTGAAAGCATTATTAAGTGTATCTACTAGGAATGAATCCTTGGGGTTAAGCCATAATACTATCAACAATATTATTACTAGGGCCATTACCGTGGTCACCAGGATCTGCTTGATATTCGCCACATAGCTTATTCCAAGTTGCGTCAACACACTTCCGCTCAAAAGCCAGATTAACGCCAGCAAAATGACAGTGACAAATAGTAGTATCCAGATGAAGTTTTTGGCAGCATCCCAAACTTGCTCGGGAGACAGCTGGAGCAACAATCCTGTCAATATGTATGAAGCATATCCTCGCATCAGTTCCTCTCTCTTCAACATTTCTTTAAGATCTGGTGGGATTGACCGCTCAACAGTCTTAGCTACCCTTCTAAAGACTAAGAAATAGACTGCTACACCCAGGCCTATCAGAATTAATCCGAAACCTCCTTGACTATACCAGAATACCGTAGAGAAGTATACTCCAAGTAGCGTGAACATTAATATGAGTGAGACGCCGGCTATCTTCAACACCTTGATCAGGTTTAGAGCGGTTTTTGCCTGCCTAATCTGGTCTTCTGAGTACCTGACCCTCCTGACCGGCCTCCTTCTCACAGCAACTTCTGGACTTATTCCAAGATCTTGATCACTCAATAGCTCTTCTTCACGACTCATTTTCTCTACACGGTAATTTTTAGCGGCTAATATATTAACATTTTGATATGCAGTTTTCAGGCCGGAACGTGGAATAAGTTAATATTTTTTGAGTCTTCTGTTTAGAGGTGAAGCCATGGAACTCATTAATTGTCCTTCCTGTGGGGAGAGGACGATACGCGCCAAATATTGCATTTACTGTGGGGCGAAGCTGAATTACCAAATGCCGGTAGTAGAATCCGAAAAGTCGCGTGGAGACGAGGATACTTATCCAATCCAATTTGATAGCTTTTTCCATCTCTGCGATCTCTTGTTCTCCGGCGAGATAACGTTAGAAGTCTTCTCAAGCACATTTGATGAATCATTTGTGGCATTTAGGAGGGCTCGCGCTAAAAGGCTGGCGGCGGTAGAGGACAAATTGCGGAAACTCGAAAAACTCGTCGAAAGCGAGGAAAAGTTGGAGGTGAGGAAGAAGCTTGGAATCATAAGCGACAAGGAATATGTTATGGAGGTCGTGCCCATAACGAGGGAAATCAAGTCTCTGAAAGCTGAGCTGAAGCCCTACGTGGAGGGCATGAAGGAGCTTTATGATGATGAGATGCTTAGGAAGCTTGGGGAATATGTTGAGAGGCTTGAGCAGTTCGACGTGAGCGGAGAGGACACGTTTTCGAGGAAATGGTTTGAATCTGTCAAGAAGCATCTCAGAAACCTTTATGAAACCCTCAAGAAAGAGAGGGATTTATTGGTTAGGGCAGGCCTCCTCTCCTAGGGGCTAAAAGTCCTCAGGTATCAAAGTTTTCCGCTTATTCGCCTGCGCCCTAGCTATGGCCTTCTCTATTAGCTCCTCAACTCGGCGATTGAGGCCGTCGATGGCCTCTCGCCCACATCTAAAGCCCTTTGACTTCACGATTTCCCTGATCCTCTTCTCAACCACCAGCCCTCTAGCCATGTTCGATGAATTCCGTCCAAACTTTATAAATTTTAGAGTAAACTTTCCCAGTCAACTGGTTTTCACTCTCTTACCAAGACGGCTGATAACGATTCTGCCAAAGCATATCCAACGAAGCTTATCGCGGCGAAGTATGCGACGGTTATCGCGGCGAACATGTGGAGCATTAATGATGGGCCTAGGTCGAACAAGAACCTTGTGCCACCTATGTCTAGGTAGGACGGCGTATTCCACGCGAGGTTGGCGATCATCCCGGCTGGAATGTCCATGGTGGCTTCTAGGATGAGGCTCCAGGTGAAGACATGTGAGCCGAGTCTGACCGTCGGCGACCACATCATCATTATTATTCCCAGCCCAATCAGTATTGCGAGTATGGCTTGACCGTAAAGGAAGTTTAGGAATGAATACGTCACTACGAGGAGTAGCATTATCAGGCCTGGAGCTATCCAGAAACAGTATGCCAGCGGCGGGAGAGACGTATTAGCAAGGTATCTTCCAAACGTCCTTTCCTTCTCGTCCATCCCCGGCGTGGTGATCAAATCTCTTCCAGCACCATCAACCATGTAAGTCAACAGCTCGAGAAATCCTATCCAAACCATTCCTCCAACATTATTTTTAACGGATTTTCCAAATGTGTCCCATGCAGCGGCGGCTGCCATTATTGGAGGCGCGGTTGGGGCTCCGGCGCTCTCAAACGCCCTCCTCAACCCATCTGCTAAGGCATGTCTGTTTATGAAGAGTGCGGCGAGGATCGCTAAGATGAAGAGTTTTCTCACAACTCTACTCGTGTATGGCGAGACAAAGCCAGTTATATGGGGCGCGAATAGGAGGAGAAACAACTGTATTAACATGCTTCCCATAAGAACTATGTGCATGAGATTGTCTAGGTCTAATGCGAAGCCGGCTATGGGTTCGGGCTTTTTAACCTCTACGGGAATCGTCAGCTTTACCAAACATACTGTTTTATCTTCCCAAGGTAGCTTGGCTTCTTCAGCCGGAGAGCAATCGAGATTCTTGTCATAAAGGACTATGTAGAGCCATACTCTCACATACTTTAAGCCGGGCGATGGAGATATGCCTTGAATGTTTATCCCTAGGTCTGTCAATCCCCTGTTCCGTACAAAACCTTTCCGCGGGTAGACGTCTACGCCGATGCCCTCCGTTTCAAAATACACGTAGTCGACCTTATATGGATCTGCCGCTTGCATGGGATGGCCGAATACAAAGCCCCCAACCCGCATCTCATCCCATATGTTTACCCAGGGGAAGTCTTCGTAAAGTAGGGTGAAGCGGAAGGGCATATCCTCGTAGGCTATTATCGGCCTCGGCGACGACACGTAATTCGGGTTATCAACATCTTCTACCTTCTGGAAGATCCTTATCTTCCTGTAGTCGAATGGTAGGGCGGCGTAGATCGGGGTGATGAACGAGTTCGTGAGCAGGAACAGCATCAATAGCGTCAACAATGCTCTTTTCGCTTTTTCCACGGGAAAACAATTCATAAAAGTTATATATAAATCATGCAATCTTCGGCCCGAGAGATGAGGCTCGATAAAGAGCAAAGAAACTTGGTAACGCTGTATATAGTTCAGGAGAGGAGGGGGGCGATAACTGAGCAAGATCTTGAACGCCTTGGAAAAATGTTGAAGGAGGATCCTGACGAGCTTAGGGAGTACCTAAACCAAGTTCAGAAAGGAGTTTATATCATGAAGCCCGCCGCGACTTTTAGGGCGAAGAACCTGCTCTCAGCCATAGATCCCCGCTACAAGAGACTGCTTGAGGAGTCCATAACCCTTGCGATGATGGGGAATAGCAATAAGCCATTATTGATGCAACCGCCTGAGCCAACCCTGCAATCAGATGAGGAGAAACGTTTCAGGGAATTCTGGATGGTTTACTGAGAGGCCGGCTACTTTGCTTAATGTTTATAAATTTAAAACATTTTAAAGAGTTGACATGCGAAGCTCGATAGCCAAGAAAATTATAATATCATTGGCTCTGGCATTTCTCGCGATAGGGGTTTCCAACGTCGCTTTCGGAAATTCGTCCAATGTATCCGTCACGACAATCTCCACCGAGATAGAAACTCAAGTCACGTATAATATGACCTTGGTCGGCCACCGGCCAGGGTTTAACGTTACGGTCATTTACGTCTTGCCGCCGAGAAACTGCTCGATATATTTTGTCAGCGAGAACAGGACCTATCAAAAGTTTGTATTGTCGAGGCCTGACATCTTCCTCTTTAGAATTCCGCCGGTGAACACCACCATGTCTATCGAAGGATGCGAGACCACCTTGAGGCAAGAGATAACTGAGCATGGTTTCACGGTCACCTATAATGGAGTTCAAAATGTGAAGCTTGTCATAAACGGGAATGAAACTGAAATCTCCTTGCTCGGGAAGATAATAGAGTCGTGTCCAGATGTTCTCACGGAACTTCTCTACATATTTAGTGTGGAGGAGCCTAACGCCACGATAGTTGTCAACCTCGAGGGAGTCAACGCGACGTTAAAGGGATATACGACCACTATTACGTTCAAAAAACCTGTTCACGTTCCAGAAGCCACTTTGACGACTTATAAGATTTGGCCTGGGACGACTTTCAAGAAGCTGTACATATTTGAGGGAACTACGAGCACCAATATTGAGGAAGTTGTCATACCCACAACCGTAACAATCGTGACGACGATAACTTATGGAGGTGGTATGAATCAGACTTCTGGAATGCCGTATACTGGTCAAAGCACGATGATCATAACGAGGCCGGGTGGTGGAGTGTTCATCCCGCCAGCCGCTTCGCTAGCTGTTATAGGCTTGGCGGCGATCTCGATTTTGGCCGCGTATGCGATTCATAGGTGGCGGCGACCTTGAATGAGCGCGGCAGGGTTCTCCGCTCATCATTTATCCTCTATTGTGGCCTCTGTCTCAATTATGGAGTAAGCATGTTCTTCTGGATATTGGCTTCAAGGCTTGACGTTGCTTCAACAGGTAAAGCCCTCCTCATAACCGCGCTGAGCTATATCTTTTCGTTCTTCAGCCTGTTCGGTATCCATTACTCGATTCAGAAGAGGCTTTCTTCAGGCATGCGGGAAAACCCCCTTCCATCAGCATTCGCCTTCACATCAATCATCTCTGCTTTAACAGCGTTTTCTGTTGTCATATTTTTCACTCCCATCGAGCTTGCATTTATCACGGTTTTGTCAGCAATAGGGTATGAGCGCCTTAGAATCTTGGACAGAGTCCTCCTAGCCTATTATGATACTGTTTCCATCGTCATGTCTTATGTGATAAGTGCAATAACATTAATCTTATCATTTATAGTTCTCGAACATCTTGTTCCACCTCTCTACGCAATGCTGTTGAGCCAGCTATTTTGTCAAATATCTTTGTTAGTCACATTCGGTTACTACGCATTCAAGAAGGTTGGAAACTTTCCGAAAACCTCCAAGCTTTATTCATATGTTTGTGAGGGAATCTACCTCTGGGCGTTTGAGTTCATGTTCAGCTCAAGTTACTGGCTGGCAAATTTCTTCGCCATGTTCGTATCTAGTTCGGACGAGCTTGCTGGCATAGGCATAATTCTAAGAATATCCTACATAGTTTACATATTTTCGGCGACAATAGCTCACGTTTCCTTAACGGGGTTCGCCAGAGAAAAGCTTAAGATGGACATCCTCCAAAACGCCGTATTATACACCATCCCATCATCAATAATCCTATCAACATATGTCGAGGACCTGCTCAGAATATTTTCCATAAATATATCAAACCTCGTCCTTCCATCAATACTTATTTTCACTTCAATACTTTTCACACCTTTTGTTGTAATTCCACAAATGAGGTTGTTTGCGTCTGGGAAGGCTAGAGAAGCTTTCATCATAGGCTTTTCCATGGCTTTCTCGAGAATATTCTCATATATTTTACTGGGGCTTAGAATTGGGCTCGTGGGAATAGCGTTTTCGCATTTCTTGGGTTCGGTGATCTCCACAATCATTTCCTCAAAGTATGCTAGTTTCAAGGCTTTGCTTGAACCGAGTTTTTTGAAGGTCATGGGGTTGGCAATTGCGATATCGCTTCTCGCCTACATATTACCCTTCAAGTTTGGAATCCTTATTTTGCCGGCGATGTTGACACTATTATATGTTTGGAAAGGATATATAATGATCCCTCTTCCTTCTTGAGGAGCAAGCCTACCTAATTTACAATAGCGGTGGCTTCTATGGACATCGTAACATTTTTCCTTACAAGCTCATATGGATATGTGTAATATATTCTAATCACTAAAACTTCTCCTTTCGAATAGCTCGTTGAGGGGGTTGGCAGGCTTATCGTTTCTGAGCTATTCGCGTCGATGGTTATCAGCGAGGGGCTACAAAGTTTTTCGCAGTATTGAGCCTTCAGGTTATTGGAAGTATCATATATTTTTATGTCTAGGATTTTAACGCTGTACTTGCCGTTGTTAGTTATCCAGATTGTCCCTGACCCCGACTGATCGACATAAATATAATCTATGCCTATGTCTGTTAGAACCTTCATGAGGTTCAGATTTGTTGCCCGATTAATGCTTTCAGACGTCTTCGCACCCCAAGAAATGGAATAGAACCAGAGGATAATTGCCATGCTCGCAGTCACGCCTAAGAGCAGAAGTGCTGACATAGCAGGTGAAACAGCTCTAACCCAACGTTTTTTATTCTTCCTCAAGTTACCACCTCTACATTAGATATGATAAGTTTGGCATAGTTAAGGTTTCTAATGGGTCTGTCAGGATCGTATAATTCTTCTGGAAGCGTATAAGCCGCGATTTTGAAGCTTTCTGCCGGGATGGTCTCATAAATAACTATTTCACGATATTCTCCGGGATATAGCTCCAAATTTATATTCGCTTCAAATATTATTTCATTACCACTTACCGCAAATATTTTTATGACGTAGACAGGTACCCTCCCGTTGTTCGCAACATAAATATGCAAAGCGCCTGCTGGTTCGTTGTAGTATGCATATTCTATTATCGCGTTTACTTTCTCTGACCTTATCTTTTGGAAGCATTCATCTATCTGCAAGTATTGTTTTCTATAGCCAGTCATGTAGTAAGAGGTTAAAGCTACCCCTATGAACGCTATTACTGCAAGTACAATTGCGATTGAAAGCGGCTCAGCCGTTCCTCTTTTCCTAATATTTCCTCCTCTCATGTTAGACGCCCCTTATTGGTGATTGGAAGAACATTAACGACAAGTGGCCTGAAGCAACTATAGCGATTATTGAAGCCATGATCATGATTATGCCATGGAAGAATCCAGCTGCTATTGTCCCATTCGAAACTTTGCCTGCTAAAAGCCCTGATATTGCCGCTGTTATCACAACCGGCGGTAAGAAAAATTGTATAAACTCTGAGAGAGCAATTCCCATATGAGCTATTGAGAGGAGGCTCCTCATGAATGATACCAACATGACGACTATGATTATCAGCAAGAGTGTGGAGACATATGGCACCGCCATGAGCGGTTTCAAGGCTGATCTCTTCTCTTTCTCAAGTCTTTCCAAGTCCTCTGCGAATTTTGCTAGGGTGTCGAGGGTTTCTGGAGAGCCTCCCCCAACGTCGATGGCATCTATGAGGATGAACATCATCGCCCTAGGCATCCAGTCTTTAACTCGTTGGGCGAAGTCGTTGTAGATAGTTCTGAAGTCGATTCCCCAGCTAATCTGTTTCGCAATTTTCTCGAGATACTTCTTGAATCGTCCATATGGCCTGTCTTGAAGCGTGAGGATTGCCTTCTCCGGGCTCATGCCCGTCTTCCTCGTCTCGGTGAGATCTCTCAGGAACAGCGTTATTCCGTGGAAAACTCCTTGACTCTCCTTATGCTTCAGGTGGTATGCTATTGCCGGTGGGATGAACATTATCAGGAAGGCGAAGCATAACCCTAGAGGCGTTTCATATCCATATTCAAGTCCTACAAGTTCTCTGAGAGCTATCATCATAGTGGATGTTGGCAGGCTACGTGGATCACCTACAAAGAATGGTACTACGAATGATGCTATGAATGCTATCCCGGGTATCATCGATATTAGGAACACCTTATATACTGATCTATCGCCTGTCGGATATTTTGGCTGGCTGATGTCGGCGAGGAAGATGAATACCCCACAAAGCATCGGTAAAATAATGTATCCGAAGATCGCGAATTGTCCGACATCCATGGTCATATACTCACTTGGCATCGCCTTACTGATGATAAATATCGTGTAGACGACGAGGCTGAGCATCATGGCAACCGACGCATAGCTTTCCATCAACATACCCATACGCTCTCCAATGATTTTCATCTTCGCGGTCCTCAACGCGAATATCTGCTCAGTCTTTCTCAATAGATAGTGAACAACGTCTCCGCCGCTCCTCAGGGTTGAAGCATATCCCATAATTAGATCTCTATATTCTTCTGAAGGCAGGTTTCTCGCCATCCCTTCCAAACTCGTTACCGGATCGTTCCCAAGGACTTCCACGTCTACTTCGGCGAGGGATGCTGCCTTAGAAAGGTTCGGCATAAGTTCACCTCTACTCAACCTCTTCAAACTCTTATAGGGTGGTATTCCACCGGTGCTCATGACTGATAGATAGGTTGCTGCATATGGGACTTCGCTGTCGAGCATGCTCGCTAAGCTGGATGCAGACATGCCAGGCCATACGAGGCCGAAAACAAAGACTGCTAGAGGGGCAACTAGGAGTATGAGCGTGAGGGGCGTTCCCAAGATCAGATATAAGATTATGGCGAAGCCGACGCTGATGATGCCTGCCAGGAGGGAGAAGAAGAATATCGTCGAAAAGTAGGCGGGGCCGTAGATTCTCTTGCCTGCGGCTTCGAGCTGACGATCTACCTTTGGGAACGTTTTCGCGAGCCTGTCGCCGATGTTTCTGAACTTGCTATAACAGTAGCCGACCAATCTCTCCCCGAAATTCAGTTTTATGCCGGTACTCATCCCTTCATACATTTTCTCTAGGAGCTAATAAATAACTTTAATTACGCCGCGTTATTAAGCCCGCTCTGGGAATCTTTATATAAGCATTATTACACTTAATAGTTAGCCTTGGTAAGCGTGGAGAAACTTGAAAAGATCAAGGTGAAGGACAGGAAAAAGAAGAAAGAAGAGGAAGAAAGCTGGATATGGAGCAAGATCGTGGTCGATCCCATGCCCCAACACTATGAGGTCTTGACGCGATATGATATCAGGCCGGGTTTGTCTGAGGTGGTTATAGCCTGCCCGCCGCAGGAGGTCGTCACTCCAACATATTTCGTCGTCGAGGTGCCCCTAACTGAACGTGAAAAGAAGACCGTAGACCTGCTGACTAGGATATTGTCGAGGGAGATCACGCCTCCGACGTCGCTCGACGAGCATGAAGAGGTGAAGGAGTACCTGCATAAAACCGTCTTCAAGCTACTTGAAAAATATAAGGGGATCTTCGGTACATTTGACGAGATTTCGAGGATGAAGATCGCATACTACACGGAGAGGAACATGCTCGGCTTCGGCCCGCTCACACCCCTAATGGAAGACTACAGGATAGAGGATATTTCCTGTGACGGGGTGAATAAACCGATCTTCGTCTGGCATAGAGACTTTGAGAGCCTTCCAACCAATATCAAGTTCATCGACAAGGAGGCGTTAGACAACTACATCATACAGCTTGCCCACAAATCCGGTAAGCATGTGTCATCGGCTTTCCCGATAGTCGACGCCATGATCTATGGAAAGCATAGGCTCGCCGCGACCTTCAGGGAAGAGGTTTCTCCCTCAGGTTCAACCTTCACCATCAGGAAGTTCAGGGAAGAGCCTCTCAGCATAACCTCACTCGTCAAAGCAAATGTTCTTAGTAGCTTGTTGGCCGCCTACTATTGGACACTCCTAGAAAACAAGATGACTGTGATAATTATCGGAGCTACTGGAAGCGGTAAGACCACGACCCTCAATGCCTTGGCCTGCCTCTTAAAGCCCACCATGAAGGTAGTTACCTGTGAGGAGACTCCCGAACTCAAGATACCACTGGAAAACTGGGTAAGATTCGTTACTAGGGAGAGCTATGGTCTCGGAGCCTCAAAGATCGGTGAAGTAAGCCTATACGACCTGGTTAAGACCAGCCTCCGATACAGGCCGGACTACATAATCGTCGGAGAGATCAGAGGTGAAGAAGCCTTCGTCCTATTTCAAGCTATCTCAACCGGACATGGAGGCTTATCAACGCTTCATGCAGACTCGGTAGAAGCGGCCGTAAGAAGGCTTATCAGCCCGCCCATGAACATCCCCAAACCACATATACCGTTGATGAATTGCGTCTCGTTTATTCAGAGGGTTGTCCTGGGTAGGACGGCTGATGGCAGAATAAAGATAGGCCGGAGGATCTGTTATGTCTGGGAGGTCGAGGATTACTCTGATAGGGAGGGTCTCATAACTAGGATGATCTCGAGATGGGATCCACATGACGATAGGCATCAGGTAATATTATCGGATAGTTATTTGCTAGAGAAGATAGCCATTCACACAGGTAAGCATGTGGAGGAGATCTACGAAGAGATCGAGGGCAAGAGGGTGGTTATCGACTGGATGGTCAGAAATAACATTGAGAAGATCGAGGATGTCGCGAAGGTGATTTATAGATATTATATTGATCCGAAGAGGCTTGAGAAGGAGATATTGCATCAGGCTCCTGAACTCATTAAGCCGAAGAGAGTTGAGAAGGAAGTCGGCGAGCTTGATGTAGAGGTGGTTGAGAAGATAATCATGGAAGTTGTCGAAGATAGGGGTAAGATAAAGCTTGAGAACCTCGTTGAGATAGTCGAGCAGGAAGGGGAGAACGCCGACGCCTTAGTGCCGGCGCTGAACAGGCTGATCGAAAGAAGAAGGGTTAAGTTGATCGGAGATATCGTTGCTTTGCCGGAAGTGGTTGAGGGAAGATAAAAACTGTTAGAATCTAGGTAAGAATCTTATTTCTCTTCGTATTGTCTATGTTTTCCACTCCCCTATAGATTCCAAGGTCTATCAATATTTTTAGCCCGTAAAGGTTTACCCTGCCATACATTTTACCCAACATTCCCCGCATCTTCCTCCATCTCAGGTCTAGGTGTGGGTCGAAACGTATTATTACTCCAAGTATTCCATCCGTCTTTACGAATTTTATTGGAGCGATTTTCGAGTTTACTTTACTGATCGTATCCTTCTTTGATGCCTCAACATAAAATGTAAGATAGTCGCTTGAGGTTTCGGCGTGGACTGTCGAATCATCTAATATGTCTCCAGTTTCCAGTTTCAGATATTTTTCGATGATGAATTTTTCAAGAGTTTTGAACCTCGATAAATGGGTGATAGTTTCTATTTTAAGGAGTGGTATGTCGTTGATTCCGATGAGATTATATTTCTGGAAAACTTTGATAGCGTTCTTGGAAAGCGTCCCGTATATCTTTCCAAGCCCATTGTCGTCAGTTCTTTTCCACTTGAATTTGGTCTTGCCCGAAAGCGATGAATAATGGATGATGTCGGGATTGCGCTTCAGCTTAACCCATCTATAAATTAT
>Ga0190319_1000114_pt1 | contig 12398 bp, 15 predicted proteins | sample 48701145_MG_FD_165040 | JGI IMG/M metagenome (GOLD analysis project Ga0190319, IMG submission 165040) | Hydrothermal vent sediment bacterial communities from Southern Trench, Guaymas Basin, Mexico - 4870-11-4-5_MG | ecosystem: Environmental > Aquatic > Marine > Hydrothermal vents > Sediment ...
ACCGTTAGATCATGTGAGGATCGCGGTCGCGAGCAATGGGAAGAAGGGATTAGAGGACACAGTCTCAGATGTTTTCGGGAGGGCGAAGACTTTCACGATAATAGATGTGGAAAACGATCAAGTCAAAGAAGTGAAGGTGATCGAGAATCCGGGAGTAAGGTATCAGTATGGATGCGGCCCTATAGCCGTCAAAACCCTCGTGGATCTAGGGGTCGACGCGGTTATAGCCTCCGAGTTCGGTCCAAGCGTCTCATCAATCCTTGAACAACATGGAGTCAAAAGGCATAGAAGTAGGAGCGGCATAAGAGTTGAGGAGGCCCTAAAGGAATTCTTAACGAGTTCCAAAACCTAATCCAACAAGATAGACTTAGATTATCTCTCGCTCATCGGCGGCATGTATTCAGATATCATTATTGTGTATGGTGTGCATTCATGAACTTCCAAGAATTGGAATTAAACATTTAATTCCAGGATAATCTAGTGATTTTGCGAGGATGCCCTTAATCGACAGATATGGCAGACCCGTCAGGGGCGTTAGGATCTCGGTTATGCCGAGTAGTAGATGCAACTTCAACTGCATATTCTGTCATCATGAGGGGATCCATGAGAACCCCGAGGTCTTAATGACTCCCGACGAGATCGAGAGGATCGTTAGGGTGTTGATGGGATTTGGGGTTGATTCGGTCAAGCTCACGGGCGGGGAGCCTATGCTCAGATCGGACATACTTGAGATCGTTGAGAGGCTTGGGAGGCTTGGCCTGAGAGATCTATCCATGACCACGAATGGGACAAAGATACCTGAACTGGCCTCAGAGCTTAGAAAGAGGGGTTTGAGGAGGATTAACATAAGCCTCCACTCCCTAAACCCTAGGAGATATTGTTGGATAACAGGGCATAGAGAGGATGTGGGCGAGAAGGTCTACCGATATACCTTGGAGGCGATCAAGTCGTCGCTCGACGCCGGGCTAAATCCCATAAAACTTAACGTAGTCGTTATGAGAGGCGTCAATGACGGTGAGATAGATGATTTCATCTCATTCATCGAAGGACTCGACTCCTCGGGGAGGGTGATCCTACAACTCATTGAGCTCATACCACTCGGCCCGTTTAAGGGAGAGTTTTATGAGAGGTATCATTACGATCTTGGAGAGGTCGAGGAGAGGTTCAGCAAGATCGCGGTCAAGAAGGTGGTTAGAAGACTTCATCTAAGGCATCAATATCTCCTGCCGAATGGTGTTTGGGTCGAGTTCGTCAGACCAGTCAACAACTACATCTTCTGCATGAATGATAATAGGATTAGGATAACCCATGATGGGAAGTTCAAGCCATGCCTGATGAGAGACGATAACCACGTCGACTTCTTGGATGCGATGAGGTCTGGGGCGAGCGATGAGGAGTTGGGAAAGCTCTTCCTGAAAGCCGTCCATCTGAGGGAGCCATACTATAAGCCCCCAAATCTCAAGCCTAGACCGAACATATCTTGGAGCGGCCGCTAGATTTGAACCTTGAACGGTTTGCTCGTCCCTATCTCCTCGTGTAATGTTTTCTTATAATTACAGTGAGTATTAGGATCGAGATTAATGAGATCACGGCCATAATTGAGGTTATCTGCTCCCAACTTCCCTGAGAGTATGGGGTTATGATCTCTCCGCCGACCGGCGCAGGTGAGGGGGTCGCAAGGGCTAAGACAAAGATGTCATAATCTTGTGCGGCGCTACGTCCTTCCTCTGGCGTCGGGGTATATTCTTCTCCGAGGGAAGCGAGACTTATGGATATGGCTACTGGGGTTCCAAGTATCTTCACGGGTTGATCCGTTACGTCCGTGATCGTTCCGGAGATATCTGTTAGTGTTAAGCTCAGCGACCTAGTAAGCCCGGTTATGTAAAGTGAGCCCGATGCCACAGCATATGCTTCTTCGAATTCTGTACCGTTCCAGACGACATCCCATGCCAGATTCCCCACATGATCGAAGGCGACTACCAACACGGCGTGGTCACCCGTGTTTGGATCTACAGTATAGCCTGCTAAGTACACCCGCTGGGAATCCGCGGCCACCGAATGAGCCTCGTCTGTTCCGCCGCCGTCCCAAGTCTTGGCCCATTGAAGATTTCCATTTTCATCAAACTTAGCGATAGAGGCATTATAGGTATAGCGGACGGGGCCGGCGATGTACACGTTTCCGGAGGGATCAACCGTTACGCTCTCGCTCCACGTGTTATGCAATCCTATCTTCCAGATCTCTCCCCAGATCATGTTTCCGCCTGTATCAAGTTTCAGCAAGAATGCGGAGTATGCGCTGGCGTTCTTCCCCGCTACATAGATATTATCGTTACCATCTATTGCTATGTCGTATCCGTATTCGTGCCTATCGGCGGTCCCTATCCTCTTGCTCCAAACTAGGCTGCCATCGGTCGGGCTCAACTTCATTATCAAGCAATCGTAGGACGTGCCGATGTCGATCTCCCCGGTCACGTACACATAGCCATTAGAGTCCACCGCAACCCCTCTTCCCGTGGAGTTCGTCGTCTCATCCCAGATCCTGCTCCATTGGAGGTTTCCATAGGGGTCGAATTTGGCGGCGAATCCATAGTAATGCGGAGGGGCTATGCCATCTTGCGTTTGTCCGACGACGTAGATGTTTCCTTGCCCATCTACAGTGACGTCATAAGCTTCATCGTTGTCGTGTATTTTCAGGGCCTTAATCCACAATAAGCTGCCGTCGGCCTTCGAGAGCTTGGCCACAAAGGCCTTCGCGTAACCCGTGGAATTAAGGTACTTCCCTACCACGACTACATAATCTGAATCCGCCGCGACCCCATAACCAGAATCAACTCCATTTCCATAGAAGTACTTCTCCCAGCCTATGGTCTGGGCGCTGGGCGACGGCAGGATCATGAGGGAGATTAGTACAAGAAGCGTCAAAATGGCTGGAAGGAGGAGTCTCCTCATGGAACGCACCCTCACTAAACCAGAATATTGTTCGGATACCGCCATAAAAAGTTTCAAGTTCGATGACCCTTTGGATGAATCTCGTCTAAAAAGAACAATGTTCTCCCCCATCAGCCCTTATGACGCCATGAATAACCATCTTCATTGAGGAAGATCTTAAACAAATCCGGAGGCGCTTCTGATCGGGGAAATATCCGTTTAGAGGTTGTATAAAAGCGTTTATATGGAGTGTATCACGGTTATCCAGGGCGAAAGGGAAGATGCTGCGGAACAAGAAGCGGAAGGGAATATACTTCTCTAGGAGAAAGCGCAGACGGCCATGGATCCTACTAATCCCAATCACGATAGCATTCGTAATCCTTATCTCGGCCATAGCTTACATGAATCAAAGTCCCGAGGAAATCAGCTCACATAAGAGGGCCGCGATTCTCGATGGATTATCCGCGGACTACCCAAACCGGACCTTCATAAATTCAGCGGAGAAGATCTTGGAGAGAGCGGGGTTCACAGTCGACATTTACGGTCCAGAGAACGTGAGCCTGAGCCTTCTCAGGGAGCTTCCCTCGAAAGATTATGGTCTCGTAGTTTTCAGGGTTCATGGTGGCAGGATAAGGCAGCCGATAGGATTATTCATGGGCGGCGGTCTCTTCATAGAGAGATGCGGCCCAGAATCCCATAGAAGGGAGGTCGAGTCAGGATACCTCCTCCTCGGAAGACCATTCCTCTCAAATGAAACCTACTGTGTCGCCCCACCCCACTACATAATCGATAAGCTCCATGGAAGATTCAAGAAAGCCATAATCATAGCAATATCATGCTTTACAGGAGACGACGAGGTGATGGCCATAGCATTCTTCAAGCGAGGAGCAAGAGCGTACATAGGATTCAAGGGAAAGATCTCGCCGACATATGGAGACACGTTCACCATAAAACTCCTACGAAAAATATATGCTGAAAACCTCTCAATCCAAGAAGCATTCAACCAAGTTAAAGAAGAACTGGGTCCAGATCCCCATTATAACGGAACCCCAATCCTATATCTTTCATAAAAGGGGGGAGAAATAGGTTTTAAAGTGATCGGGAGAGACTTGATAGGGGCGAAAAACCTTGTCTAAGCTTAGGTCCCCGATAGTAGCGGTCCTAGGCCACGTAGACCACGGCAAGACAACGTTACTCGACCGCATGAGAGGAACCCTAGTAGCCGCTAGAGAGGCAGGTGGAATGACCCAGCATATAGGCGCGAGCCTTTTCCCACTCGACGCGGTCGTCGAGACCTGTAGATCTCTCCTCGGTGAGATTAAGGTTAAGAGGCTTGAGATACCCGGGCTCCTCTTCATAGACACTCCAGGCCACGCGGCCTTCGCGAATCTCAGAAGGAGGGGTGGGTCTCTCGCAGACCTCGCGATCCTCGTGATAGATGTGATGAAGGGGATTCAGGAGCAGACTAGGGAGAGCATCCAACTATTGAAGGCTAGGAAGACTCCATTCATAGTCGCCGCGAACAAGATAGACCTAATCCCGGGCTGGAAGCCCCATGAGCTCGCCCCATTCCCCAAGACCTTCGAGGCTCAGTCGAGGCCAGTCCAAGAGGATCTTGAGAATAGGATCTATGGCTTGATTGGAGACCTATCATTCTACGGCTTCAGGGCAGACCTCTACTCTAGGATAAAGGACTTCACGAGAACTTTAGCGATAGTTCCGGTGAGTGGAAAAACGGGTGAGGGGATTCCAGATCTCCTCCTAGTCCTCCTAGGATTGGCTCAAGCATTCATGAAGGAGCAGCTAACCATCCATGAGGGGCCTGCCGAGGGAGCGGTCCTAGAGGTTCTCGAGGAGGAGGGGATAGGGACTACGATAAACGCGATAATCAGCGATGGAGTGCTCAGGGTCGGGGACAGGATAGCCTTGATGGGATTCGATGGGCCATTCACCACAAAGGTTAGGGCGCTGTTGATGCCTAAACCTCTCGACGAGATGAGGGATCCGAGGGACAAGTTTAAGCGGGTGGACTCGGTCGAGGCGGCGGTTGGGGTCAAGATAGTCGCGGAGGGCTTGAGTAAGGCCATAGCCGGATCCCCTATCTACGCGATCCCATCGCCGAAAGAGGAGCAAGAGATCCTTGAAAGAGTTAGGAGCGATGTGGGGGAGATCCTACTCAGCACGGATAAGGTTGGAGTCGTCCTTAAGGCGGATACGCTTGGAACACTTGAGGCTGCGATCTTATTCTTGAGGGAGCGTGGAATACCTGTTAGGAGGGCTGGGATAGGCGATGTGAGTAAGAGGGATGTGGTCGAGGCAGAGATAGTTAGGTCGAAGGACGAGTTCAAGGGGGTGATCCTAGCATTCAACGTCAAGATCCCGCATCAGCTCGAAGTAGACGCGAATAATAGAGGCGTCAGGGTGTTTAAGGGGCCAGTCCTATTCAAGATAGTCGAGGATTACCTAGAGTGGGTTAGGGAGGAGACGACCAGGAGGAAGCTTAGGGCGTTCGAGTCCTTGGTCAAGCCTGGGAAGATCAAGATACTCGAGGGATACGTCTTTAGGAGGAGTAAGCCTGCGATCTTCGGGATAGAGGTATTGGGCGGGATAGTGAAGCCAAGATACTCGATGATGAATGCGAAGGGGAAGGTCGTGGGAACGATAGCCCAGATCCAAGACAGGGGTCAGAGCATACCTGAGGCGAGGAGCGGGATGAAGGTCGCGGTCTCAATGAGAGAGCCCATAGTGGGTAGGCATATCCATGAAGGCGAAACCCTCTACGTCTCGATACCCGAGAACGATGCCAGACTCCTCCTCAAAGAATATAATGATATGTTGGATGAGGAGTCGAGGCAGGTCTTGGAGGAGATTGTGAAGATTAAGAGGGCTCAGAACCCGCTTTGGGCTAGATGACCGCCTATACGAGCATGAAGCATCTACGGAGAACGTGAAAGCCCTGCAATCCTCTTCGTCATCCAGCTTATTGGATTAAAAATTCTATACCAGGCTTGATCACTCCGATAAGCGCGTCATCCAGATAGATGGCTATCTCATCTCTACCGAGCTGGACGGCTCTAACCGTCACTTGCTCAGATCCCTTAACCCTCTTCAACTCTAAGATCACGTCAAAGTAGTCTTGATCGGCTGAGGCTCCTCCAGGCCTATCCTCAAAGGCTATGATGTAGGTCTCATAGACTTCTCCAAAGCATCCATAGGTTCCTGAGCTATAGCTTATCAGCTTAAAATCGCTTAATACGACTCCCATGGATCTATTGACTATCCTAAGCCGGCTGACCTGCCTCCTAAGATCTTCTGGAAGGGTCAAAGCCCTCTCCTCATCAAGAACCTCAAAGATTATGAAGGCAAGGAGGAAGCCTGCTAGAAATGCTGCGAAGATCTGGATGAGGAAGCCTTCTCTCATCCCGAAATGATTATCTTTGGCCATGATGATAAATATGCGTTGGATGGATTGGAGATCCGTCTACAAGGAGATTAGGAAGAGTTTTCCAGGCTGGAGGAGGGCTAGGATAGATAGGAGGTTGTCTGAGAAGCTAACTCAAGACCTTGAGGTGTTGAAGAAGCTCTTCGTCGAGGAGGTTCTCGGAGATCAGCTAAAGCTAGCATCAGACTGGTCGCTCCAACTGAAGAGGGTCCTCGAGATGATTCATCAAAGATTGGGAGTATCCAATGTGGTCTTTCCCCGCGAGCTTAGAAGCTTTCTAGAAGACCCTGAAGCCCATCTAAGGAAGAAGCTTTTCATCTATGCGATGGATCTTGCTAGGAGGAGGCTGAAGGTTAGCGCATTCGAGGAGAAGGGGAGGAGAGCGATCCAAACATCCCTCCAGACAAACTTGAGGAACATCTACCAATCATGGGTCTTTCTCACAATACTCTATCACCTCGCAGAGAGGGGTGGTAGGCTAATCTATCCTGAGTGCGGCTATCTAAGCCTTGAGAGGAGCGGTAAGCAGAGGCTATCATCCATCCCCCCAAACGCAATCATCGAGACTCCGAGAGGATCTTTAAGCTTCTTCCTAGAGGCTCCGAGACCGATCGCGTGGGAGGATACGGAGGATCTCAAGAGAGTCTGGAAGCTCTATAGGGCCATGAGGCCCGACATCCTAGTTTACGGTGGGAGGGTGATGGATATACTTGATGGAGGCTTAGACCCACCCATCAAGAGACCCGATGTAATAATTGAGGTTAAGGAGCTCGAGGACTGGCATAAAAGGGTTAGAGAGCTCAGGAGCATCGATCGCGCCCCCTCAGCGGAGGAGTGGAGATGGATGTGGCTTCAAGGATTATGGAGAGGGCTTGGAAGGGAGCTTGGAGCTAGAACCGAACCCGAAAAGCTCGTGGAGATCTCTAAGAAGAGGCTCAAGCTTAAGGAGCCCGACCTCATCAAGGTTTACATGAAGGTCTATCAGCCTAAAGAGATGATTCTAGTGACTAGATGCGCCTCGCCAAGAGATGTGAGGGAGAGGCTTGAGGAGGTTGGAGTAAAAGTAGTAGACGGTGTAGGCTTCGATCAAGGGAGGTTGATCGAGATCTCCGAGGAGATAATGAACTTCTCAGTATCATCAAACGATATCCTCATCCTAGAAGGAGATTTGGTGAAGCTGATCCGCGAAAAGTCGAGGGTATTAGGTAAGCGGCCAGAAGAGCTGTTGAGGGAGATCGTGGAGATGCTTTAGCCTTAACTAGGTATTATATCGCCTATATGATGAGGGTTGGGAGTTGAGGGGAGATAAAGTCCGATTCAATCTTAGCCTATCTCGCTAGAGAAGCATGATGGGGCTCTGATCGCAGAACCTTTATAGTGGCGTTTTAGGATCTTTTCCGAAGATGTCGGAGAAGGCCGCTGGCCCGAAACTAGTCTTATCGAATCCAGAGGATGGGACGGCGAAGACCATAGCCCTAGATCCTAGGGTCTTCTCCCTATTCATCGGGAAGAAGATCGGAGACGAGTTGGACGGCTCGATCATAGGCTTAAAGGGTTATAAGATCAGGATAACGGGTGGGACAGATAAGGATGGATTCCCCATGAGGCCTGATGTGGGTGGGCCGAGGAGGGTTAGGATACTGTTATCGGGTGGGGTTGGATTCAATCCTAGGGAGAAGCCTCCATCGAAGAGGAAGAAGCGTAGGCAGCTTAGGAGGAAGAAGGGGTTGAGGAGGAGGAAGATGGTTAGGGGGAATGTGATAAGCCCTGAGATAGTCCAGATAAACGCCGTCCTAGTCCCAGCCAAGAAGAAGGAGGAGGTGGCAGCTTGAACATAGAGGTTAAAAGAGATTGGATGAACAAGCTATTGAATAGGAGGGAGCTCGACCTGATAATATCCTATGAGTCATCGACGCCTAGGAGGGATGAGGTTAGAAAGCTCATCGCGGAGAAGTATGGGGTCGAGGTCGAGAGGGTGATAGTCGAGAAGCTCGAATCGATGTTTGGGATGTTGAAGGCGAAAGCCCACGTACACATCTACGACACGGTCGAGGACGCTAAGAGGATTGAGAGGAAGCATATTCTAAGGAGGCATGGATTATTGGAGGAGGTGGGGAAGGCTGGGTAAGCAAGCTCAGCTCTGGAAGAAATACAAGGTTCAAGACGGCAAGCTGATTAGGGAGGTGGTCTTCTGCCCAAGATGCGGTGAGGGATACATAATGGCGGATCATGGAGACAGATACTACTGTGGCCACTGCCACTACACGCAGTTCAAGACCGAGAAGAAGTGATCAATCAACATATCTTGCGAGTCTGAGGATGTTTAGGGCGAGATCTCTCACCCGATCGTCAACCTTCACAACGACGCTCCCCTTCCCGGGCTGACCATAGACGATGATCGTCTGATCGGGTGCGGATAGGATGGCGGCGAGGGTCAATAAGTCCTCCTCGCCCTCAACCATTAAAACCGTGTCCCTCAGCTCCCTTTCCCTCAAGAGCTTGTGTAACGTTTTGACAGCTTCCGGGTTTAGGGTTCCAGCCTCGTTGACAACTCTCACCACCCTCAAACCCTCAGGCTTGAATAGTTCCGTGGCCTTCCTCTCCACCCTTCCATCAACTATGTAGAGATTCACCCTCACATCTACATCTCTAAGCTTCTTCGAGGTGTAGTCTCCAACCGCCACCACGAGCTTAGGCTCATCAAACTCTATGATGGACTTCACCCTTCTCGCAACCTCATCTGGATCTCCTGTGATGAGCTTTCCAGCGGGTCTCCTAAGAACTTTCTTGGCCTCCTCGGGGAAGAAGATTTTCTTTTCAGGAGGCCATCTAAGCGACCCTGATCGCATAGGCTCCAGGCTTCCGTAATCCAAGCTCCTTCGCTATCTCAGATCTCTCAGGATCTATGACTATTATTAGTCCGGCGAAGTTTGTGGTTAGATTCGATGATCCACAGTTCTCGCAGACGTTCTTAGTCGTGATCCGCTTACACTCCCTACAAGCCTTCTCCCTAGCCGGCATCAGCCCTCACCCGCGACCACCTTCGCCTTCTCCTCAGCCGGCTTGAGCTTCTCTAAGCTCTCCTTTATCCACTCAAGCTTTCCAAGGTATGGCTGTCTAGTCGTGACCCCGACCTTCCCAACGGTTCCATGGGTCAATGAGACCGCCACCACCCTAAACCTCACGTCATCCCCAACCTCAAGCCTCTTTCCAGTCTTCTTCCCGGTTAGAATCGAATGCCTCTCATCATAGGTGATGTAATCGTCTATTATCTGGGAGATGTGGAGTAGGGCGTCCAGCGGCCCAACCCTTATGAATGCCCCGAACTCGGTTATCTCCACAACCTCCCCCTCTCCGACCTCCTGAACCCTAGGCTGGAAGGTTAGGAGCTTGGCCTTAACCCTATGATAGGCTGATCCATCCCTTGGGATGAGGATTCCCATCGGATCCACCTCTACGTCGGTGACCATGACCACGTATCCAAGCCCCTCCACGATCTTCCCCTCATAGAGGCTTCTAAGCTCTTCTAGAGCGACCTGTTTAAGCGGCTTCCCAAACTCCTTTGGGGCTATTCCTATGGTGTCCTCAATCTCTATAAGGTTGAACATAATCCAACACATCCAACACTATCAAGCACTCTTACGCCCAAATCATCAACATTTAGCAGAATATATGTTTATTGTTCTTGAGAGGCTCGCTATAAAAGGATGAAGGCCGCCTCCCAGCCTAGAGCATAGTTTTAGGGAACCATTCCCTCAAACCTTATCCTAAGCCCTCTCCCGACGCTGAGAACGGGAACCCCGACTTCTCTCGCCCTCTTTATCAACCTCGAATCCACCGTCGCGAGAATCAATCCATGTCTTCTCGATGCCTCCAGCAATTTCTCATCAACCTCCATAGACTCTTCAAGATCGAGCTTTAGCAAGCTCATCTTCTCAGCGAGCTTTAACGCGACTCTCGCCAGAGCTGCCCGCTTCCCCCTATGCCTTGAGATCGACTTAAGCTCCTCCAAGCTATCGGGTAGGATGTATGGCTCTATCCTCTCGCCGACCACATCTTCGGCTAAGCTTATCAAGTCCTTTCCAAGCTCGGCTGAGAGCATTAGAAAGCTCGCGTCGAACAATACCTTCATGATTTTTCAGCTCACTATCCTCCCATAGCCTATCAATCTCCAAGCCGATCCAATCATCCTAGATATCGAGACCCTATCTCCATCCATCGCCACAACAGGTCTCCTCAAAGCGACCTCAATCCTATCCCCACTTCTCCTCGTCACGACCCCGCTCGTCACGGCCGAGTAGACGTTTAAGACCAATGGCTCCTTGACGTTTATGGGCTCCACCTTCATCTTCTCCTGAACTCCTACGACATACTCGAAGAGATTATACTCCAAGCTCAATGTGTATCTGGTGGGTGGAAGTGTTCCAGGGGATCCAGCCATGTTTCCGATCATCCCATCAGATTTCGTTAATGCTGGATCGAGCTTCGTCTCTATCCCAGTTAATCCACCGCTCCTCGCCTCCTCAACATCTCTACCGCCAGCCCTAATGTTGACGACCTCGGTCACCAGCGGCTCATATCTCCCAGACTCCTCGACCTTAACCCCTGGAGCTATCTCGATCTCATCTCCAACCCTCACAACCCCTTGGATGATCGCTCCCCCGATCACCCCACCTCTAATCTTGTCTCCAGGAGTTCCAGGCGGATTCACGTCGAATGATCTGAGGATGGGCATCCTGAAGGGCTTGGTCAAGTCGTGGTGCGGCGTTGGGATGAACTTTTCCATCGCCCATAGGAGTGGCTCGACTCCAACCGCGTGCTGGCCTGAGATCGGGATTATCGGCGCATCCTCCACCATAGTCCCCTTAATGTAGGATCTTATCTCCTCATAGTTCTCCAAAGCCCTCTCCCTATCCACGAGATCGATCTTATTCTGGGCGAAGACCATGTTCTTGACGCCCATGATGAAGGCTGCCTGTAGATGCTCTCTATCCTGAGGCTGCGGAAACCTATGCCTAGCATCCGCGACGAAGATCGCTCCATCAAATAAAGCTGCTCCGGAGAGCATGGTGACCATCAGCGAGTGGTGGCCTGGGCAATCTATGAACGAGACGGCTCTAACGAACTCGGTCTTCGAGCCGCATCTAGGACACCTCTCCTCAGTAGTATAGTTGAATGGCTCCTCGCAGGATGGACACCTATAGATGGCCGCGTCAGCATAGCCTATCCTAATGGTTATCCCACGCTTAAGCTCCTCTGAATGCCTAGCTGGCCAGATCCCCGTGATCGCTTGGACGATCGTACTCTTACCATTATCGACGTGGCCGAGTGTCCCTATGTTGACCTCAGGCTGCCTAGGTAGGGGTTTTAGCGTGGACAACTTCTCAGCCTACATAAAACCCTCTCAACCTATAAACATTTGGCAACCACAATCCAATGATGAATTATATGGGGTGAGCTGATTGTGGAGTTCTGAGAAGCCGTCAACATTTAGATCATCATAATTCAGTCGATCGAATCACATGCAATTCTCTCCCATATTCTTTTAAAATCATGTCTCGACGTCTCTCTATTCTCGCCGCCAGCCTCCTATCATCCGTTACGAGAATTAAACCTCTTCTCAACGCCGTAACTACGTATGCCGCATCATAGAATGTTGTCTCGATCTCGTTGGATATCCTGAGCACTTCTACAGGATCCTGTGGCCTGATTACCTGCATGAATTTTATTAGGGTTATGATCGCTCTCATTACCTCCTCCGCCTCATCTATGGTCAATCTCCTCAACAGCCTCGTCTCCCTCCACAACGCATTACCAACCTCATAGATCGTTAGCGTAAGAATGTAGTTTTCTTCTAAGATCTTCAACGACTCCTCTCCAAGCCTCCTCACCAGGTTTAGGAGGGCGCTTGCATCGAATAGATACTTCATCGCTCCTCCCTACTCTTCCTAATGGACTCCACCATCTCGTCCTCGCTGAGCTTCCTCAAATGCTTAGATGCCTCTCCTAGAAGCCTCCTGCCCTCTTC
>Ga0190319_1000115_pt1 | contig 12377 bp, 19 predicted proteins | sample 48701145_MG_FD_165040 | JGI IMG/M metagenome (GOLD analysis project Ga0190319, IMG submission 165040) | Hydrothermal vent sediment bacterial communities from Southern Trench, Guaymas Basin, Mexico - 4870-11-4-5_MG | ecosystem: Environmental > Aquatic > Marine > Hydrothermal vents > Sediment ...
ATATTATCCACATTAACTAATTCTAGATAGAATTCTAGAATTAATTTAATTATAGTAGGTATTATAGGACTAGTAGTAATGTGGACAAAGTTTAGCAAGGTATAGTTTATATAATAAGCTAGGGGTGATATGGCTAGATGAACCAGACTGAATTCATGTTGTGGCTTAAGAGTTGTATATATGAACTATATGCTATAATTGTATTTAGCATAGTGCTACTATGTATAACTGCAATACTATACTTCTACTGGTTTTTTAAGTATTGGAGGTGATAGGATGAAGAAGGTAATGATATACTTGGATGAAGAAGACTATGAGTTTATACTTGAATTGTGCAGAAAATTGAAATTGGGTAATAAATCTGGAGTTATAAGATTACTAGTAAGAGGAATAAGGCTAAAGTTTGATATGGATGAAGTAATCAAAATAGTTCTAGAAGGTTATGAGAATCATATGCTTAAAAAAGTGTACGATCTATGTGTAGGTTACCCAGTATCTGTTATAGTTCAAAGAGTTAGATTATCCAAAAGTACGGTATATCAGTACTTAAACAAATTACTAAAATTGGGACTAGTGATCAGAAGAGGACAAAGATACTATCAGAGAGAACTTATTGAGGAATATTACAGAACTAAGGTAAAAGAGGAAATAGAGTGGTGGAAGAGAGAAATAGAACTAGCTCAAAAGTTAAAGGATAGATTACCTAAGAAATAGGTGAGGTGTAATAAGTGGCATACTACGTTAGGTTTAACGGTTATCCAGAGTTATATCCAAAAGAAGTCTTGGATGTAATTAGATTAAGAATAGAAGGAATGATTACATGGACTGCTTTTAGAGAATACATGCGAAAATACAATATTAGCCCTACTAGAGCTTTGATATTTCAGGGATGTGTAGAAAGGGAGGAATATGAGGTATATGATGAAGAAGGGAACATTATACCAAAAGAAGTACTAGAGAAGTCGATAAATGTGGATGTATACGAATTTATATGGCATTTAAAGCTAGATTACACCAAGAGAAAGCATCATCAGATACACATAGAACTAACAGTAGAAGGGTGGTTTGAGAAGTATATGGGTATCCCTATTCCTACTGAATCATCAATGCAAGATAAGCTAGATGAACTATTGAGAGACGCATTCGAGTTGTACATGAAAGACTATTGGCATGTATTAGTTAAAGAACTACAAAGAGCGTTGGAGCTAGATTACTATGAATCATCCTTTGAGAGATTTGAGAAAATAGATACTAAAATTAAACCACTAGAGAAACCACTAGAAGGAGAAATTACAGATATAGAATTCAAGATAGCAAGATATGAAGGAGTAGAGTATAGGAGGAAAAGAGAGTACGAATACGACTTGAAACCATATCTAGATAGTGCTATGACAGAATTCTTGGATTGGATTACTGCTACAAGTATAAGATATACTACAAGAACTGCAAGAAGACTAATGAGACATTACGAGGAAATAAGGGAAAAAAGGGAAAAGGATGTACTAAGAAGATACTTCAGTACAGTTGCAAATATTGTAGATTTACTGGAGAAGCATAATAGACTTGAACTACTGTATGAAAGGGGAGAAATAGATGATAAAACCTATCTAGACTTCTATGAGCTACTAACCAATGCTAGTAGACGTTTCTTAATAGATCAAGCTAAAAGATGGTGTGAAAGCATAAGGAGAACTAGAACTCTAGGAGAACTGAGACAACTAATGAGGAGAATTATGTCTAGAGTTACATGGAGAAGTGAATTCTTTGCTCCATATAGAGATTATGTTCTAGAATGTGAAAGAGTGCAAATAAACAGAATAATGCAAGAAATGCTAAGACGCAAAATTATAAGAAGAGAAGAAATTAGAAGAAGAGTGTACAGGCTTTTCAGGGAAAGAAAGAGAGAGATTAGAAGAACTACAGACGATCCAAGAGACTATAGAACTCTTATAACTAGAGTAGAAAGAGCTTATAGGCGTAAAACTATTACTGAGACTGATAGAAGACGTTTAATCAGATACATTAGAGAAAATATAGAAAGAGTACAAGAAAGGAGATGTAGAACTGCTTGGAGAGAAGCAAGAAGAGCTAGAACTATTAGAGAGTTAAGAAGACTTAGAACGAGAATAGTAAGACTAAGAAGATTCTATGAGCCGTGCTATGATGCTATATTGGACTACATAAACAGGAAACTTAGAAGACTAGAGCTAAGAAGGTATGGATACATTATAAGCAAGATAGAAGAGAGGATTAGAGCTACTTTTGGATATGCTAGAGTTAAGGCAATTGTAGAAGTATGCGACTATATACTAAAACTACCAGTAAGGGAACAGTATAGATATTTTGTAAGGCTAATAGATGAAGCTACTACTACAGACGAATTAGAAGCAATAATGGATTGCTTCGAGAAGTCTCCTATTCACTACAGTACGAGATATTGGAGAATGCATGAAGATATTGTAAAATTATACGAAAAGAAGTTAGAGGAGTTAAGTAGGTGATGAAGCATGTACCTAATACGAGATAAAAATGGAATTTCATTAACTATAAGACTAGTTGGTAAAATTAGAAGACCTAAATGCATGAAGTGTGGTAGGAAAATTAGAGACTGGAGAAAAGTAGTATTCACGGAAGATGGGATATTTTGCATTTACTGTGCCAAAGAGGTAGATAGGAATGGAGCTAACAGTAGTAGTAACGGATAAAACTGTAAAAGTGGTAATAGGTAACGAGACAATAAAAGTGAGCAAATGCAAATACTGTAGTGCTACAATTACGATAAATGGAGAATACATAGGAACTCTAAAAGGAGGAGTACTAAAACTTGTATTCGTTAAGGCTGTAGGAATATGTAAGGACAACATAGGAAATGTGGATATATACGTATGTAAGGTGTAGTACCATGTATAGATACGAACTAAAGTTGGATTTTGACTTTAAGCCTAGAAGTGCTAAAAGGTTTGCAAAGGAGATTGCTAATAAGCTAAATTTCCTAAAAACCTTTTTTGGTATAAGGGTAATAGACGTAAAAGTATATGAGACTAGTAAGGGATTGCATGTCTATATATCACTATACTCTAATGCTGAATTAACTGATGAAGATATAGTAGTACTACAGCTAGCTTTGGGATCTGATTATAAGAGGGAATTGTTTAATTGGTTAAGAGTAAGATCTAAGGATAAATTCAAACATTGGAACGTTCTATTTAAGGTAAAGTATAAGAATGGGGAAATTGTATCTAAAGAGGAAAAGACCAAATTGGCTGAAGAGATAGAATACCATACTAGAAAATACCTATTGTTGTTTAATCACCTATTGGAAGAGTATGGATAAAGTTTATATATATCTCACTACTACATAACTACATGGCGAGGAGGAAGAAAGTATATACGGGTAGTAGTACTCCAAGATACAAGATGAAGATGTACAGACTGCATAGCATGGGTGGACAGATACCACTAGTTATTGCATTGCCAGTCGTAGAGGCAATGACGGCTGAATGGGATAGGAAATTTGGAGATTTTCAGAGCTTTAGAAAGAACAACGTAATGCCTGCATGTGACGAAGCAGGAGTACCAAACATATTTAGAGGTATTGTGCAAGGTTTGTGTATGAAGATTCACGCAGAACTTGAGAGAAGGAAGACTAATGATCCAGCAGTTATAGAAGACTTGATTGAAAGAGAAGTAAGGGATCATGGTCTTGCAGGATACGATGCAATTATAGATGCTATGAGAATGACATTTGGTTTACAACCTAGAGCAGGAGAGGAAGTAAAGAAGGGTGGTACTGCTACGTAATCTAGTTAAACCATTCTACTATTTTTTTTATTTTATTGGCGTAGTACTGTAGGTGTGGTATAATGAAGGATAAAAGTCAACAGGTGGCTATTTTGGAGAGGAAGAGAGGACAACTGTATCAAGCATTAAGAGAGAACTTAGCCAGATTTGCAAAGATGGGAATAAGAGCTGAAGTGTTTATACCACAAGGAAAGGACAATACCGCTTTTCTACTTATAGATGAAAACACTATAGCTAGATACTTTCAGAGAAGGATTGCGAGATATTTAAGACAAATAGATAGGAACATTACGATTAAGGGGAAATTGGAAGGTGATGTGTTAGTACTATCTGTTACTACGAGTATTACTCCAAGGAAGGGAGAATTAGACGAGCTATCCAGTAAGATAAGAGAAGAATTAGCCAAAGACAACATAAGATGTGAACTGTTTTATAGTGTAGAAGACTACACTAAGATTGCTACACTTATAGACTTCAATGATGTAGTATCGTACTTCGACAGAAAGGTAAGAGAGACAATGGAGAAAAGTAAGTATAAGGTAGAAGTTGCGACTTACAGGGAAAGTAACGTATTAGCAATTAGGTTTAGAAAGTAGTAGTGGTATGTACCCACTATTGGATTTAGGAAGTACTAGTAGTACTTGGACTATTGCTAGAGCTACAACCGTTAGTACAGTTCCTGTTGTAGGTAATAGAATAGAGGTGAAAGATGACTAAAACTACTATTGCAGATCTACTAGATGCAGTAGATAAAATTAATAAATTTGTAAAATTTGGAGAAAGAGTAGGAAGGATTATAGGACAATTAGCTAGTGCTGGAATAGACGTTAGTAGGATTAATCCATACGATATTAACAGTCTAATTAGTATAGCAGTAAGACTTAGATCTCAAGGCTACAATGTAGAAAACCTAGATGTAGAATCACTAAGAGAAGAGTTTAGGGAAATATTGGAAATGGATCTAGACGAGATAAACAAGGCTAATAGGACTATTAGAAGATTCATATCAACGTATAAGTCTGCTAGTAGTACTTTGTCTGTAGTTAATAGAACTGTAGGTGCTGGATTAGATCAAATGCAAGCACTAGCACAATTGTTTGGTCTTAAGGTAGGTAGAGAAGAAAAAGTAGGAGAATTAGATGAAGAGGAAATAGAGGAATTAGAGGACGAAGAGATTGAAGAGTTAAGAGAAGCAATAAGGCAGTTTAAGAGTAAGAGGTAAATGAACCAATCAGATTTAGCTTATCAGATTGAAGTTCTAAATGCTATAATTGCAATATCTGTAATTTTGCTAATATCTACTCTTATACTATACCTACTACTCCTACGAAAGCTTTATAAGTAATAGTACTGTTATAACTATTGGAGGTGAAAGGTAATGGCGTACACTTTAAATGATGTATTGAACGCATTCCTTACAGGAGTACAAGATGTCTTAGGTAACATTGCACAAGCTATTGCAGACAATGCAGGTATTATTGGTTCATTCATAGTACTTGGAATGCTAACATATGCTATTGCTAGATATGGAGGCAGAATCGTAAGAGCAGTTACTGGATGGGTTGGAGCATTGATCTAAAGGCGTTAATGCCTTAATTATTTAATTATTTTTTTTATATTGGTGGTATAAATGCAAAAAGAGGAATACGTAGAGTCTAAGTATAGTATTAACGTAGCAAATGTGGAATATATGCCTGTAAAATCTAGTGTAGAATCCAATTATAGTGTAAAAGTGGAGAGTTGTAGTAATGGTGGTAGTAGTAGTATATATCCTATTAGTAGTAAGACTTTCTGGGTTGCAATAGTTTGTATAGGATTAGGAGTATATTTAGTAGTAAAGGGATATAGGGAAGAAGGATTACAGCTAATACTACTAGGTTTAGGACTATTGGGAATTAGGGATGCTATAAGAAAAGTAGAGAAAACCTTTTAAGTTATATTGTGCTATAATTCTATAGGTGATAGCATGAAAGATAGGAATGTAGGAGGCATATTCTACAAGATAGAAGTGTACGATAAGGACGGTAAGTTGATAGAAGAGAAGAGTGGTAAAGGAGACAGTATACTCTTAAACTGGATTTACCTGTTTTACAGTATTAGGAATGGAGACAATTATATACCTACGACTACTGATGGTTCTACTCCTACTATAAGCCAAATAGTGTTTACGAACTGTAGCATGCTAGCTCCAGCAGGTAACGATGACTATGGTATTCAGGTAGGTACTGGAACTACGCCAGTTGATATTACCGACAGTAAGCTAGAAAGTCAAATAACTCATGGAACTGGTTCTGGACAACTAAGCTACGGAGAAACTAGCGAGTTCAATGAGGAGGCGGGTAATACAGTAAGAAGAGGATTGCAGAGATCGTTTGACAACAATAGTGGTGCAGACATTACAATAAATGAAATAGGTATGGTAGCAAAAATAAACGATGGAACTAACGATTACTACGTAATGATTGCCAGAGACGTAATTAGTGCAACTACAGTACCAAATGGAGGAAGAGTTACGATAACGTATTGGTTCGAGTGGAATCCGTGATGTAGTATGAGCTTTATAGCAGGAATTGGAGGAGGAATAAGTCAAATAATAGGAATGATACAAGATAGGGTAGAAGGGATAATTACTGCTATAATTAACTTTTTCAGAAATCTAGCAAATAACGTCTACGTATGGTTTATTAGAGTCTGGGATTACTTCATGACGAATCCTAGAGGCATGGTATACTTCTTTGCTAATATTTGGGCTTTAATGGTGTGAGCATGATTCCGTTTCCTAATTTAACTGCAGAATTCAAAAACGGAAAAACGTATGTAAGGCTATCAAACCAAGAATTAGCCAATATGCTAAGAAGTGCAATAGAGCAACAAGGGCAAAAAGTGGCAAATGTGGAAGTATACCCTGATTGCTTCGTTATAGAAATAAGCTTTGAAGACATAATGGAGAACATGAGGAAAATGGGATTAAACGCAACGTTTGAACCAACTAAAGTTTCCATAATAGTGGATAGAAGCAGTATAGTAGAACAATTCGCAAAACAGCTAAAAGGCTTAGAGGTAAGAGACGAGAAAGACCACATAGTACTCATAGGAAACATTACGGGACAAGTACCACCATTCGTAAATTTCGTCAATAAACCATGACAACATGGGATGATATACAAACTGCAATTCAGAATTTTTGGAATTGGCTTACTAGTACTACTGGTAGTGTATCTGCTCAATTTACGGATACGTTAGGAGAATTAGGATCTTGGCTATTTGGTGGAATTAAATGGTTAGCTGATCAGCTATATAAAGGTTTAACCTCTTTTGGTAATTGGCTATATAGTGGTTTAAGCTGGATAGGTAGTAAGCTAAAAGAGGGATATGAAGCAATAGCACAATGGATAAGCGGTGGATTACAATGGATAGGTAGTGGTTTGAGCTGGATAGGACAGCAATTATACAGTTTTGGACAATGGTTGTGGAACGGTATATGTTGGGTTGCTAGAACTGTAGCTAGTGCTTTTGAGGGTTTTATCAACTGGATTTGGGAAAGACTCATAGGAGTATGGAATGACATAGTAAACAGAATTAAGAGTTGGATTGCTGGAATAAACGACTTTCTAAATAACTGGATCAAGGCACTAAGGCAAAAGTTCACTAATATAATAATAGTAAACACTACACTACCAGCACTATTCAAATCATTCGATATGTTCGTAGAGGGAGAATACAAGAAAGGCATTATTGGCATATTTACTTCGCCAATTGTAGGAGCTGTAGCAGGATACGTAGCAGATGCTATAATACCAAAACCACAAACTGAGAGAATTATGTTTTTCCCAGAATTAGAAATAGCTACAATTTCCTATAGTCCTATAACTGTAGAGAAACCATCTATACCTACTACGCCTCCTACAACTGAGATACCTACCACTCCCATGTATCCTCCAGCAGTAGGTTATAGACCTATAGTAGAGAAGTCCAATAGTGTAGCTTCACGATATGAAGTCTATGTACAAGGAGTTACTACAACTACTAAGTACAATCAAGTAAAATCACAATACGAGATAGTACTACAAGAAGTAACTGAAATTAGTAAGAGCAATTCTGTTAAATCGCAATACGACATAAGAGCTACTACGCCAATTGAAATTAGTAAGAGTAACTCAGTAAAGACTCAATACAACATTTTTTTCCCTGAAGTAAAAACGATAAGTAAGAGTAATTCAGTTAAATCACAACATGACATAAGAGCTACTACTCCTACTATAGTTAATAAAGGAAATTTAGTAGAATCGCAGTGTGAGATAATTTCTACTACACCTACAATAGTTAGTAAAGGTAATTCCGTAAAGACTGAATATACAACTGAAGTAATTACTCCAATTGAAGTTAGTAAAAGCAATTCAGTAAAATCACAGTACGACTTGATATATCCACACAAACATACTAAACTGGAAACGTGGGACGAAGAGCATAAAGATGTTGTAGAAACGCATTGCAACGTAGGTAGTGGATTCGATATATCGTATCCGTCTCGGTACGTCAAATTGGAGACGTGGGACGAAGAGCATAAAGAGGTTGTAGAGCAAAAATCGTTAGTATCAAGTGGTTATGATATAGTATATCCACACATTAACGAATTAGAGGAAAGTTGGGAGAGTTAAGTAAGAGGTGATATAGATGGCGTTGGCAGATTGGAGTAAAATAAGTGGAGCAGACTTACGACTAATAAGGAAGGCGTGTCATCTAAACTACGGAGCTATATCTACTGGTTCGGAAAGTAGGTATATACACAACGGAACAGAAAACCACTTTTACGTATCACAAGGAATGTCAACGTGGTTTGCTTTAATTAAACCGAGTTCTGGAACTGCCAAGATGAGAATTGGAGGAATATTCAAGTATTACGACAATAGCAACTACGTTTACTCCTACTTGGAGATTGAAGTAGATAGCAACGGTAACATAGTAAGTGCAAAGGTCGTTTATGGAAAAGTAGATGGAGGACAAGTAGTTGTTGAATTAGAAGATGACGTAACGGATAAAATACAACATCTAGTTGGAATGGCAGGATACTCCGTAATAAGAGAAGTAGATGACTTTGAGGATGGGACTACTCAAGGATGGGAAAAAGAAGGAGGTGGACGGATATATATAGTTAATTTAGGATACGAAGGTTCTAAGAGTCTTAGAGTAAGAGCATCTTGCAGCGTAGGTGCAGGTGGTAGTTGCGAAGATTGGATACACGCTTATAAACATGTCGAAAACGTAACGTTTGCACATGTTCTTTGCTATAAATACTTTCGACATGAAAATGGTGTAGAAGACTACGAACATAGTGCAGAGATAGAAGGTATAGTTCCACTAGATGACTGGGATTGGATTATTGTCAATATGCGTGATGATAAGCTGGATGTGGAATGCTATGCCTACGTTAAGTGTAGTAGTAGTAGTGAGGATTTATGTGGTGTCGTTTCTCGTATCGACATAGACACGGTAGAATACATCGACTACTTAGACATAGCTTGGGCGTTTATTAAGTTCTACGGTCATCTAAAGCAAATAGAAGGTGAGTGGTATTTGGATATAGAAGTAAAAGTCTCCGACAATTACTATGAGAGTCCAGATACTTCAGTCGAGCCATCCACTACTAAAATATCAAGCTACTTAATAAAAATACCAAATGCTATAGTAGGAAACAACACTAAGTGCGGTATAATACTTGGCAGAGAAGCATCAGATTGGAGAGGGCAGGGCTATCCGAGCATAATAGCAGATTACACAAAATTGTTCTACTAAAGTGATACTATGAAGCCAAAATTTATTGCACTACTACTAATATTCCTAATAAACTTTACAGTAATAGACAGTATAACGACAATTACGGCAATAGACATATACCACAACTGCTACGAATCCAACATAGTAATAAAAAACTTAGGACTAATTAAAGCAAAATTACTGTCTGCACTTATAATAATTCCTACATCAATTTGGCTATGCAGAAAAGATAGCAAAATAGCAATAGAAACGTTAAAACTACTAACAGCATTTAGTTTTGGAATAGTTCTAAACAACATACTAAACATATTGTGGGGTGTTTCCTAAACCATGAAGATAAATATAATGTGTCCCAAAGGCTCTTTTGGATCACTACCTTATTTAGCCAATATAATGAAGCAAATTATAGGCAACAATGTAACTATATCTGGCAATACTCCCAACGATTACAAACCAAACTGTCTAAACATCTTAATAGACGAAGGCATATCGTCTATCATATACAAAAGAAAAGCAGACGTATGGTGGACTGATACTCCAGCTATGATTCCCACATCAAGACACAACATCCAAAAAATACTTCAAGAAGAAAAGCTATTCAAGAAACACTACACAGTATCCAAATTCAACTACAACCACTACAAACAATTAGGAATACCAGTAGAAGAAACAATAATTCCAAGACCTATTAATCCTATTTTATTCAACTACTACACAGACTACGATAACACAATATACGACATTATCACTATAGGCAAAAAAGATATGTGTGATAGAAAGAACCTAACCCTACAGAGAGAAGTAGTACTAGAGTTAAATCTAAAAGCAGTATTCGTATCTGACGTATTCCTATACAAAAGACCTAACATAGTTCAATACAATTTTGGCTCTATATCCGATGAATTTAAAGCCCAACTTCTAACTCAATCAAAATTCCTACTTTGGACATCATTTGTAGAAGGATTCGGTATGCCAGTACTAGAAGCAATGGCTGTAGGTACTATTCCCATTTACACAGACGTACCAGCACACAACGAATTTGCAGTAGGTATCCCTATTAAACCAGAAGATAAAATAACCACTTTCTGCTACGGTGTAAAAGTAGTAAAATACCTAATAGACAAAAAAGACGTTATAGAAGCAATTAAGTACGCTCTAGGACTAAGTAAAGAAGAGTACATAAACCTACAATACGAATGCATACAAAGAGCTACAGAGATATACAACGACTTTATATCCAAACTACCATTACTTCTAGGTGGTAAACGTGCCAATTAAATGGGTTATTAATGGGTACTACAGAAGTGGAACTACGATAATATTCTACGTAATAAAGAAATCCCATCCAGAACTAATACATCTATACGAACCTTTAACACCTAACATGGTAGAAGCAGTTAAAGGACATCCTATAGGTTCAATAGCAAAACTACATGGATTAGAAGGAATATATGACGACTACCACAAACTACCAAATCTAACCAAACTACTCGAACTACACAGAGGAATGGACTTCATACTCCCATTTTCACTAATAGAGGTAAAAGAATTTCTAGACGAAATACACAACCTACCCTACGACATTCTAATACAACCAAACAATGCTCATTTCATACTGAAAGACTTAAAAGAAGAATATGGATGTAAGACAGTACACATAATAAGAGATCCAGCAGATTGTTGGGCTTCCCACTTTCCACATATCCAGAATACAGTTACACCAAATACACCAGCTACTTTAGGTCATCCAAAAGACATAGGAGCATTTTGGCTATATCCAACCTTTAACAGATTATACAAAGTATTCAAAAATACCATAGAAAGCAAAGGGATAACTAAAGACAGTAAGGACATAGACAAATTTATGATAACGTGGTATCTATGCAATAAATATGCAATAAAACATGCAGATTACGTATTCAGAATAGAAGACATAGCTAGAAACCCATCAATAATGATACCAAAGATAGACAAAAAGTACTATAATCTTCTAGACTCAAATAAGCTAGTATCTGCTAACGACAAGTTAAGAAAATGGATATACGATAAATATGCAAAAGAAATTAACGAAATATACTACAACGAAACCCAGACACCTAACGATGTCCAAGATGGCAAGCCTCCCAAGCCTTCAACCTACAACCCGTCTCAGCCACTTGCTAGCACATGACCAAGTCATGCTGAAGGTCAAAACCCCGAGTCGTTTGCCACCTCGGACACCCAAAGATACCCTTCCCTTCTTGATGAAAACAAGACCTTAATATTATAAAACACTACACTACTACATGGAGTTCAATACCATATACCTAGACGTATCCCAAGCAGTAGACGAACTAAACTACGCAAGAGACCTAATAGAACTAGGACAAGAAGAAGAGGCTAAAACTATTATACAAAAAATCCTAAAAGAAATAGACAAAGCAAGAGAGGAATTAGACAAATTAGAAACTAAAGCAATAAGACTAAGAGGACTAATAGAGGAAATAGAGGAGACTACCAAAGAAGAAATAGGAGAAATAGGAGAAGAAAAGGAACTAAGAAAAACAGAAGAGAAGGAAGAATTAGGAGAATTAGGAGAACTAGAAGAAAGGGAAGAAGAGGAAGAATTAGAAATAAAAGGAAAAAAGGAAACAGGGAAAGTAGAGAAAGTAGGAAAGAGGAAAATAAAAATAATACCAGAGAAGGAAGCTATTATAGTTGCATTAAGCAGATTACCTACTGCTACTCCTAGAATTAGAATGGAAGCAGAACGCATAATACGACTATACAACCTCACAGAAGAGGATATAGAGAAATTATAC
>Ga0190319_1000116_pt1 | contig 12375 bp, 15 predicted proteins | sample 48701145_MG_FD_165040 | JGI IMG/M metagenome (GOLD analysis project Ga0190319, IMG submission 165040) | Hydrothermal vent sediment bacterial communities from Southern Trench, Guaymas Basin, Mexico - 4870-11-4-5_MG | ecosystem: Environmental > Aquatic > Marine > Hydrothermal vents > Sediment ...
TCCTCATCTCTTTGCGCCGGGTCGGACCAGGATTTTTCATCATTGCTCAAAACCCCAACGCTACCCGGCACTATTACGAGTTACTATAAACAATACTTTCAAAGTTTTTAAAGTTTACGCTTTAACTGACTGAATCCATTCATTGCTTTTTTTATGGTGCAAGCCAATCGCCTCGAAGAAAAACCCCACTAAGTTGAAAGCTCTAACTTACGAATTTTCTCATCACAAAATAGTATTTTTTAAAATTTCTTGCTCTGTGAAATTTTAGTGAGTCTACATTTTCAGCATATATTTCAGATACAATCATTTCTATCCCATTTTCTCTAAACCATTCTTCTGCTTTTTTTAGTAGAGCTGAGGCTACGCCCTTTCTGCGAAACTCTTTTTTAACGAATATGTCGCAAATATAGCCATACCTCCAAATCTTCCAGTAATTTTTGCTTTTCCTTCCTATCCAACCGAAAATATAGCCGATTGGCTTTTGCTTATGCAAAGCAATAAAAAGAAATGTCTCTGGGCTTGCGAGCTTTCTCTTAATCCATTCGATCAGCTTGTCGATTATTTCTTCTGGCTCTTTAAGAGTTGGATCAAACCTTTTATCAATTTTTCTCGCCTCAAATAAAAGCTCTCGAAGTTTTTCAGTATCTCTTGCCCTGAAAGCTTTAATTTCGAGTTTTAATTTTTCTTCCATTTTCAAGCACCATTACATTGCCATTGATGAGCTTCCAGCGGTTAAATTTAAAGCTTGCAAAAATTTTCTTTCCTCTAAGCACGTAAGGCAACCAAAATTTATCATCTTCCCACATTTTGTCCCAAGGAATTTCACTCAGCTTGAACCAAAAAGGTTTGGCTTCTTCTGTTTCTTTTACTTTACCCTTCCACTTTTTGCAGAGAAAAACGTGGACATAAATCATTTCTATTTCTCTTTTTTTGTAGTTGATAAATTCAAGCAAACCCTGCCAGTGAAGTTTTTTTGGAAGAGCACAAATTTCTTCTTCACATTCTCGCAGAGCAGCCTGCTCTACGCTTTCATTTTTGTGCACTTTTCCTCCAACGCCATTGAAAAATCCTTTTCCCAAGCCGCGTTTTTTCTCTATTAGCAAAACTTTTCCTCTGCGTAGAAAATATACAAGGGTTTGTACTTCTGCTTTCTGTACTTGCGATGACATGTGTTTATTCTGAAATTTAAGAAATTTAAATTATAATCTTTCCGCAAGTTCCATCTAAACGTAATTTTTTATTCTTTTAATGTTCAACAAAGCATTTTGGATTCGTTAAAAAAACATATATTAAAGTCGATTCGAAAAAACAATTCATGGAAAGTATAAGATTTTTCGAGCATCCTGCAGATATAGAGTTCGAGGCTTATGGAAAAACTTTGGAAGAAGTTTTCGAGAACGTTGCAAAAGTTGTGCTTAGCACAATGACAAACATAGCTAAGGTAAAGAAAAAAATTCAGAAAAGCATCGAAATCTCTTCTGAAGATTTGCTTTCTTTGCTTTACGATTTTATCGAGCAAATTTTAATTTTTCACGATGCAGAAAATCTGGTGTTCGGAGAGGTTAAAGTTAAAAAAATAGAAAAGAGAGAGGATAAATATTTTTTAGAAGCAGAGCTGAATGGAGAAGAGTATAGCCAAGAAAAACATGAAAGCGGAACGGTTATAAAAGCTATAACATATCATGAAATGCAAATAGGAAAGAAAAAGGTTAATGAAGAGGAGCTTTACTATGCCCATGTTGTTTTAGATATTTGAAAAACTTTCAGAAAAAAGAGCACCAGTTGCGCTTCCAAAATACTCTCCGAGTTTTATGAATGCTAAATTTTTTCCCTTTCTTTTGCAGACTTCAAAATTTTTATTAACGATGGTGAGGCTATGCCCATGAGAAAAGCGTTTGCAATCCATAGAAAACTTGCTATTATCCAGTTATTGGCTTGAATCAAAAACAAGTTTAAGAAAATTACTAGTGTAATAGAGATCAAAAAAATGAGCTTAGGTTTTTTATATCGCCGAGTTTGCCAAAAGTTATACTGGCTAAATAAAAGCACATGTAACTAATACCTATTATAACTCCTATCTTTCCTGTACCTGTTCCCAGCCACTTAAACCATAAAGGTAGTGCAAAAACTGTTAAAGAAGAAAAACTCATGAGAAGAAAAAATTGTATTAGAAATAAAAATTTCACGCTTGAAGTTTTAAGACAAGCAAGAAATGAGCAGAGGAGAAATGCGTGTTCAAAGCTCAGCCACAAAATTAAATAACCTCCTAAAAGCATGCCAAAAACCAAAAATATTCCGCATATTCCATTCCATTTTCCTATCCACTCGCTTCTTCTATTTTTAGGCGCTATATCAGAAAGATGAAAAATAGACGCTACACCGAGGTAAGGCAAGCTCTTTGAGGTAAATAGGAAATGCGATAGAAACTATTCCGAATTGGAATTGCAACAAAATTCCCAACGAAAAAATTATTAATTTCTTTTTCCAAAAAGCTTGCATGCAGGGATTTGAGAAAAGGTTTAGCAGAGAAGAGGAAAAAAGAATAAGGGATTTTTGGTTCTCGAAAAACATTTTCAAGTTCGATAAACAAAGCTCAAAGCCAGTTTTTGTTATAGATACTCCCCCTCCTTATCCGAGCGGGGATTTTCACATGGGAAATTTTCTGAACTGGTGCTACATAGATTTTATCGCCCGTTACAAGCGCTTGCTCGGCTATAATGTTTTTTTTCCTCAGGGCTGGGATGTGCACGGCTTACCGACAGAAGTAAAAGTTGAGCAGGCTACAGGAAAAAAATGCTCGGAAGTGGAGAGAAAAGAGTGGGTAAAGCTTTGCGAAGAGTGGACAGAGAAGCATATAAAAGCTATGAAGGAAGCGATGCTTAACTTCGGTTTTTCAATAGACTGGAGCACGGAATATAGGACTTCTGATAAAAGCTATTTAAAAGCTGTTCAGCTTTCCTTTCTTGAGCTTCGAGAAAAAGGCCTTGTTTACAGAGGAAAGCACCCTGTAAACTGGTGCCCTAGATGCGAAACAGCTATAGCAGATGCAGAAGTTGAATACATTACGAGAAAAACTAGGCTGAACTTCATAAAGTTTCCTTTGGTAGAGGAAGGAGAAATAGTTGTTGCAACTACTCGTCCAGAGCTTTTGCATGCTTGCGTAGCTATAGCTGTAAATCCTGAAGATGAGCGCTACAAAGAAATTATAGGGCGTTACGCAAAGGTTCCTTTGTTCGGGCAGGAAGTTGAGATAATAGCAAGCGAAAGCGTAGACCCAGAGTTCGGAACAGGAATAGTGATGATCTGCACATTTGGAGATAAGCAAGACGTGGAATGGGTTTTCAAGCATGGCTTACCAATAATAGAAAGCTTGACCGAAGATGGCAAGCTTAAGAATGCTCGCGAGTTTTCCGGGCTTAGCGTTGAAGAGGCGAGAGAAAAAATCATGGAAAAGCTTCGCGAAAAAGGATATCTTCTTGAGCATAAAGAAATAGAGCAAAACGTTGGCGTTTGCTGGCGGTGTAAAACGCCAATAGAAATTCTCAATAAAGAGCAGTGGTTTGTTGCTGTCACTAGGTTAAAGAATAAGGTTGTCGAAGAGACGAAAAAAGTTAAGTGGATTCCTTCTCACTATGCTCTTCGCCAGATTAACTGGGCAGAAAGCATGACCTGGGACTGGGTTATAAGCAGGCAAAAGGTTTACGGCACTCCTATTCCTGTTTGGTACTGCAAAAAATGCGGGAACATTATTTTTGCTTCTCGTGAGCAGTTGCCAGTTGACCCCGTTTACGACTCGCCACCTGTAGAAGCATGTCCAAAATGCGGGGCAAGAGGGTTTGAAGGGGAAAAGGATACAATGGATACTTGGATGGATTCTTCGATAACAATAGCTTTTCATGCTGGCTGGCCAGAAAATTTTAATCATAGCTTGTTCCCAGCTGATTTGCAACCAAATGGTGCTGATATAATAAGAACTTGGGATTATTACTTAATGGTACGTCACTTAATGCTTTTCGGAAAAGCTCCCTACAAGCAAGTTCTCATCAACGGCTTGGTGCTCGGAGAGGACGGAAGGAAAATGAGCAAAAGTTTGGGAAACTTTGTCACTTCAAAAGAAGTTTATGAAAAATATCCAGCAGATGCAATTCGCTACTGGGCAGCCGCAGGAGGAGCTCCTGGGAGTGATGTGCCATTTTCCTGGAAAGAAGTTGAGCACGGAGCAAAGCTTGTTACAAAGCTATGGAACATAGCAAGATTTTGTTCTTTGCACATAAAGGAAAAGCCTGCCGAAAAAGATTTGCACATTATAGACAAATGGATTTTGACAAAGTTTCAAGAGCTGAAGCGAGAGGTTAAACAAGCTATGGATGGCTATAAATTTAACCAAGCGATAATAGCTTTGGAAAAATTTCTCTGGCACGAGCTAGCGGATAATTACCTTGAAATGATCAAGCACAGAATTTATTCTAATGATGAAAGCGTTAAATTCGTTCTCTACACTTTGCTCAAGGAACTTTGCATAATGCTATCTTGCTTCATGCCTTTTGTTACAGAAGCAATTTATCAAAGGTTATTTGCAAAGCAGGAAAAAGAAAGCATTGCTCTTGAATCATGGCCAGAATTCGAGGAAAGATTTTTCGATATAAAAGCAAAGCAAGCAGGAGAACTAGCAAAAAATATAATCTCTGCTTTAAGGCAGTGGAAATCTAGGCATAAACTTTCTTTGAAAGAAGAGATAGGTAAAATCGTTATAGAGTGCGATAAGGAAACGGAAGAACTTGTTAAAAAAGTAGAAGATGTGATAAAAGGTGCAGCGCATGTTAAGCAAATAGAATTTGGCGAAGCTGAGGAAATAGAAGTTGAAAGAATGAAAATTGACGTGATGAAATAATTATTCATATCCTCCAAAAAATTTCAACTTCTTTATTTTTCACATAATTTTCTACCTTCTCTAAATTTCCTATAAGGTAATGCGAGCTTATCTTAGATTTTTCAAAGCCTATTTTCAAGTAAAATTTATAGGCCGAGTTTCTAGGAAGAACATGAGCTTCTTTTTTGTTTTCATACCTTAATGCTATGTAAATTAAAGAGCTTCCGTATCCTTTGTTTCTGAAGTTTCTGTGCACATGAATGTCTGTAATGATTATATGTTCGTTCATGCACAGATATCTAATATAAGCTCTGGTAAATTTTTTCCGCATGATATATATTTCCTTTTCCTTTGTTTTTCCGAATTCCCTATGGTAGAAATTTTCTATTTCTTCAGAAATTTTCAAACTTCCTATCTTTTTCATTGATAAGTTAAAATCCATGCTAAACTTTAAGTTCTTTAAATTTAAATTTGCTTTATGATCGATGTTCATTGCCATTTAGAGCAAGAGGATTTTGCAAAAGACTTAGAGGAAGTAATAAAAAGAGCTAGGGAAAGCGGTTTAAAAGCTATAATTACTTGCTGCGCTAATCCAAATGATTTGAAAAAAAGCTTAGAAATTGTTGAAAAATATAAAAACTATGCTTTTCTAACAGCAAGTATCCACCCTATTCATGTTCCAGAATTTGGCGATGAGCAAATTATTGAATTCTTGGAAAAAATAAAAGAACTTGCAAAAGCTGGCAAGATTGTAGGGATAGGAGAAACAGGTTTGGATTACTATTGGGTTAAGGATGAAAAGCAAAGGGAAAGACAAAAAGAAGTGTTTCACTTGCATATAGAGCTTGCGAAAAAATTAAAGCTACCTCTGGTTGTGCATAGCAGAGAAGCAAATGAAGAAACAGTAAAAATCTTAGACGAATTTAATTACGAAAAAATACTCTGGCATTTTTTCGGAGATAAAAAGCTTGTAAGCTGGTTAATAGCAAAGAATTATAAAGCTAGTTTTAACACATTTTTGCTGAAAAGCAAAACTCATAAAAAAATAGTTAAAAAGCTCCCTTTAGAACAAATCTTACTTGAAACCGATTCTCCTTGGCTCGGTTTTGGAAAAAGAAACGAGCCCAGCGCAATTGTAAAAGTTGCTGAAAAGATAGCTGAAATAAAAAAGCTTGGTTTTGAAGAAGTTTGGCAAAGCTGCGGAAGAAATGCAAAAGAATTTTTTGAATTGAATGTAAAGTCATTTTAAAAATTTTAAAACCACCTGGCCAAAGAGCTTTGAGCTTCTTTGCTCTGCTCCAAAATTTTCACATGCTTCTCAACCCGCTCATACGAAAATTCGAACTCATCAACAAGAATTTTTATCACTTTCTCTTTGTCTGGTGCATTAAATTTAATTTCTTTTACATCAACACAAGGAGGCTCTAAGAAAAACTCGTAAATATCTTTTGCATCTATTGGCTCAAGCCCGTGCTCATTAAACTGCTTGTCCCAATCTACTTTTTTGAGAAGAGCATCGAGAGTTTTACAGTTTTTCACAAGCTCCAAAGCTTTTTTCGGGCCGTAACCTTTTATTCCTGGATTGTAATCTGTTCCAACTATCATGCCAATCATAATTAATTGCTCTCTTGTAATACCAAGCTCTTTTAGCACGAGCTCAAGCTCTATCACTTCTGGTTTTATCTCTATGTAAATATCCTTTCTCGGAACCTTTCTTCTCCCTGTTATTGAAAGATTCCTAACAAGAATAGGTGAGCCGAAAAGCAAAGAATCATAATCCTGCGAGCCGGCAGCATAAACTTTGTTTGCTTTTGCCAAGCAGGCGCATTGAGCTTCGCCTTCGCTTGGTGCTTGAATCCACGGAATACCCATAGCGCTTAGCAAAGCCTTTGCCTGCTCTACCATTTCTTCAGTAAGCACTGCTGTAGCTTGAGCTGTTATGCGAATCTCTTCTACATCGCCAACAGCTTTTGCCTGCTCAAACCTTGCAAGCATTTCTTGTTTAAGTTTTTTCCTTTCTTCCTGAGTTTTTTCTTTAAAGCTTGGAGGAGCTCCGTCGAAAACGTAGACAGGGCGAATACCTTTTTCCATTAAATTTATTGTGCGATAAAAAAGCCCGGATAAATGGCTCGTTATCCTGCCTTTTGAATCTTTTAATGGCTCACCTGTTTCGCGATCTCGAATTATGCTAAGAAATTGGTAAAGAGTGTTGAAAGCGTCTATTGCAATTTTCTTTCCTGAGAGCTCTTCAAGCTCGATTTCCTTTTTCGGAATAATTTCGCGGAGCTGCACACCCATATAGAGAATTTTACTAAAATAACTTAAATTATTTACTCTCCACAATAATTAAAGTTTCAAGCTCTTTCTTTTCTTCTTTTTCGAGATAGCATTTAAATTCCATTTTGTTACCGCTTTCGAAATCTATTTCCCAACCCTTTGTGATAGCTTTCCCGTTTTTTACAACTCCGTAACCTCCGCAGATTTTTCCTGCAAGAGGATGGGTAACATTATTAAATTTGTAACAGTAGCATTTGACTTTCCACCCCTCATATTTTGAAGGAACGGAATAGTTTAGCTCGAAGCTTGTTCCTTTCTTTCCTACAACTTTATTGCCAGCGCAATTTACATTTTTGCTACACTCGAAATTTGGAAAAAGAATTAAAGTTTTCGAATTCTCCGTCGTTACGCAACAAGAAGCAAAAAGAATGAAGAGCAATGCTAAAGCTGTAGCAACTTTTTCCATCTCACCCACCTATTTTGCTAACATCGTAAAAGCTTTTATAATCCACAAGCTTTTTGAGCTTTTCTACATCGCGCTTGTAAAAATCTTGGGCAAGCTTTCTTTTCTTTTTTCTTTCCCAGGCTTTTATGCTCATAGAAAACTTTTTCTGTATCTTATCTCTATACCACTCTGGGATAACGTTAAAGGCGCAGAAAGGTACAATTTTTCCATCTGGCTGGGCATAGTGAATGCAGCACCTCTGCACTCTAGCTATATCGTAGTTATACAAATCCATGAAATGCATCATTCCAACGAAAAGAGCTTTGTGATGGATTTCTCCCAAGCTTTTGTAATCGTGCTTTACCATTGCTTTGAAAAGCATTTTTGCAAAATCCAAACCCTTTGGCTGAGCTTTGCGATCAATGAAACTGCGGAGCTTGAAAAGGACTTTTAAAGCAACTAAAACTTTGCTTTTGCCTTTCTCAAGTTCTTCAGCTCTCTCCTCAAGATATTCAAGCAAACCCTCAACATCAACGAATCTTGGCAAAGGTACGAATTTGCTGTCTTTTCCTTTGAAAATATAAGTAGCCATTCCGCAGGCGAAATGCGAGGTTAAGTAATATTGCGGCTCTTTTGTTAAAGCTTCAACAAAGCGTGAAAGAGCGTAAGGTGTTGGAACTGGGTAGAAATCTTCTTTCTCAACAATACCTGTTTCGCAAAGCTTTTCTATAACTTCTGGTATTGTTATTCTGTACTTTTTTACCTCAGCTTTGGTTAGCTTTCCAACAAGAGAAACCGGCTGGTAATTGACTCCGCGCACAATATCCATGTGCTTTAAACCAAACTTCAGAATATTTCCTACCTCGCTATCGTTTATTGTTTTGACAACAGTCGGTACAAGCACTATGCCAAGCCCGGCTTTTCTGCAATTTTCCATAGCTAAAGGGATTTCCCAGTAATTTTTTGGATTTGTTTTTGGGCTTAATCCGTCGAAGCTCAGATAAACTGTGTTAACACCGGCTTTTCTCACCTTTACAGCGAGCTCTTCATCCAGAGCTAAACGAATTCCGTTTGTGTTGAGCTGCACATGATCAAAACCAAGTTTTTTCGCGAGTTTTATTATTTCTATTAAATCTTCTCTCAAACAAGGCTCCCCGCCTGTTAGCTGCACAGCTTTCGCTGGGACAGGGCGCATAGCTCTAAGAGCTCGAAGCATTTTTTCTATTGTTTTCAAATCCGGCTCGTAAACATAGCCCATAGCTTTTGCATAGAAAAAGCAGTAAAAGCACTGCAAATCACAGCGATTTGTTACAACTATATTCGCTAAAGCTGTATGCGATTTATGTCTCGAGCATATACCGCAATTCTCTGGGCAAAGCTTCTGCACAGGAATTGCGTTACTCACTCCTTTACCATCGCGAGCAAATTTTTTGGCTCTTAGATAAAGCTCGTAATCTGCCCAGTAAATATCTTCGAAAACACCATGCTTTTCGCAGAGCTTGCGTATATGCACTTTGTTTTCTTTTTCAAAAATCAGGGCGGGTATTCGCTTCAAGCATTCTGGACAAAGGCTAGAAGTTTCTTCTATAAACCTTTCTCCTTTTTTTAAAGCCAGCCCTTTCATGTAACCACTTTAATATATTTTAAACTTTTAAAATTATTTAAAAGTTCGCTAACTTAAATATTTTATGGCTAAGGCAAAGCTTTCAAGGCTCAAGGAAATAGAAAAGGATATCTATTCTCTTTTTGCAGAAGTTGCAAGTTTTCTTGGTTATAGCGAGATACACGGAAGAATAGTTGCAGCACTGCTTGTAAAGGGAGGTAAAGCTAGCTTGCAGGAGATTGCAAAGGAAACAGGCTACTCTCCTTCTATGATCTCTCTTTCTCTCGATTTTCTCGAATTTTTTGAAATAATAAAAAAAGTAAAAAGAGCTGGTGATAGAAAGCTCTACATAGAGCTTCAGGGTGATTTGGTAGAAGCTTTGAGAAAGGTTTTTGTCAGCAGGCTTGAAAGAAGTCTTAGCAACACGCTTAAAAAATTTGAGAGTTATAGGAGAGAGCTCAAAGGAAATAAACAGGAAGAAGCTCTAAAAATACTTAAAGCAATAGAAGTCCTAGAGGAAGAAATAAAACGACTGAAAAAGTTTATGGCCTTAATCAAATAATCTTTAGCTTTTTATCACTCCCTCTCCGAATTTTTCCAAAATTATTCTGTTAATGTCCTTACCTTCTTTTAGCTCTATTTTCTCTGGCAAAGCGTGCAAATGTGCTATGTTGCAGCGTCTTTTCCTTACTTTTGGGCCTTGCACAACTACGAAATTTTCATCCACAATTTCAAGAACAACGCAATACTTTCCAGCTTCTCTTCCAGCAAGTTTAACGCATACCCTTCCCGGCTCGAAAACGCTCATTTGCCTATCACCTTCATTGCAATAGCCTTTATCTTTTCGCGCATGCATTTTGAGCAAAGCTCCGGGAATGCTCTTTCTGGACGGCGCTGAACTTTCGGCAGCTTCCTGAGCTCGCTTGGTCTTAGACGTGCTCGCACGATTTTCTTACCACACATTCCGCAATGAGCATAATTTGGTTTTTGTTTTCTGAAATGTACAGTAAGCCTATTTCCAGGAGTTCGCTTGACTATTTTCTTTATTTTTGTGCTTCTCAAAAATCTCCGCATTCAACTCACCTAACAGATTTGTATGGCTAAATATTTTTAAAGTTTCTTCCCAACCAAGAAAAAAACAAGACATTTGCATTAGCGACAAGCAACCTGCCAAATTTCAAAGCTTCCTCATCAGAAAGATTGCTTTTTTCTGCAAGCATTTAAAGCAAACTTTTACTTAAAGTTATTTAAATATTAAAGTTAAATGGGTGTCATGAGGCTCTTAGTTACTTATTCTGAACCTCATAGTGAAGAACCAGCAAAAATTTTATTTGATAATTTAAGAGAAGAATCCGAATTAGAAAATATATATTTCTGGGAGCCTGATATCATCTTTGAAGAATTCTATCAAACTCTTCTTTGCAAAATGCTTAAAGAACTTGGTTATATAGATGTTAGGAAAACATTTTTGAAAGACTACGAAGAAAAGGATTGGAAACATTTGAAGGAAGAATGGGATAGGATGTGGAATGAAGTTTTTGGAGAAAGAGAATATATCATAGTGGGCGAGTTTATGGAAGGAGGTAAAATAGAGTTTTTTTCAAAAAATAAAAGAGAGGAAGAATTTTTTGAAATAGTGGAGCATGCACAGGCTTATGCACGTGATTTCTGGAGAAATGAAATTTTACAAGCAATGTTAGAAGAAAACTGTGAAAGAGCTTTAGAGCTTCATTGTGGAATAAGATGGCATCTACTAAAAGTTATTGATAGGATTTGCGGGTTTAAGAAATATCGATCAAAAAGCGAGTTGTATATTCCTATAAAAGCTCAGGAAGAAGTAGATGAAACAATTAGGAAAGCATTCAAAAGGAAATTTAAAGCTAATGTAAAGAAGAGCTGGTATAAAGAACCTGTTTATGGATTGGAAATGTATTTTTGGGCAAGTCGAGATTCCAAGCATATATTCCCTATGGTAAAACCTTCTGAAAGTTGGTTTTTACCGCGTACAGCACAACTTCCCGGAGAATTGAGGGAATATGCAGTTTTACCAAAATATGAATCAAGAATATTAACCGAAGAAAAAAGTAACAAAGAACTTCTCAAAAAATATCAGAAAAGGTTGAAAGAAACACTAGAATATTTAGATGAAAAGCTGAACAGCTATAATTCCCGAGCAAAGCTTTTGCATGAAAGCAATAAAATCTCTTAGTTCTGCGCTCCAGCAAGGAAAACCACTGCTAATTTCATTCCTAAAGTCAAAGGTTCATGTACCATTTTCCCTTATCGCAAATGATCTTTAATTCTCCAATCAACCGAAAAGATTTATTTAAGAAAACAACAAAAAACTATTATGAACCAAAAAACCATTTTTCCAGCTTTGCTGCTCTTTCTAGCTTTACTTTCAAACCCAGCCCTTTCCCAAACCTACAACTGGCAGGCTTCAGAGGAAAGAGGAGTCGCTCAACAATCTTCAGCGAACTGGAGATTCAACTTTACCATAACCAACAACTGGGAAAACATAACCCAGGTCAACATTACCCTACCAGCCGGCTTTTCCTTTATTTTAGGCTCCAACTCTACAACAGCTGAAGGAGCAACCTTTTCCAACACCTCAGATACTTTAACCTGGGAAAATTCTACTTGCCTAATAGCAAACAACAGCCAAGAATCCTTCTATTTTAATACAACCATTCCCTCAACCTTAGGCTCCTATAATTTTACAATAACAGTCAAAGGAATTTCCGGAACAACAGACAAAATGAACGTAACCATAAAAGTCCAAAACATTTCGGTTTCCATTAATCTAGATAAAACCATAGTCAATCCAGAAGAAAATATAACAATCTCAGGTCAAGCTTTACTCTTACCAGACAACACTCCTGTAGCTAACAACCCAATTTCTATTTGGTTGGATGGAAATAAATGGCTAAATCTAGTAGAAGGATGGAACTGCAAAGGAGACTGTGTTAACCTTCACAACCAAGGCTGGAAATACCGCAAACCAATAACTGTTTCTAACCAAGCAGGCAACCTTTCAAACTACCAAGTCAAAATCGAAATAAACCTTTCCAAGGAATTTGCCCAAGGAAAAATCCAGCAATACTGCCAGGATGTTAGATTTACTTGGCTTAATACAACCTCTAACCAAGAACAAAAAATCTCTTACTGGATTGAACAATG
>Ga0190319_1000117_pt1 | contig 12354 bp, 10 predicted proteins | sample 48701145_MG_FD_165040 | JGI IMG/M metagenome (GOLD analysis project Ga0190319, IMG submission 165040) | Hydrothermal vent sediment bacterial communities from Southern Trench, Guaymas Basin, Mexico - 4870-11-4-5_MG | ecosystem: Environmental > Aquatic > Marine > Hydrothermal vents > Sediment ...
GATATGCGGAGAGCGATCTTGATGAAGCCATCGATAATAGAGGATGGATTCAAGCCTATTGAATGTGAACGGAGGGCTGGGGACGCCGGGTTCATAGACATCCTTGGAGTTGATTCAGCCGGTAGATTGGTGGTCGTGGAGATTAAGAGGAGGAATGCTACATCGGAGGATGTGAAGCAGTTGGTGAGATATGTTGAGAAGATCGAGGAGGAGTTTGGGAAGAGGCCGAGGGCGCTTATAGTCGCGCCGGGAGTCCAGAGATCAGCTATGAGGGAGCTTGAATTGCACGGGGTTGAGTTTAAGGCATTAAGCCCTAGGAGGTGTGCGGAGATCTTAAGGGAGGGTAGGGGTTTGGAGAGGTTCCTAGAATAGTGGGATCTTCTTCTCTAAGATAAGCTCTTGAAGATTCACCATCTTCCCAACCTCATCCTTAGCTATCTCAGCCGCCTCATATGCGAGGGTATTCTCATCGACGCCGCCCTTCGCCACGTATTGGATTGAGATTAGGAGGGGTGTGTCTACAGGTCTACCTATCTGGCTCAGCATCCTCACATATACTTCATCCAAGTCCTTAACCTCATTATAGATTCTCTCGGCGATCATCCTCGCCGCAACATTATAGAGTTTTCCGACATGGGCTCTAGCGTTCTTCCCCGCTGTGGCTTCGAGGGACATCTGCCTATTCGGGGTTATCAATCCATTAACCCTATTTCCCCTGCCTGTGTTTCCGTCGTCTCCGCTCTCGGCAGATGTTCCCGTGACCGTTAGGTAGATTATTCCCTCCTCAGGTCTATCGGCTGCGTTAACGTAGACCTCGATCCCCTCATGTTCGCCTCCTAGAACTTGGTCGGCGATCCTCAAAACCTCCTCCTTGATCTCCTCCTTGACTGAGAGGTAGTGGTCTAGGTCTGGGGTGAGTGGGGCTATTATGCTATCCGCCACGGTCACGATATACCTCTTTCCAAGCCTCAACCCCATAACCTTACAGTCTTCTCCGCTCTCGGGAACCCTGCTCTTGAATCTGATCGAGTTTATCCCCCTCTCAACCTCGTATACGAGCCTCTCAAGCGGGGTTAGTGGGGCATAGCCTACTCCATATGAGGTGTCATTTGCTCTTGGGACGCTCGCCTCACCCTCAACAACCTTTTTGAGATCCGCGCTCCCACTCCTAATCTTCATATCTATGACGACATGCTTCTCGGGGTCGAGGAATCTGAAATTCTCCCTGATGAACTCCTTGATCTCCTCCTCGATAAGCTCCCTGTAGGGGATCTCCTCAGACCCATCTTCACGAGATATCTTTGTAGTCGCCCTCCCAGCGACTAGGATATAGATAGGTGTCTCAACGATCCCTCCGCCGAACCAGACCCTCGACTCCCCTCCAACGAGCAGCCCCTTATCGAGGTTGTGGTGTAGGATCTTGCCATAGTGTTCGAGATAGTATCTTGAGAGGGCTCTGCTCGCGCATTCGCATGCCGAGTCTATTATGTAGTCTGGGTGTCCTAAACCCTTCCTCTCAACGAGCTCTGTATGTTGATCTTTTACTGGAGTTCTATCTATTCTCTCTACGACTATGCTCGGCTTCATCGCGTTAGAACCCTTATCTGGATTCGACTAGACGATATTTAAGGAAAACTTCACTATGCACCGGTTGTGAAGTGAGTTAGCTACTCGCCTAGCATGGGCAGGAGCTGGATATACATGATGTTATTCCCTCTTATCAGGATCCTCGGATAGGTTGCCTTCCTCCCCTCGCCCTCATATTCGACCGCCTTCTCGATCACGAGGTTCATGTATCCATCGCAGTCCACCATAACTCCCTCATAGACTAGGTCGTTCTTCAGCCTAACCTTGATCACTCGGTTGATATATCTGGCGACCATCATGAGAGGTCTTTTACCCATGTTCAAGGAGGTTGATTGAGAAGGCGTCAACTTCGTTCACCATGAAGAAGTCTATCGTAATTTTAAGCTTTTCTGAAGCTCTGGAGCGATCTCGAGTTCTGAGAAGCATATCCCGCATACAAACAGTTTCTCCGAGATCCTCTTCGACAACCTCAGAGGAGCGCCGCATACCGGACAAGACTTGCTGGGATCCTCAGGCTTATAGAGCTTCTTCCCACAGCTAGAGCACTTCTTAGAACCTATTGGGTTGAGGCTTCCGCAATGGGGGCAGACCATGTCGCTCGCCCTCGAAATCACCTTTATCAATGGCTGCTTCTCCTCCTCTTCAACCGCCTCGGCCGCCGGCTTCTCCTCAACTGCTTCAGGCACCTCTGAAGATGACTTAACTATCTCTTCGATCTCCTTCTCTATCTCCTCAACTATATCTGGGCTTGTAGCAGCCTCCGCGGGTCTCTGCACCTGAGCTGGGGGAGCTGCTACAGGTCTTCTAACTATTGGTCTGCTTAAGGCCATAGGTCTATGCCTTCGACGAGTTACGGTAACCCCGCTCCTAACCGCTCTCACATATACGACGAGGCCTATCCCGCTCAAAATTCCACCGATCATAACGAAGTATAGTAGGTATGGCATCCCCATCAGGGTTGAGTCGAGAAATTTTCTGAAGGGCGCTTCAAGCGGTAGGGTGAGATAGTAGAAGGTGATCCCTAAGGCGATCGATACTCCTATAATGCTTATGATCGCGCCTACGAGCATTAACGGGGTCATCCACTCATCCCTTTCGATCTAGATTCACCCATTAAGGTATTAAATGTTTCTCCACATAGATCCTTAATAAGCCTAAGACATTCCATGGGTAATTCCAAGACATTCCACTTCCTCCTAAAGAACCTCAAAAGATTCCTCATATCTCTAACCATGTATCTTTGGGCCATCGGATGCTTTGGATCGACCCATTGAGGCCAATCAATTATCAGGATCTTCTGCTCAGGAGTGATCAAGATGTTATATACGCTTAGATCGCTGTGAACGACTCCCGCCTCATAAGCCAGTTTCAGATTCCTGATTATCTCGCACAACACTTCGACGGGGTTCTCGATATATGGGGCCGATGAGATCTCTATCCCATAGAATATCTCGGTCACGACCACGTGCCTATTCCTCGCAACGGGCTTTGGGACGGCGACGCCTTTTGGATGGAGGATTCTTAAAGCTTTATACTCTCTGGCGGCGGCTTTCATCGATGCTAGCATATAGGTGTGGGCGGTCATTAAGGCTGTCCGATGCTTCTCATATCCTCTAAAGCTCGTCCTCCCTATCCTAAAGAACTTCACGGCCAATCTCACACCACTCGGCGAGAGGGCGTCGTAGACATCCGCCTCCTTTCCAACCCCAATCGGCTTTCCGAAGCTCTCGATCACGTTCTTATCGACAAGCGACTTTAGGGCGAGTAGATCCATTCCGTAGTAGTTTAGTGCGTAGCCCCTCGCCACACCTCTCGGAGCCCAGATGAGCCTATATTCATGTAACTTCTTCAAGAGTTTCTCAACCCTCCACCCGAATCCGGTGATTCTGCCGATGATCTCCACCGGAACCACCTCCCTGGTCTGGAGATTCATCTCTATCGCCCTAAGCACCTTGAAGTGGTCTTCGTCGAGTTTCCCGAAGATGTTTTTGACATAGTATTCTAGAGACAATTCTTCATGCCTTCCTCAAGACTATCTTCACCGGCTCACCTTCTATCATCCAATCCTTGGCATATCCCTTTGCCTCGCCTCTTCCAACAACTATCTTCAGCTCCTTGGATCTCGTCTCCTCCTTGATGAACTCTCTCATCGTTTCGAGTAGCTTCGCCTTCTCCTCATCTTCGAGCATGATCTCCGAGTCTATGTAGTCTGAGACCATCAAGTCCATCTCCTTCCTCATTATCTGAATCCTTCTGATAACCTCCTTTGCGAGCGATTGGGCGACTATCTCCTTGGTCTCGGTTAGATCCAAGTAGATCTCCGCGAACCTCCCCTTCTCTCCCGCCAAGTTCTCTGGAAGCCTCTCCTCGAAGGCCACGTCTCCCTCGACGAGCTCAACGACCCTCCCGCCGCCCAGCATGAGCTTGAATGATCCGCTAGAGGATAGCTCTCTTTGAACAACCTCTCCATCAACCTGCTTTAATCGCTCAACGACCTCGGCCAAATCTTTTCCAAGCTTTGGGCCAAGCCTCTCATAGACGGGTTTAACGATCAAACTCATCCCCTCAGGCCTCTCCCCAACATCCAATATCCTCAACTCTAGGGCGTTCACCTGAGACTTGATGAAGTCTCTCAGCGACTCAAGCGCCTTCTTGGATCTAGGACTCAGCGGCGAGAGGATGATCGATTTAACGGGCCATCTAAGCTTCCTCCCATGCCTCTGCCTCAGGTGGAGGGTTTCAGAGATCGTGCACCTCGCTATCTCCATCTCATCCTCAAGCTCTTCGTCGATGAATTTCTCATCGACCCTCGGCCATCTAGCTAGGTGGACGCTCTCAGGATCATCCTTAAGCCTCAAGTCTTGGTAGAGCTTCTCGGCGAGGTATGGGATTATTGGGGCTGAGAGTAGGGTGAGCCTCTTCAAGACATAGTATAGGGTTGCATAGACCGCGAGCTTATCCCAAGTCTCCTCCTCTATCCAAACCCTCCTCCTAACCGCCCTAACATATAATCTGCTCAGGTCATCTACTATGAATGATCTCAAGGCCCTCACAGCCGAGTGTATGTTCAGGGATTTGAGCGAGCTCGTCACAAACCTCGTCAAGCTATTCACCTTCGAGATTATCCACCTATCCTCGGGTCTGAGATGCCTCCAGATAGATTCCACGGTAATCCTCTCTGGATCGAATCTGTCGAGCTTGAAGTAGGTTTCGGCGAAGGAGAAGACGTTCCAGAGTATGTTTAGGTCTTGGATCACTTGATCGACCTCGGACTCGACGAAGTTCATGTTCTCCCATGGAGCGGCCTTGATCGAGAGGTATAGTCTGAGCGGATCCGCCCCATACTTCCTCATCATATCCATGGCCCAGATCACGTTCCCCTTGCTCTTGCTCATCTTCTTCCCCTCGGCGTCCATGACATGGCCCTGATTCAGAACAGTCCTGTATGGTGGTTGGCCGTAGAGTAGGGTTGAGGTGAAGAGGAGGGTATAGAACCAGCCTCGGGTCTGGTCTATCGCCTCGGTTATGAAGTCGTATGGGAAGAGCTTCTTGAACAGCTCTTTATTCCTAAGGCCATCTATGCTCGCCGTGTGAGCCATCCCAGAGTCGAGCCAAGTATCTAGGACGAATTTCTCCCTCCTCATCGATCCACCGCATCTCGGACACTTGAAGATCACTTGATCTATCCATGGCCTGAGGAGCTTTAGATCCTTGGGCTTAACCTCAGCCGACTCAAGCTCCTCCCTGCTTCCCACGACCTTCATCTCACCACATCTCTCGCATCTCCAGATGGGTAGAGGTGTCCCCCAGATCTTCGTCCTAGTTATACACCAGTCCTCCGCGTTCTCAAGCCAGTCTCCAAACCTGTATTCACCAGCCCACGGCGGCCTCCACTTAACCCTCTTATTACCCTCGATCATTAAGGGCTTGATCCTATCGACCTTCAAGAACCATTGCCTGCTCGCGAGGTAGATTAGGGGCGATCCGCATCTCCAGCAATGGGGATACATGTGCCTTATCTTATCCTCTTTCAACAATAATCCCTTCTCCTTCAGATAATCCATCACGAGCCTAGAAACCTCCCTGAAGTCTCTTCCAGAGAACTCCCCGCCATCCTCCGTGAAGACTCCATTCGATCCAACTGGATTGAAGATAGGTAGACCTAGCTTCTTACCGACATCGAAGTCTTCTGGGCCATGGGCTGGGGCTATGTGGACGCATCCAGTCCCCTCCTCCATCGTCACGAACTCGGCTGGGATGACCGTGTGGGCTGGAGGCTTATGGGAGCTGTGGGCTGGAACCTTCTCGATCAATGGATGGATGTATTTCAAGCCGACTATAGATGATCCCTTAAACCTGTCAATGATCTCGTATCTTGAGACGTTTAGGGCGGCTAGGACGTGAACCATTAGCTTGCTCGCGAGGATCCACTCCTCCCCACCATCAACCCTAACCCTAACATACTCCTCATACGGGTTCACGGCGACAGCCTCATTCGCGACGAGAGTCCATGGGGTGGTCGTCCAGATCACTATGTAGAGGTTATCCGACCCCTCGATCGGGAACTTCACGTGAATCGATGGATCCTCAACCTCCCTATATCCCTGCGCGACCTCATGGCTGCTTAGAGGGGTTTCGCAGCTTGGGCAGACTGGAACAACCTTATAGCTCTCGACTAGATCGCCCTTCTCATACGCCTTCTTAATCAGCCACCAGACATGCTCGATGTAGTATTCCTTCCTAGTCTCGTATGCGTTGTCGTAGTCGAGCCAGACCGCCAGCCTCTCCGACGCCTTTCGCCAATGGTCGATATAGTAGTCTACGAGCTTCTGAGCCTCCTCGACGAATCTATCGAGCCCGAACTTTTCGACATCCTTCTTAGACTTGAATCCAAGCTTCTTCTCGACCTCAAGCTCGGTCGGCAGCCCGAGGCAATCCCATCCACCCCTCCTCCAAACATATAATCCATTCATTCCCTGAAATCTCAAGACTATATCCTTGTAGACCCTCCCACGAGCATGGCCTACGTGCATGTATCCGTTCGCGGTCGGCGGGCCTTCGAGGAATGCGAAGATCGGGGCTCCCTCATTCAGCTTGAAGACCTTCTCAATTATCCTATTCTCGGCCCAGAATCTCTGAACCTCCTCCTCAACCCTTAGAGGATCATATCTACCCGCCGACGCCATCCCATACCACCCCATAGTCAACCCTATAAGTATCCACCTTTAGGAGGGAGAGAGGATAATTAAGGGCTAGAGAATTTGGTATGCCATCACCACGTCCCGAGAACTAGCTTAACGGCTCTCAAATTTAAGGCTTAAGGAGACACCCAATGGTGGAAGCTTATCACCTGAAGATCTCATCGAGTTCTCTGAAGCTTGTTCCTTGAAATCCCCTTATCTCGACCCTCTCCCCGCCCGTTGCATTATAGAATCTCCCAGGAGCAGTTGAGGCAAGCCTCTCAAGCAACCTTCTAGCATAGAGTAGCTTCTTCTCCTCGACCTCGCTTCCAGTTCTTGGAATGAGGTTCATCCCAATCAATATTATCGTCCTGAAGTTTAGGGCTGAGGCCAAATATGCCGCTCTATCGCCGTCCGTGAATCCCCCGACATTATAGATCCTCTTAAACGGCTTCGATTGAGTAGTCCCGAGTATTGGGCCGCGAAATCTCGGAACCAGCCTCCTCAAGGCCTCGATGTTATCCCCATGCGCGTGGACGACCATTATCGATCCTAGCTCGGAGGCCCTCAGCAAGACCTCATCTCCTCCATCGAGATCCGTAACGACGACGTGAGGCGCTAAACCCCTATCCAGGAATGGTTTCGATGCTCCATCCGCCGCGAAGATCGCCGCCCTCCCAACGAGATTAGATCCGAGAAACATATCCACGTCGTCTTCAAGGGATTCCCCGGCTCCAGCGACGATCGCTATATCTCCCCCAACTCTCAGCCGGAGTTCGGCGAATGTTAAAGCTCTATCCCCTATCAACTCATCTAAGATCTCCGCGGCCTCCTCATCCCTCTCCCTAGAGTATCCTAGATCCTCGACTATCTCCTTATACCAGCCCTCCCACTCACTCCACTCCAAGCCTCAACCTCCTCCTAGCCTCGCCAGCACTAATTCTAATGTGGGCGATGAAGTCTTGATGGTGTAGGCTCTCCATACTCCTAACAGATGCCATAATCTCCGCAGAGTCCGGTAGATTCGGCCACCTCTCCAAGACACCCTTTACCATCTCCCTGACGCAGTCCTCGGCAAATCTCGGAGAGCTTACCGCGTCTAAGACTAGCTTCACCTCATCCTCTCGTTTCAGGTTGGAGATGGATGGAGCGCTCATAGATGTTTGGAGGATCTCCAATAGGGTTAAGGCATCAACCTCAAAGCCTCTCGGAACCTCTAGGAACAACCTCCCAACACTCCTCTGCATATGGGTCACATACTTTACTCCATAGAGTTTCTCAGCCACCTCTTCGACGCATGGACACGCCGTCACCCCATAACCCTCAACCCCTATGAACCTCCTAACATCTATCCCCTCACCTCTCCTAAAGCCAAGCGCCTTCCCATAGATCGTGAAGGATTCATAGGATTTTACGCGGCTTAGAGGGGCTTCAACCCTATGGAATGCTCTTGCCTTGATCTTGACCATGGATCTTGAGGAGTATGGGTGGAGTCTCAGGAGCTTTATTGCGATCCTCTCAGCTATCTCCTCAAGCCTCATAACCCTCCCAGCATATCTATCGACTACCTCCTTCAGAGACTCATAGCTTCTCGAAGCATGAATTCCCCTCAGATCCTCGGGCAAGTCTATGAAGACATCTATCATCGGGGTTAAGATCATGTCCACCCCATCGACTCTAAGCCTTCCAGCCGGGATGACTATGCCCTTGAAGCCCACCCAATTCACTGGAATCGGGGTCGATGGCCTCTCATCGTGGATGTCTGGAATCTCGTTCACGCTCTCCAGCAAAAACCCGTAAAGAGGATTATTTACACATTAATCAATGGTCTCCATGGTGGTGGTCGAGGCGGGATCGAGAATCCACCTAGGATTCATAGATCTAGCGGGAGACCTCGGCAGAATGTATGGCTCCATAGGCCTATACCTTGAGAAGCCCGGCTTCAAGGCGATCGTCCGAGAGTCAGATGAGATCGTGGTTGAGGGCGAGGGGAGAGATTGGATCCAAGCAATTGTGAGGAGAGTAGTTGATGAACTTGGTCTAAGGGGGCTGTGGGTGAAGATCCTATCAGCGATTCCGAGGCATGTCGGACTTGGATCTACGACGCAGACGATCTTGGGGATAGCCTCAGCCGCCTCAAAACTCCACGGACTCAATCTCAGCGTAGAAGATCTCGCATACAGGTTTAGGAGGGGTAGGAGGTCTGGGGCTGGAGTATGGCTCTTCAAGTATGGTGGACTGGTGGTGGATTGTGGGAGAGGCGCTCGAACCAAGATCCCACCACTCCTCACAAGAATTCATGTTCCAGAGAAGCTTAGGATCATCCTGGCCTCGCCGAGAACATCTTCGCGGGGATTTAGGGAAGAGGTTGAGGATATGGTGTTTAAGAGGGTTAAGGCTGATCCAAGATTATCTGAGCAGGCTTCGAGGATCGTCTTGATGAAGCTTCTACCATCCCTGATCGAGGGAGATCTAAGGAGATTCGGCGAGGCCGCGACCGAGCTCGACAGAATCAACGGATTATTCTTTGAGGAGGTTCAGTCTGGAGTCTATAGGAGGGACTGTGAGATGATCGTTGAGAAGATGCTTGAGGCCGGAGCCCTCGGAGCGGGTCAAAGCTCATGGGGGCCGATAGTCTACGGGTTCGCCGACAGCGATGAGCTTGTTGAAAAGATCGTGGGGTCGCTCAAGGATTTTTGGGTGATGGTTTCGAGACCTAGAAATATGGGGGCCGAGATCCTCCGAGAATCCCGTGGTATCACCGGAGAGAAGCCGCCTAAACCCTGAGCTGACAACCTTAATTAAACGGATTTGAATAATGTGTATTGGGATGCTGTTCTCGGAGCTAGTTGAGTTCTATGAGAAGATAGAGGCCACGACTGGAAGGATCGAGATGACAAATCTCCTCGTAGACCTCCTGAAGAGGACTCCGCCGGAGATAGTGGATAAGGTGGTCTACCTAACGATTGGGGAGATCTATCCACCATTCATAGGGCTTGAGCTGGGGGTCGCGGATAAGCTCGCGTTGAGGGCGGTTAAGCTCGCATCCGGGATGAGTGAGAAGGAGATAAGTCAAGCATATAGTAAGCTCGGAGACGTGGGGCTCGTCGGGGAAAAGATGCTCGCGAAGAGAGCTCAAGCAACCCTATTCATGGAGCAGCTAACCGTCGAAGACGTTTACTCAGCCTTAGAGAAGATCGCGAAAGCCTCCGGGGAGGGCGCCATGGAGATGAAGGTCCAGATCCTGAGCGGCTTATTGGCCTCATCCCAGCCTAAGGAGGCGAAGTATATCCTGAGAATAGTTACGGGTAAGATGAGGCTCGGAGTCGCCGACATGACAATCCTCGACGCCCTATCGATAGTCTTCGGAGGAGGAAAGGAGACTAGGGAGATCTTTGAGAGAGCATATAATCTCAGCTCAGATATAGGCTATGTCGCGAGAGTCGCCGCGCTCGAGGGAATAGAAGGAGTCAAGAAATTCAAGATAACTATTGGGAAGCCCATAAGGCCCATGCTCGCCGAGAGGCTATCGTCGGCCGAGGAGATCCTCCAAAAACTCGATGGAAGATGTATCGCCGAGTACAAGTATGATGGGGAGCGGATGCAGATCCACAAGAAGAATGACAAGGTTTGGATCTTCTCTAGAAGGCTTGAGAACATAACTTGGCAATATCCAGATGTCGTCGAGATGGTGAAGACGAATATAGTTGCGGATGAGGCGATCCTAGAATGCGAATGCGTGGCCGTGAACCCGGATACGGGCGACATGCTACCATTCCAAGAGCTCATGCATAGGAAGAGGAAATACGATATTCATAAGATGATCGAACAGTATCCGGTCAACCTATACTTCTTCGACGCCCTCTACGTCAATGGAGAGGATCTAACGATCAAGCCTCTATTGGAGAGGAGGAAAATGCTCGAGTCGATAGTGAAGGTGGATGATAGAGTGAAGCTGAGCAAGGCGATAATAAGCACAGATCCAAAAGAGATTGAGAAATTCTTCAACGAGGCTATAGAGGCTGGATGCGAGGGACTCCTAGTCAAATCTATCGGGCCGGAATCGATCTATAGAGCTGGCGCTAGGGGGTGGCTATGGATAAAGTTGAAGAGATCGTATAAGAGCGAGATGACCGACACGGTGGATCTGGTCGTCGTTGGAGCATTCCATGGTAGGGGTAAGAGGGCTGGAAGCTATGGAGCCCTACTCATGGCCGCCTACAACCCGGATAAGGATGTATTCGAGAGCGTCTGCAAGGTTGGATCGGGATTCACCGACGAAGATCTCGCGAAGCTCCCAGAACTCCTCGAACCACATAAGATTCCACATAAGCATGCGAGGGTCGATTCTGGGATGGAGGCCGACGTATGGTTTGAGCCCAAGCTGGTCTTGGAGATACTTGGAGACGAGATAACGATAAGCCCGATCCATAGATGTTGTTGGGGGGTGGTCGCGGAGGACGGCGGACTCGCTATAAGATTCCCGAGATTCACCGGGAGATATAGATTCGATAAATCCCCAGAGGATGCAACAACATCTAAGGAGATCCTAGAGATGTATAGAACCCAGCTAAAGAAGATCGCCGAGTAAATCAGCATCAAGCATCTTCTCTAAATATGTGGCTGGCCATCACGCAATAACTCAACCTTCTCAAAGTCATTGATTAAGATGCCATTGACCAGACTCTCTGAAACTCTTCCTCATAGCTCTCCGCCAAGCTCTTGCTCATCAGAATTAATACGTTCTCGTCATTCCTTCTTTCAGCGCTCCAAGTCCAGTTATAGCTTCCAGTAATCACTATCTTTCCATCTATTATGGCGACCTTATGATGCATGGTGTAGGGGTTTCCATCGAGCTTGACATCCACACCTGCCTGGAGGAGCCTCTCATACTCACTCCCCCTCCAATACGCGCTCTCCTTCTCGATGACGACCTCCACCTCGACTCCGCGCTTCACGGCATCGATTAGTGCTTTGGATAGATAGTCTAAGGTGAAGCCGTAGATCATGATGTGGATGCTCTCATTCGCCCTAGAGATCCAGTATCCGATTAAAGAGGAGCAGTCCATGCTCCTTGAGAAGCATACTCCGAGAACCTCAACCTCTCCACCCCTCTTAAAGACGGTAGTAGTCTTCGTGAAAGACTTCGTGATGGTTGAAAGGGCGGTGGCCGTAACGGTCCTAGTAGAGATCTCCGTAACCGTATGTAAGATCGGCTTCGTGGTTGTCTGGAGAACGGTCTCGATGATCGTGGCCGTGAATGTAAAGCTCTTTGTGACCGTGCCAGCCTCAACATAAATCGATCCAATGCGAAACCCAATTACAGTCCCGACCATCAAGGCAACGACACAAAACGCTGCGATCCTCTTCAAACCAAACCTCCACCTCATTCTAGAAGAAGCATCCAGAATCTAACAGAAAAACATGTTCTTGGGAGGAGGTCGGGCAAAATCCCCCTCAAGCACTTGGAAGAGCTCTGCCAAAAGAAGTTTAGATCGATGCGGGGGGTGGGATTTGAACCCACGAACCCCTATGGGACAGGGGTTCTCATCCATTTTTCATGGATCCTGAGCCCTGCGCCTTTGAC
>Ga0190319_1000118_pt1 | contig 12331 bp, 6 predicted proteins | sample 48701145_MG_FD_165040 | JGI IMG/M metagenome (GOLD analysis project Ga0190319, IMG submission 165040) | Hydrothermal vent sediment bacterial communities from Southern Trench, Guaymas Basin, Mexico - 4870-11-4-5_MG | ecosystem: Environmental > Aquatic > Marine > Hydrothermal vents > Sediment ...
ATTTAAAAGAAATGAAGAAAATTTTTAGAAAAAACATTATGATATAAAAATTTTTGAAACATTTTTTATTCATGCTTATAGGAATAGTTGGCAAGCCCTCTTCGGGAAAATCTACATTTTTTAAAGCAGCGACTATGCTTGATGTGAAAATAGCTTCTTATCCTTTCACAACTATAGAGCCGAATCAGGGCATTGGCCATGTGCGAATTCCCTGCCCATGCAGAGAACTCAACGTTCGCTGCTCTCCTCAGGATTCTGTATGCATTAGCGGTAACCGTTTTGTTCCTGTAAAGCTAATAGATGTTGCCGGTCTCGTGCCAGGAGCTAGTGAAGGAAGGGGAATGGGAAATAAATTTCTTAATGCTCTGGTGAGAGCTGATGTGCTTATCCACATAGTTGATGCAAGCGGGAAAACTGATAGCGATGGTAATCCTTGCGATGCTCATGATCCTTGCGAAGATGTGCTGTGGTTAGAGGAGGAAATAGATAAGTGGTTTGCAAGCGTGATAGAGAGAAATCTTAAAAAGATAAGGGAAAAGAAAAAAGCATTTCAAGTTCTTAGCGGGCTAGGAATAAAGCCAGAACACATTGAGAAAGTTTTCGAAAACTACTCCTTAGAGCAAAAGGATGAATTTGCAAAGGAGCTCAGAAAAATTTCCAAACCAATCGTAGTGGCTGCGAATAAAATTGATTTACCAGAGGCGAAGAAAAATTTTGAAAGAATGAAAGAAAGATTTCCAGAGAAAATAATAATTCCTTGTTCTGCTGAATCTGAAATAGCTCTGCGCTTTGCAGCAAAGAAAGGTTTGATAGAATATCTTCCTGGAGACGGAGATTTTGAAATAATAGCAAGCGTTTCACCACAGCAGCAAATGGCTTTGGAATACATAAGAGAAAACGTTCTGAAACCGTTTTCTGGCACAGGTGTGCAAAAAGTTTTGAACATAGCTGTATTCGACGTTCTCAACTATATAGCTGTTTATCCTGTTGAAAACGAAAACAAGCTTAGCGATTCCAAAGGAAATGTTTTGCCTAATGTTTTTCTTCTACCGAAAGGTTCAACAGCTAAGGAGCTTGCATATAAAGTTCATACGGAAATAGGAGAAGGCTTTCTCTACGCGATAGATGTGAGAAGCAAAAAAAGAGTAGGAGCAGATTATGAGCTTAACAACGGAGATGTTATTTCGATAATTTGTGTAAAAAGAAAATAAAAATTATTTCAAGCTCCAAATAGATGGCTTCTGAAAAGCGTTTGATTTCTTACTCTACCTTTACTTGAATTTTGAAACCTTTATATATATCTTAAACTCTAAAGTATTTATGCAACCATTTCGAAAAACAATTAAAATTTTAGTATTTTGTATTGTTTTGAGTTTTTCCGTTGGACATGCAAATTCTGATAAAAATCCTTGTAATAAACTTTTCTGCATAGCAGACGCTTTTGGCGTTGAGGGAAACCAGAGCGTCGTGATATGCGCCGGAACGGATAAAAGTGTGAACTCCTTCAACATATGGTACAACAACACGGGCCCATTTAATCTTTCCAACGGCATCACAACAGCGCGGTATTTTAATCCGGAAACGATGGAAATGCTCTCTGATCCTTACAGCGACGAGCCCCTCAACAGTTCTACCTCGCCATCGCCGTGCGTGATATTCGTTCTCAACGGAACAAAAGCTCCCTTCACCACAGAGATGATTCAGATAAACGTAACGGCGTACGGTTTACAAGATTATAACACAGCAAGAACTCAATGCAACGCTTCAGGATGCAATGCCACGATGATAACCGCCAATTACATCTCGCTGGAGGTGAGGCACGCTCACGGAGCACCGGCAGGATTCGGTCTGATAGCAGTCACTGATTCCGAAAAGCGCGTGATAGGGGAATGGATACCCGATTACTCGGGATACTGGGCCCAGCACTGCTTAGGGATTGTAAGCAACGGAGAGTGCCTGAACGAGACCGAGCACGATAAGGAAAACATGTGCGTGTACCACGGAAAATTCCCGTTCAGGGAAGAATGCAAGGTACGCCCGGGAAATGCCGTGTATTCCGTGGATTTCGTCACGTACAACATCAGCAGCAGCACCCTTCAACAGGGCAATAATTCCTTAAAACTCGATAGGAGAGGTTCTCCCACCTTTTTCACCTCTATGGTTCCTTCTCCTTCCGGCCCGCCCGGAATGCTGAATATCACCCGGATTTCCGTGTACGACGAAAGCGGTAAGCTGCTCTTCTCCAAATCCGGGGAAAACGTTTCACCTGTGTTCATTCTCGAAACCCGAAGGTTTTACAGAATAAGCGCAGAGTTGAGCAGCATCGGTGAAAGGAATTACACCTACATGGTTCCCTATCAGGGAATGGTGGTTAGCGATTTCCTTATACCGAACGAAACCATTCTGAGCAAGTACACAACGGTAAAGGGAAGGGTGGTGGATGAGGATTTTCAGCCGGTGAAGAATGCCGTTGTGTACGCCTATCTCTTCGGCTTTCCGGCGTTCGGAATAAGCGTGATGAACTCCTCGGTTACGGACGAAAACGGAAAATTTTCCATGCGCCTCCCCTCGACAATCTGGATAAAAGACCCAGATATGCCGGAAAAGAAGATGCCGTATCCGCTTTACCAGTTTTACGTGGTGCACAATTCCACAAGCTCAGAGGGCGCGCTGAAATACTTTCCAACAACAGACAACAACGATAACAGGGGGTACATGATTTCCGGAGAAAAGACCATTCTCAAGCCCTTCGTGCTTAAAAAAGGCGGCGAGGTAAGGGCGAACATAACGCTCAACGGCGCCAATTTCTTCGTAAGCGAGCTCAGCATTCTCCGGGAGAGGGGAGACAGGATTTCGAGAAAGCACGTGTCCAGCAGGTTCGGTGCAATAATTTCGCGCATGCTGCCACCGTATTCGCTTCTCTCCATTCCCTCTCCGGTAACTTCCGGTCAGGGTGCTGCGATACTCAACATCATCGGAAGGAACATTTCGTTTTCCGGTGATAACGGTCCACCTTCCGGAGATGTGATCGGGGTATGTACCAACACTTCCGTTACGGTGGAGGAAGGAAAATATTCCGACGTAACCTGCAATCTCACCGCTCCAGGATTTCTCAATCTCACGGTAGTCACCTGCGAGGACATCTTCTCTCAAGCTAAGTGTTGGTATGAAAACACGGGTGATTACGGTTTCTGGTTCGATACGGTTGGAATAATAAGAGACAACAAAACCGGAAAGACTGTTTTGTATCTCGATCTCGACGGAATGCTTCTGGAAGAAATGATAGGAAACGAGATGAAACCATACCTTCTGATACCGCTCGAACCCGGAAATTACACGGCAGAGCTGATTTCGAGATTCGATTACTCGCAATTCCTCAACGTGTACAACGGAACACCCTTTGAGATAAAACCGGGCGAGATAATCAACCTTACCCTGGTCAGAGCGTACTCCTGGAAAATACATCCCATGCTCGATCCATCGTTTTCGCTGAAGGAAAACAATTTTGTAAACGTGAGCGTTTTCTCCCCCTCCGGAGTTTTAACCAATGAAAGCGTATCCGTAACCGGCAGGATTCTGTTTCTCAACCGCTCCCCGGCATCGGATGAAATAAGATTCGAATTCGATTCTTCAATAGGCGTTTTTTACAACCTCACGCTTAACCTTACCAAAATGGGCGTGAAAGCCGGAAAGTACTGGCTGCTCATCAACGCAAGGAACGTTACCGCTACTCACGACGTGTTCTCCTCGGTTGAGCTCTTTCCAATCACCGCTTCAGATTTCAGGCTGGGAATCGAGCTCGGCGGTTTCGCCTTCGGAAGTAATGAGAAAGTTACTGGAAAGATATTCGCCTACGATTCCACAGGACACGGCAAGACGAACACCACTCCGGTGAAGGTGAAGGTTTTTGACGAGGCCGGAAATGAAGTTGATGTAAAGATCAGCGTTTCGGAAATAAAAAACGGAGAGGGCAGGATTAACATAACCATGCCAAAGGAGCCGGGATTTTACGAAATCCTCGTAATAATGAACGCGAGCAACGAGCTCGGAATGGCGAGCAGATGGGTGGAGGTTACCGACCTGAGCGTAAAGCTTTCCACGGACAAGCCGAGGTACGGTGTTGCTGATACTGTGAACCTTCTCGTGGAAGTTTCCGACGCGTTAAAAGGCAAACCGGTAAGCGGGGCTTCCGTTGAAGTAACCGTAGATAACGAAGATACTCCCGCTATCGGCTTTACCCATGATAACGGGAAAGCCCTTATATCTCTCGATCCAAAAATCCACTCCTCCGGTAATTGGTCGGTTGGATGGCACACTCTGCGCATAAAAATTTCAAAAGAATCCGAAGGGGAGGTTACAACAGTAGAAACATGGTACGGATTCGAGGTAGTAGGCATGGACGTTTTCATAAGGGGAGAAAAAGCATCCTACTCGCAGGAAGAAAACGTGAGTTTCGAGATTTTCGCTCCCTGCGAATTTGAGGTGGAGAGCGTAAAGGTAGACGGAACGAGCGTTGATGCTCAGGTAACTGCCATGCCTTACGGCTCGAAAAGGGTCGAGCTCGGCAATAACTGGGCTCCTGGATATCACGATGTGGAGTTCTCCATATCGAGCTCATCGGGCACGCAAACCTTCCATGCAGGATTTGAGGTAAGGGTTTTCAACGTCAAAGTCTCGACGGAAAAATTCGTTTACGCCGTAAACTCGCTGGTTCCCGTGAGGGTGAAGGTTAGCTATCCGAACGGCACGGCGGCGCAGGGAATTGAGGTTAACGCCTCTCTCTACCTGGTGCAGGGAACGGAGTGGGTAGAGGTTTCAAAGAATTCGAGCACGACAGATTCCAAAGGAGAGGCGGTAGTTTATCTCAACGCCTCAAAGCCCGGATTCAATCGCATAGCGGTTAACGTTAGCGGCCAGATAGAGCATGCAGGAATTCAGGTTTCGTCCGTCGAAGTTACGCTTCTTGATCCAGAAGGAGCGGTGACGAACGGGTACGTGGTAAATGCCGGAGAAGACCTCGTAATCCGCGTGAACGCCTCTTTGAACGGGGAAAGCGTTCCTGACAACTCGACAGTAAGGGCTACTTTATGGATGTTTGGCAGTCCGGTTGAGCTTCCGGCAAATTCCACGGAAAACGGCAACGCAACCATAGTTTTCCGCATTCCCGAAAACACCCCTGCCGAAACCTGCGGGCTGGAGGTAAGGGTAATAACGCCTTCCGGAGATACGGGATTCGCACCTCCCGCCACCGTGAGAATAGCAGGGGAGAAAGCGCTGAAGCTCAAAATAATTTCCCGCAAATCCTTCCTGCAGCCGTACGCTCCTGGAGAAGCGGGAACGTTAATCGCGGTGCTCACGCTTCCGAACGGCACAGGGGTGGCGGGAAGGAACGTTACCTTCGAAATCGGTTCTAGAGAAAGTTCCGTGAAAACGCTGGGCTGTGCGCAAACCGGAGAAGATGGAATCGCGATGCTCTCCGTCCAGATGCCGGATTCCGACGGTTTCTACTTCGTTCACGCCTATCTCTCGAGCGATCCGAGCGTGCAGGATTACGCGGGCATTATTGTAAGCTCCATAGAGGTAGAGGTCACACCTGACAAACCCGCGTACACGCCAGGTGAAAACATAACCCTGAGCATATCTGTCAGGAACAGGAGCAGCGGAGCTCAGGTAAACGCTACCGGAGGATTTGTAATCCTTTTCAACGAAAGGAAGGGAGAAATCCACCACGCATTTTCGCCAAGCGGTTCGCAGCCCTATACGGTTAACATCACCATACCGAACGAGACCGATGCACTCGGAGTGTATCCGCTCGGCGTTGTGGTGTTTTCCAACACCTCTCAGGGTTTCGGGTTCGCGCTTGTTGATGTTGTAAACACATCTGAAACGCTCGAGCTTTCGCTTCCCTCTTCCATCACCGCGGGCATGCCGTTTTTCGCGAACATCACGGCATCTACAGGAAGTTATGCGGAGCTGAGAATATTTTCTCCAGCCGCCAGGGAAATAGTTTACGAAAACACTTCTGTGCCTCTTCAAGCGAAGGAATCCGGTGCGAACGCGAGCGTAAGCATTACACTACCGCTTCCCGGAGTGTACGTTTTCGCGGTGTACGTCGAGGGTATAGGAGAGAGAACGAAGATTGTGCACGTTTCACAATCTTCCGGTGCAGCGCCAGCGATCTGGACTGGAAAAAGTCCTGCGCAGAACGCGACCTCGTTTTCCTCGGGAGAAAACGTTTATGTGATTTCAAACACTGCGAACTCAACCGCGGTTGTGATAACAAGAAATCCCCAAACGAATGCCACCGTTTCGTTTTCGATACCGCTGAACAGAAAGCAGGGCTCGGTGTATTACGGTGTGATAGCTCCATCTGCCCTTTCCGCGGGCGAGTACTTTGTAAGGCTCGACACACCCGAAGCTTCGGGAGTTGCTACCACGATTTTCAGGGTGGTTTGAGATGAGAAAGCTCATAACCTTTGCGGCGTTTTTGCTCCTGCTCGCAAAAGCGTTCGCAGCTGGTAGTATTTCCATCACGGGCGTGAGCATACCGTCGAGCGTTACCCAGGGAGACAGCTTCACCATCACGGCTTACATTTCGGGCAGCGGCGTTACGGATGTGAGCTCGGTTCTCGCACTTCCAGAAGGCATTTCCTGCACGCCTTCCGGCTCGCAGAGCGTTTCTCTTGAAGGCGGCTCCGGTTCCGCTTCCTGGTCATGCTCAGCAATCCTTACCGGAGATTACACGGGAAAAATTACGGTAACGGTTACAGGAAAGGATACTGGAACAGGAGCCACGGTTTCAGACAGCGCGCAAACGGGTCTGCTCGTGCTTTCCCCGGCAAGTCTGGTTGCCGCTTCCTCCCTTTCCAGTTCTTCCGTTGAAAAAGGAAATTCTGTTACGCTCACAATTGGCGTGAACAACCTGGGAGACTCTCCAACCACGTGCAACATAACGCTTAACTGCCCTTCAGGGCTAACGTGCTCGCCATCTTCTGCTACAGGAATAAGCATACCCGGAAAGGGGCTCGTGTACAGCTATTTCACCCTTACGGGAAACTCAGCCGGAACCTATACCATCAAGGTTAGGATAACTTCCCTGGTTCAGAGCGAGATAGTGCTTTCCGAAGCGCTTACAGTAACCTCTCCGCCCGCTGCTCCGAGCGGAGGAACAACTGGAGGAACGGGAGGAGGAATTTCTCTTGGTGCTGGAGCGGGCGGAGAAGTTGGTGAGATGAAAGAAAACATCCTGATCGAAGCGACTGAAGGCGCGGTTGATGTAACCATTTTTTCGGTTTCTGCGGGTGAAGAGGTGAACGTTTCCCTGAAGAATTTCGAAATCCCCTTCACGGGTTTCAGAGTTCTTGTATCGAAAACCTTGCAGAACGTTGAAATAAAGATAACGCCTCTGCCCGCTCCACCGGAGAATGTCGAGGAACTTCCGAATGCGTACCGCTACCTGTTCGTGGAAACGGAAAACCTGACGGAGGAGGGAATATCGGAGGTGAATATAAGTTTCAGGGTGAACAAAACATGGATAAGCGAAAACCGCATCGACGCGAATACTGTTAAGCTCTACAGATGGAACGGTAGCTGGCAGGCCCTTCCAACATCGCGAACCGGAGAGGATGAAAACTTTTTCTATTTCAGCGCAGTTTCGCCTGGCTTTTCTGTTTTCGCGATTTCCGGAGAAAGAATGGTCGAGCCGAAAAAATGCCCTCCGTGCCCCGAGCCAACTCCTTGGTCGGAATGCGTGAACGGTAAGAGAACAAGAATAAACTACATATGCTCGGCCGAAACGAATTATGAATGCAAAATGATCGTTGAGGAAGAGCCGTGCGAAGTGAAAGAGGAAGAAAAATCAGAATTTAATATAAAACTTCTTCTCATTCTTCTGTTAACTTTTATTGGAATTTTTTTCGTTCTTATAAAGAAGGGAGTGATAAAATTTCAAAAACTTCGCTTGATAAAGAAAAGCAGATAATTCAGAGAAATGGGAGTCTATGAGCAAGAATAGCATGAAAAGATAATTTTACTTTCCAATTGGTGGGCCCGCCCGGAATTTCTTTTTTTGAACCGGGGTCACCGGCTCCCAAGGCCGGGATGCTAGGCCAAGCTACACCACGGGCCCTTTTTAAAAACTTCTTTAATTTTGGATCAAAATATTTTTTAAATGTTTGTTTCTTCATGAACCGTTCAATACGTTTCACCACTCTGGCAAGCGCTGTATAAACTAAATACCGCTGCAGCTGAGCTTTACCTCATCTCCTCCCTTTTCCACTGCTCAGCTTTTCCCCTCTCCAAAGCTGTTCTGCTTAAGAAAGTGTGCTCTTCTTCTGGAACGGCAATCAAACCTTTTATAGGATCCATAGCATGCTGTAGAATAACTTCTCTTTGTCTTATAACTTCTGGCTCATCTATTTTAAAGCCGTAAAACTCAGGCGGTAGCTCTTCTGGTGGAACATCTTTTTCAAGAAATTCTTTTATTCTTCGTAATACTTCAATTGTTTGAAAAGCTGGTTTATCACCACGCTCGTAAATTATCCATCCTTCTCTAAAGCCTTTTTGTCTGAGAATATAAAGAATTTTGTAAAGAAACTCGTGAGCTTCTGAACCAAGAGAAATTGGCATATGCGCATGCAAAGGTGAAGGATAAGCAACATGCACTACTTTTAACCACGTTCCTGCATCTCTTGGAAGTTTCCTAATCTCATTTTCAATATCAATATTGCAAACAGAGAGAATATGCTCCATGTCTAAGCACCAGCCTGCATAAGGCGTACCGAGATGCTTTGCAAGCGTATAAAGCTCTTTTGGTGTGGCTATGCGCATCATACCTTCCATACCTGTTTGCAAAAAACCAGTTTCCCAAACAAGATAAAGCTTGTGCTTTTCTAGCAACGGTTTCGGGTTTTCATACTCACTAAGTTTTGGGTTTATATGTCCCCATATGTACTTTGTTGCAACAGCACTTACCCAGAGCTCAGGTTTTTCCACAAGTTCCTTATCGCTAAGCTTTTTTCCAACTATACCATACCAAATTGGGTCTTTTGTTTCCTGCATGTATTTAGCTACAACGTAATAGGCAAAACGTTCTGGGCCGTAGTGAAGGTCGTAAGAATCTATTATTTTAAGACATTCCTCGCGAAGTCTTTGTATTTCATCGTCAAGCCTTTCCAAATCTCTTTCAAGCCCACGTATGGTTTCGAGTATAACTCTTTTTCTTGTTTCATCCGTTTCTTTTTCGTATTCCCTTTTAGCCTTTTCAAGCTCTTTCTTTAATTTTTCTTTATATTCTTTATATTTATCGAGAGTAGAAATATGGTATGCTCTTTCGAAACCCCATAAAATCTCCTTTATTTTTTCATTGCTTTCGAACACAAACCTTTCCAAAAACTTCTCGCTCTCTACAAGTTCGCGCAAAGGCCTGCCCCAAAAGTCAACGAGCTTGCTCGGTTGCAAATCACGAAAGAGCATTTGAAATGGCAGGCTTTCCGAAGCATGGAAAAGCAAATATTTCGCTCCTAGCTCTCCGGCGAATTTTATTTGGGCAAGCAAACGCTCATGCGAGATTTTATAAATGTCTGCTATAGCGACATCGAATCCTATGACCTCTGCCCCAGAAGTTGCTCTAGTCTCTCCGTGAAAACCGAATTCTACACCAAAGCGTTTAAGCTCTTCTATCCTTTCTTTGAGAAACGGGTCTTTGAATTCTGTTATTCTCTCAACATCTATCTGGGTAAACCTCACACCATGGGTTATTGAATAGTATCCCTTCTTCCAAAGTCCGTAAATGCTCTCATCCTTTCCGACACTGAAAAGACCAGAGCTTATTCCTAGCACGTAACCCATGCTATCACCTACTTTAACCCGAACTTATCAAGCAAGAAGCTTCTCACATCTTCAAAGTCTCCTCTGAGCTTTGGGAACATGTGCTTTTCAACCTGGTCTTTGAATTGCGCAATATAAGGGCCACGCTTGAATGGGATTCTTAATCTTATTTCACTGAGATCGAAACCAAATCCGGTTTTCTCTTTTTCTTCCTTTTTTTCTTCATTTGCTGTTCCGAGGATTTCGTCAAGATATTTTTCAAATTCTATTTCTCTACATTTCAATTCAAGCATTTTTAAAAGAAGAATGTTTTGCGACAACAAATAAAGTTTTAGAGTAAAAGTTATATCCTCAAGTTCTCCTCCAGGAATTTTCAATCCTGCCCTATCAATATCTATTTCTAAAAATTCGTAAAACATGAAATTCGGATTCCATCCGTTTCTTCCTGCAAACCAATCTGCAACAATTTCGTCTGCAAGCTTATCAGCAATTCTCGCATCGCGGAGCGGAACTATACCACGCTTTACAACCTCAAGCTCTTTTGCTTCGCTCTTGCTCAGTCTTTTTCTAAGGAAGGGATATATGTCTGCAAGTGGTTTTATTTTGAGTATTTTTCCGTAAAGAATTATATCCCTTACCACACGGTCGTAAGGTGGGACAAGCTCCTTAGGAGGAGCGCGCTCTATGAAACCGAGTTCAAAAACTCTAAAATCCTTCCAGCACCACAGTAAAATACCGTTAACATACGTCGCTTGTCCTGTTGGCTCGAATTGCGAAAACAGAGCTCCTATTCTTCCTTCTGGGCTTTCCGTTCTCAGCTTTATCATTTTATATTTTGCTATGTACGGCTTCAACCAGTTTTTATACTCCTCTACCAGCTTTTTTCTTGAATTTGCCAGAGCTTTTAAACGTTCGTATCTTTCAATTACCTCCATTCCAAAAAGCTCTTTCCATTCTTTATACAACTTATTTTTTGTTGCAAGGATTACAGCTTCCGCTTTCGAAATGTTAAGTTTTTTAGCGATTTCATCCGGATCTTCTTCTTCACCGAGCTTCATAAAATCGTAAATTATAGTAGGCCATCTCGTTACAATAGTGCGAAGCGAAACCCCTTCGCCAGTGTGAATATCTACCTGGTCTACGAATATTGCTCTGAGCACGTGCTCGTCGTTTTTCTTAATAGCGTCTACGATTTCGCGATATTTGCGCAAATCGTGTAGAAGCATCTCATATTCGCCAAGAATCTGTGCAGCAGAGGTGAGGCCTACTTTTATTTTATCCTCGAGCGCTTGCTTCTGTGCTTGTGTAAGCTGAAAGTACTGTGAATGGGTTGGAGAAACCTCTATCCATTCGTCCGCTTTCACAACAACCCAATCTTCTTTCGGTAGCCAGAAAATGAGAGAATAGAATATACTTGTACCTGAACCAACCAAACCCGTGAAATTAAGTGAACTATAAGTGCATATACCTTCCTTTTCAGGAACCCAACAGTGATACCATTCCAAAAGTTTTGGTTTTTCTGGTGAACTTTTGATTTGCGAAAGGTCAAAAATCGGTTTGTCCACAACCATAAATAATTTTTATCTTTCTTGATAATAAAGCTTTTTATGCACTTGCTTTATACAGGGGCTGAGGCAAAAATTTACAAAATCAACGGAAAAGTGATTAAAGAAAGGGTGAAAAAAAGCTACAGGATTAAAGAGCTTGATGAAAGGCTTCGCAGACAGAGAACAAGAGAAGAGGCGAGACTTTTGCTAGAAGCGAGAAGAGCTGGTGTAGCTGTTCCGAGGGTACTTGAAAAGGGAGATTTTACTATTGTTATGGAATTTATAGATGGAAAGAAAGTTAAAGATATTCTGAATTCCTGTTCTGCTAATGAAAGAGAAAGAATAGCTTACGAGATAGGAAGGGTTGCAGCAAAACTCCACAGCTTTGGAATGGTTCACGGAGATTTAACAACTTCAAACATGCTCTGGAAGGAGGGTAAGCTTTACCTTATAGATTTTGGTTTGGGATTTTTTTCAAAAAAAATAGAAGACTTTGCAACAGAGTTAGCTGTGCTTAAAGAATCTCTGAAAGCTACCCACAACAAATATTTAAACTTCTTATGGGAAATAATTGTTAAAAGCTATCGTGAAAATTTCGAACTTGCTGATAAAGTGCTTGCACAATTAAAAAAGGTTGAAAAGCGTGGAAGGTATATTAAAAGAGCTTGATTTTCGGAAGATGTGATGGAGATTTTGAAAAAGTTTATTTTTCTGAGATCGTGAGGTGTAAGAATTTTTATAAAGAGTAACGAACCAAAGCTTAATATGAAAAAATTTTCCAGAAAAGGTATTGAAAATTATCCCCTAGCATGGGTTATTGGACAAAATTTATTCTTATTTTTTTATTTTGGAATTGGAGTCGTAGGAATGCTACCCCTACAAATATATGGAATACCTCTACTTTCTTTTGGTTATGTTTTATTCCTCGTAGCTATGCTTCTTTTTATTTTGAGAAA
>Ga0190319_1000119_pt1 | contig 12304 bp, 12 predicted proteins | sample 48701145_MG_FD_165040 | JGI IMG/M metagenome (GOLD analysis project Ga0190319, IMG submission 165040) | Hydrothermal vent sediment bacterial communities from Southern Trench, Guaymas Basin, Mexico - 4870-11-4-5_MG | ecosystem: Environmental > Aquatic > Marine > Hydrothermal vents > Sediment ...
GTCCTGAATCAGCCCGTGAAGCAGTCGGACATAGTGAAGTTCCAGGGAAACAAAGCTTACGGTTACATAAAGGCCCTGGAAAGGAAGGGGTTGATAAAAGCCGAGAAGCAGGGGAGGACGAGGATAATAACCCTGACCCACGAGTTCGAAAGGTACTTCGGAAAGGATGTGGAAGAGATAAAGAAGGAGTTGGAAAAGCGTTTGGCGTGCGAAGGAAAGGAAGGTATTGAAACTCAAAATAATTTAAGAGCACCAGAAAGTAAATAGAAAATATGCACCCATTAATAAAAATGCTTGGCGGAGTGTTGTTGATGCTCATTAGCGTAGCAGCGGTTGCGTACTCTCACTTGATGACGGAAAAGCCATACTGGTTACCAGACCTTTGGGAGTACTTCGTGACAGTAGTGCTAGGAGTCTTACCAGCTCTAGTGTTTGTAATAGGGTTGTTCATAGCATGGTTAGAATGGGATGAGTGGAGGATTGAAAAAGAATTGGCCAGAGAGGAGAAAGAAGAAGAGGAGAGGAGAAGAGGTAGAAGAGGAAGGAGGAGAAAGGAGTAACTTGATTTAAGGCTATCGGTCAATTTTTTCAGGTTTTAAATTTTTTGATAACACCGACTTGTCTTAAACGAGAGTACCGAGTTTATTTCAAAGTAAAAATACACCGTTTTCCTGAACTAGTTCACCATCTACGTAAATTTTTCCTCTCCTCAAATCCTTTACGATGTCCCAGTGAACCTTGACTCCTTTTCTTTCCGTCTCCCTCTCCAAGCCAAGGTGAATGGTTCCGAGCATTTTTTCGTCTATTCCGACGACAGAAGTAAACTTTTCTATGCGAGGGTTAGCGCCTATGCCAAATTCCCGTACCTCGTAGTCGGGTTCGAAGAGAGAACCAAAAATCACTTCATCCTTCCCCACCCAACACCTCACCACCTTCCCCCTCCTGAACTCAAGCTTCACGTCCCTCGTTACTCCACCTTCGTGGACGACCATCTCAAAACGTACCTTTCCTTGCACAGAACCGCTCGCGGGATTGTAGAATATTTCACCATCTGGCATGTTCGTTTCTCCGCACATGTTGTTGCCCTCACCTTCGATTTTCAGGAACAGGTCCGTATCCTTTCCGACGATTCGTACCTCGTCCCCCTCATCGAACAACCTTTTAACTTCCTCCTGGTTTTCGCGCTGCTCTTCCCAGCTTATCAAGCTAGCCCTGTAAAATGTATTCTCCAACTCGGGTAAGGGAATTCCGCTGTCCCTTTCCGCCCTCCTCGTGGGGTACGAAACGAGAACCGCACGGTACCTTTTTTCTTCCGTGCTTCTGCGTCCCACGGTAGAGTCCGTGAGGAGGATCGTGGGGTCGTAGCTTCTCTCGGGAAGGGTAAGGTCGGCGTCCGGTAACCCTTCCACTATCCCCCACCTTTCAAACAGGCGCTCGTAAAAACTTCCGTAATGGTCTGCAATCCTGCTGCTCAAATAAGGGGTTACGCCCCTCTTTAAAGCTTCCCTAAAAATTTCCTTCACGAGCGATTCGTTCCTCACCCTATCACAAATCCTGACGTATTCACCCCTCCTCACCTTGAGGGAATGGTCTAACAGGAGTCTTGCCAGCTCTCTTTCTCTCCCCACAGTTTCAAGCAAACAACCTTAAAAATAAAAAGCTTTCGGCTTTCGGTTTGATAAGTTTTTAGTTTGCGAGACGAATTAATTAATCGATGGGCGTAAACCTCAAGGGTATAATATCGGCGAGAGAAGTCGATCTGGAGTACTTCTCTGGAAAAAGAGTAGCGTTCGACGCTTACAACATGCTGTACCAGTTCTTGACTACCATCAGGGATAAGGTTACCGGAGAGTGTTTGAGAGATTCGAAAGGTAGGATCACTTCCCACCTATCCGGACTCTTCTACAGGACAGTGAACTTGGTCGAAGCCGGCTTGAAGCCCGTTTTTGTCTTCGACGGTGAGCCACCGAGCTTCAAGAAAAGGACGCTGGAAGAAAGGAGGGAAACGAAAGAAATCGCGAAGAAGAAGTGGGAAGAAGCCTTGGAAAGGGGAGAGGAAGCTAAGACCTACGCGCAGGCAGCTGCCGTCCTCACGGAGGAGATGGTGGAGGACGCTAAGGAACTGCTGAACGCCATGGGTTTGCCGTGGATAGTTGCTAAATCCGAGGGAGAGGCTCAGTGCTCCTACCTCTGCATGAAGGGAATCGTCGATTTCAGCGCGTCGCAAGATTATGATTCGCTCTTGTTCGGCTCGCCAAGGCTAGCTAGGAACCTTTCGATAACGGGAAGGAGAAAGCTTCCTAGGAAAGAGGTTTACGTGGAGATAAAGCCTGAGGTGATAGAGCTGGAAGAAGTGTTGAAAGAGCATGGGATTACAAGGGAGCAGCTCGTGATGGTCGCGATGCTCGTAGGAACAGATTACAACAAAGGAATCAGCGGCGTGGGTCCGAAGACTGCGCTGAAGCTTGTGAAGCAGCACAAAACTCTGGAAAACGTCTTGAAAGCCGTGAAGTGGGAGGACGAAACGGACCCTTACGAGATTTTCGAATTCTTCCTTAACCCTCCGGTCGAGGAAGACGTAAAGGTTGAATGGAAGAGACCGGACGAGGAAAGGATAATCGAGTTCATGGTCGAGGAACACGATTTCTCCAGGGAAAGGGTAGAGAAGGCTTTGGAAAAGCTCATGAAATCTTACGAGAGCGGTAGGCAAGCTACTCTGGCGAGCTGGTTCAAGAAATAACTTTTTCTGAGAACTTGCAGAGCTAATTTTTATGAGGATTAAGGGCTACGTACCGTCGATAGTCTTCATTTCTGTCGCTACAATCCTTTCACTCTACGTCTTACACTCAGTTTTCAACTTTTACTCTAACTCAGCTTTTCGAGAAGAAGCTTCGACGTCGACGAGCGAAGTTACCGGAAAGTTCTTGGCTGGGGTAGTTTCTGGAGAAAAGAAAAGTCAAGCAGTTTCGCCGACCGTTGTTTCGAGCGAAAATGCTACTCACAAAGAAAACGATACCGAAAAAACGAGCAAGGAAAACAAGGTTGTCTCAGGGATGTCTAGAAGCGAGGGAAGCGTGAAGAACGAGACGACAGGAAATAAAACACCAAAGGTGATGATTACCGAGATAATGTATAACCCGAAGGGAAAGGATTCCTGCAGGGAGTGGATAGAAATCGCTAACCTCGAAAACTTTTCCGTGAACCTGAGCGGTTGGAAGCTCGTAGATTCTGGAAGAGCGAGAAAGCTTGTTTTCCTCGGTAGGACGATGCTCCTTCCAAAAGAAAGGGCAGTGATAGTAAGATGCGTCGACCAATTCTTGAAAGAGCATACTGTTCCAGAAGGAGGGTTGGTGATAAAATCTTTCTTCGCACTCAGCAACAAGGGCGATGATCTAGAGTTACGCGATGAGAAAGGCAGGGTCATCGATAGAGTATCCTACGCGAGTGAAGAAGGCGGTGACGGAAACGGAAAGAGCCTCGTTAGGGTTGGAGATTCTGGGTGGTTGGAAAGTTGTAAGCCCGGCGGGAAGCCTTTCGTCGAAGACGAGGGTTGTAAACCTGAAAAGAAAAGTGTAGAAAGGGAGCTACGCGAAGCCGGAAAGAAAGTTTTTGATAGGGTAGAGAAGAGCGTGGAGGAAGGCGAGAGGAAAGTGGGGGAGGGAGAAAAAGTGACGCTACTGATTACGGAAGTGAAAGTGTGGGGTGACGAATTCGTTGAACTCTACAACTACGGGAACGAAACGCTAACGCTAGAGAAACTTTTCCTGTGTTACTATCCGAGGACCAGGAGCTGGGAGAACCCGTTGTACGCGTGGAAATTAGAGAACGTTACCATCGCGGCGAAAAGCTTCTACGTGATAAGCGTGTTTGGCTTCGAGGGTGCTAATTTCACGGTCGTCGGTAAGAACGGAAAGCCTTATACGAAGGGGAAGCTCTCCAACAAGGCTGGGAGCGTCGCGATCTTCCTTTCGAACCCAAGAAAGATGGACGAAAAATCTCGCATAGCGGAGGAAGCGATCGACGTGTTCTCGTGGGGAGACGTAAAGGAAGTCAAGCGCGGAAACCCATTGGAGATAAAGGTTGATCACGACGAGGGTAAGAGTTTTAACAGGAAAGGGATTCAAAACTCCGGAGACAATTCAGAGGATTTCGTAATCTCAACGCCGACACCGTTCGAGCTTTGCTTGGAAGAAGGTTGAAGGTGCTAAGGTTCTTCGATGAGTATGCTGAACTCAAACGCACCGAGAGAGTTCTTGACTTTCTCGTAGTCGCTCTCCTTCAACTCCTGGAGCTTTGTCGCGCTCAGCACGTAGGTCTCTTCCCTAGGGAGGACTTTCACCTCTGGAGGATCGAAAACTTTTTTCCAGAAAGTTTCCACTTCTTCTGGGTGTGCCGAGTCGAACAACTTCACGAAGATTCTGCTACCAGAAAACTCGTCGCTCTCGTTGACAAGTATGCTGCCGCTATCGTACTCCTCCGATATCATGGAAAACGAAATTTCTTTGGAGCTTGCGTTCCAACCGCAGGATTTCCACGCCGAAGGGTCGGTGGTTACTAACGCTAGCATTCTCTTGCTTCCTTGAGTTCTCGGAGCGATCCAGTAGCAACCTTCGACGTTCCCGTAAGTTTCGGAAGAGTTCTGAAAGCCTCCTTGGGTGCCGTTCCTGTAGGAGACGTTCCCAAAACTTTGCGAGAGCACCATCTCCGGAAACTTAAAGTCGTGGAGGGTCACGTTGAGCTTTTCTTTCAAGTAAGGTTTGAGGATGAAGTAATCCTGCCTAGGGTAGAGCGTGACCTCAAACTCGTAGTCGTACCAGCTCGTGGAGCCAGAGATGAGCAAGACTTTCTTGAAGGGAGAATCCACGACAACGGAAACGCTTCCGCTACCCTCAGAAGTTTCGACAAGCGTACCGGTCGTTTCGTTGAACTGAACTATTCCCAACCTCCTTCCCGCTAACAAGTTTTGCGAGTTGTTCGCGAGGTCGTAGACCTCGACTACCTCACCACCCAGCTTCAGCTTAATCATCGAGTTTTGGAGCGTGTTTGTAGACTCGTTGAACGTAAGGTTTGTGGAAAAGTTTGCTGGCGGTATCTTTTCGTTCGGTGAAAAGTAAAGGTACAGCTCCTTGACTTCTCCCGCAGAAATGTTCAATAAGATCACGAGGCTGACCTCCTTGAGGAAGCTTCCAGAGCAATAAGTGGCGTTGTAAACTCCAAACTCAATTTCGTTGAGGTCTTCGTCGACGAGCCTTAGCGAAGAATTCCGGGCTATCAACTCGCAACCATCGTCGATGGAAACCTTCAGGTCGATTACTTCGTTGCTCAAGTTCATCGGTAGGGTATTTTTCACGACGATAGGAATTCGGTAAACCTTTTCGAGGAGACCTACCTTGACGAAATCGTCGGAGGTCCAGTTTGGGGGAATTCCTTCGCTCTCGAAGAGGGTTTTCGCATAATCGCTCAAGCTCCCCTCCAGTCTTATGAGTTTCGCGATCCAAACTTTCGTGTCGATTCCTTGCAAGAAGTAGTTCAGGGAGAGCGTAACGAAGACCGCGAAGACGGATGTTGCGATGATGACGTCTATCCAACTCATTTCCTCACCTCACACTTCGCTACGAGGTTATCCTTAACGCAGTAAACTACGCGAGCTTCTAGCCCAGCTTCCTCGAGTTCCTTTTCTAATTCCTCGGGCGAGTAGAGGTGGTAGAACCTCTTGTAAACTTTGCCGCGATAGTTCCATTCCTTGTACACGTCCCCAAACTCAAACCTCTTGGAGAACAAGCTTTTTAGCACGTCTATGAGAAACCTCGGGTAAGACCTTTTCCAAACGCTCAGCAAGAGGGAAGAGTTGTTTTTACAAACTCTCTTCATCTCCCTCAGGCAAAGAACCCTCAGCTCTCTAGTAGGCACGTGGTGCAGACTCCTTACGTTGATAGCGCAGGCAAAGGAATCGTCCTTGAACGGAAGGAACCTCATGTCCGCGATTACGAAACGCACGTCGAAGCCTCTCTTCTTCAGGAACTTTCTAGCCTCCCTTACCATAGACTTGGAAAAGTCCACTCCTACGCAAGCGAAACCCCTTTCCAAAAAAGGAACGAGATTTCTCCCGTTACCGCAAGCGACTTCGAGCACCTTTCCCTTCGGCCTTGGAATGGAATAGCAGAAGTCGACGACCTCTTCTACGGGCTTCACGCGTAGGTTGACCCACGAGTCTGCAAGAACGTTCCAAGTCTTCTTAAGCTCCTCGATCACGAGTTCGCGCTCGTCTTTCTTCGGAAATTCCCTCCTACCCATGCTATAAAATTTTCTGGAGAAGTTATCAAAATTAGCCCGGGGCGGATTCGAACCGCCGTCACGGGGTTTCTTCGCGAGAGCTCCAGAGCCTTATACCCTCGGCTTCTACCAAGGTCCGTATGCTTGACCGCTACACCACCGGGCTATCATGAAATTTTTTGAGGACCGCGTTTAAATTTTTTCTCATCCATCAACCTCCTCAATACCGAGACGAACTTTTCTGGAGCTTTTACCGCGAGCACAACTTCCTTCCAGAAACCATTTTTCCTCTTTATTTTGACGCTTTTTCCGTGGTGGATCGCAAAATACAGCTTCCTCTTCCAAGGGTTTATCCTTAATCCCCATCCTACGTACCAAGGTATTCTCTCGACGATTTCTACGCTCTCCACGTCCGAAACCGGAATCTCGTACCCGAAAGGCCAAAAGGAAGCCTCTATCCTGTTTTCGTAGATTTTGAAGTACGCCGGGAAAAGTAAGCGATAGGATTTTTCGTAGTAGAGTGGATTTCCCTTCCTTTCGACTTGCTTCTTGCGAATAAGTTTCTTTCGTTTATTGGTATGTAGAGTGTTTTTCGAGCCAGAAAGAAGAGCAATCACCAGACTCCCCCTATAACCGCAGTCCTTACACTCGTAGATTTGCCCTAGCCAAGGAAGGTAGACCAAGCGTTTGCTCCCGCAGTTAGGACAAGCCAGCTCTTTCTTCCTTTTCCTCATAACTTAAGTTGTGCTGTAAACCTTAAATCATGGAAATCTACGTGAGGGGAAAGAAAGATAGGAAAGCACTCGAGCATGTTAATCGAGCGTTCTACAGAGGAGCTTTGGTAGTGAAGTCACTCGGTAAAAAAGGAAAGGAATTAGCTAGGGAAGTCGAAGAACTAGCTACCAAGGATTTTTCTATCGTGCTACTAGGGAAAGAGGATGAGGAGTGGTTCGACGGAGACCCGAGCAACTACAAGCTGAAGGTGCATTTCGTCAGGAAAAGGAAAGTGAGGAACTTGAAGATGAAGGACATGGTGAAGGAAATCGAAACGGCCAAGCTAAGGTTTATCTGCGACGTTGCTTTTACCGAGGACTTCTACGAGTGCGACGTGAGGAGCAACTTCCTACGCAACGTTCCGTTCGGTAGCGATTGCTTCCTGATCTACCAGCGCGAATACCTGAAAAACCTGGAAGCAGCCGGAATAAAAAGTGCTGGTGCGCTATTTTCTTTACACACTCCTAAGAGGGATGTGATTTTTCGCGGAAGGGAAAGAGTAGGAGAGGTTTGCAGGGAGAAGAAGGCTTCGTGGGTAGCCAAAGCTTTCGAGAAGGCTAGCCACGATATTGAGGTCGACGCTAGAAAATGCTTCGAGAAGAATTTCGAGCACATAGCGAAGAAAGCTAAGCTTACCGTCGAGCTAATGCGAGAAGCATGTTCAGGAAGGGAAATAGTAGTACCGTTCAGCGGTGGGAAGGATTCTTCCGCTATACTCCTCCTGCTCAAGAAGGCGAGGCTGGATTTTTGTCCCGTGTTCGTCGATACCGGCATAGAGTTCGAAGAGACCGTCGAGTACGTTTCTTACCTCGCGAAGAAGCTTGGAGTGAAAGTAGAAGTGGTTGAGGCGGAAGTAGGGAAAAGGTATCTGCAAGAAGGAAGGACGTTCTTGGAGAAGAGGTTGTGCACATGGTGCAAGGTAAGAGCGATTCACGAGTTCGTGAAGAAGAATTTCGAGAAGCCGATTCTCTTGGTCGGCGATAGGATTAGCGAGTCTAAGAAGAGGTCGATGGAGCCCGAGATTAGGGAAGAAAAAGGCTTCCTGGTCTACTCACCGATAAAGTACTGGTCCTACTTTGACATCCAGCTTTTGTTCAAGCATGAAGGTATAGAGCTCAACAAGTTGTACGCTAAAGGTTTCTACAGGATAGGGTGCAAGCCGTGTCCTTTCCTGGATGCCTTCGAAAAGTTCATCTTAAGAGGTTCTCTGTAGCAGAAATTATCGCTTGTTCGGTTCATTTTATCCCTTCGCTTTTTTGAGGATGGAAACTATTATCTCGACGAATTTTTCGATGTCTTTTACATCCTTCTTTGCAAACTGAAGAACCTTTCTCATGTCGATGTGAGCATACCTGTGGACGAGGACGTTCCTGAAACCCACCATTTCTTGCAACCTTCTCGAAAGAGGTTTTGGTATCACCTTTTCCTCTTCCAGCACAGCAAAAACGTCCCTGTAATCTTTCGGTCTCCTTAAGTTGTTCACCGCGATTATGTGATTTCCTATGTCTAGGCAAGCTTCAGCACATTCGAGTAGGGCATGCCTCAAAGCAAGCTCGTCTCTGTAAGTGAGGGGGCTCGTTTTCACAATTTCCTTTATTTCCTTCAAGTTCCTCTCTATCACATCGATTCTCAGATGCACGACTCTTTTATCCAGCTTCATACCTCTTACACCTCATCCTATCGTAGTATTCCATTAGCTTGTTGAAATCGAGGACTTCCCTCAGCTTTTCCGTCTCGAACTTTATCCTTCTCCTTTCGTCTCTGGAGAAAATCAACCTCCCAGTCCTGAACACTTCTGAGAGGAAGAGCAAAGGCTTCTCGTTTAACACGAAAACGTCTACCTCCTTTCCGAGCTTTTTGGAAAGTTTAGTGGAGAGCTTTCTCTCCAGGAAAGGAGAAAACCTTCCTTTTACGTAGACAGCTACATCTATGTCGTTCGCCATTTCTGGATGCTTTACAAAAGACCCGAAAAGGTATGCGAACAAGACCCTTTTCTCTTTCTTCAGAGCTTCCTCCAAAGCTTTTAACACACTCTTTCGTGAGGTAGGCATAGAATTATTTTTGTTTCGAAGGTTTTTTAACCCTCTAACCAATCGTTAAAATCGTTAAGATCGTTAAATTCCAATCGTTAAGAAAATTTTAAGTATCGTTAAATCAACCTTTAACCATGGAGATCGAGGAGTTTTTTGAGTTGATAGAAAGCGGTGAGAACGAGAGGGTAGAGTTTAAGGAAAAGCTTTCGAAAGGCGTGGCCGAAGAGATTTGTGCGTTGGCAAACTCTTTCGGAGGATACTTGGTTTTTGGCGTTACCGACGATAAAGAGCTCAAAGGGTTGAGCAAGAGGGAAGTAAGGGAGTACAAGGAAAGGATCTCTTCCAGTCTCGTCTCGCTAACGCCTCCGGTGAGGGTGAAGTTCCATGAGTTCGTTCACGAGAGAAAACGCTTCCTGATCGTCGAGGTCCCAAAGTCGAGGCACATAGTAACTCTCGGCGGCACAGCCTACGTCAGGATAGGAACTTCTAAAAGGCCGCTTTCGATCCAGGAAATTCTCTCCTTGGGTGCGGAGCTTCTGATGTTCCCGTTCGACAAGGTTCCGACTGAGATTCCGGTCAGCAAGGTTTGGAGGAAAGCGTTGAAGAAGTACGAGAGCTCGTTGAAGTCCAGAAACATTAAGGTAAGGAACGTCTACGACCATCTCAGGAAAGTGGGGGCGATTACCGTGAAGAACGGAAAGAAAGTCCTGACGCTTGCTGGAGCGTTGGTCTTCTTGGAAGAACCTCAGCAATACTTTCCGCATACCTACCTTAGGGTATGTGTCGGCGATACATACCTCAGGTTATCGGGTCCGCTCTGGAAGCTCGTGGAGGATGCGATGGCTACCGTCTTTGGAGGAGGAAAGAACTTGTACAGGATGGTCTTCAAGGGCGTGGAGAGGGTGGACGTGGAGCTTTTACCGCCAAAAGTCCTGAGGGAAGCCATCATCAACGCCCTGGTTCACAGGAACTACTCGATCCATTCTGAAACGTTCATCATGATTTCTGGAGGGAAGCTCTCGGTGAGGAACCCCGGCTCTTTCCCACCCGGAGTTAGCTTGAAGAATCCCCTGCCCGTTCCGAGGAACCCTGTTCTATACGAGCTCATGTTCAACCTGGGATACATAGAAAAGCAAGGGAGGGGTGTTAGGATGATCCTGGAAACTTGCAAGAGAAACCCGAACGTCGAAGCGAGGTACAACCTTACGGAAAACTTTACGGAACTCGTTTTTTCCTTCAAACCGTCGGAAATCGGTGAGGAGGAAAGGAAGATTTTGGATTTGTTGGTTACCCCCAAATCTTCCAACGAGTTGAGCAGGATGCTGGGCTTGAGCAAACCGACCGTGGTGGCAAAGCTTAAAAAACTAGAAGCATACGGGTTGGTAAGAAGGTTTGGTAGAGGACCCAAGACTAGGTACGCGGTCTCGAAGGAAGGTTGAATCGTTAAAATCGTTAAGATCGTTAAATTCCAATCGTTAAGAAAATTTTAAGTATCGTTAAAAGGGATCAGTCGACATATTCGAGCCTCGGGATAAGAGTGCGGTAACTCCTATTCCCGCTTTCTTCGGGATGTACAAAGCTTAAGACCGCCCAGTGAAGGGGATAATACTCCCCGTTTCTCGGACGCGGGCACCACCCGGTATAGCCGACTTTCCCTATCACTTCGCCTACCCCAACCTCCTTTCCGGTTTCAACCAGGATATCGCTAAGATGAGCGTAGACGGTAAACTCTTCTTTACTTTTACATTCATGTCGGAGCACAACCCTCGTCCCCTCCAGCTCGTCGAACGAAAGGTAATCTTCTGGAGGGAGCTCGTGCTTGTCCCAAGTTCTTTCGACGACCTTTACGTTGACTACTACTCCGCTGGCGGCTGCGACAACGTAAGTATCGGGTTTGCAGACGAAATCTATGGCGTTCCTGTCGTCGTACACCTCGTCCGTGTTAGGGTTTGTGTAGACACGGTGCCCAGGAGCTTCCTCAAAACAAACGATTCTCGTAACGTTCTCGAGCGGAAATACAGGAAGTCTGTACTTGCATGAAGACGCTAGCTTGCCCTTACTTTTGAGTGTTTCCTCAAGCTTTTTGAAAAGTTCTTCGTAAACTTTTGGTCCTGCTACATCCCCCACCTCATGAAACTTTTTCTTCCTCAGCACAATTCTTCGATGAAACCTCTTCTTCTCCACGAAAATAGTTTAGCCTAACGAAACTTTTAATTTCGGTCAGCGAAAATCTAAATTCAGGGAGCATGAGGGTAGCGATCAACGGTTTCGGAAGGATAGGAAGGTGCTTCTTCAGGGCAGCTTTGAAGGATGAGGAGTTTCGAAAGGATTTCGAGATAGTGGCGATAAACGACCTTACGGACGCGAGGACGTTAGCCCATTTGTTGAAGTACGATTCCGTTCACGGAATCTTGGACGCTCAAGTAAGCTACCGAGAAAATTCTCTCATCGTGGACGGAAAGGAAATACGGATTTTCAAGGAAAAGGACCCATCTAACCTTCCTTGGAAGGAGTTGGAAGTGGATATAGTTTTGGAATCCACGGGAGTTTTCAGGGATAGGGAGGGAGCTAGCAAGCACTTGGACGCGGGAGCGAAAAAAGTCGTAATCTCGGCACCGGCGAAAAATCCCGATGTAACGATCGTGCTAGGGATCAACGAGGAAATTTACGACCCGAAGCAGCATAGCATAATTTCGATGGCATCCTGCACGACAAACTGCTTGGCTCCCATGGTAAAAGTCCTCCAAGAAAACTTCGGAATAGCGAAAGGGTTCATGACAACCTGTCACGCTTATACAAACGATCAACGAGTTCTCGACCTTCCGCATAAGGATTTGAGAAGAGCTAGGGCATGCATGCTCTCGATAATTCCTACTACCACGGGGGCGGCGAGAGCTATAGGAGAGGTGATTCCCGAGGTTAAGGGTAAGCTCGACGGGATGGCTCTGAGAGTTCCGGTGGCTGACGGTTCTATCACCGATTTGGTCGCTCTCGTCGAGAAGGAAACGACGAGGGAAGAGGTCAACGAGGCTTTCAAGAAAGCGGCCGAAGGAAAGTTAAAAGGAATCTTAGAGTACACGGAAGAGCCTTTGGTTTCAATCGACATCGTCGGCAATCCAGCGTCTTGCATCTTCGATGCTCTGAGCACGATGGTGATAGGGAACTTGGTCAAGGTCTTGGGATGGTACGACAACGAGTGGGGTTACAGCAACAGGCTCGTGGAT